>MTKY01093437.1_pt1 | contig 10164 bp, 6 predicted proteins | sample 1042731 | NCBI WGS metagenome assembly MTKY01 (sample SAMN06212206, study PRJNA360538) | anaerobic digester metagenome | biome: Wastewater treatment plant; material: sludge; isolation source: anaerobic digester fed with sludge from wastewater treatment plant | place: Denmark: WWTP Soeholt ... | reverse complement strand
TGGTCGCGGCGAACTGCGGGCTCTGATAGTCGTACAGCGTCGGAGCAAGCCCGCTGCGGAACACGACATCTCCCTCGAACTGCCGACGGATCTCCACGTCCACAGGCTTGGTGCGGTAGTTCCGGATGCGCTCCACCCAAGACTGGTGGTCATCCCAGCCGGCCACCGTGTCGTTGATCTCGATCTGATGGCCCTGCTGAGGGCTGTAATACACGTCCACACCCTGGCGGTGGAACCAGAAATTGTCGCGCCAGCTTCCCAGTCTTATCCACTCGTGGATCACCTCCGGATCCGCGCCCAGGTTCAACTCGATCTCCTGCCCGATGGGCACGTAGCGGATGGCCTGCTGCACCAGCATGGACAGCCCGTCGCGGCCGTTCTCACGGTACAGTCGGACGATGCCGTCCGGCAGCGGCGTGGTCCCCAGGTCGGACTCGCGATCGTTGCGAAGCAGGAACATCCGCACCATCTGCGGCCCGTACTCCTGTGGACGGAAGCGATACTGAATGCGGAACGGAACCTCCAGCCCCTGGAACAGCCGCATCCGCTTCGACCAGGTGTTGCGGATCGTTTCCGTGCCCTCCACCGTGAACAGGAAATACTCGGAGAGCCCCTGCTTGACGATCTCTTTCGGCTCGGACGCATATTCCGCGGCGGCCATTCCCGCCTTCACTTCCATCGTCAGACCCCTTCGCGCCGCGTCCACCATTTGGGAAACCGGCCGGCGCCCGCGTTCGTACGCCTCCCGGTCCGCGTCCCCGATCAGGCCCCGCTGGGCCAGCTCGCGCACCTTCTCCACCAGGTTGATGGTGCCGACCACCATCCGCACCTGCGCGTTCTCGTAGTCCTCGCCGGATTGATTCGTGACGCGCACGAACCCCTCGAAGCGCATGCGCTCCTCCTGCGGATCGCTCGTGCAGACGTAATCCGCGGCCCACGAGATGCCGCTGGTGAAATACGTCACCTCCACCTGGGCGTCCCCGTCCAACTCGCTCCGCACGTTCCAGTACAACATCTGCGGCTTGTCGTGCGGAAAAGTGGTGTCCAGGACATCCAACCGGTCCGCATTCGTCTTGAATCGCAATTCCACACTGGACGGATCAATCAGCGTGTTCGCCCAGGAGAACTGAAGAGGGTTCATCCCTTTCTGGAACGTGACCGTGCGCGTCTCGCGCACCAGGGTCAGGTCTTCGCTGTTATAGATCGTGAGCTGCACGCCGTCGCGCGGCGGAATCGTAGACAGATCGATGTTGCTCGATGCCGCCGCCGCGGAAACGAACCCGGTCGCAATCCATACGCTGGTTAACACTCGTTTCATGGTTACGCACTCCCGAATCATGGGACCGCCAACGCGATTCTCACCATTCATTCCGAATCCGCACGTGCAGCGTGTGGGTGGTCTTTGCCGCCTGGTCATTGGAGCCCCGGGGCGGCAACTCCACGTGAAACAGAACGCGATCCGCCGTGGTTTTCTCCGCGTCCATCTGCTCTTGGGCCAGGCTGCCCTGGTCACCCAGTTCCCATTCGACATCCCGGTCGCTCCTGATTCCGATCTCGCTCCGGAGGGCCGGCAAAGACTCGGCCAGGTCCAGAACCGCCGGCTGATCCTTGAAGTTCTCGATCTCGTACTTGACGATCACGTCGTAGTCGTAGAGGTTGCCCAGCACCCGTTTCTGCTCGCGCCGATCGATGGTCCGTTTGACCACGATGTCCTTGGCCACGCCCAGAAACAGGTCCACCTCGTCATCGCGCGGCGTGAAGCGGGCCCAGTCTTCCCCCAAGAACGCGCTCATTCCCCGGCCGTCATCCTGGAAAATGCGGGCCTTGCCGAACATCAGCGGAAACGCGCCCAACCCGTGCGCCGCATCGTTTTTCAGGCGATAGCTCATGGGCACGCGAAGCTGCCGCTTCCCCTCGTCCAGGTAGCCGTGCGTCGCCAGGTCCGCCAGGTACACCTTCTGCACCGGAACGTCCGTGAAGCGCGCGGACAGGAGCTTCTTCGTCTCGTTGATGCCGATCGGCCGCTCGAAACGCTCGCCGAACCCCGCCCACATGCCGGCCGTACCGAACTCCTCGTTCGACTGGTTGTGGAGCTGGACGTATTGCCACAAGGTAAGCTGCGTCTCGTCGGGCGAGGCCGTCGCCTGGTAGGCGTACGACTTGTCCAGATGATTGATCAGGTAGCTGATCCGGACGCGGGCCGAGCCCGCTTTCGGCGACGCCACCTGCCAGGTCAGGGCGTTCTCGCCCGGCGGATACGAGACGGACAGCACCTTCACGACATCCGGGTCCGACAGGCAGCGAAGCTGGATGCTCTCCCGATCGATGCACGTGTTGGCCCAGGCGAACACCACGTCGTTTGTCCCCTGGGTCAGCGGCACGATCCGCTCCTCCTCCACCAGGGTGACGTGCGGGTTGTCCAGTTGGATTTCCACGCGTTCCCGAGGGGGCAGCGTGATCAGCTTGACTCCCGCGGACGCGGCCGGGACCAGCACCAGCCCCGTCAGAACGCCCGCGGTTACGCTCCATCCGATTGATTTGCTCATCGACCTGTCTCCGTATGCAGAGGCCCGTTCCGGGATCCGGGGGCCCGATTCGCGGCCCGGCCGCACAGCCGGACGGTCCATTAGTCGATGGATCCGCCGGAACGGTTCCCGGCCGCGGGGGAGAATTCCAGAAGGTTCAGAAAGTGCGTTCAGGCCGCGGGAACGGCCGATAACTGGGCAGCAAACGCCGCCTTTGGAAGGCCGACCAGCCCGGGAAACCACGCAGCGGGGTGGGTCGGCAGGGGCACCAGGCGCCATTCCTCGGACGCGAACTGCTCGTGGAGGGGGTCCGCCCCTGCCGGCAGCAGAATCACGCCCCTCCGTCCCCGCAGCAGGCCGGCGGTCATGAACGACGAGAGGGTTTTCACCTGGTCCTGGAGAGATTCCATCGGTGTGAGGTTCAAGACCATGGGGGTCGTGCTGGGCGACCGGATCATGCCGTTGGGGCGGGTCAAGAGCTCAACGTGCGACGATCGCGATTCAAAATAGATCCGGACCAGGTCGCAATCCTCGTGGGTCGGGCAAAAATACACCAGCCGGTCCAATGGTTTGCGGCGATACAGACTGCAACACTGCGTGGCCAGGGGAAACAGGTGGACCATCTCCGTCGTCAGCTCTGCGATGATCCGGCGGGCTTCCGTGATCAGCTCGTTCGCGGAAGAATCGGCGTGTCGCAGCGCCGCCGCGAACTCGTGCGACATCGGGTCGAGCACGCCCAGCGGCGTGTCGCCGGGGAACAGCGCGTGAGCGAGTTGCTGCGCCGCTCGCACGACGAGTGAGAGAATTCGAGCATTGACGGTAAGCGCCTGACGATCCATGGCCGGTTCGTGAAGCGAGATCACCACATCCCCATACAGTTCCGGCAGGCCGAACTTCTGAAGCACCCAGCAGGCGATCTGGCCGCCGTGGGTTCCGATCAGGCATCGTTCTCCGGCGTTTCCGGGGCGCGCACCGGTGGACGCGGCTTTCGCCAGACGGGTGTACAGCGGACGGAAGTGCTGTGCCAACACGTAGTACCCCACGGCGTGCAGCAGGCCCGCGGCGGCGGCCTCCGTCGGGTTGCCCAATTCCAGTCGCCGGGCCAGCAATTCCGCAATGCGCGCCGTCCCCACGCTGTGCACCCAGAACGGGCCCGGATGCCAGCCCTGGTCGCAGCCTTCTTTCACCGGCACAACGGATTCGGCGATCACATAAAATCCCTTGGGCCCGACTTGTCGAGCCGCCTGACCCGGATCGGTCGTGACGATCTGCTTTCCGCAAGCCGCCCGATTCCGGGCCTCTCCGAACAGGGCCAGCAGCAGCATCGGATCCCGCATCGCGATTTCCAGAATGTGGTCCTCGGCCCGTTCCCGGGTGTGAGTGGTGGTGATCGCGTCCATGACGGTGAATTCGTACGCCCGGAGTTGCTCCACGCCGTCAACGGCTTCCGCGACTCTCGCCGCCGTGAGATGGCTTGTTTCCGGGGTCGTCCGCGGTTCCGCCGGACGATCATTCGCCTCTGCCGGCGGGCGTTCAGGGGCGGGGTGCTCCAGAATCGTCCGCAGAGCGTTCAGGAGCTTCTCGACAACGGAACCGTCCCGGACGATCCATTCCGTCGCGCCTGCCTTTCGTCCGTTCACCACGTCCTCCGGGTGCCGTGGTTCTCCATACAGAACGACGGGAATGCAGCGTGTGCGCGGGTGTAGCTTCAGCGACGTCAGGGCGTTCATCTCCCCGGTCTGCCAGAGCCCCACTTCCAGCAGCACGACGTCCACTCGCTTCGTCTGCGCATCGCGGACGGTGTCCACGCCGTTGGCCGCTTCGTGGACGCGGAATCCCTCGTGCTCCAGCAGGTGTGCCAGGAGTTTTCGCTCGCAATCGCGCGGATTCGCTAAGAGTATGGTCGGCTGCTCCATGCCCCCAATGCCCCATTCGCGCGGCACGGCCCACGCGGACCGACTGCCGCCCTTGCGGCCGCCCGGGCCTTGCGGCCCCATGAGCAGGCCGAGACTGGCCTCCCCGGAACCCGCCGTATCCAAGCGTACGATACGCCGGCGTCGCAGGAGCAGCGGTCTGCCGCCAAACGGAGAGAATACCCAAGATTGCGTACGCCGGGCGCGCCCGCCCGTTGCCGTCCGAGAATGCTTCCGCCCAACATCCGTATCCCGCCGCCGCGCCGTTCGCCACGGTTCTCCGAAGGCTCAGCCGAAGTCCGATATCCAGGGCAGGTCATGGGTCAACACACCACGGACCGCCTGGCACGGCTGGGATGCCCCCCGCCGTGTTCCTGCTGCTCACGACAGGCCTGTGGAGGCTCCGTCGAGGCTGACGAGATGGCCACCGGGCATGGGGTGCGCGCTTCCGCGTCAGGTCGACGTAAGCATTCCGCCAATGACCGCCCCGGGAGCGCACGACCGTCAGCCGCCGTGACCGATTCCTCGCCCACGATCGTACGCCTCACCCGAAAGCCCATTGATCGGAGACGGATTCGGCGATCGGCCCCCCCGCAACCCAGCCCACTGGCGTACTGTGCCGGGATTGCTACAATTTCGCCATGATCTCCCGTCTACACAGCGCCGCGTTCTACGGCATTGAAGGTTTGCCAGTCGAGGTGGAGGTGGACGTCGCCCACCGCGGCTTCGCGGGGACGGCCGTCGTCGGTCTGCCGGATACCGCCGTGAAAGAAAGCATCGAGCGGGTCCGCAGCGCGCTGGCCAACTCCGGCTACCAGTTCCCCCGCTACAAGACCGTCATCAACCTCGCCCCCGCCGACCTGCGCAAGGAAGGCCCGATCTACGATCTGCCCATGGCCGTCGGAATTCTGCTGGCCAACGGGGAGGCGGAGTCGGACCTCACCGGCGACTACCTGATCGCAGGCGAACTGGCCCTGGACGGTCGCGTACGGCCCATCAAAGGCGCTCTTTCGGCCGCCATGCTTGCGCGTCGGCAGGGGTATCGCGGCATCCTCCTGCCCGCCGACAACAGTCCGGAAGCCGGCGTGGTGGACGGCGTCGAAGTGATTCCCGTCTCCTGTCTGGCCGAGGCCGTCGGCTTTCTCAGCGGGCAGCTCCCGCTGGATCCCGTGTGTATTGATCTGGAAGCCGTTTTTGCGGCCTCCAGCCGGTATGACTGCGATTTCTCTGACGTGCGCGGCCAGGAACACGTCAAGCGCGCGCTGACCATCGCCGCCGCCGGCGCCCACAACCTGCTGCTGATCGGACCGCCCGGATCGGGCAAGACCATGCTCGCCAAGCGGCTGCCCACCATTCTGCCGCCGCTGACGCTCAACGAATCGCTGGAGACGACCCGCATCCACTCGGTGGCGGGTGAATTGAAGGCCGGCACATCGCTGCTGGCCACCCGGCCGGTGCGCACCCCGCACCATTCCGCCAGCACGCCGGCCCTGGTCGGCGGCGGGTCGGTGCCGCAGGCCGGCGAGGTGTCGCTGGCCCATCACGGCGTGCTGTTCCTGGACGAGTTCCCGGAGTTCACGCGGAATGCGCTGGAGGCGCTGCGCCAGCCGATGGAAGACGCCACCGTCACCATCGCCCGGGCGCACACCACGGTCAGCTTTCCGGCGTCGTTCATGCTGGTGGCCGCGATGAACCCGTGCCCCTGCGGCTACTTCACCGATCCGCGCAGGCCCTGCAAATGCACCGCGCCGCAGATCGACAAATATCTGGCCCGCATCAGCGGCCCGCTGATCGACCGCATCGACATTCACGTGGAGGTGCCGGCCGTCCCGTTCTCCGAACTGCGATCCGACCGCGACGGCACTCCGTCCGCCGCCCTGCGCGAGCAGGTGGTCAGCGCCCGCCGTGTTCAGCACGATCGTTACGGCCAGGGCTCCACCATGCTCAATGGTCGGATGGGCCCGCGCCAGCTTCGCAAGTTCTGCAAGCTGGACGGCGCCGGCGAGTTGCTTCTCCGTCAGGCGATGAGCGAGCTGGGCCTGTCCGCCCGCGCCCATGACAAGGTGCTTCGGGTGGCCCGCACCATTGCCGACCTGTCCGGCGCCGGGGACATCGCCGCCGACCATCTGGCCGAGGCCATCCACTATCGCCGGCTGGATCGGCAGTTGTGAGCCGTGCGTCGTGAGGGCGCAAGCCGCCCGGGGCTCTTACGCATGGTCGGCCGAGGCTACCGGCCTAACCCCCCGAATCGCCGCTCCCGCCGCGCGTAGGCCCGGATCGCCGCGAAGAGCGTGTCCGTGTCAAAATCCGGCCAGAGCACGTCCGTGACGTACAGCTCCGCATAGCTGATCTGCCAGAGCAGGAAGTTGCTGATCCGGTACTCCGAAGCCGTACGGATCAACAGGTCCGGGTCCGGCAGCTCGGCCGTATACAGCGACTGCGACACAGTCTGCTCGGAGATGTCGTCCTCCCGGAGTTCCCCGGCCCGCACCCTGCGCACGATGCTCCGGATCGCGTCCACCATCTCGCTGCGCGATCCGTAGTTCAGGGCCAGCCCGACCTTCAGGCCGCGGTTCTGCCGGGACAAAGCGACCGTGGCATCCAGCTCCGTCAGAACGGAATCCGGCAGGCCCTCGCGGCGCCCGATATGAATGAGCCGGATGTCGTTCTCCATGATCTCATCGCGTTCCGCGACCAGATACTGCCGGCACATCTGCATCAGGAAGTCCACTTCTTCCTTCGGCCGCTTCCAGTTCTCCGCGCTGAAGCTGTACAACGTCAGCGCTTCCAGACGCAGACGGGCGCAGGCGGTGGTGATGCTCCGCACCGCCTGCACGCCCCGTTCGTGCCCGAAAACGCGCGGCATATGCCGCTGACGGGCCCAGCGCCCGTTGCCGTCCATGATCACCGCGATGTGCCGCGGCAACTGCGCGCGTTCCAGGCCCAGCACCTCGCGGGGATCGTACGGCGTGTTGGAAGAAGCCGACATGGATGCCACCAGAAGAGACACACGCACAGCGCGCCCGGGCGCGCCTCAGCCGCCCGTCCGCTCCCGCCGGATCGTCTGCGTACGCTCCGGACCCACGCTGATCAACGTCACCGGAACCCCCACCAGGGTTTCGATTCGCTCCACGTATCCTTTCGCTTCGGCGGGCAGGTCTTCATAGCGTGTCGCTGCCGACAGGTCGCCCGACCAGCCCGGCAGAAACTCGAATACCGGGCGGACCCGGGCATACTCGTCCGCGAGGGCGGGCGGACCCTCGATCGAGCGCCCATCCAGCTCGTATCCCGCGCACAACCCGACCCGTTCCATGCCGCCGAGCGTATCCAGATGCATTACGGCGATTTCGTTGATGCCGCTGAGCCGCGCGCTGTATCGCGTCGCGACCGCATCAAACCAGCCGCACCGTCGCGGCCGGCCGGTGGTCGTTCCGTACTCGTGCCCGCGCCGCCGGATCTCGTCTCCCGTCGCGTCCTTCAGCTCCGACGCGAACGGTCCGCTGCCCACCCGCGTGGCGTAAGCCTTGGTCACTCCGATCATCCGCTCGATCGTGCCCGGCGGCACGCCGGCCCCCGGAGCCACCCCGTACCCCCCGGTGCTGCTGGACGTAACGAATGGAAACGTGCCGTGGTCGATGTCCAGCAGCGTGCCGTTGGCCCCTTCAAACAGCAGCCGTCTGCCCGCGTCCAAGGCCTTCTGCAGATACTCCGTACTGTCGCAGATGTGGCGGCGGAGCCGATCCGCGGCCGAAAGCACGTCATCCCAGACGACATCGAAACTCAATCCGCCGTCGTCGCCGTACATGGCCCGCAGGATCGCACTCCGTGTATGCACGATCGCGCTCAGCCGTTCACGCAGACGGGTCAGAGAAAGCAGATCGCACACACGCACGGCGGTGCTGCGCCGCATTTTGTCCGCGTAGCACGGCCCGATGCCCCGGGCCGTCGTCCCGATCCGGTCGGCCTCCCCGGCCGCCTCCTCGCTGAGGCGGTCCTCGATCTTGTGATAGGGCATCACCAGGTGCGCCCGGTCGCTTAACTTCAGGTTGTCTGCGACCGCCACGCCGCGGGCGGCCAGCCCGTCGATCTCCCGACACAGCGCGGCCGCATCCACCACCACACCCGGCCCGATCACCCCCACGGCGTGGCGATGCAGCACGCCGCTGGGCAGCAGATGGAGGGCGAACTTCTCCCGGCCTAAGCACACCGTGTGCCCCGCGTTGGCCCCGCCGTTGTACCGGACCACCACGTCGAAATCCCCGCTGAGCAGGTCGACGATTTTGCCCTTACCCTCGTCACCCCAGCCCAGACCGATGACGCACGTATGCTTCAAACGGGGTCCTGGCACGTTGGTGTTCTCCCGCCGGGCGAATCGATGACACGAAAACGGGGCCGCCGCGGGCCCCGCATCCGACGCCCTTACCGTATACGTCCCTCTCCGCGAAGTGTCAAGCTACACGCGCCGCGGCGCGTCTCGGGACAACCGCGCGGCGCGCGAAATCCCACACTCTTTCCGCCCGCGTCACTCGCGTCCGTAGAGTTCCCGAAGCGCTCGCGTGTACCACTGCTCCCCCCAGCGATGGCGGCCATACAGACAGATCGCCCCCACACCGACCGGGGCGACCGGAGCCGCTCGTCGAATGAACGGCACCAGCGCGTCCGGCTCGTCTCGCACCGGCTCCAGCGACACGTGCTCCTGATACTGCTCATCCGGATTCAGCCGGTCCATCAATGCAACACAATCCACGCGAAGCCGGATCTCAAACAGAAGCTCCGGCTGCCAGATTTCGTGGTCGTGAATCAGCCCGACGCATTCCGTGCACGCTATCTCCCCGGCCCGCACCCCCAGCTCTTCCGTCAGCTCGCGATGTATCGCCGCGAACGCATCCACCGATCCGTCCGGCCGGACGTCCACCGCCTCCAGCGCTCCGCCGAATGTGTGCAGATAGCCCGCGTGCCACGCCACACGCTGGCTCCGCCGCCCATACACCAGCCACCCGTCGGCCGTGACCACCGTACCCGTGGTTCCGATCGGATTGGCGAACCGCTCCCGGCCGATCTCCTCAATCCGCTCCCGGCAGTACAGGTTGGTTCCGACGAAGGCCCGATAGTCCGTCGGCCCGGCGTCGATATGCAGCACGCCGTCTCGTATCGCGTGTCCCCGCCATCGGACCAGCGGCCCGTTGTACAGTAGCGCCCCCCGGGCGGCGCAATCGGCCATCGCCGACTCCCACGCCGACGCAATGGCCGCCTCCAGCTCCGCCGTGGTTGACCGCGGACTCGCCTCCCAGCGCACACGAACCTGTCCGGGGCCGAACCGCCCGAACGCTTCCACCGTGAACCGCGGGATTGTCTGGTTCATCCGCTCGCCAGACACGTAATCACGGCAGGCAAACCCGTCCCGTCCGGACTCCCCGCTTCCACGGGAACCGGAAATCCCGGATCAGTCGCACGCCTCCTGGAAGGCGGCGAAGTCTGCCAGATCCACGTCTTTGTCCACGTCAAAATCGAACGCCTCGCAGCCCGCAATGATTGGACCGGCGTCCGGACCCGTCAGACAGTCCGGAAGCCAGACGAAATCGGCAAGGTCCACATGCCCGTCCCCATCGTAATCGCCGAACGCCGGAGACTCCACGCCCCAAAGCGCCACATCGTCAATATTCCAGCCCGGATACGTGGTGAACCCGTCCGTCGGACCCATTCCCCAACGCACATACACCGTCGCG
>MTKY01053141.1_pt1 | contig 10164 bp, 7 predicted proteins | sample 1042731 | NCBI WGS metagenome assembly MTKY01 (sample SAMN06212206, study PRJNA360538) | anaerobic digester metagenome | biome: Wastewater treatment plant; material: sludge; isolation source: anaerobic digester fed with sludge from wastewater treatment plant | place: Denmark: WWTP Soeholt ... | reverse complement strand
GTGGTCATTGAGCCTCAGGCCGAAGTGGGGAGTGCGGTGGTCACCGTCAAACCGGACACTCACCTGCAGGTCACCAATGCAGACCCGAGAGGCGTCGTGTACTCGGGGCGCCTGCGGGCTCAGCAGCGCACCACGCTGGCGCTCAATCTACGCGCGACGGAGGCCGGCACACGGGGATTGCGTATCGGCGTGGCATCCGATCGCCCCGACGTTCGGGGCCGTCTGGACGTGGAGATCCCCGGATTCACGCCTGCACCAGCCGACGCCCGCCGGACCGTTGAGAAGAAGTCTCCGGACATTACGATCGAGTTCGACGAGACGCCGGTACGCGACGCGCTTCTTGCGGTGGGGCGTCAGTCCGGACTCGCGGTGAAAGTAGGGCCTGAGGTTGACGGCCCGCGCGTCAACGCGCGGTTCCAGGAGGTTCCGGCGGAGGCGGCTTTGCGGATGCTCTGCGAGGAAGGCAACTACAGACTGGAGGTCCGCGATGGTGGTTTCGCGGTGGCGGGACCGTGATGCGGGGCATAACGAAACCCGCTCTTCGGGCCGCCCTGCGTCATCGGGCGGCCCGCGGTGATTCACATGGATGCTGACCTGATCCTGCGCGAGGCAGCAGGCCTTCACCTCGGGCGTTCGCTGGAGGTGCACACAGTCATCGGCTCGACCAACGACAGGATCCTCGAGCTTGCCGCCGGAGGCGAGGCCGAAGGGATTGTGGTGTGCGCCGAGAGCCAGTTCGCGGGTCGCGGTCGTCTGGGCAGAGCGTGGAAAGACGCGCCGGGCGGGAGCCTGCTCTTCTCTGTGTTGCTGCGCCCTGTGACGGACCAGTTCGCGCCCGGACTTCTGAGCATCGGAGCCGGCGTGGCCACTGCGGACGCCCTGCATGAACTGGTCGGCGCGCCGGTGCGCACGAAATGGCCCAACGACCTGTTGATTCCGTCCGCATCCCCGGATGGAGGACCGGCGAAGCTTGGCGGGATTCTGCTCGAGGGCCGCGGCGGTACATTCGCTCTGGGCATCGGTATCAACATCACCCATGCACCGCCGACGGAAGCGCCCGCATTGCCATCAATCTCGCTTGACCAGGTCTGGCAGCGCCCGGCATCGCGGGAAACGATCCTGGCGGCGATCCTGCGGGCTCTCGACGCCGTCTACTCCGAGCTGCAAAGCGGCTGCACCGAACAAGTGCTGGCCCGGGCGCGCACGCTTGACACCAGCCTCGGGCAGGCTGTAACGTTGCAGGTGGCCGGGAAGACGGTGACCGGCATGGCATCCGGAATTGATGAGGCAGGGGCGCTGGTGATCAGGACCCCGGACGGAATCCGAACCTTCGCGGCCGGCGAATTGTCTCTCTCCAGTGGAATCCACCGATGAGTCAGAACCGCGGAACCCAGGAGTCAGGGTGGGGGAGCCACGTTGCTCTAGCGGCCACCGCGCTGCTCGTGTGTACCTGCCTGCCCGCGCTTGCCGGTACTTCCGATGCACTTCTGCAGGGCGCGTCGCGGCTTCAGGCCGGTGATCTTGTGGGAGCAGCGTCGGCGTTTGAGCGGGCCGCTTCCGAGGACCGCCTGTGTGCGGAGGCGGTGGCCGGCTCCGGTGCGGCGGCCTTGTTCTCGGGGGACGCCGATGGTGCGCTTCGTCACTTCCGCAATGCGCTGGTGCTGGCGCCTGGGCTTGCCTGTGCGCATATGGGCGCGGGATCGGCCTCGTGCCTGCTGAGCGACTACCAGTCTGCGATGAGCTTCTTCCGCTCTGCTCTCAATAGCGCACCCCGCACGCCTGCCCTCGCGTTGTCGGGTGAGGCGTACGCCGCCTGTGCGCTGGGCCTGTATGACACGGCCATCCAGCAGGCGCGGTCTGCGCTGGGCACGGTGCCGGACAATCCCACGGCGCGGCATGCTCTGGCTGCTGCCCTGCTCGCGCGCGGCGACCCATCCGTTGCCGCGGGGATGTACTCCGAGCCCCTGGTCTCGGGCAGCCTGCGCAGCTATTCATCGCCGCTGTTCCTGCCCTCCTGCCTGTGGACGCCGCGCGCCGCGTACTGGGCGGCGCACTCAGCGGCGGACGAGAGCCAGCTCTCGCGCGCCCTTGCCCGGATCTCGGCGCCCGTACCCCCCTCGGGCCCATCCGGTGCCCCCGCGCCTGTTGGCGACTTTTCCTTCGACGCGCCGCGACCCGGCGATGTCTTGCGCGACCGGGTCACGGTCTCGGTGCGCGTGGATAATGGTCTGGACATTGACCACGTCATCGTGCGGATCGACGACAGCTACGCGGGCATCACTTCGGCCCGCCCGTTCAAGGTGGTCGTGGATACCCGACTGCTGGATGATGGCGCGTGCGAGATACGGGCCGACGGCTTTGATACCCTCGGCCGTCTGGTGCGCACCACGAGCCTTCGCGTGAAAGTGCAGAACGGGAACCGGACGCTGGGTCCGGAGGAGCGAGACGTTCGGCAGGCGGTTGCCGAGTTGCTGGAGCAGATGCTGGCGCCGCCGGTGTCACCATTTGCCACGCGGCAGCTCATCGGGCACGGCCTCATGGCAACCGGGCAGCCTCAGCTGGCCGCTGGGTGCTTCGAGAGCGCCTATGCCGGAAACGCCCGCATCCCTGGCCTCCGCACAGACCTGCTCCTGGCCTACAGCGCGATGGGCTTGGAACTGGCTGCTGCTGCGCCGGAGGTGGCCACGACCCCGGCGAACAGCAAGCAAGTGGCAGTCACCTTCGATGACGGGCCGCACCCGCTGATCACACCGTGGATTCTTGACGAACTGGACAAGTGGGGCGTGAAGGCCACTTTCTTCCTGGTGGGCAAACAGGTCACGCTGTATCCGGAACTCGTGCGGGAAATCCGCCGCCGCGGACACACGGTGGGCAGCCATTCCCACGCCCACTACAGCCTTCGGCACATGAGCCTCAGCGAGTGCGAGCAGGACCTGGTGAAGAGCCGGCTGGCCCTGCGCGAGGCCAGCGGAGAAACCGTCAAACTATTCCGGCCGCCCGGCGGGTACTACGACGACACGGTCCGGCAGGCCGCCGGGAACCTGGGTTTCACGACGATCTTCTGGACCGCCAACATCACCAGTTTTCCGGGCCGTGACGGCCAGCGTATCGCCGCCGAACTGGCCCGGCAATGTGCGAACGGCGGGATCATCCTCCTGCACAACGGCGAGGATGAGACTCTGGACACGCTCCCGCATCTTATCCCCGCCCTGCGCAAGTACGGGGTGAAGTTCGTCACCTTCGACAACGGCAACCCGAACGCATATGCGCGCCTGGACAAGCCGGAACACGGGCGCGGACAGGCGATCCCGTGACGCCACAGCGCCGATGCACCGCACGCCCGACGAAGGCTGCTCTCACCCGGTCGCGTCCGGCTGTGTTGCTGGTCTTACTGGCCTGGTCCTGTGGCGCTGCCGGCGTGAACGGCTCGCAGGACGTCCCCTTCCTCAACCCCAATCTCAGCGAGTTCCCTGCCGCTTCCATCGCGGACTGCTCAGACTTGATCACACCCCCCGCTGGCCGCAAGGGGTTCGTCTTTGCCGGCACGGATGGCCGCCTTTACTATGAGGACGGCACGCAGGCCCGGTTCTGGGGGATCAATGTCGCCAAAGACTCGGTGTTCCAGCCCCGAGAAACCATCGATGAGGCCGTCGCAGCTATCGCCCGCGCCGGGTTCAACCTCGTCCGGCTACACCACGTGGATGATGAGAACGGCTTGCTTCCCGCGCGTCTGGCGGGATCGTCACCAAGGATCGATCAGGAGCGACTGAAGAGTCTGGACTACTGGATCTTCGCGCTGAAGCAGCGGGGGATCTGCGTCTACCTGGACCTACTGGACTTCCGCACCTTCCGGGAAGCGGAGGGGGTGACGGCTGCGGGCGAACTTGGCCGCGGCGCCAAGCCCTGCGCGGTGTTCGACCCCACCCTTATCCGCCTGCAGCAGGAGTACGCGCGGGAACTGCTCTTCGATCACGTGAACCCATACACGGGCCTGGCCTACGCGCGCGACCCGGCGGTGGTGACCGTCGAGCTATGCGATGAGAACGGACTCTTCCACGAGGAGCGTCGGCTGGATCGCCTGCCCACCTTCTACCGCACTCAACTGCTCCAGCGCTGGGGCAGGTGGCTCCTGCAGCGGTACCAGACCCGAGAGCGGCTTGAGGAGGCATGGGCATCTGATCCCGGCGCGCGGCTGAGGGCCTACGAGGACCCATCGCGGGCGTCCGTGGGCATGCCGGGACTGAGCCCTGATCTGGCGCCGGACGGTCTGAGACGCACTGACCGCGACATGTTCTTCGCGGCGGTGCACCGGGACTACTTTCGGCAGATGATCGGCTTCCTGCGGGAGAACGGGCTGCGCTGTCCGGTCACCGCGGTCACAGAGCCACGAGCGCCGGGTGACCTGTGGTCCGTCGCCCAGGAACTTGACTGCACGGCGATCAACTACTACTTCGACCATCCGTACTTCCGTCCGGCAACGCCCTGGCAACTGCCGGGGTTCTTCTCGGGCGCCAGCCCGCTGAGCGCTCCGGTTGCCACCGCCTTCGCGCCTACCCTCGGGGCGGCGCGCGTTGTTGGCAAGCCCCTCGTGGTGCGGGAATGGGGTGTCTGCTGGCCGAACCCGTGTCGCGCCGAGGGCATGCTGGACGCCGCCTGCTACGCGGCCCTGCACGACGTGGACGCGATGATGCTGTTCACCTTCGACACCCGCCCGGCGACGCGGCGGATCGATTACTTCGATGTCGTTCACGATCCCGCGCGCTGGGGGATGGCTTCGATTGGCGCCCGGCTGTTCCTGCAGCGCCAGATACGGACCTCGGAGCAGACTGAATTGCTGTCCTTCGGCCCGGCGGATGTGTTCACACGATCGCTGACCCGTTTCCCGTCCGCCTCACACGCACTGTCGTGGATCAGCCGCGTCGCCAACCGGTTTGCCTCGTCTTCCGCCACTCGCACGGAACCAGACGCGGTGTGTGTCTCGGACACGCGCGAGCTGGTCATTGATCGCTCCGCAGGCCTGTTGCGGGTGGAAAGCCAGCAACTCAACGGGGCCGCCGGGAATCTGCGGCTGGCCGGAAAGATCGCCTGCAGCGGCCTGTCCTTCCTGGGCAATTCCGAGCACGCGGCGTTTGTGTGGCAGAGTCTGGATGGCCAGCCCTGGCGCACCTCGCGCAGCTGGTTGGTTCGGTACATCAGCGATGCCGCGAACACCGGCCAGCAGGTGCGCGTTCATCTGAAGAAGAAAACCCAGACGATTCTGGCGCTGGATGCCGTAGGTGGTGCGCCGGTGGTGAGTGACGGCCGGCCGGATGCCACGCCAACCGTTTTCTGGATGGGGGCGCAGCCACTCATCCGGGTGTTCTTGCGGGGGGGCGGTTTCGAACTGGTGCGCTCCGGAGATCGCTACCTGCTCTACTGCGACACCCCGGGCGCTTCCATCGAGCTCGGACTGTCCGACACTCTGGGCCGGGCCGTTCCGTATTCCGCGTCCGGGCAGCCGGGCAAGACTTTCGACCCGCGCCTTCGGTTCGTCTGGGGCGCGGACACCGCTCTCGTCATCATCGATCCCGCGACCGCCGCGGGTGGGAGTTGATTGCATGGACCTGTCGCTGTTCGATTGCGTATCGCCCCTGGATTACCGCTACTACGGCGACGACCCGCGTATGGTGGAGTTGCTCGCGCCGTATGTCACCGAGCGTGCCTACATCCGGTCGGAGCTTGAGGTCGAGGCGGCTGCCGCGCGGGTGCTCGCGAAACGCGGGGTGTGCTCACAGGCGGTAGCCGACGAGATCACCCGCGCCATCGATCTCGTGGACCCGGAGGACGTGCATGCCGAGGACAAGCGGATCCACCACGATACGCGCGCCATGGTCAACTGCCTGCGCGATAAGGTGAGCGATGAGGCGAAGCCTTTCGTACACCTGTCACTCACCAGCTTCGACGTGAAGGACACGGCGCTGGCCCTGCGCATGAAGCGGTGCGCGCACGAGGCGGTCATCCCCGAACTGCTCAAGCTCGAGCAGATCCTGATTGACCTATCCCTGCGCGAAGCCCGGACGCTGCAGATGGGCCGCACCCACGGACAGCATGCGGTGCCGATCACCTTCGGTTTCGCGGTTGCGCAGTTCGTCAGCCGGCTAGGCGGGCGCATCGAAGCGATCCGCGCGGCAGCCGATAATCTGAGGGGGAAGATCAGCGGGGCGGTGGGCGCGTACAATGCCAGCGGTTTGTTCTTCGACGATCCGCTGGAGTTCGAACGGGAGATACTGGCCGAGCTTGGCCTGGAGCCGTCACCGGGTTCGACCCAGATCGTCGAGGCCGAATTCGTCACCGACTACATGCACGCGCTTGTCTCCGCTTTCGGCGTGCTTGCGAACATCGCCGACGACATGCGCAATTTGCAGCGCACCGAGATCGCCGAAGTGGGGGAGAAGTTCGAGGCTGAACAGGTTGGCTCTTCCACGATGCCCCACAAGCGGAACCCGTGGAACTTCGAGAATGTGAAGAGCATGTGGAAGGTCATGGTGGCGCGGATGCAGACCGTGTATGCCGACCAGATTTCCGAGCACCAGCGGGACCTGACGAATTCCGCGTCCCAGCGCTTCCTGCCCGAAATCATCGTGGGCCTGGTCAACTCCACGCGCCGACTGCAGCGGATCATGGGCAAGCTGGTCACCGATGCCGACCGGATGAAGAAGAACTTCGATATGACCGCGGACATGGTGGCCGCTGAGCCCGCGTATATTCTGCTCGCGGCGTACGGTCACCCGGATGCGCACGAGGCAGTGCGCAGGCTCACACTCGAGGCACAGGCCAGCGGGAGGCCGCTCGGGCAGCTGGTAGATGAGGCGCAGGACCTCGCGCCGTACTTGTCGAAATTCACGGACCAGCAGCGCGCGTTGCTGCGTGATACCACTCTTTACCTGGGGGCGGCGGTTGAGAAGACGGAAGCGCTGTGCCGCATGTGGGCCGAGCGCCTCGGCCTGAGCGCATCCGTCTGAACGCACCTGCATTTCCCGCCCCGGAGGGCACGCCATGAGCCTAATCGGCATGGACATCGGCAGCACCAACTGCAAGGCCATTCTTTTCGATGAAGGCGGCAAGCAGCTTGCCACCGCATCGCGCGAGTACTCCGAGGTGTACCCCGGCCCGGCGATGATCGAGTTGCGTCCGGATGACATGTGGCGCGCGATCTGCGAGGTCATCCAGAGCGTCTGCGCGGCGTCTGGGGACGACCCAGTGCAGGCCATCTCCTTCTCCGCGCTCGGTGAGGCCTTCACGCCGGTGGGTAGAGACGGCGAATTCCTCTACAACACGATCGTTTCGCCCGACAATCGCGCGGTGGAGCAGGCGAACCGCTGGCACGATACCCTTGGCGCCAAGCGGGTCTTTGAGATCACCGGCATGCCGCTGCACCCCAGCTTCTCGCTGAACAAGATCATGTGGCTGCGCGAGAACCGGCCGGACATCCATGAGAAGACCTGGAAGTACCTGCTCTGGCCGGATGTCATCATGCATCGCCTGGGCCTGCAGCCGCGTCTGGACTGGAGCCTCGCGGGCCGCACCATGGCCTTCGACGTGGTGAACAAGTGTTGGTCCGAGGAGATGCTGGACACCGCTGGCGTGTCCAGCGACCTTTTCGCCGAACCGGTGCGGCCGGGCGAGTGTGTGGGCGAAATCACCGCGCAGGCCAGCGCCGAGACAGGGTTGCCGGTGGGCTGCCTGGTGGTTGCGGGCGGTCACGACCAGCCGATGAACGCACTGGGCGCCGGAGTCATCCGGGAAGGCATGGCGGTGGACGGCATGGGCACCGTGGAGTGCATCACGGTGGCCTTCGAGAACCCCGTGACCAACGAGGACATGCGCACCCGCAACTACTGCTGCTACCCGCACGTGTGCAATGACCTGTATGCGAGTCTGGCCTTCAACTACTCCAGCGGCGCGATCCTGCGCTGGTTCCGGGACAATTTCGGCCGGGCCGAGGTTCAGCAGGCCCAGGCGGAGGGCCGCGACGTGTACGACATCCTTCTGTCGGACCTTCCGGATGGCCCGACCGGACTGTACCTGATTCCGTATTTCGCGGGTTCCGGCACGCCGTACATGGACCCGCTGTCGAAAGGCGTCATGGTTGGGTTGACCCTGGGCTGCGACCAGAAGACCTTCATCAAGGGCCTGATCGAGGGCATCTGCTACGAACTGGCGCTGAATGTTCGCGGTCTCGACGACGCCGGGGTCGAGGTGGACCGGCTGCGGTGCACCGGTGGGGGCAGCAAGAGCCCGTACTGGCTGCAGCTCAAGGCGGACATCACCGGGCGCGAGTGCGTGACGCTCAATGTGAGCGAGAGCGGCTGCCAGGCAGCGGCGATGCTCGCCGGTGTGCAGGCGGGGGTGTACGGTTCGGTCGAGGAGGCGCTGGCTGGCCTGGTGCGAGAGAAGCAGAGTTTCGGCCCGCGGGAATCCGAACACCAGAGATACGCGGAGCATTTCGAAGTCTACCGGTCAATCTGGCCCGCGGTGCGTGACGTGGTCCACCGCATCCCTTAGCAGATTGCCGCAGCGGCAACGACAGGAGTCGAGTCGGATGGATACAGCGGCGGCCCTCGGCTGCCTGATCGCGGTGTTCGCCTGGGGTGCGGCGGGGCTTTTCGACAAACTGGGCGTGCGTGGCGCGGACCCCTTCGCGGCGGTCCTCGTGCGCATGGTCTTCGGGACGCTTATGGTGCTCGTGCTGTGCCTCGCCACGGGGCGCACTAAGCATGTAGCTTCGTTTCCGCCAACGACCTATGCTTTCCTGGCCGGCAGCGCCCTGTTCGGCGCGCTTGTGGGGCAACTCGCGTATTACGTGGCGATCAAGCACGCGCCGGTCAGCCTGGTGGTGCCGGTCACGGCAACCTATCCGGTTGTGGCGGCGCTGCTCGCGGTCCTGGTGCTGAAGGAACAACCAACCGTGGGGAAGTTCGTAGGGGTCCTGCTGGTGGTCGCGGGGCTGGCGCTGGTCTCGGGAGCGCGCGTGAAACCGAACAACGTGAGCGCTGCAGAACCGGCAGCCGAAGCGGGGCGCCTGGCAGATGCGCCCACACCGGGAAGTCCCGGCGTCCCGGCGCCCGCCGAAAACTCGCCTGACTCCGAGTCACCCTGACCGTCGCGCCAGGATCGCCTGGTAAGCGTCATTCCTGCCCATGCCGCTAGCGGCCGCAAGTATCTCCGCCGCCTGCCGTGTGGGCAGTTCCGTCACCGCCAGAAGATCGGCGGTCCTCTCCGAATTGCCGGGATGCGCGGTTGCGCTCTTCTGTTCCCCGGACGGGCCGAACACCAGGGTGAACTCGCCGAGGGGTTCCTGCGTCGCAAACCGCTCGCACAGTTCACCCAGCGGGGCGCGGATGTACTCCTCGAAATGCTTCGTCATCTCCCGGCCGACGAAGGCCTCGCGCTCCGGTCCCAGTACCTCCCTCGCCTCACACAGGCACTCGCGGACACGGTGCGGGGCTTCGAAGATCACCACGGGGACCTGTGCGTCGCGGATATCGGCGAAGAAACGGGCGCGCTCAGACTGCTTTCGCGGTGGGTATCCGGCGAAGAGGTACTGGTCGGCGCGGAAGCCGGAGACCGACAGCGCCGCCGTGACCGCGCTCGGGCCGGGGATGGGCCGCACGGAGATGCCCGCCGCAAGGGCCTCCGCAACCAGCAGGCTGCCCGGGTCTGAGATGGTCGGCGCTCCCGCATCCGTCACGTAAGCAACAGACCGGCCCTCAAGAATCCGGGAGACGAGGCGCGATGCCTTGCCACGCTCCGAATGCTCGTGGCAGCTCTCGACGGGACGATCCAGGCCGAGGTGCTCCAGCAGGCCGCGGGTTCGGCGGGTGTCCTCGGCGGCGATCACATCCGCCTGCGCAAGGACGCGGCGCGCGCGGGCAGTGATGTCTTCCAGGTTGCCGATTGGTGTTGCAACGATGTAGAGGGTCCCGGCGCGTGAGCTGGAGGGGTCGGCCATGGGTCGCTCCCGCGGCGCGTCGTGGTGGTAGCTCAGCGGCCCCAGTCGCGCGAGTACCGGAAGTCGCGGTCGATGGAGCGCTGGGAGACCTTGGCGATGAGCGGCAGCCGCCGCTTGTACTGGGAGTTGCGGATCATCCGCGACACCCGGTCGATGAAGTCCCAGTCAAAGCC
>MTKY01055397.1_pt1 | contig 10166 bp, 14 predicted proteins | sample 1042731 | NCBI WGS metagenome assembly MTKY01 (sample SAMN06212206, study PRJNA360538) | anaerobic digester metagenome | biome: Wastewater treatment plant; material: sludge; isolation source: anaerobic digester fed with sludge from wastewater treatment plant | place: Denmark: WWTP Soeholt ... | reverse complement strand
CGACATGCGGCGCCTTCTCAGTGTTTGGTGGAGACAGGCGGGATCGAACCGCCGACCTCTTGCATGCCATGCGGAAATTGCCCATTTGGCAATCAACGGGTTACGTCGTAACGTGTTGATATAGCGTGTATTTCTGTTTACTTGTGTTTTTCCTGATTTGCCAGTGATACGCTGTAAGTGCACGAAATGCACTTACGGAGGTCAGGCGAGCATGAAAAACAGGGCGCAAGCAAGTGGTCGGAACGACTCCGTAAGTGCTGCACTTACGGCGCCGAAAGCAAAGCCCGTCGAGACGCGCGACACCGGGCGCGATGCCGTCCGTGGTCTGCTGCTGCGCGTCCAGCCGCCGCCCAGCAAGGTGAAGGCGTATTACCTCCAGCTCGGGCGCGGCAAGCGCGTCTACATCGGCGATGCCCATACGACCACGCTGAAGCGGGCGCGGGAGCTGGCGAAGCAGAAGATCGGCGACCAGGCCGGCGGCGTGGACGTGCAGGCCGAGGCGCGGCAAGCCAAGCTCACCCTGGGCAAGTTCATTGATGGCGACTGGACGGACTACGGGCAATCGCACATCGCCTCGTTCGAGAACATGAAGGCGACCGTCAAGCGATCGTTCCGCGATCTGCTGGACACGCCGATGGCGGATATCGGCGAGCTGGAAATGGCGCGCTGGCGCAAGGGCCGCAACACCCGCACGAAAGAGGACGGCACACCGCGCAAGGTGGTCAACCTCGAAACCATCCGCCGCGAAGTCACCTACCTGCGCGCGATCCTCAACTATGCCGTTACCAGCAAGACGATAGCCTCGCACCAGCTCGCGCGCTACAAGGTCGCTGGCACGCTCACAGACACCCACAGCAAGGCCAAGCTGCGCTACCTCAGCCCCGACGAGGAAAAGGCGCTACGCGCCGAGCTGGACGCCCGTGAAGGCCGCATCCGTAAGGAGCGTGAGAGCGCGAACAAGTGGAGGCGCCAGCGCAAGCAACCGCTCTACCCCGCCATCGGGCCGGATGAGTTCGCCGACCATATCAAGCCGCTGGTATTGCTGGCGCTGAACACCGGGCTGCGCCGCGGCGATCTGTTCGACCTCGAATGGTCGGAGGTGGATCTGGAGCTGCGACAGATACGCCGCGTGATCGGCAAGTCATCGCACGCCCGCCGCAAGCATGGCAAGCCGGTGGAGAAGGCCACGCTCCCGCTCTCGGCTGAGGCGCACAAGATCCTTGTGCAGCTCCACGAACACCGCAATCCCGCGTCGGAACTGGTGTTCCCGTCCCCCGTGTCCGGCACGCGCCTGGACAACATCAAGAAGGCTTTCGCCCAAGTGTTGACGGACGCGGAGATCCCCGACTTCACGTTCCACGACCTGCGGCACAGTTTCGCCTCCAAGCTGGTCATGGCCGGCGTGGATCTCAACACCGTCCGCGAGCTGATGACCCACAGCGACATCAAGATGACGCTCGTCTATGCCCACCTGTCGCCAGACCACAAGGCGGCGGCGCTGGAAAAGGCGTTTGGGGGTGCGGTATGACGCGCAAGGCCACCCTCCCGAAGCTCACCAGGCGCGAGCAGGCGGCGCACCGGGCGCGGTTCTTCGCCACGGATGACAGCATCCCCGAGGCCGCCCGCAAGGCGCTGGATAAGCTCGGCATCAACGACAAGGGCGCGGTCGGCAAGATCGGTCGCGCACTCGCCAGCTACCACGCAGACCAGCAATATGCGGCGGCGCGCCTGGACGCGCTGGAACGGCGGGAACAGGCGCAGGCCACGGCCGCGGTGATACTCGACCTGATCCAGCGCGTACCCTGCCTCGACCCCGAGATAACCGCGAGGATGAACGCGCAACGCTTCACGACGCACGGCGATGGATTCCGCCACCTATGGGACGGGCAGGCGCTGCCGGCGCTGGCCGCGGTTCACGAGCTGCTGACGCGGGCCGCACTGCAAATGCAGATCGACACGCCGCCGCCGAAGCGTGGCCGCAAGACCGTGGTCAATCCGGTATTCCTCGCCGTGCTCGAGCTGCTCGAGGCGCGCACCGACCTGGGCAAGACCGCCATGCGGGACCACGCGCGCGCGATCACCGCGGCGTGTGGGATCTCGATGCCCGCCACCGATGAGCGTTCCCTGCGCCGCCTCAGTACCGGACAGAAATAGCCCGACAAGTCGTCGAATTACTGTCCGGTATTCCCCGCCTCCCGTCATTACTGTGGGAACCGTAAACGCAATCACGCGTTCACGGGAGACCCACAATGCAGACCGCACCACTTAAACGAGCACTCACCATCGAGGAGTTCGCCGAACGCTGGAGCATCGGCCGCAACTCTGTCTACAACGCCATCGCCCGCGGCGAACTCGGCTCCGTGAAGATCGGCAAGCGCCGCGTCATCACGCTGGAGCAGGAAGAGGCCTTCCGCAAGCGCATGGAGGGCAAATCATGAGCCGCGCCAGCGAGATCAAACCCACGATAAGTGACGCCCCATCGCTCGGCGCGTTTGTGGAGGTCGCGCTGCATCACGTGCAGTTCGATGGATTCCCGCGTCGGCTGGTCCTCGACATGCTCTACAACGCGTGTGCCGTCCTGGATCTGGCGTCGGACCATGAGCACGCTTCCATGGGGCTCTGCATCCCGCTGGAGGAAGTGCACGATCAGCTCCGCGCCGTGATCGAGATCATCACCGCCTCTGTGCCGTGCGAGTCCGATACGGACGGGGCGGCCGCATGAGCATGACAGACAACCTTGTCGCGATGGTCCCGCTTCTTTCCGACCTGATGACCAAGCGCGTTGCCGCGAAGGATTGGGACGGTGTGTTCTGCCTGGTCGGCCGTGACCATGCTTTTGATGTGCTGCTTGAGATCGCATCGGAGTTGACCGACGAGGAGCGCGGGCCGGCGATGCGCAATGCCTGGGAGATGCCCGATCACATCACCGCCGTTGCCAGTTTGTGGCGCACCCTCTTTCGCAGCAGTAAGTGGTCGGCGCGCCAGATGATGACCGCCGAGGAACATAGCGAGTTCGATGCGATGCCGGAGCGCATGACGCTTTACCGCGGTTTCTGCTCAAAATACGGGACATGGCGCGGTATGTCGTGGACCGATGACATTGATCTCGCGCGATTCTTCGCGAGGTATCGCAGCGCCGAGCCGAGCATCGCCATAGCGACCATCACGAAGCGCGGTGTGGCCGCGTTCATCAAGGCGCGCGGTTCGGAGCGTGAGTTCATCGTCCCGCGACTCCAGCAGTCGCAACTGATCGACATCAAGTTGATCGGCCCCGAGATGCAAGAGCGCGCGGCATGAGCGGCATCCATTCGCGCGGTTACACATTAGCCGCACCGGGTAAAGTTATAACCGATGGGCGCGCAGAGCTGTCAGACCTGCAACGCTGGGTCCTCCTGCGAGCGTTTCAACATCATTGCGATGATCGCTCGCTCCCCGTCCTTGAGGATGAAGAGGCGGAATGCGAAAACCTTGAACGATTTCTTGCGGATCAGGCCGCGCAGCGCATGAGCCGCATTATGGGGGGGCTGCCCTGTTTAACAAATTTCCCATCAATTCATTGCGGCATCCCGCACGTTCTTTTGCCGCAGATCGTGGCGCATATTCTCGGCGTCTTGAAGCACGATGCCCGCTCTGGTGATCCGTTCGACAACTTCAGCGATCTCGCCGGGAAATCATTCAGCATCATCGGCGGCCAAACGTGGCGGTGCTCATATGGGCCGCGTGTCGAGGCTGCGCATTACCGTGCCGCATATGCCTCCGCGTCGAGATGCGCCCGTCGGTTGGAGAATCGGGGGCTGCTGGTTCGCCGCACCAGGACGCGGGGCGGGATACGCCTCACGGCCGCCGGATTGACAAGGGCCGAAGAACTCGCCGGCTGTCGTGCTCCCGAGCGCGGCTGGCGCCTATATGTCCCTGAGTGGGACGGCGAAAAATGGCTTGTCCATTTCGATACCGAATCCGCTTACTGGTTGCACGATGACTCGTTGCCAAGTGGGGTAGCGGGCGAGAGCGCGCCGCATGGCCGCTGATGCGCTGCTCGCGCAGCTCGACCAGGTGAAGCAAACCGGGGCGGGCCGATGGGTGGCGCGTTGCCCGGCGCACGATGACCGCTCGCCCACCCTTTCCATCCGCGAGACCGAAGACGGGCGCACACTGGTTCACTGTTTCGCGGGCTGCCAAACCGGCGAAGTTCTCGCGGCGGCGGGGCTGACCTGGTCCGCGCTCTATCCGCCCCGCAATCCTCACGATCACCACACCCGCAAGGTCCCGCCGGTGCCGTATGCCGACGCGCTGCGATGCATTGCGCATGAAGCATGGGTGGTGCTGGTCTGCGCCGCTCAGATTGAGCGAGGCGGGCGACCGAGTGACGCCGAAGTCTCGCGCCTGTCAACCGCTGTCGAGCGCATCACCACGGCCTGCCAAATCACAGGGACGTTCCGATGAACTACCGCGATATCGACGCCAGCATTGCGCGCATCGACGCGCACCGGAGGAAGCGCGCCGCCGAAGCCGAGGCGGCCACCGAGGACGCGTGCGCGCTGGAGTGGAGCCGCCGACATCCTGACTGGCGATATACGGCATCCTTCGGCCAGTGGCATGAATACGACAGCGAGGCTGTGCTGTGGCGCCACGATGACCGGCTGCGGCACCTCACGCTGGTACGGGAGCTCGTGCGGGAAGTCGGGCCGGAAAAGCTCCACAAGGCCGCGAGCGTGGCCGGTATCGCCAGCCTGGCGCGCAGTAATCCAGGCGTGGCCATGACGGCGAGCCAATGGGATGCGGACCAGTGGATGCTCGCCACGCCGGGCGCGGTGATCGACACGCGCACGGGCGAGGCGGTCCCCGACCCGAAGCGGTGCTACTGCACCCGGCAGACCGCGGTGCCGGCGGCACCGGCCGGCACGCCGGCGCCAATCTGGCAAACGTTTCTCGAGCGTGTCACGCGGCACGCTCCGGACCTGGTCGACTACCTGCAACGGATCGCGGGTTACGCGCTCACCGGATCGGATCGGGAGCAGTGCCTGTTCTTTGCGTTTGGCGGCGGCGGGAATGGCAAGGGAACGTTCTTCAACACCGTGACGGCGATCATGGGCAGTTACGCTCATGTCGCCAATAACGACCTCCTGCTGGCGACCGCCAACGAGCGCCACCCGGTAGACCTGGCCACGCTGCGCGGCGCGCGCCTGGTGACGGCATCGGAGTTGAGGCCGGGCGCGAAGTGGGACGAGCAGCGGCTAAAGAGTCTCACGGGTGGCGATCCCATCACCGCGCGTTTCATGAGGCAGGACTTCTTCACGTTCCGGCCGCAGTTCACATTCGTGGTGTTCGGCAATCACCGCCCCAGTTTCTCGGGCGTGGATGAGGCGATCCGGCGGCGCATACGCCTGATCCCGTTCGAGCAGACCATCGGCGACGGCGAGCGCGACCCACAGCTGCACGAGAAGCTGCGTTCCGAGTACCCCGCGATTCTGCGCTGGATGATCGAAGGGGGACTGAAGTGGCAGCGCGAGGGGCTGATCACACCGGCCAGCGTGGCCGCGGCGAGTGCCGCCTACCTCGAGGCCGAGGACAGTCTGGGGCAGTGGATCACCGACCGCATCGAGAAGCACCGCCCGGAGCTGCGCGTGTTCGCCAAGCGCAACGCGCTGTTCACCGACTGGAATGCATGGGTCGCGGACAACGGCGGGCCGAAGTGGAGCGCGAAGGCGTTCTACCTGGCACTCGAGGAACGGGGCTTCACGCCGGGGGTACGCACCGGCGGGGAGCGGGGGTTCCGCGACGTGTCGCTGGTTGCGTCGGATGTGGGCCATGCGGGCGGCGGGGACTGGTGATGGTCGCGGTGCAGATGGTGCAGGCGTTCCGGATATCACCGTCACGTGTGCGCGCGCGTGACGCCTATAAGCAGGGAACCTGCACCACCTGCACCAAGGCGGGTTTTTATAACCAAAGTGCTCGGGTCCTGCCGACTCTTATTCCATACGGACGGTAGCGAGCGCAGATTTCCTGCAGATGCAAGCCCCATAGGGGGTTGTTGTGGTGAGTCCATCAGTGATTAGACAAGGAGATTTTCATGAGTGATTCGATGAACAAGCGCGAGTTGGCGGCTGCGATGCGCGTCAGCACGACAACAGTCGACAACTGGCTCAACCGGGGCTGCCCATTCCGCAAGGCACCCGACGGCGCGACCGTTGGCGAGGGCTACCAGTTCGACCTGGCTGAGGTGCAGCACTGGCTCGATCGTCGCGATCGGCGCGGCGCGGGCCGCCCAGGCTCCAGCAGTGGGCGCACCTGGGCGGACGCGCTGCGGCTGCGTCCCGACTGGCGCAATCTCCTGCGGTTTATGGCAGAGACCGCGGTGATGGATTTCCTGACCTTCTACATGAGTGAACCGCGCGGTCGCGTGTTCTTCTACGCCGCCATGCGCCTGCAGGGCGTCTCTTCCGCCGAGGCGGCTGAAGGGGTGACCAACGACCGGTGCGGATTGTTCAACTCGTATTTTGCGTGGATCAAGGCGGACAGCTTCAACAAGTTCAACCAGAAGGCCAACTCTTCGCTTGATGAGCAGTTCGAGCTGCTGACCGGGGAGCGGATCGCCACCCGCCCGCCGACGGATGACGACACCATCGGGCGGTCCGTTGGGTTGCCGGCTTGGGTGCGCCTCAGTGATGACGCCACGTTCGCCGCTGAGCTCGAGGCGGAATATCAAGAGCTGATCGCTCAGCTCGAGGCCAATCAGGCGCAGGCGGCGGCCGACTGATGACCGCGCCCACGGCATCACCTGGTGAGGCTGCCGGCTGATGGAAGCCGCCGTCCGTTTCGTCCAGGGCGTTGACGACGCCGCCACGCTCGCCGAGCTGCGGGTGTGGCTGGTGTCGTGCATGCAGGGCGAGGAGACGGCGACCCCGGCTCAGTTTCGCCAGGCGATGCGGGATCGGTACATCCGCCATGCCGGGTACGAGATCGAGGCGGATTCGTCCTGGTCGCGGGCGTGCCAGTTGGCCGAGCGGGTGAAGGTGTTCGAGTTGCGGCGCTGGCCGGACTGGGAGCGATTCAGCGAGGTGCCACGGCATGCGGACGGGGTAGATGCGCTGCTGTGGCAGGCGCGGCGCCTGGGCGATCTGCCGAAGTCACCACGGGCGTTGTTCCGCCTGCTTTGACGTGCATCGGCCTGTTGGCGTCAGACATTCCGGCGCCGTGGTTCACTGGCGCTGAATTCATTCATTGGAGCATGACAATGCAGTTGACCCCGAAAGAGCGCCAGGCATTCAGCCTGTCCAACCTGATCCGCAGCATGGCATCGGGCACCAGCCGCGGCACGTTCGAGCTCGAGGTGATGCACGACACCGCCGCACGGGAGAATCGCCAGTTCGACGCGCGCAAAGTCAGACTGCCGTGGGAGTTGCTGACCCGCGACCTGTCCGCCACCGGCACCGATACCGGCGCTTACCTGGTCGGCAGCAAATCCACCCCGGTTGCCGATGCGCTGCGTCCGTGGTCCGTGGCATTGCAGGCCGGCGCCGAGGTGCTGCCGAACCTCACCGCGAATGTCTCGATTCCGCGCACCGCGACCAAGCAGGCCGCGCAATGGCTGGCCGGCGAGTTCGACCCGCTGGTGGCATCGCAGCCGACGCTCGGGCAAGTCGCATTGACGCCGAAAACCTGCGGCGCGCTGACCACCTATACCAAGCTGCTCGAAGCGATCAACCCGCAGACCGAAGCGTTCATTGCCTCGCACCTGCTGCGCGTCATCGGCGCCACGGTAGACGCGGCGATCCTGGGCGGCTCGGGTGTCGCAGGAGAGCCGCAGGGCATCGTGGGCACCGCTGGCGTGGGCTCGGCCACGGTAGACGCAACGGACTCCTGGGGCGACGTGCTGGGCATGGTCCAGACCGTGGCAGAGAACGGCAGCGAGCCGAGCGCGATTGTCTCGACGCCTGCTGTACGCAAGCTGCTGCAAGGCCGCCAGCGATTCACCAGCAGCGATTCCCCGGTCTGGAACAACGCCGCCATCGGCGACACCAAAGCGTATGCGACGACGACCTGCCCCACCGGCAAGTTGATCGTCGGCGACTTCTCGCAGCTCGTGCTCGCGGTCTGGGGCTCCGGTGTCGATCTGAGCATTGACGCCTTCACCGACTGGGCCACGGGCAAGATCACCATGCGCCTGTTGCTGTCCGTGGATACCGGGCTGATGCATCCTGCCTCGTTCGCCGTCGCGAGCGTGTCGTGATGGGCCTGCTCAGTTTCGGCAAGGGCGCGAAGTTCCGCGCCACGAAGCGGTTCTGGTGGGCTGATCGCGTGCTCGCCGTGGGCGAGGTGGTCAAGGTCGACGATCCGGCGCTCGCGCGTGAGTTGTGCGGTGCCGGTCGACTGGAGCCGGTCGACGACCGCGCCCGCGAACACCTGACCAAGCCGGCGAAGTGGATCGAACAGCCGCAGGACACCACATCCATCACGTCGCGCGGTGCAGGCATCGTGTCGCGTGCAATCGAGGTATAAACGATGAATTTACGAGTTCTCCGCGGTTTCGCGTGGGACCGCGATACCAGTTGCGGCGAGGGTCACATCATCCGGATTGATGACGTTGAAGTGGCGCGGGCGATGGTCAAGTTGGGGATGGTTGCGCCGGCTGACGATGCCGCAGCCTGGGCGCTAGCGAACGCCGCTGTTCCCGCAACGCCACAGCCGTGGGCGGGGCACACGACGCACACCGCACCGTTGCGGTCGCGGCGATAGGTTCCTGCGCGTGCCCGGTCTCAAGTGGCGCTCGACCGGCAGCACGGCTCAATGGTGGGTTTGGTGTGTTTGACCACCGGGAAGCAAGCGACCACACCGCCGGGCAACCGGCACGCCGCCAGGGCGCGTTACAGATAGGGGTTCTTCCTCTCCGACTCTGGATGTGCGAGGCGGCAAACATTGATCCCGTCGCTGTGTTTGCAGGATTGCGCAGCGGCACGGCCGGCCTGGGACGTTGAGCGTGTACCCTCTTGCACGCGAGGCGCTGAAGCCGGCCACCCTTTCACCGTCGATGTCGAGGATCGGTATGCGCACGAAGAACCAGGAGCGTGAAGCCGAGCGCCTGCGCCTGGCGCGCGAAGTCGAGGCGTTCACGGCGGGCGGCGGTACGATCGAGAAGGCCGAGCCGGGGCGCGCGAATCCGATGAACGAGGACCGGCATAATTCCTTCCTGTTCCTCGCGAACAAAGTGAGGCGCGCCCGCAGGGCGAAGCCATGAGCACGACCAGGCGAAAACGGCAACGCGTTGCCACTTTGCCCGCGCTCACACCCGAGCAGCGCGCGAGCCGTCGACGGCTGCGCGAGGCGCTGCGCTGGCAGCGGCACGCCATCAACGCCTGCCGCCGTGGGTCGCTGATGCCGCCTCGATTCGAGGGCATCACCAGGGAGCTGCTCGACACCGCTGTCGCCGACGTGCTCGAACGTGACGCGCTAGGGCTTTCGCGGCCGCGCTCCTTCACCTTCCTGGGCATCACCTTCGCGCTTCGCTACACGAGCTGGCAGCGCATCATCCTGACCGACACCATTACCGGCGTCTGCCTGGCGTCAGCCTTCGGCGTGATCTGATCCGGAGCTGTCGCGCCGCCCCAGCTCCGCGAGCGTGGGCGCGACCCTGACGTTATGCGGGAGCTCGGTGGCGTGGTGATCGCCTGGAGTGTGGCCGATAAGTGCAGCGTGCCGGCCTGCTGGGCCTGATTGCACTTACAAAAGCACTTACGGATTTCACCGCTGCGGGGCTGATGCGCCCTAAGTGCTTGTTTTGATTGGTGGAGACAGGCGGGATCGAACCGCCGACCTCTTGCATGCCATGCAAGCGCTCTCCCAGCTGAGCTATGCCCCCTCGAAAGGAGCGCGCATGGTAGGGAGGCGCCATGGGACTGTCAAGAGTGAAAATCGGCACGCCCGCGAATGCGCATGACATGGCTATTGGCGGCCGCGCACGCGCTTGCTAGCCTCCGCTCTCCCGGTCACACAACAGGTAGAAACCCATGGGCATCCTCGAACTGTTCCGCCTCGACGGCAAGGTCGCCGTGATCACCGGCGCCGGACGCGGCATCGGCGCCGCCTGCGCCAGGGCCTATGCCGAGGCCGGCGCCAGCGTGGTGATCGGCGCGCGCACGCGCGAGCAGATCGACTCCGTCGCGGCCGGC
>MTKY01055064.1_pt1 | contig 10173 bp, 8 predicted proteins | sample 1042731 | NCBI WGS metagenome assembly MTKY01 (sample SAMN06212206, study PRJNA360538) | anaerobic digester metagenome | biome: Wastewater treatment plant; material: sludge; isolation source: anaerobic digester fed with sludge from wastewater treatment plant | place: Denmark: WWTP Soeholt ... | reverse complement strand
AGTTCGTACCGTTGCTCAACGCTGCGTACAATGCGTGGAAGGGCAACGCAGGCTCTGACACGAAAGGCCCTAGAACGTATGCGCCGCGTTCTGCAACGGTCCGGAAGGGAGCGCGGGCGGTTCTCTACTATCGCGTTACGGACAACATCTCGCCGCGTGCCAGCGTAACCATCCGCATTCGCACACGCGCGGGTGTACTCAAGAAGACCCTGACCCTCGGATTGAAACGAACCGGCCCGGCGCTGCGCCACGTACGTTTCAGATGCCGTCTCTCGCGCGGCGTCTATCGCTTCACAGTCTATGCTCGTGATCTGAGTGGCAACGCCGCGCAGCAGCCGCTCGGGCGCAACCGGCTGACGGTACGATGACCTGAGACAACTCGCTGCTACAGACGGCTATTCGTCCTCAGCAGCAACTGGACGCCGGACTGGCAGAACTGAGCGCGATGTCCTTAGAAGTGTGCGTCGCTATGTGCCCAGAGTGATGCTCTCACCCTCTGGACGGCCTCGGCATCCGTGCCAGCAAGAGCTTCATACGTGAAGTAGGCGGCGAGCGCAAGAACAGCGCGAGCCTCATGCGGTGTCATCCGAATCCCGCCGAATTCGCGCTGGCACGCCCAATGGACGAACGACGAGGAGATGGTTTCGGCGGGTACCCTGAGATGACGAGCGCCGACGTTGACCGCCCACAAACCGGCGTCGATGCCCGGGAATCCAGCAAGAGAGCCGTATTCCCAGTCAATAACTACGGGCTCGCCATTCGACCGCGTCGCAAGATGGTAGGGCATGAAGTCAGCATGGAAAACAACCAAGGGCCAACGTCGCGAAGCAAGGACTCTGCCCCAACGAACCACGTCCGGAGGAGGCCTCGACGAGAAGAGCGACACGACCCACGGGTGGCTATCGAAGTCCGATTCACCATAACGTGGCAACGATTCGAGAAGCTCCGTCGCCCATGTATAGGGCAACAGCGGCGGACGTGAGTGATTGGGATTGACGCCCTCGACGACAAGAAGCCCCGCGTCCGTTCCGACGTACTCAAACAGGACCTCGGGTGCACAGGCAGGCCCCACCTCCCGCATCATTCGTGCCTCGTTCCTGAGCGAACTCAAGTCGACTCCGCCGTCCGCCATCTTGATGAACACGCTCCCTGACGGGCCGGCGCTCACCCCACATAGGCGATGAGCGCTGTTGGAGCGAGGAGTGACCACCATTGAAGTGGCCCGGTCGCAGTACTTCCTTAATTGACCATCCAAGTCCGGACTGTGCCAGACCACGTGCCCCGGGGGTTTGCGGCCGGGCGACAGAAGGCACCACGCTGCAAGCGAGGCCGCAAGGGTTCGTCGAAAGACCCGCCTGGCGCCGCGGAGGCTTCGGCCCGCCGACAGATGCAAGCGAGCCAAACGCCAGCGTTCGAGACGAGTAGATGCAGACACCAGCAGATGCCGGCGGCCGATCGGGGGCAGCGTGACATACCGATGATCCGGCAATAGAGTCTCGGGCGTAAGGTATGCACCTCTGGGTGAAGAGTCGGAAGTTCTGTCGCCCATTCCCCTCCTCCAAGACACCCCGAGCCGTTGACGGCAGGTCAGCCTGTGCGGAGCATTTCTCCCAACAAGCCTACCATGGCCGAAATCCGTACTCCGGACGCCGCACGCTTGCGCTGTCCGGCGTACCTCTGTGCTCTGGAGCCCGCTGCACAAGGCGCACGATACCACGGTGTTCCGGCGCCGTCTCCCCGCTTGCAGTCATGTCTCCAAGAGCACGATTGCACAACACCCAAGCGCATCATAGACAGGAAAGGCATCAATCGACATACGGTCGGCGACATCTTCGGATTGCGCTCTGCCCGCGCGCGCTTGCTGCTCGTCGGCGCGGCGTCATATCCTCCCACTTGATCGGACAATGAAGAGCTTGGATTGAACTCGCCATTCCAAGCCGGAGAGGCCCTTGGTGACAACAGGCGCTGAAAGCAGTCAACCCGGCAGCAGCCCAATCCTCGTCATTGAGTCTTCCCGAGGCTGGGCGAGACTCGGCATCCGTGAGATATGGCGGTATCGAGAGCTACTTTACTTTTTGACGTGGCGGAACATCCTCATCCGGTACAAGCAGGCTGTGCTAGGGGTGCTGTGGGCGGTACTGAACCCTTTCATCACGATGGTTGTGTTCACTGTAGTGTTCAACAGACTCCTCGGCGTCGGCAGTGGTTCCTACGGCGTACCCTACGCGGTCTTCACGTTCACGGGCCTACTGCCTTGGAATCTCTTCGCCCAATCGCTCACGAGTGCCGGCACGAGCGTTGTAGGCAATGCCAACCTCGTGACCAAAGTCTACTTCCCCCGCCTCGTCATACCGTCAAGCGCGGTTCTGGGGACGGTGCCTGACTTTCTCATAGGCTTCGCCGTACTCGGCGTGCTCATGGTTGCTTACTGGGTCGCTCCCACGTGGAATGTACTCTTCCTCCCGTTCTTTGTCCTGTTAGCTCTTGTCACGGCGTTGGGTGTGTCTTTGTGGCTGAGCGCTCTATACGTACTGTATAGAGACGTACAGTACATCATCCCTTTTCTCGTGCAGTTATGGTTTTTCCTTACGCCGGTTTTCTATCCAACCAGTGAAATACCGAACGGATGGCAAACTGTTGTTTACAACCTCAATCCGATGACAGGAGTGATTGGCGGCTTCCGCTGGGCTCTTCTCGGCCAGCAAGCCCCAGGAGCGATGTTCTGGCTTTCGAGCGCCATGAGCCTTGTCGTGTTCGCCGGAGGACTCCTCTACTTTCGGCGTATGGAGCGGGTCTTCGCGGATGTCGTATGAGCGCGGCAATCGGCATCTCAGATCTCGGCAAGCGTTACCACATTGGAGCAGAAAGGCAGCGCGCGGGGACGCTGCGCGACGCGGTAACGAACGCGGTTGCCGCTCCCATTCGTCGATTGCGCCATGCGGGTTCGTCCACGGGCAACGTCACCGAGTTCTGGGCCCTGCGGAATGTGAGCCTCGAAGTGGAAGCAGGGCAGGTCATCGGGGTCATTGGACGCAATGGGGCGGGCAAGAGCACCCTGCTCAAGATCCTGTCGCGTATCACCGAGCCGACCGAGGGGAGAGTGACCCTGAACGGCCGCGTCGGAAGCCTCCTTGAAGTGGGAACTGGCTTCCATCCGGAGTTGAGTGGCCGAGAGAACATCTACTTGAACGGCGCGATTCTCGGCATGACGCGCGCGGAGATAAGGCGCAAGTTCGATGACATCGTTGAGTTCAGTGAGATCGGGCGCTTCCTGGACACTCCCGTCAAGCGCTACTCGAGCGGTATGTACGTGCGTCTCGCTTTCGCAGTGGCGGCCCACCTAGATCCTGAGATCCTCTTGGTGGACGAGGTTCTCTCCGTCGGCGACGCTGAGTTCCAGAAGAAGTGCTTGGGCAAAATGAGCGACGTTGCGCAGGGCGGACGCACAGTGGTCTTCGTGAGCCACAACATGGCATCGGTGAGTCGCTTGTGCACCACTGGATTGCTCTTGGACGGGGGTAGAGTAAAGGCGCTCGGGGACGTTCATGAAATCGTTGCGGAATACCTCTACGGAGGAGGAAGAGGCTACGCAGAGCGTCACTGGCCAGACGGAGATCTCGCCCCCGGTGACTCGGTCGCACGACTGAACAGCATGCGCATCCTTCAGGACGGTGTCCAGAGCGGCTCGGTGGACATCAGCCGGCCTGTCACTGTCGAGATGGTGTACACCTGCATGCTCGACGGGTCTTTTCTCATGCCGGCCTTCACTTTTTTCAACGACGAGGGGCAGATCTTGTTTGTGGCAGCCGACTTCGGCCGGGCAGTGAAAGGTGCCGAACACCGAGTCGGACGTCACTTGTGCCGCTGCGAGGTTCCCGGCAACCTCCTCACGGAAGGAACGCTCTTCGTGACACCGGAGGTGAGCACAAGCCGGCCCACATATCAGATACACGCTCTCGTACGCGACGCTGTGTCGTTCCACGTCACCGAAGCAGACGCGGACTCCGGTGTGCGTCAGGGCTGGGGTCGCGACATTCCAGGCGTGGTCAGGCCTTCGACCCGTTGGGAGCAGGAGTACCTCGGTCAAGGGGGCGTGTTATGAGGGCAACCTTGGGCCCTGCTGGAGGAACTCGAGACCTGTTGCCTATATTCTCCCCGACAATCCCCGGACACGCCGTGGACGCCGTGGTGGCATGCCTGCGGTCAGGCCGACTGAGTGAGGGTGCGAAAGTCAAGGAGTTCGAGGATGCCTTGCGCGCCCGGTTCCGGCTGCCCAGGGCTCTTGCGCTGAACAGTGGCACCGCAGGGCTGCATCTGGCGATGCTCGGCGCGGGAGTAGGGCCGGGCGACGAGGTCATCACGACCGCGCTAACATTCGTCGCCACAGCCATGGCGATTGTGCAAGCCGGAGGCACACCCGTGTTCGCGGACATCGTGGCGGGCGGCCCCAATGTGGACCCAGTCGACATTGAGAGCAGGATCACCGAGCGTACCAAGGCAATCGTAGTGGTTCATTACGGCGGGTACCCATGCGACATGGACGCGATCTCCGCGCTGGCAGCACGATTTGGCCTCTCCGTGATTGAGGACGCCGCACACGCTCTCGGCGCGACCTATCATGACAAGCCAGCCGGTACGTTGGGCGATTTCGGGGTTTTCTCTTTCCAGGCAATCAAACTGCTGACCACCGGGGACGGCGGTCTGCTCGTGTGTGCCGATGAAGACTGTCATCGCGAGGCGCTTCGTCGACGGTGGTTTGGTATCGACCGTGAGCGCCGCCGCGCATCCGAGATGGGCGAGCCTCAGTGGGACATCACGGAAATCGGCTACAAATACCACATGAACGACATTGCCGCAGCGCTCGGAATCCCGCAACTTGACTCGTTTCAGAACGCACAAGCGCGACGCCGCGAGCTGAACAGGACGTATCGCAGTCGGCTCGGCGGACTGGACGGTCTCGAGTTGCTTGAGGAAAGACCCGATCGGGAGAGTGCCTGCTGGTTGTTCACATTGAGAGTGCAGCGACGCACGGACTTCATTCGCGCTCTGCGCTCTCGCGGGGTGGAGGCGGCGGTCTGGCACCGGCGTATTGACGCACACACGATCTTCGGCGGCATCAGGAGCGACTTATCGCACCTTGCGGAGTTCGACGCCACCCAGGTCTCGATCCCCATGCGCGCGACATTGACGGAGGAAGATGTGGAAACGGTCCTGACGGCGGTGGAGGCAGGCTGGTAAGCATGCTGGATTCCCGGTATGAGAGCACAATGCTGCGCCGATGCGGCCTCGACGTGGTGATCAGCGCATCGGTTGAGATCAAACGCCCGCATCTGGTCAGCATCGGAAGCCATGTCGCCATCGACTCCGGCTTCTACTGTACGGTCGCGGCGGATCTCGGTGATTACATCCACATAGGTCCACACGTGTCCGTCATCGGAGGCGAACACGGCCACCTCACGATGGCCTCATTCACGACCATCGCCGCGGGTTGCCGGCTGATATGTTCTTCAGACGAGTTCCTTGGAGCCGGCTTGGTCGGGTCGACAATTCCGAACGAATACCGAGACAACGTCACTTACGGCGAAATTCGTTTCGAGTTGTTCTCCTCGCTGGGGACCAACGTCGTCGTTCATCCTGGCGTCACCCTGGCCGAAGGAAGCGTCGTTGGGAGTTGTTCCCTGGTCACAAAAGACACTGAACCGTGGACCATCTACCATGGCGCTCCAGCGAGAGCGGTGCGCGCGCGCCCACGGGAGAGAATGATTGCCTACGCGCGTGCGCTGGGGTACCCATTGTGATGCGCTCAGACATTGGAGGTGACACCTCATGAGGGTCGCAGTTCTCGGCGGCACCGGTTTCGCCGGGCGCAACGTGCGAGATGCACTCGAGGGGGCGGGCCTGACGGTCGGGGTGTTCAGCAGGACTACCGGCTGCGACCTGTTGGACCTTCACGCGACATGGGCCAGGCTGGATGAGTTCCGACCAGACTACATCGTGAATTGCGCAGCTCTGGTGGGGAGCATCAACTACGTCAGCGACTTCGCGGCGGACGTAGTGGACGTGAACATGCGCATCCTCATGAACACGTACAAGGCGGCGCTGCAGCTCAGAGAGGTCGTCGTGATCAACCCCTTGGCCAACTGCGCTTATCCCGGCGTGATGGACTATTACGAGGAGGATGGCCTCTGGGACGGTCCCATCCATCCGTCCGTCCTCTCGTACGGCAGCACCCGGCGAATGATGTGGGTGCTATCCAAATGTTATCGCGACCAGTATGGCGTGCGCTCCGTGAATCTCATAGTCCCGAACATGTACGGCCCCTACGACAGCATCAATCCGAACAAGACCCACGCGCTCAACGCCTTGGTCATCAAGTTCGTCAAAGCGCTTTCCGAAGGAGCTTCCGAGGTCGAGGTATGGGGGACCGGCCGACCCATACGCGAGTGGTTGTACGTTGGAGACTTTGCTCGTTTGGTGTTGCGCGTGATCGAAGGTGAGGAGACCTCGCTCGAACCGGTCAACTTGGCGCAGAACAAGGGATACACGGTGGCCGAGTTGGTGGATGCGATTCGCAACATAGTGGGATACCAGGGTGATGTCGTCTACAACACCAAGTACCAGGACGGATCGCCAAAGAAGGTGATGGATGACCGGTACTTCAAGCAACGATTCCCGGGTTTCGAGTTCACCCCTATTGAGGTCGGTATACGCAACACGGTCGCGTACTATCGGCGGATTCTTTGAACGACATGCACTGTCGGCTGAGCTACATCATCAGCACGCGCAACCGACTCCCGTTTCTCTCCGTGACACTGCCGCTGCTCATGGGTGCACGACAGGCCGACGAGGAGATCATCGTCGTCGACGGCGCCAGCACGGACGGCACTGTGGACTACGTGCGTAACCTCCAGGAACGCGGCGACATAGACGTATTCGTTAGTGAGCCCGATCGTGGCGAAGCTCACGGACTGAACAAGGGCTGCCTCCTGGCCCGCGGAGATCTGATCAAGGTCGTCAGTGACGATGATGCGTTCGATTTCGGCGCAATACGGATGTGTCGCGAGTACATGCTTGACCATCCGGAGGTCGACCTCATGGCTGGCAACGTTGGCGACATGGCCGCTGAATCACCAGCGGATGCGTCGGTCATGTGGAGCTATGCGAACGAGCACAGGAGCTTCCGCCAAGGTGCTACCGGTCGCTTCTTCTTCAACGGTCTGCCTATCATGCTGCGCCGCACAAGCATCCCCTTGCTGGGCTTGTTCGCGACCGGAGTGATCGCCGTCGACCTCGAGTACTCACTTCGCACCACCGCCACCGCATGCATCGGGTGGTGCGACAGTGTGATCGCCCTGCGAATCGACCACGGGAAGAGCAACTTCCGCACCATGCGGAAGAGGTGCGACGAGGAGCGACGCCGCTTGGCAGCCTGGTATGACTGGAAGCCGCCGCCTTTTCCTCGGACGCCGCTGGCAACCCGGTGGCGTCGACGACTCCATCATCCCGTGAGAACTGGAAGACAGGTGACGACCAGACTGAACGACTGGCTGTCTCGACGCCAGGAAGGTGGCGGCACACAGCACGCTCGCACCTCAAGCGCCGCTGCTACTGCTTCTCCGCAGGACCTGCTGAGCATGGCCAAAGACAGGCTGGACGAGTGGAACCGCCAGATGCCGGTCGCGATGAGACTCTCTCGTGCTGGAGCGTCGACTCGACGCCCTCGCGTAGCGATGCTACCCGTGCCTTCCATCACGGACGTCCAGACGCGCGATGACCCGCACCTTCAGCTCCTTGCACAGGCTATCGAAGCCGAAGGTTGGGATGTCATCGCGGTGCCGTTCCGCAGGCACCAGTTGGATTTCCGTGCACTGCAAGCCTTGGAACCCGACGTACTGCATCTGCACTACCCTCAGCGTCTCCTGCGGTTCTCGGCGGCGGACATCCTGCTATCGCTCCGAGCATCTGGTCCGCTCCCACGCCATGCCCAGCGGCCCATTGACGCGCTGGCAGAGGTTTTCCGACGACTCGAGATCCCCATCGTCTGGCAGATCCATGACCTGATTACACAGCGATCCCGGCTCAGGTCCCTGGACGAAAGCCTGCAACGAATGGTTTACGCGCACTGCGATGGACTGATTTTGCACGAGGAGTCGTGTTTCGCGGCAATCACGGACTTCTTCGGCGCAGCCAAGCCATTTGTCGTGAGTCGATTGGGCGACTACAGTTTTGAATACGGTCGTGCGTGTGAGCGTCAAGAAGCGAGACTGCGTCTCGGTCTGGGAGCGAGATCTTTGGTCTTTGCTCATGTCAGCACTCCCCAGCATCAGTCGGACCCGACTGAAATCCTGAAAGCCTTCCGCCGACAAGCCCTCGGCGATGCCGTCATCTTGCTGGCAGGTCAAGGAATGACCGGGTTCGCGAGAACTGGAGATGGCGGCCGAGTGGTGGAGTATGGGCGCACGACACCCTCATGCATGCGAGACGTGTTCTGCGCCGCGGATTTCGTGGTGGACAGCGCGGATCAGCGCATGACGTCAAGAATAGTGCGGACAGCCATGAGCTACTCGCGGCCTGTTCTGGCGAGAGCGTATGGCGCCACCATCGACATGGCTCGTGGCGCCGCAATCACCATTGACGACGATCCCGGAGGAGTGGACCGTGCCATGATCAAGGCCTGTGCCTTGACGAGCGACGAGCGACGACTCCTCGAAAGGGCGGCTGCTCAGCGCAGCAGAGAACGATCGTGGCGGGATGTCGGACGGAGCTGTGTCCGTTTCTATGACGATCTGAGGGCCTCGCAGGACACTCGAACGCAAGCGCCCAACTTGTGTTCCTGAGCCGTCAATGATGTCCCGAGGACGACGCTCCCCCAAGCCTTGACCCGTATCGATACTCATAACCATAACTGCTCCTGCGGACTTGTTTGCCCGCAATGATGACCATGCCCAGCTTGCGGCACGGGAACTTCTCGAGCTGAGAGCGCGACCTCTCCAACATCGGCCACCGGACCCTGCCCATGTTGGCAACGAACACGAGACCGTCGATGCTCGAGGCCATGGCCGCGGCATCCCCGACCTCGAGGAGCGGCGGCGTATCGACAATCACCAAGTCCGCCGACTGCGCAAAGTGGCCAATGATCTCCCCCAACCGCTGCGATGCAGCCATCTCACCAGGATTTGGCGGGAGAGGACCACTTGGGAGCACTTGGAGCCAAGCCTCTGTATCCGCTCTCGAAACGTCCCCAGACCTGCGCGAAGACAGTTGGACGACGGGCCGGCTTCCGCCCGCGATCATCGACGCAGTTCGGACAGGTGCCCCACCTGGCTTCCGGGCCTCCGAAAGAGTCGCTCCCCCTTCGCCCGCCTCCTGACCTTCGAGCGCGAACTGTATCAGTGCGTCTTGCAGTTCGGTTTGCCGCGCAAGCACCGAGGACAAGCCGACTGCGTTGGATATGCGCATGTAGTTGTGAACGCGCGGTCGACGGAGATCCGCATCAATCAGCACTACCTTCTGACCCGCCAGAGCCAGTGACACCGCGAGATTGCAGGCTGTGACGCTCTTGCCTTCGGACCTGATCGAACTGGTGACAAGAATCGAACGAACGTCGCCGTCAACACCCGTGAAGCCGAGATTTCCACGCAGGACCCTGATCCCTTCCGCCATCGGACCTGACGGATCGGTCAACATGTGCACGCCGGCACCGTCGGGGCTCCGTCGCCTGAGTGGCGGAAGATGCCCGAGAGAGGAGAGGCCAAGCATGTCAGCCATCTGACGCTCGTCACGGACCCTCGTGTCCAGTTGTTCCAACAGAAAAGCGACCACCAGCGCGAGTATCAGACCGAGACTACCGGCCAAAGCCAAGGTGTGCCTTGTGCGCGGGGAGAAGGGTGCGGCGGGGACGGTCGCCATCGTCATAATCGTGAAATCGCTCGAGAGGCTCTCAAGCTGCAGCTCGAGAGCTTGCTCCGACTGCTTGAGTTGCAGATACTCAGCGCTCTCCTTGGCACTCGCACTGGTATAGGTTTTGAGCGCAGCCTTCACCGCAGCCAATGCACTCTGGACCTGGCTTGACTTGGTTTGGCGACGCCAGTCGACGAAGGCTTGGGCGGTGGCGTTAGCCGCATCCGCAGCTATCTGGGGGCTCGGGGTGACGGCCTCGATATCTACCACATT
>MTKY01053211.1_pt1 | contig 10174 bp, 6 predicted proteins | sample 1042731 | NCBI WGS metagenome assembly MTKY01 (sample SAMN06212206, study PRJNA360538) | anaerobic digester metagenome | biome: Wastewater treatment plant; material: sludge; isolation source: anaerobic digester fed with sludge from wastewater treatment plant | place: Denmark: WWTP Soeholt ... | reverse complement strand
CCACCCGCGCCAGCGCCACCCGCGCCAGCGGCACCCGAACTCGCGGCACCGTTCGCGCCGTTCCCACCGGGACCACCCAACGCGCCGGGAGGCGGGGCGGTGACGGGGGTGCGCGGCATACTCATCGTGGGTGGAGCGGCCGACGGGCGGGCGCCTGTCGACGCGGACGCAGGGGTCGGCGAGCTGGGCTTGGGGGTGGCCCCTGGTGTGCTCACTCGCTACCTCCAGGCTGGTCGTCGGTGCTCACGTCCGGCTCGGCGGGCGTCATGGACTGGTCCCCGGACGCCTCGTCCGGGGTGTTCTCGTCAGACGGTACGCCATTCTCGTCCTCGGAGACGCCCTCAGCGTTGCGCGCAACCGCGACAATCGCGTCGCCGCGGTCGGGCGTCGCGAACTTCACGCCCATCGTCGAGCGCCCGGTATGCCGCACTTCGTCGACCCGGGAGCGGACGATCTTGCCCTTCTCCATGACGACCATGACCTCATCCTCGGCCGTCACCGTGAGCGCGCCGACCAGGTCACCACCCTTGTCGGACAGTTTGGCGACCTGTATGCCGGTCCCGCCCCGCCCCTGCAGGCGGTACTCCGTGATCGGGGTCCGTTTGGCCAGGCCGTTCTCGAAGACGACGAACACGTCGGGCTCGGTGCCGACCGTGACAACCGACATGGCCAGCAAGCGGTCGCCTTCCTTGAACCGCATACCGGTGACGCCGGACGTGGCCCGGCCCATCGGCCGCAGGTGCTCGTCGTCGGCCCGGAACCGCACCGACTGGCCCTTGCGCGAGACCAGGAGCAGGTCGTCCTCAGGGGCAGCGAGCCCCGCGCCGACCAGGACGTCGTCGTCGCGCAGGTTGACGGCGATGAGCCCGCCGGTGCGCGGCGAGTCGTATTCAGCCAGGCGGGTCTTCTTGACCAGGCCGGCGCGGGTCGCCAGGACGAGATAGGGCGCCTGCTGGTAGTCGGTGATCGCCAAGACCTGGGCGATCTCCTCGCCGGGCTGGAAGGCCATGAGGTTGGCGACGTGCTGACCCTTGGCGTCGCGGCCACCTTCGGGCAACTCATAGGCCTTGGCCCGATAAACCCGGCCGAGGTTGGTGAAGAAGAGCAACCAGTGATGGGTGGTCGTCGTGAAGAAGTGCTCGACGACGTCCTCACCGCGAAGGGCCGCACCCCGCACGCCCTTGCCGCCGCGGCGCTGCGACCGATAGAGGTCGGTCTTGGTCCGCTTGGCATAGCCGCCCCGGGTGATTGTCACGACGACGTCCTCCTCGGGGATGAGGTCTTCGACGGACATGTCGCCCTCGAAGAACTCGATCCGGGTGCGTCGGTCGTCGCCGAACTTGTCGACGATCTCGGCGAGCTCGGTCGAGACGATGCTCCGCTGCCGCTCGGGCTTGGCCAGGATGTCCTGCAGGTCCAGGATCCGGGCGAGCAGCTCGTTGTGGTCGTCGATGATCTTCTGCCGCTCCAGGGCCGCGAGGCGCCGCAGCTGCAGGGCGAGGATCGCGTTGGCCTGGATCTCGTCGATGTCCAGCAGCTCGATGAGGCCGGTGCGGGCCACGTCGACGGTGGCCGAGGCCCGGATGAGCGCGATGACCGCGTCGAGCTGGTCCAGGGCCTTGAGGTAGCCGCGCAGGATGTGGATCTCGGACTCGGCCTTGCGCAGCCGGTATGCCGTGCGCCGCACGATGACGTCGATCTGGTGGTCGACCCAGTGCCGGATGAAGGCATCCAACGGCAGGGTGCGGGGCACCTCGTCGACGAGCGCGAGCATGTTGGCGCCGAACGTCGTCTGCAACTGGGTGTGCTTGTAGAGGTTGTTGAGCACGACCTTGGCGACGGCGTCACGCTTGAGCACGATGACCAACCGCTGGCCGGTGCGCCCGGAGGTCTCGTCACGGATGTCGGCGATCCCGGCCAGGCGCCCCTCCCGGACGAGCTCGGCGATCTTCTGCGCGAGCATGTCGGGGTTGACCTGATAGGGCAGCTCGGTGACGACCAAGCAGACCCGGCCCTGGATCTCCTCGACCGCGACGGCCGCGCGCATGATGATCGACCCGCGGCCCGTGCGGTAGGCGTCCTCGATCCCCTTGCGGCCCATGATGAGCGCGCCGGTGGGGAAGTCCGGGCCCTTGACGAGGGTCATCAGCTCGGCGAGCAGCTCCTCGCGAGTGGCGGTCGGGTGCTCGAGATACCACTGGGCGCCCGATGCCACCTCACGCAGGTTGTGCGGCGGGATGTTCGTGGCCATGCCGACCGCGATGCCCGAGGACCCGTTGACGAGCAGGTTGGGGAACCGGGCCGGCAGGACGACCGGCTCCTCGGTCTTGCCGTCGTAGTTGGGCTTCTTGTCGACCGTGTCCTCGGTGATGTCGCGGACCATCTCCATGGCCAGCTGCGCCATCCGGCACTCGGTGTATCGCGGCGCCGCCGCCCCGTCGTTGCCCGGGCTGCCGAAGTTGCCCTGCCCGTCAACGAGCGGATAGCGCAGCGACCACGGCTGCACGAGCCGGACCAACGCGTCATAGATCGCCGTGTCGCCGTGGGGGTGGTATTGCCCCATGACGTCGCCGACGACCCGGCTGCACTTGTTGTAGCCGCGATCGGGCCGGTAACCCCCGTCATACATGGCATAGAGCACCCGTCGGTGCACCGGCTTGAGCCCGTCGCGCACGTCCGGCAGCGCCCGACTGACGATGACGGCCATCGCATAGTCGATGTAGGACCGCTGCATCTCGGTGTTGAGATCGACCGGCTCGATCTTGTCGCCACCCGTCGGGGGCGGCGGAGTCGTGCCCAGGTCGTGTGCGGACTCCTCCTCGGGGACGCCGGTCTCGTCGTCCTCGGGTGGCTCGATCGGCGGCTGCTCACTCATCGGGTTTCCTTACGCTGTAACACACATCCATGGGGGTATGCCGCGCCATCCATCGGGCGGTTCGTGGAGCGTTGGCCACAGTCGGTGGTGGCTAGCACTCCACAAACCGCCGCCACGGGTCGTGGAACGGCCTGGCTCACAAGGCGGGGTGGGCCCGCGAGATGCGGCACGGCATACGGAGCCGCGCGTCGGCCCGCGGATCGGCAGGTGGCGGCGGTATGCCGTGCAAACATCGACGACCTTCCGACCACTCGACGAAGTTTCGTGGAGCTGACGAAAGGTCGTCGACCTTTTGCGCACTGCAACTGGCGGGTCATCGTCAGATGTCCAGGAATCGCACGTCGCGGGCGTTGCGCTGGATGAACCCGCGCCGGGACTCGACGTCCTCGCCCATGAGGATCGAAAAGATCTCGTCGGCGGCCGCGGCGTCGGCCAAGGTGACCTGCAGCAGCGTCCGGGTGTCGGGGTCCATCGTCGTGTCGCGCAGCTCGGCCGGGTTCATCTCGCCCAGACCCTTGTAGCGCTGGACGCCGTTGTCTTTGGGCATCCGCCGACCCTTGGCCTCACCCTGGGCGATCAGCCCGTCGCGCTCGCGATCGGAGTAGGCGAACTCGTGTGGGGAGTTGGACCACTTGATCCGATAGAGCGGCGGTTGGGCAAGGTAGACATAACCGGCGTCGATGAGCGGGCGCATGAACCGGAACAGCAGGGTCAGCAGCAGGGTGCGGATGTGCATGCCGTCGACATCGGCATCGGCCATGAGGACGATCTTGTGATAGCGGGCCTTGGCCAGGTCGAAGTCTTCGCCGATGCCGGTGCCGAACGCCGACACCAGGGCCTGGACCTCGGTGTTGGCCAGGATCTTGTCGATCCGGGCCTTTTCGACGTTGAGGATCTTGCCGCGGATCGGCAGGATCGCCTGGCTGTTGGGGTCGCGGCCCTGCACCGCCGACCCGCCAGCCGAGTCGCCCTCGACGATGAAGATCTCCGACTCGCTCGGGTCTTTGGTCTGGCAGTCGCGCAGCTTGCCCGGCAGCCCGCCGGACTCCAGGGGGCTCTTGCGGCGGGTCGCCTCGCGAGCCTTGCGGGCCGCAATCCGGGCCAGCGAGGCCTGGATCGCCTTGCCGACGATGTCCTTGCCTTCGCGGGGGTGCGCTTCGAGCCAGTGGCCGAACTCGCTGGTCATTGCGCTCTGGACGAAGCCCTTGACCTCGGAGTTGCCGAGCTTGGTCTTGGTCTGGCCCTCGAACTGTGGCTCGCCGAGCTTGACGCTGACGACGGCGGTGAGGCCTTCGCGGATGTCGTCGCCGGTGAGGTTCTCGTCCTTGTCCTTGAGCAGGCCCTGACGGCGGGCGAACTCGTTGACCAGCTTGGTCATCGCCGCGCGGAAACCCTCTTCGTGGGTGCCGCCCTCGTGGGTGTTGATCGTGTTGGCATAAGTGTGGACCGACTCGCTGTAGGCGGTCGTCCACTGCATCGCCAGCTCAAGCGACAGTTCGCGCGCCGGGTCCTCGGACTCGATCGAGATGATCTCGGGGTGGATCGGGTCGGACTTCTTCGAGCCCACGAGGTGCTTGACATAGTCGACCAGCCCACCGTCGTAGCGGTAGGAGACCTTGCGCGCGGTCCGCGGAGTGTCGCCGTTGCTCTGGGTCACCTTTTCGACGCCCTCATCGAGGTTGTCCAGGTCGACCTCGTCGGCCTCGACGACGTCGGCCGGGTCGATCCGCTCGTCGACGAGGTTGATCCGCAGGCCCTTGTTAAGGAAGGCCATCTGCTGGAACCGCGCCCGGATCGTCTCGAAGTCGTAGTCGGTCGTGTCGAAGACCTCCTCGGACGCCCAGTAGGTGACGGTCGTCCCGGTCTCGTCTGTCGGCTCCTGCTTGGCCAGCGGCGCGACGGGCACGCCGCGCTCGAAGCTCATCCGGAAGGCGTGCCCCTTCTGGCGGACCTCGACGTCCAGCCGGCTGGACAGCGCGTTGACGACCGACGAGCCGACGCCGTGCAGCCCGCCGGACACCTTGTAGCCGCCGCCGCCGAACTTCCCGCCCGCATGCAGCTGGGTGAGGACGAGCTCGACCGCGCTCACGCCTTCGGTCGGGTGCATGTCGGTGGGGATGCCGCGCCCGTTGTCGCGCACCCGCACGCCCCCGTCGGCCTGCAGCGTGACGTCGATCGTGTCGGCATACCCGGCCAGTGCCTCGTCGACCGCGTTGTCGACGATCTCCCAGACGAGGTGGTGCAGGCCGCGCTCGCCGGTGGACCCGATGTACATGCCGGGCCGCTTGCGGACGGCCTCCAGGCCTTCCAGCACGGTGATCGCGGATGCGTCGTATGCCGTCTCGCCGCCGTTGGTGGGCTCGGCAACGCTCGGGGGGGTGGGGTCGACCACGGTGCTCCTGTCGGGTCGGCCGACGGCCTCCCGGACGGGCCGGGCACTCGTCAGCACGAAGTCATGCCGACGGCTGCCGCTGGTCGCCCCATCGGCAGCCGTTCGGACTTCATTCTAGTGCTCTGCGCCGACCACGGCTGCTCGACACGGGCCTCTAGCGGCCCCGAGAGCCAACTGACCCCCGGATCTGGGGTCCCCTACCGGACCGGGGGGATCGAGCCCGAGCGGGGCAGGCTCTGACGCACATCTCGAACGGTCGACCCGACCACCGTCAGGTCCGGCAACGCCGACCGACCACCACCAGCAGCAGCACGCCGGCCGCCCGCGATACCCGCTGATTCTTCACTCGAATCAATGATGGTCTGCCTGGGTCAAATTTCTGGCTTCGACGTTCGCGTGACGCACTTGGTTCTAACCTGGTTGGGTCGCTGTTTCTCGGGGGAGCTAGCGGGGCTCCAGCAGCGACACGAGGGCGTCGTCTGATGACAACGCCCAGGAAGGCGTTGCCCCATGTCCACTCTCCCTACCGCTCGTTCACACCCATCGAATCCTTCACACCCATCTGCTCCTTCACACTCTCATCCAACTCGCCGTGCGGTGGTGGCCGGCGCCGCCTGGGCGGTTCCGCTCGTCGCCGTCGGTGCCCCCGCTGCCATGGCGGGGGTGAGCAAGTGCCAGGTCACCGGGTCGATCCAGGTCGGACCGAACGTCCCCACCACGATCCGAGCGATCTGCACGAGCCAGTCCCAGTGGCTGCACCCCGGAACGATCAAGGCTGACTACGCCAGCGGTTCGCTGCCGGCCTACCTGGAGATCTGCAACTGTCAGAACGCTGACTCCTGGTATCGCTGGCAGGAGACCGACACGGTCGACAACTTCCAGATCGAGGTCGACGGCGTCCACGTCGACCAGAACAGTTCGGCGGCTGGCTGGCGGGCCTCGTTCTTCCTGCCGGGATTCGGTGAAGCGGGCGGCTGCAAGAAGTTCGCCCTCAGCTACCGAACGTCGGTCGCCAGGGCCGTGACTCCTCCAACGCCGGTGTCGATAACCTTCCGACTGCAAAGTGGACCGACGTCAACCGGACCGTGGACCCTGGTCACCACCATCACGGTCAGCGGGACCTTCCAACGGATCAATACCCCGGCCAACGCGGCAGTGAACTTCACCTCCTGCAGCGGCGGCGGGACTCCGAACTTCGCCTCGTCCGACGGCTCCGGTTCGGCGCGCACCGCCACAGCGTCGTCGGACCCTCTGGACTGACATGCCTCCGAGGTCCATTCCGGACGTCGGAGGCAGCCCGAGCACCGCCGGTCACCTCGCCCACGGGATCGGTCCGTTGGGTGAGTTGACGGTGTCGATCCTTGGCGCCCCGATGATGATCCGGACCAACGATGCTAGGGCGGCGGCATACCTGCGAGCACTCTGGTCACGATGCCTGGCGACGACCCCAAGCGGGCCTCCCGTCCGTCACGTGAATCTCCCCGGCACAGCGGCGATCCCGAGCCCGGAGATCCTCCTGCGGCTGACCTCTGAGGTGACCTTGGCCGGCATCGAGCACGCGGCAGGTACGGCCCTCATGTTTCACGCCGCTGGGGTGGCTCTACCGGACGGGCGAGTCATCGCGCTCGTCGGGGAGTCCGGTGCGGGCAAGACGACAGCGACACGTGCCTTGTGCCGGATTGACGGACCCACCCGCTACGGCTACGTGACGGACGAGACCGTCGCCGTGGACCCGGATTTGCGGGTCCGGCCCTTCGCCAAGCCACTGGCGCTGTGCGAGTCCGACGCCAGCGCAAAGATTCAGCGCGGTCCGGACGAACTCGAACTGGCCGAGCCTCCCGGATCTCTCACGCTCGCCGCCGTCGTGCTGCTGCGCCGCGACAGCACACACGGGGGTGGCGCCCAGGCGACCGCGCTCTCGAAGCTGGACCTGATCGAGGCGCTCGTCCCACACACGAGCGCGCTGATCCGCTTGCCGGATCCAGTGCGTCGCCTCGCTGCGCTGGCCGACCGTTGCCCCGGCTATGTCGTGACCTACCGTGAGGCCGAGGACCTGGCTGCACTCCTTGCCGGACGTGACGTCGCGGTGCCAGACGTGGCGCACCCGGGCGACCTTGGCGACCGGTCCCACGTCGAGACAGGTGACGGGTCAATGACGGCCTGGGTCGGCGAGGATGACGTCTTGACGAACCCTGAGGGCGGCTTTCTCCTCGTGGGCGGGCGTCCGGTGCGGCTCAGCTCGGTCGGGGTCACGCTCTGGCACGGGATGAGGTTGGGCCTTGCTGGTGACCGGCTGGCCGAGTATGTGGTCGCGCGCCATGGTCGGCATCCCGATGCCCTGGCGCTCCTCGAAGCCAGCCGGGCAGCGTTGTCCTCCCTCCATCCGATGCCCCCGCCCTAGTTCACGGGCAGCTCGGCAGGTGACCCCCGGTTCACCTGCCGGATCGCCCCGCCCACGTCCGGCACGCGAGTGCCCGGACCGGCACTCGACGTCGCGTCAGAGCGCTCAACCCGAAGAGTCAGGCTCGGCGTCGCCGCCCGAACAACACCAGCAGCAGACCGAAGCCGACAAGGCCGCCACCGAGCCACAGCGCCGGAACGCTGTCGGCGCCGGTGGCCGGGAGGTCATCGCTCGAGGTCGTCGTGGAACTGGACGCCGTTGTGGTCGTGATCGTCGTCGTGCTGGAACTGGACGTCGTGCTGGAGCTTGAGTTGGTCGAGGCCGCGAGGTAGGTCACGGTGGCGCTGGCCAGCGCAGCGTCGGTTGTCAAAGCGCCGGCACGCCCGACCACCGTGACGGTGTTGGGCGCGGTCGATCCGGCCGGGGCCGGCGGGAGGAGGACGGCATACGAGATGGTGCAGCTGCCGCCCGCGGGCAGGACGGTGCCCACGTGGCAGGTGTCGGGGAACGTCGTGACCATGGTGTCGTCAAGGCTGGAGATCGTCGTGTCGACGGTGCCCGGGTTGGACACGACGATCGTGTAGGCCGCCGAACCGCCGGTCGCCGGGATGGTCGTCGGGGAAACGCTCTTGGTCACCGCGATCTGGGGCGGGATGGCCGGCTCATAGGTGTAGATGACGCAGATCTTGCCGCCGGCCGTGGTCTGCTGTGGGTTGGCGATGTTGCCGCCACCGCCGATGAATGCCGTGGTGGTGAAGGTGTTGAACCCCGTCACGAAGGTGGCGCCCGCACCGACATAGTCGGCCATGGCGGCCCCGGTGATGGACGGCACCGTCAACGGCGACAGGGCGTCGGTGGGCCCGAGGGGCAACGACGCCCCAGGAGCGAGTGAGACCAAGACCAACCCAGTGCTGAGCAACTGGACCTGGTCCCCGATCACGTCGCCGCCGGGCAGGCTCAACGTCCAGTCGAGCACGGACGAGAACTTGAACCGTGAGGTGTTGCTCGCCGTGTTCGTCAACGTGGTCGACGAGATGACTTCCAACTCGACTTCGGTGATGTCGACGGACAGCAAGGTGCCCAGCGCCGGGTCGAATTTGGGCAGATAGAGGGACGCATTCGTCGGACCGAGCTCGGTCGTCGTCTGGTCCAGGGTCGCGCAGACCATCTTGGTGGTGGTGGGGGCGGCATACGCCGCGGGTGCGGTCATCACCCCGGCGGTGAGAACGAGGGCGGTGAATGCGAGGGCGGCCCGGGTGCCCGGAAGCGCGCGGCGACGAATGGCGAACATGGCAAACCCCCACGCTAGCGACGAGAACAACGTCACAGATTACGGTTCATAAGGCAAGGTCGATAGACATCGCTTAACTTGGAATATCAGAATTTGCCATTTGTCCCGGGCGGGCAACGGGCCGCTCGGGGTCGTTGCACCACGCCGACCATGACCCTGGATAGAGCGCGGCGGGGATGCCCAGGGTCGCCAGCGCCAGCACGGCGTGGGCTGCGGAGACACCCGAGCCGCAGTATGCCGCCACCTGGCCCCCGGCGGCCGCCGCGGCAAGGGCGGGGGCGAGTCGGTCGCGAAGGGTGGGCTCGTCGGGGAGGGTGCCATCGGCGGCGAACAAGCCCGCCACCGGGGTGTTGACCGCGCCGGGGATGTGCCCGGCGACCGGGTCGATGGGCTCGATGTCACCGCGGAAGCGTTCGGGGGCTCGCACGTCGATGAGCACTCCGTGGCGGGGTGTGGCGGCTGCCTCATCCGCGGTGAGTGTCGCCACCTGGCCGGAATGCAGACTCGGGAAGGCACCGTTGGCCACCTCTGACGCGGCGAGCGCGGGTTCTCCCGAGAGCGCCGCGGGGCCGGTCACGAGCGGCTGTCCGGCAGCAGTCCAGGCGGTGAGGCCTCCGTCGAGCACCCGCACCGGGAGCCCCACCCACCGCAGCACCCACCAGGCCCGGCCGGCCGCAAACGACCCGGGCTCGTCATAGACGATGGTCTCCCGATCCGCGCGGACCCCGCCCGCGATGAGGGCCTCCCGCAGGACGTCGAGGTCGGGCAACGGGTGGCGGCCATCGCGCGGATCTCCCGTATGCCGGGTGAGCGCCGTTTCGAGGTCGAGGAGGGCCGCGCCGGGGAGGTGGCCCGCGGCATACCGGTCCCGTCCGGCGCCGGGCGGATCGGTGAGCGCCCAGCGGACGTCCAGCAGCGTGGGTGGTTCGTCGCCGGCGAGAGCGTCGAGGAGTTCGGACACCGTGACCAGGACGTCGGCTCGGGACATGGGGGCAGCCTAGAGCCGGTGTTGGCGGCCGTCGGAGTCGTGGGTCCAGGCCTGGGCGGGAGCGGTTGCCCGGCTCGGGCCTACCGTTGGCTCATGACGTCGTCGCGGCCGGGGGTGCTCGCGATCGGGCTGGTCACCGCGGACGTCGTGCACGTCGTCGACCGGATGCCCGCAGCCGACGAGAAGGTCGTCGGACGGGCGCAGCGGCTGGATGTCGGTGGCCCGGC
>MTKY01051702.1_pt1 | contig 10180 bp, 10 predicted proteins | sample 1042731 | NCBI WGS metagenome assembly MTKY01 (sample SAMN06212206, study PRJNA360538) | anaerobic digester metagenome | biome: Wastewater treatment plant; material: sludge; isolation source: anaerobic digester fed with sludge from wastewater treatment plant | place: Denmark: WWTP Soeholt ... | reverse complement strand
CCCCGCGACCCCGTCGTATCGCCCGCCCTCGGGCACCGAGTCGAGGTGGGAGCCGATCAGGAACCTGGGCCTCGCACCGGCCGCGGGGAGCGATACGAAGGTGTTTCCAAAGCTGTCCTCCGACGCGTCGAGGCCGAGCTCTCGGGCGAAAATGCGGAGCAGGGAGTGCATCTCGTCCTCCGCGTCCGTGTACCCCGTCCTGGTCACGCCGCGCTCGCCGGCCCCGACGTGGTGCAGACGCGACAGCCAGTCGACCAGCATTTTCTCGTACATGAAGGGCCTCCTCGTTCGGGGGGCGGCTTTTCACCCGGCCTCCGCGAATAATCCGTCTCTCCCGCCGGAGATACGTAGTTTTTTGACGCGCTTATGGTATCATACTCTTCAGCTATGCGAAAATTGTCGAAAAGGAAAAGGGGGGACGGCTTCATGACCGACGCGGCCAAGGCGAGGGTGATCCAGGAGTATGTTCCAGGGAAACAGGTGACCCTGGCTCATGTCATATGCAACCCGCGTCCCGAGCTGTGCTCGCTGATGGGCGTGGAGAAGTCCGGCGCGATCGGCATAATGACGATCACTCCCGGAGAGGGCGCCATCATAGCGGCGGACATAGCGTCGAAGTCGGGCGACGTCAAGATGGACTTCATAGACCGCTTCACCGGGTGCGTTCTGTTCACAGGGGACGTGGCGGCGGTCGAGAGCTCGCTGGAGAGCGCGGTGCGGACCCTTGCGACCGTCCTCGGCTTCGCCCCGGCACCCCTGACCCGCACCTAGCCGCCGCATGAAGAGAGTCATGATAGTGGGCCCCACGGGCTCCGGCAAGACGAGCCTGCTGCGGGCGCTTGGCCTGTGGGAGGGCGACGTCCGCAAGACCGAGGCGATAGGCTTCGGCGAAATGGCTGTGGACACCCCCGGCGAGTTCTTCGACATACCGCGCTTCTACCACGCGCTCATAATGACCTCGGTCAAGGCTGGGCTGGTGTTGCTGGTGGCCGACCCACTCAGGCGCTCCCGCCACTCCTCGAGATTCGCCCACGCCCTGCGGGCCCCGGTGATCGGGGTGATAACCAAGATCGACGCCGCCGAGGCGGACGACGTGGAGGCGGCGCGCAACAGCCTCAAGAACTCGGGGGTCGGCGAGATATACGCGGTCTCCTCCCTGCGCGGCGACGGGATGGAAGAGCTCGCCGAGAGGGTGCGCAGACTTCGCGGGCGCGAGGCGGGCTAGAGAGCTGCGGATGAAGGGAGGGGATAATAATGCCGGCTTTGAAGGAAAGACTGAGTCTGCCTTTGAGTATGCGAGAACCCGACCCATCGGAACCTCCCCTGACTCCGGAGAGGCAAAGGACATATTACCTTTATCCGGGCAAACTGGGTTTCGTATGCGCGTCGGTCGTTGGAGGGTTTTGCTCGACATCGATTTTAAGAGCAGGATAGTTAGCGTGCACTACATCGGCCCTAGAGGAGACGTATATAAATAAACTCCGCTCCTGACGCATGGCAAGAGCCCCGCCCGGCGCGCGAGCGGGGCTCTTTGTCCTTCTCTTTGTCCTTCCGCGCTACATCACGTAAGACACGAGGTCTCTGTGAGGGGTCTGGATCCGGATCGGGCTCTGGAGCAGGTTCTGGTCCAGGGTCAGGGGGCAGAACAATGACTGTTACTCTCGGCGGAAGAAGTTTCCCGAGCGAGATACGACCCGCCCCGATGCTCTGTAAAACAGCCTACTCCGAGAGCAGCCACTCCCGAAGCTGTAAAGTTCCATTCAGCTTTTCCGCCGATAGTCGCGCGGCGGAGTCTCCTTGTAGCAGGCTCCATGCACCGCGCGAGTGTCTGGCAAGGAGTTCCTTGGCGCGCACCGGATAGTAAAAAAAGATACGCCACGAATCAGCAGGAACGAAGTACATCAGCGACATTGTCTCGCGCGATAGGAACAACCTGTCCGCGATGAATTGAATTTTAGCTTTCATTCCCTTGCTACTCCATAGGCGGGAAGTTGCAAGGGTCGTTTTCCAGCCTCCATCATGAGTATCGAGCAGTCCTTCAAGAGCAAGAATATAACGGCGCTCTTCAAAACCATCAGGTTGCAAAGCTGACAAGCGGTCTTGTCCAATAGGCGCTCTTAGAAGCTCCCGAGACAGTCGCAGCAAGAAATAGACGCACCGCGACACACCCCATCGGCGAGCCCGTTCGATGAGCACGGCCCAATTCAATGTTCTTTCAAAATGGCACAGGATTTCCACTATGTCGCAGAGCATCCTGATTCGCATGTCGGCTGCGTGCACTACCGTGTGGACACACAGGTGCAAAAGCAGATCCTCGGGAGAGAGTGTCAGCGCGGCCGTCTCGCCAAACCTGGCTGATTGCGCCCGAGACCACACACCATCGAGATCGACGCGGCACGGATGGATCGGAGAGACCAAATCCCAGTGCGCCTCCACCATGAGGCCGCTTTTCCGCATCTCATAGGCAACATGGAAATCCATCCGATGGGCATCATTTGTTCTCCCTCCCACCTCCAGAAAAACCCTGTCCGCCCTCTCCAAATCCTCCCGCCGTACCAGCATATCGACGTCGCCCATACTCCGGAGAGCGATATTGCAGTAGACGTGTTCGGCGAGATGCGCCCCCTTAAGCAGGACTACCGGAAGTTTCGCCCGACCGAAGGCGCTGAGCAGCCTCTCCAGTTCATGGTACACGCGAATATTGCGAGCAGCGGCGACGTAGTATTTTTTTCGCAGAGACTCCTCAATATCTTCGGGAACGCCGAGGTGCCCGGACATACCTCTGACGGTATGAAAGAGCAGCGCCCCGACTCCGTGGCGATCAGCCGCAGCGGCCATCTCAAGCCACTCATCCGCGCTTCGTCCCCGGAGGGCTTCCATCTTCGTCTTGTCATCCTCCCGCCGCAGACAGGTCAGCAGCAGCTCGATACTTCGTTCCAAACGATCGCATCCTTTCATGAATCACAGGAGAAGGGGTTCTTGCAGTTCACTGGTAGTATCCCGCCTGCACCGAATACATGCGCGCGTAGCGTCCCTCAGCGCGCATTAGCTCGTCGTGGCTACCCCGCTCGACGATGCGTCCGTCCTCCATCACGCAGATCGTGTCGGCCATGCGCGTGGTGGAAAAGCGGTGGCTGATCAGCAGCGAGGAGCGGCCGTTCAGGAGAGCGCGAAACGACTGGAAAAACTCGTGCTCGGCTCGAGCGCTCATCGAACTGGTAGGCTCGTCGAGGACGATGAGCTGGGCGTCGCGCAAAAAGGCACGCGCTAGGGCGATTTTCTGCCATTCGCCGATGCTGAGCTCTTCGCCCTTTTCGAAGCGCCTGCCGAGGAGCGTTCCGTACCCCTCCGACAGACGCCTGATCGCGCCCTCCGCTCCGGCGCGGACAGCAGCCTCCTCCACCCGTACGTCAAGCGGATCGAGCCCGACGTCGCCGATCCAGATGTTCTCTCGCGCGCTCAAAGGGTACTGGACGTAGTCCTGAAAGATCGCCGTGATCTCCCGCCGCAGCGCTACCGGGTCGAACGAACGGTAGTCCATGCCGTCCAGGGTGATCCGCCCTCCAGTCGGATCGTACAGCCGGCAGAGCAGCTTGGCCAGCGTGCTCTTTCCCGCCCCGTTCTCACCTACAATCGCCACCACCTCCGCCGGCCCGATGTGCAGATCCACCCCTCGCAGAACCTCCCGTTCCGCACCGGGATAGCGGAAAACAACGTCCTCAAAGCGGATCCCCCTCTGCATCGGGCGCGGCAACGTCAGCGGCTCGGCGGGGGCGGCGATCTCCGGCTTCAGGTCCAGGAAACTGGAGAAGTCGTTCAGGAAGAGCGAGTCCTCGTAGAGCCCCGCCAGGCCCTCCATGATGCCCTGCAGCGCGGACTGGGCGCGCTGGAAGGCCTGGTGGTACATCACCATGTCGCCCAGCGTCATAAAACCGTGCAGCGTGCGCCAGGCCACGAAAGCTAGCGTGCCGAAGAGGGCGCACAGCGCCGTTCCATGTGCCAGCAGATCGGCGAGAGAGCGCTGCTTCGCGAGATGCAGCCGCTCTTCGCGCAGCAAGGCGCGGAGGTCGCGGTGTCGCTGCCGAAAGACGCCGCCGAGATCGAATAGGCGCACCTCCTTGGCGTTCTGCAGGCCGGTGAGCATCTGATGATACTCGAAAATCCGGCGTTCCGTCTCCGTGCGCCGCTTGCGCCAGGTGTATAGCCGGTCTGCGGAGGCGATTCTCACCAGGATCACGGGAATCACCGTTCCGAAGAGGAAGGCGGCAGCGACCGGGTGCAGGTACGAGAGCAGCCCGGCTAGCGCCCCCAGGGAGACCATGTTCTGGACAAGCTGAGTCAGGCCGCGTACGATCCGCGTCGGGCGGTACGGGGCCTCGCGCTGGGTGCGGAAGAAGGTATCGTGGTAGCGGGAATCCTCGTAACTGGACAGCCCGATCGCCGCGGACTGCCGGTGGATCGTGTCCGTGACGTGGTCGGTCACTAGCTGCCCCTGCTGCTCCTGCACCACCTCGGAGGCGGAGCGACAGGCCGTGGTCAGCAGCGTCAACGCACCCGTCAGCACAACCAGCAGCAGAACCTGTCGCAGCGCTGCCGCCTTGTCCGGCGCGCCGACCCCTTCCGCCACAGCGTCAACCGTCAGCTTCACAAGGTAGAGCGAGGCCAGCGGAAGCAGCGCCTGGACCGCCATCAGGGCAATTGCGGCCACGGTCCACAGGCGCGCACTCTCCCAGACCATCTCCAGGGGGCGGCGCAGCCGCAACGCTCCCTTCAGTCGCTCCCGGATTCCAGGCTTCACCGAAGCTCTCCGTCCTCCGGCGCGCGCTGGAGGCTTTCGGCTCGTCTATGCGCCACCTCGCAGAAGTAGGGCGTCGGGCCGTCGAGCTCTCCCGTCTCCAGGTGGGCGTTCGCGGGACACCAGAGACAGAGGTTCACCAGCGCGCACTTGCGGCAGGTCTCTCGGAACTCGGCGCGTTGCGAACGCAGATCGCGCACCTTTGGCACGAAGTCGTTCCACGCCTCGGCCAGCGTTCCATTGCGGAGGTCGCAGGTCGTCCCCTTCGCCCACAAAGAGGAGCAGAGTCGGAAAGTGCCGTCGTATCCCACGCTGAAGCCGCCCTTTCCCGCTCCGCAGAGAAAGAGACGGTCGCAGCCTAAGTGCGCGAAACGCTCGTTGATCAGCGTGTCGCACTTCTTCCGAAGCGCAGCGATTCTTTTTTCATCCGCTTCCTCGAGGGCAACGACTTGCTCCGGCGACAGGCGCTCGGCCCGGATCTCCTCGTTGCGGAGCGGATCGCCGTCGAAGCGCAGATGCAGTTGCGGATCGAAGCGGAAGTAGTCCTTTGTCCGCTCAATGCAGAAATCGGCGATTTGCCTCTGTTCGTGGAGGTTCGAGCGGATGGCCATTGCCTTCAGACGGACGAGCGCTCCGGCCGAACGGAGCCTCTCAAGCCCCGCGAGAAAGCGCTCGAAAGAACCGGGGCGACGCGTGACCGCTTCGTACGTCTCCCGCGTCGCACCGTAGACGGTGATCTCGATGTCGCGCGGCGGAAGCTTTTGAAACAGCTCGACGTGCCCGTCGTCGATCAGGGTCGCGTTGGTAAAGACGGAGACGAGCAGTCCGAGGCGTTTCAGTCCTGTGTAGATGCCGGCGAAATCGGGGCGGAGCAGCGGCTCTCCCCCTGTGATCAGGCACCACACGGAGCCCATCTCCACGGCCTGGCGCGCGATGCCTAAAATCTCCTCCTGCGTCAGCTCGCGGGCGCGCGCCGCTTCGTCGCCGGCGGGGAGGTTGATGTAGCAGTGGCGACAGTTCATGTTGCAGCGCGCCGTGATCTCGACGTCGAAGGATAGGGGCGTTCTGCGCTCCTTCAGTCTCTTCCACAGGGGGAGGTGCTGAATCTCCATCGTCTCGGTCATAGGATCACCGCTCCTTCTCATCATTCGATGCCAAGTCTTTTCGCATCACTATGCGCAGCCGTTCAGAATCGTGTTGGTCGGCGATGGAGATGATCGTTCGGGCAGCAAGTCTCCTGCCGACCGCACGGTACGCCGAAAGCCCCTGGAGACGCCGCAGCAAAAAAGATGCAACGCGGCGCGGAAGGCGCCATGCTCTTCGGGCATGAGCCAACCCCCCCGAGCTATTGAGCGAGGCAATCAGCGCGCCCGCCCTTCCAAGCCAGGGGTACGCTCGCCGACCGTTGCGCTCCACGAGGATCACTCTGCCCAGGATGTCGCCGGGGGCGACTTCTCCGTCCGGTTCGGGGCAGTTGTCACCCCATGCGAGCCAGCCATTTTTCGTCCGCCGGACGAGGCGGTGGATCGCCAGCCTGCCGTCCCGAGGATGCCGGAAGGCGACGATATCGCCGATCCGCAGCGAATCGTGCACAGGAGAGATGGTCAGTACGTCGCCGTCGCGGAGAAAGGGGGTCATGCTGAAGCCGCGTACCATCGTTCGCAGCGGCGCGCCGCGTTCCCGCATCGCCAGCAGCAGCTCGAGCTGCCCGGAATTGGAGAGGGACAGCTCTCCGCCCCGCGCAACATATGCGGAAGAACCCACCGGAACAGATTCCGGCGGAAGTTCTTCCGCGAAGCGTTCCTCCCCGCAGGTCATGCTTGGTCTCCGGAGTCGTATCAGGGCCTTGTGACGAGCATCCGCCGCCGCACCATCTCACCGGCGAATCCGAGGACGTCCTCGCGGAGAATCTCGGGAGGGCCCTCGAACTCATCGAGCAGAAGCTTCGCCACCTGTCCCAGCGTCCTCTCTCCGTCGAGCGCTTTCCAAATCGCCTTGCCGGTGTCGTTCAATGCGTACAGTTCGTCGTCCGCGTCCCCTATCCCCGCCACCAGCGGAACGAGGATCATCTCACCCTCAATCTCGCGGGCCACCACATCCTCGGAGGGGAGGCAGACTGTTTCAAGCGTCGGTTCGTATGTCATCGTTCAACCTCCCGTATTCTCACACGTGGACAGCACGGCTTTCTTCGGCATGTTCCGCCTCGCGCGTTTCCCATTTTCAAGAGACAGTCAGCTGATCGCATGGCACATGATCACTAGTATGACAGAAACCATCTACATTTTCAAAGCCATTCCCAGGCATTCCTTTGCAACTTTCCAGAACCGCTTCCTCCGGGTTGTTGCGCGTCAACACGATCAGTACCGGCCCGTTCCACTCTTTCTTTCCGTTTTCGTTCTTCATCATCCGTTCCTCCTAGAATAAAGTGATGCATCTCCTTGAGTTCTTTATCGCCCGACAACCGCCTGCCGCGCTTCTTGCCCCGCAGCAAGCTTCCTTATCCCCTCCCCGGCTATCCTTTCCCTCCATGCTTTCACCGTCCACGCGCTCTCACCATCCTTCAGCCACCCCAGAAACCGGGCCTGTTCGTGGGCGATGTCGCAGAGGTACTCCACTGGCGTGTCCGGCGTGCCGTACTCCGACCACGATTTCGCCGGGCACTGTTCGCACAAACCCTTCAAAAAGCAGTTCGCGCATCGCATTAAATAGGCGGGGTTCGTCGCCCGCATTTCTCCAAGCGAGGCGAAGCTCTCCAGCGCATCTGCCAGAGGGGAGGGGGATGTACAACCCGCAATGTCCATGCTCAGCTTCGGTGCACGCAAACCCATGCAGGGCTGGGCTCGCCCGTACGCGTCGATGCAAAGCCCCCTGCCCGCGCCGCATCGGAAGAGGATATCTCCGGGTGGGCCCATGAACTTCTCGGCAAACTCCCGCATCGTCTTCCGGTATCCCGATTCGTCGCGAGCCAGGACGGCAAGCCCATCTTCGGGAGAGAGGCGCATCGCGGCGATCAGCCTGCTCTTCTCCTCGTCGTCGCGGCGATTGCGCAGATCGAAGAACATGGAGTAGGAGGGTGGCTTATCCATCCACGGGATCGTCGCGCACCATGCCTCGAATGCATCTATTTCGTGCCGGTTCGGCGGAAGAAGAGCCGATTTGAGGATGAAGGGGACGTTTCGCTCCAACAGCAGCTCCACACCTCTCCGGAAGCGAGTGAATGAGCCGGGAGAACGGCTGACGGCCTCGTAGCTTGCCGCGCTCATTCCGTAGACGGTGATCTCGATCTTCGCCAGCGGAGGAACACGGGCAAGTAGATCGGCGAGGGCAGGGGTGATCAGTGTCGCGTTGGTGAAGATGATCACTCTCATCCCCAGGCGACGCGCGAAGAGGTAGAGTTCTTCGAAGTCGTGCCGCAGCAGCGGCTCTCCCCCTGTGAAGCGGACGCGGAGACACCCGAGCGAGGCTGCCTCGGTCAGAATAGCTTTGATTCGGTCGGTTGTCGTCTCGCGGATTCGCGCGGCCTCGTCGCCTGCGGGGAGGTTGATGCAGCAGTGTATGCAGTCGTTGTTGCAGCGCTCGGTGAGTTCGATGTCGAGTCGTCCGAGGCGCGGGGCAAGACGCTTAGGAAGCCGCTTAACGGAGCGCGCGTAGGCGCTCACGAGAGCAAGGCCTCCAGCTCCGGCACGATCTTCCCCGTCTTGTCGAATCGCATGGTGTAGCACGGGACCTCGGCGACGAGGCACTCCAGAATGTCGAGCTCCTTCTGCCACCACTCGTCGCTGACGGCGGCGCGGATCAGGGTGGCCAACAGTCGTCGCCAGACGAGTCTGCGGTCGGTCAAGGGGACGATCTCGTTCTTTGCCGCCTGTTCGAGGAAGAGGACGGCCCGAAGCGGCGCGCTCGAAGGGGAGACGTCGGCGGTGGTACCATGGCTCCACGTGCCGTGGACGCGCCAGCCGTCGCTCCATTTGCGGACGATGTTCCGGTCGTCGCAGAGAATTTCGGCGTCGAGCCCCTGCTCCCTCCGGGCGCTCTTCAGCAGTTCCATCGTGGTGGATTTGCCCGCGTCGGAGTGGCCGACGAAGACAAATCCGCACCCGCCGACGACCGCCGCCGCCGAGTGCAGCAGCGCCGCGTCGCGGTCGGCCAGTAGATGCGCGAGCCATATCTGGTCGGTGGGGAAGAGGGAGAGCGACTGCCACTCCGTGTCAAGCACCCGTTCCATCTCGCGCGGCGGACTATAGATCGTGCCGTGGAGATGGTCGGGGGAAAAGACCGCTACCCTGTGCAGCGACTCGTCTCCTTGCCTCGGAGAGATGCCCCGGTAGAACCACGCGCCGTTCTTCCGTGAGATCGCCCAGGGGGGCTTGCAGTAGATCTCCTCTCCCAGCTCCTTGTCCCTCATGTCGGGGATTTCAAAAAAATGGCGAAGCGTGACGTTGTCGTCACCGGGTCCGTCGACGGAGAAGACGTTCAACTCGTCCTTGAAACGCACCGTGCCGAAGTCAAGATCGCTCTCCAGCCGGACGGTGATGCCGGCGATCCGGAAATACCGGCGATGCCGCGCGCTCCACTTGTCCTTGAAGCACTGCGCCTCGTCGGGGACCCGGCAGAAGTAGGGTACGGGCACTCCGTAGACTGGGATCATTGCTGGTAAGTACATATTGGCTGAAAGCCGAGTCTTTCTTCCACGTACTATCCTCATTTCTCATGGCGAGACTTTGAAGTTGCATACGTCATGTTTTTAAAGAGTAACCCCGTGAAACCGAGGTGTCAAGAGAGATTCGTATCCAAGCACCTCAGCAGGGCGAAGACCTTGGGCTGCGAGAGCCCAAGCGCACCGACCCGGTGGAGCCGAAAGCGAAGTAAAACGCCCCTCCGAAAAGGGGCGTACGTTCAGCCTGCGAAAACCCTAAGTTCTTCGTCCGTCAGAGAACTTGGGTCTCGGCCGTTCTCCCTGCGCCATTCGTCGAGTTCCCGGACTCTGAACCGGGGCGCGCGCTCGGTCCCATCCGGACAGCTCCGAGCACGTCGCGGACGGCGGTCAGGTGCACCATCAGCAGCACCGTGCCGTAGTAAAGCAGAGCGGGGAGCACTGCGGCGATCATTATGGTTTTGAACGGCACTCCCAGCAGGGCGGCCATCACGAAGGCCCCCGCCCCCATCACAGGAGGCATTATCTGCCCTCCGGTGCTGGCCACTGCCTCGACCGCGGCCGCGAAGTAAGGTTTGTAGCCTATTCGCTTCATCAGAGGAATAGTGAAAGAGCCGGTGCCATAGACATTTGCTTCGGCGGAGCCCGAGATCGAACCAAACAGGGCGGAGCTGACCACCGCGATCTTGGCGGGGCCACCGGCCGCCGTGCCTGTCATAGCCTGAGCGAAG
>MTKY01091146.1_pt1 | contig 10188 bp, 10 predicted proteins | sample 1042731 | NCBI WGS metagenome assembly MTKY01 (sample SAMN06212206, study PRJNA360538) | anaerobic digester metagenome | biome: Wastewater treatment plant; material: sludge; isolation source: anaerobic digester fed with sludge from wastewater treatment plant | place: Denmark: WWTP Soeholt ... | reverse complement strand
CGTGGAGAGGAGTCACATAGTACCTCGACGGACCCGCGGCCAACGCCGCCGTGGCCGTCGCAGCGCCTGCCACGAGGAGCAGAGCGACCGGGACGACCAGCCTGGTCAGGAACGTCCGAACATACGCCATCATCACACTCACCTCCCCTACGGGTGCGTCGCAGGGTCGGCGGCGCTGACGAAGTCGGCCTGGACCCGACCCCGCACCGATTAATCTACCCGTCTTGGCCCCCTCCCAAATGGAAGGCGGCGGAGAGACGGGCGTCGCCGACGACGTAGTGGTCCTCGATCAGCCTTCTGGGCTTGCGCGGTATACTGGACCCCCTCGTGGGCCGCTAGCTCAGTTGGGAGAGCGCCGCCTTTGCACGGCGGAGGTCAGGGGTTCGACTCCCCTGCGGTCCACCAAGACGCGACGAGCCCAGCTTCTCCACGAGTACTCACGCCGAGGCGAACCAGCGCACAGCTCGAACGGACGTCGGGTGACGGGTCGTCCGCCTCATTCTGATTACAGACACCGCTTCGACCTCGCGGATGTTATCGTCGTGTGCCCCCAGTGCCGTGGTCCACGAGTGACAGACGACGAAGCCGAGACGGGGAGCTCATGGTGGGCGAACGCGAGCAGATCGATGTTACCTACGACTTCCGCACGGACGCGGGCGGCAAAGACCCCGACCAACACAGCCCGATCCTGCGGACCCCTGTCCCTGCGCGGACCCCGCTAGCGCGCAGGGCGGCAGAAAAAGGCGCCTCTGCGCCTGTCGGTCCGTCGAAGGCTCTGTAGGGTCGCTCTGAGCGGCGCTGAGGCAGGCCCGCGACACTCCTACTAGCCCACAGGGCCAGGCGCGCTCTCAGCGGCCCCGCGACGCGCTTACGGCGCTGCGCGTGGCGCCGCATTCTGTCAGTTGAGGAGCGCGGCCTGTTGCGCGTGAAGTCCGTTCCAAGGGCCGCGTGGTCACCGATTCCAGGGCGGGTGATGGGTCTGGATGAGGGCGGTCTCGAGCGCGAAGCGGTGCGGCGTCTCAATGAAGTGCACGTCCATCTGCCAGCCTGATTCCGCGCACCTGAGAATCAGCTGGTTGATGCGGCAGTTGGTCTCTTGTCCACCCTTGTAGCAGTTCTTCGGCGAGATCTGCCCGTAGCCGGCGTTGAAACGCTGCGAGAAGTCCTGGCACTCTCCCACGTACGCGAGCCGGTCGTCGGTCACGATCAGATAGACGCCGGCCCGCCTAATGTCGGACGGCACTCTGAAACGGCAGAAGGAGCCGTGGCCGTAGCGATTGAGCGGCATTTCAGCGCGCCTCTCATAGTCGTTCTGAGGCTGAAAACGGCGGATGTTGCCGGCGGCGTCGCGCTCGGGCTCGATTGGGACTCGACGCGCGCCTGGCAGTAGGTCATGCCAGTCGTCGGATACTGCGATCCGCGCTCCGGGTTCGTGGGCAACGTCGTCGGCCAGGTCAATCTGAGGCGCGTGACTCGGTTCGTCCGACCGTGCCTCCTCCGCGCGACGGCGTACAAGGGTGATTTCCTTCCGGGTCCACTGCAGGCCCTCACTCGGCACCTCCCAGCCAGCCTCTAACCAGACTCGTGCAAGTGGATGGGACACGGAGTTGGACCACCAGGCGCTGTACGACAACGCCGAGGCCGGGAGCTTCGCACCGATGATCTGCTCGATCTCCGCGAAGCTGAGGGTCACACGCCCGAGAGTGCTGGCCCGCAGCCATGCACCGAAGCGCTCATACTGGCGACTGCTGACGTTCATGGCCTCTCCACGTTGCTGTGTCCGAATCTGGACTCCGCTAAGTGATCGATTCCCCGAGATTGAGCCTATCTTAGGGGAGCAGAACAGAGAGGCCGAAGCCGACGGTGTTCAGAACACCGTCCGCCCGGAGGCCACGATGGACGCCGACCTGGGACACTTCTTGAGTTCATCCGGTCCTCGCGACACTGTCTTGTGGACCTGATAGCAGATGCTCGTCCAGTCCTTCCGAGATGCGCATCGCCTGATCGTCCCGGTAGTCCAGACGCCACCTGTCGGAGATCTGCTCGGGACCCTGCGACCGCGCCTAGCGACAGTCCTGGCAGCGGCTGCAACGCCGGCCGTGCCACTCGACCCTCGGCCCTGAGACGGCCGTCCTGTCGAGTCGCTGGACGGCGCCGGAGAGGCGCTCCTGTACGTAGCGGCGAAGCTCGCCGTTGGCCGCGTGCTTGACGGACTTCGGCCGCCGCCTCGGCGTAGCTCCCTTAGGATGGTCGAGGGCGCGCGGCCGAGCCGGCGCGCAGTCTCGCGCACCCCGCAGCCGCAGGCGCGCAGGATAGCGACCTCCTCGCGCTCGACGAACGACAGGCAGCGCCCCGGGAGTGGGGCCAGCGTGACTGACGACATGCCCTCACCCTCCCGGATCCAACGCACGCCGACCGGGACCGATGCCCCCGCCTCGGCGGCGGCTTCTTCGCTCGAGAGCCCGCGAGGGATCCCCGCCCAGAAGCGCACGCGATGCTCCCGCCGCCCGACCTGCGGATGCTTCGGCGACCGCAGTGCCGGGCGGCCGGTCCGTGCTGAGCCCGCTTGCTCGTGCTCATCACGACTCCTCTCGCTCCGCTCGACTGTTGCGACGACCGGTTGAATCCGCTCACTATGCCTTGCTGGTCTTCGGCGCGACGCTGCGCGACTTCGAGATCCGGGCATCCATGAACAGCCGCGGCGATGTCTACGACAACGCCGCCGCCGAGTGCTTCTTCTCGACAATCAAGAGAGAGCTCATCAACCGGCGCACCTTGAAGAGCAGGAACGCCGCGCGGCTCGCGATTTTCGACTACATCGAACGCTTCTACAACTCCGTACAGAAACGCTCGACGCTCGGTAACAAGAGCCCAATGAACTACGAACTCGCGGCTGCCGCGGCAACCACCGAGGACCTACGGTGTTAGGTCAAGAACTAGGCGCTAGAGCGGGGCGACCTCAGTCTGCTCTGGGGAGCTCTCAGAACCCCTCGCGTCCAAAAGCCATGGGTCATTCGAGGCTCTTGCTGATTCGCATTTCCGCGGCCTCAATGAGGCTCCAGCCGGAGCCTCAACTGACCGCCGCCCACAGCGGCGAGGTACAGTTCGCGGCTCGCCAAGAGCGGCTCGATCAGTCCTCTGTTCCGGAGTGCTACATAGGTCGCGGCTGCTCTCGCTTGGCAGTTGAGGGAACGCCGGGGATTGAATTCGATGTCGGTGAATCCCACATAGCTGAGAACGGCGTCTCTCAGTTCCGCATGCCCGTGAAGCGCTCGAATGTAGAGCCAGTCGTAGAAGGCTGTCGTCGGCTGGAGTTGCCAGCGCTCGCCTTCGAATTCGAAGGCAACAAGGTGGCCCTTGAGTCGCTCGTCTCGCTTGATTTCCCGCCCGTGGAGCTGGAACAGGTCTGTGTGGGGGCCGCCGACCGTGAAGACTTTGCTCCCTTGGAAGGCAGCCTCGACTGTTAGGGTGCCGTATTGCTCGGAGACCAAGGTGAGGTTGAAGGCACTCAGGCACCTTCCCAGCTCTGCGTCCGACTTTGAGGAGATTTCGAGAAGCGGAGACCAGCCTTGGGAGCGCGCAGCCTCTCGAAGGGCGCTGATGTTCCTGCGCTTCTGACTGATGGCGAAGCCGGGATGCCAAACGAACTCAACCTGTCGACTCGTCACCAGTGTGTCGCCGGCCAGAACCGGCAAGTAGACCGGTCGCTGAGCCAATACAGCTCCTCTCAAGTCAAAGCCACTCAGATTGTGGGCGCCAGAGCTGGTAGTCCGAGCGTGGGCCGAAGTAACGAGAATCCACCATTATCCGGGTGGGATGGGGCTTCGGCACTCGCCGCAACGTGATCGTGTCCTCGACGTAGGCGCAGCGGATGTGCCACGGCGGAATCGTCCCGAACACGAGCACCTCTGCCTGTGGATCTGTGGGGAAGCTGTCGGGAATAGAGCAGTCTGCCCGGGAGGTTCCGTCACTCGCGCGCTCTGCGAACAGATCCTCCAGTGAGGCTGACTTGGATCGCTCCTCAATCTCTCTGTCGGTCACCCCTGCATTGGCTGCATTTGTGGAGCAGAACGCGCAGTGCAACTCCCAGAGAATCTCGGGAGCGATCTCTAGTACAGTCCATAATACTTTCGGAAATCTATGCTTCCGGAGGTGGTAGAACATCTTGTAGTTGGGCCAGCTGATGCTCAGGCTTGAAGCGTCTGTTGCACCGTCCCAGCGCCTCTCGTCGTTCGGCTCGAACGGCTGTCCTCGCTTCCGCAGTTCATCTCTCGGGACGATTCCACACTCGAGAATACTGTTGAGGTGACTGAGTCGAGTGAAATGCAACAGGGACGTGATTCTCCGATTCTCGATGATCTCCCGGATGCGATCAGTCCGATCAGCAGTCGATTCGCCTAGTTCTTTGCGTCTCCTGGGTTGAGCTGGCTCGCCCTGCCGCCCGTTCTGCCCGGACTGTTTCCGCTTCGCGGGGGTTGGCGGCTTTTGTCTCTCAGACTGATTCCGCTCCCGCTCCTCGATGGTGTTCAACGCGTTGGCTTGCGCCACTTGGCTATACGTTGTGGCGGGCCTGATGACCTCCAGTCGGGATCTCACCATGGGCAGAGCCCTATCGGCTTCGCCTTGCCTCAGGGCTCTGCCGATGCGAAACCAAGCGCCTGCATCGGAGGGGTCAGCTTGGAGCAGTGTCAAGTCGTCATCAAGCATGTCTCATCGTGTTGCGCTGTCCACAACAAGCTTCGTGCTCCAGTATCATTCGCGATGTACGCTCCACGTCCTGTCAGTGGGACTAGGCGCGTGGATTGCCACGAGCTGGAAACCGAAGCGCCTCGGGGAGTCGGTTGGTTTGTGGTAGTCACCGTAGGCTGGGCCATACTCTGTGAATGCTCGCTGATCATGCAGAGCGGAAGGGAAGCGCAGTCAGCTGATTTCAAGACGAGAACCTCTACAGGTGCGATTGCGCCAGCCTCCCTCAGCGGTCTTCAGCTTGACTTCGTGTGCAAAGCTCTTCGTATTCGCACCTCGATCGCGAAGCTGGCGCACCTGGCTCTCATTGAGTCCACAGGGGACGAGTCAGAAGCTGCTCTGTCAAGCCTCGTTTGCAAGGATGACGGTTGTTTGGCGCCGTCGCCAACACTCAGCACTGGTTCTGTCCGTCTCTCGCGGTCTCCCCGTCTGCCTTCGCCTTCCTCTTCCTCACTGCAGCCCGCAGGATCTCCTGGGCCTCGGAGGCAGACTGGTCGAAGAAGCCCTTAGGCCAGTCCTCGATTCCCCCATACTCGTTAGGCTGCACATGCCGGAACTCCGTCTCACCGTGCTCGTTCTTCTCGGCGAAGAGAATCCGTACCATGTGGACCAGTCCGTCGTCAGGTGTCTCGGCAATGCGGCGTCGGAGTCGGGAGACGATGTGCTCGCTGTGCGTCTCCACGATCAGCTGTCTGCCGGCACGGGCGCAGGCGAGCAGGAAGTCGCCGAGGCGTTGCTGAAGGGCGGGGTGCAGATGGAGTTCCGGTTGTTCAAGCAAGATCACCGACCCGGGCGGAGTCATCAGGCACAGCACGATCACCGGGAGCAGCTGGCTGACTCCGACCCCGACGTGATTCAAGGAGACCCACTTGCCGTTCTCTCGTTCTCTCACTCTGAGAACCGGCCCGAAGGACGTGTCTTCAACGTGCAGCGCCTGCGCCACACCGAAGGCCTGCAACCACTCCTGGGTCAGCTCTCTCAGAGAGAATTCACCATTCTCCAGTAGCACGTCGTCGCCCACCGGCCTCGGCACCGGGTTGCTGCTGCACCGATCATGGCTCAGGAGTACGGCAGGGGTGTATTCTCCCTTCGTTCCAATTGCGGTGCTGTCAGGAGTCGTGAGTCGTGCACTGACCGGGTGAGGGTCTTCACGCAGCGGCCCCAGGTAGAGGACATTCTCGGTGAAGAACTGCGCGACTATCTTGCTCATAGTGGTCGCATCGTCAATCATCTCGTGCGCATCGTCTGTCTCTTCTGAAGGCTCGACGATGGCCACTCCTGATTCGTCGAAATGATTGTCAACGGCGGCGCATATGGTCTCGCGTTGTTCGGTCAAGGCTGCGTAGCAAGCGCGCCCGAACTCATGCCATGCTTCGTTGACGCGACTCCGTGCGCCGGGTCCCTGCCCATCAGCGTCTGAGCGCTCGTCCAGCCCGTGATCAGTCGCCGTTGATCGTTGATCTCTGTCTCTCGCGAAGGTGATCGCAGTGATCAACGTAGTCCATCTTCGCCGCAAGCCACCCTCGGAGTCGTCCAGCAGAAGTATGGGCCACTCGCTGTTCGCAGAGTGACGCACTTTCAGCTCTTCCAGAGCAGCGATGAGCCGGCGGGTGATGTAGTCGAGAGCGTCCTCCATTTGCGGTGGGGATGGGGGCAGGTCCTCCAGGGCCTTTCTGAACCGCGATAACGCTGAATCGGCGCGAAAGTCGTGTTCGTCAGGCGAGGGTGGATAGAAATCTTCAAGCGAGAGTGCAGGAGGGAAGAATGGCGTCTTTCCGGGCATGAAGGCGGAGTAGGCGCTGCTCGTCTTATGCACAATGTAAGCAATCCAGAGTCTCACTGCAGCGCCCACGACTGGACTGGCCAAGCCGACGGAGACGGGGAAGACGCCGGCGAATCTGGCGGCGCCGATCGAGTCGGTCCCGGTGGTACCGTGTTGTTCGTCACACTGCAAGCTCCCTGTGTACGCTCCGTAGGCTTCGTGACTCTCAGCCAGCTTCCGTGGACTTGAAGGGATGAAGTGGACTGTCTTCATCTCGCCTGATTGTCGTGCCAATCCCAAGGTGAAATCGTCGTATCCATTCTCCAGGACGACGCCCTTGATTACTGCGGATCCACGGGAGCCGCCACCGGGCGATGCGATGAGCGCTCCCCACCGGATTGCCCCATTGTAGAGGGCGTCGAAGTCCCCACCCGGATACATCTCCAGGGACAGAAATACCTCATCCCCTGAGTCTGCGTGCTGGATATCTTCGTACGTCCCAAGGTTCACTAAGGGTCCGTTCAGTCCGAACATCCCGGTCGATGCGCCCGACTGTACTGACTGTGCAACCATCAGGATGGATTGCAAGACGGCGCTCTTGCCGGCTGAGTTCGCACCTACCAGGAGCGTGAGCTGACCGAACACAAGATCCGCCTTCCGCACCGACTTGAAGTTCCTGATACTCCACGTGGTGAGACCGGCAGTATCTGTAGGGAGACTGCTTGTGAAAACGCTCCAGGGCTTGAGCGACACGTCCACGGTCTCATCGATCACGCCGGCACCTCGCCTTTCATCACATGCACATCGACGGGTCGCACCTGAACGCGCCGTTCACTGTCCACCTCCACGACGGCCGGCCGGAAGCGTTTCTTCTCGCGGCCGACCCATGCTGCCTCAGTTGTGAGGACGACGACGCAGCGGTCTTCGTGCGGCACTCGTTCGGCGACCGCCTTAGCGAGCCGGGTCTTCTCGCGGATGTCGCGTTTCCGCGGCCCTACCCACGTGCCGGTTGTGTGGCGCTCGGATGTGAGTGCAGCCAGCGACCGCTCCACGAGCGGGCTCAGCGCCGCACGCGTATCCGGGTCGGCGGCCTCGAGCAGGGCTTCGAGCGATTCGAGTGAATCGCCCGAGACCAGTGCCTCATGCTTGTCGGCATGGGAGAACAGCTGCTGCGTCACTTCAGGCGTCGGCTCCATGGTCTGCTTTCCGACATCGATGAGGTGGTCCAGAAGGGCGGGATCCACGATCCCCGGACAGAGATGTCCGCTCAGCAGTGACTCATCGCACTCTCCGGTGAGCTGGAGAAGGCTGTCCAGCTCCGTGAGCTTCCAGGTCCAGCGCGGATCTCGCTCATCACGTGCCGGCAGGCCGAAGCGGGATTGATCAAGCCCCAAGGAGGTGGGTAGCTCGCCTCGTCCGGCGCGATCGAGCTTGCGGGCCAGCCCTGCACTGCAGCGGCCGATGACCTCACCCAGTTGCGCATACCAGACAGCCCCGCGCACATCGCACTCCGCGATGAGCGGCAGGAGGCCCCCCGCGGCCAGTGGCTCAAATCGGTAATCAAGGGCTGCCGCATACTCCACGAGTGGCGAGACCAGCAGGACATGCGCCACCGCAAGGTCGTCTTCAATCCCAACAATGAGCGCGAGACGGTCTTGCGACAATCGTAGGTCCATATGCTGGACCACCCGTATCTGACCGACGACCGGTGGACGCAGGCGACTGCGGGGTGCCGGGCGAGATACACCGGCATCCTGATCGCGAGCTGCAACAAGCCACGCTGGGAGACGCTCATCCATCCGAGGTCGCGAACTCCTCGCGCAAGAGCAGGCCGAGCTCATCGAACACGGCGATCTGCAGGGTGCGCTCCAGGTCCTCCAGATGTCCTCGAAGGGCGTCGAGGACCTCGGCCTTACGCTTCCCCAGTGTCGGCCTGGACATACCGCGCGTCGCGGCCATCTCTGCATCAGGGAGGCCGGCCAGCTTGTCGAAGAGAATGCCCCGCTGCCCGCAATCGAGACTGCTGAGTGCCTCGACCGCCGTCCGCTGTACGATCACGTCTTCCTCGGTTGTCCTTGAGGCCGATGGCGCCTCGTCGGCCGCTCTGTCACTTTCAAGGGGGCTTGGGAGGAAGTCTGTCAACACAAGACGCAGGATCGCATCCACATCACTTAGACCGAAGCGGCATCCGAGCTCACCGCCGATACCGACGAGCAACCGCTTGAAGTTGGCGTTCGAGTAAACGAGAGGAGCTCGTTCGCTACTACGCACTCTGAGGCGTGGAACGAGCGCCGCGCTTCGTGCCGCCCGCCACAACTCATCCGGCGAGGCTGAGCGCGGCTCGGCTCTGGCGAGCCCGTATTCTTCTCCGGTGCCTGCGCCGCCGTATGTTTCGAACGGCTCGGCTCGCAAGATCGTCCGGGCCCGCTCGATCAGGTTGTCGATCACGGTGCGCACCCTGGTCCTGGCGAGAAGACGGCGGACCTGGAAGGCCATGAGGGCACGGAATCCCTCGAGCTCACGGCACGTCGTCATCATGTAATCGAGCTGGCCTTCGCCAAGCAGGAGATCGACGACCAGCTGCTGCACCGTATCGTCTATCGCGTCCGCCCAGTCGGAGACACGACCATACGCCACAGGGTCATAGCGGCGAGCCACCCGGGTCACCGCCTCCTCGGCCTCGGCGAGTATCAACAGTCCGATTCTCTCGGATCTGTATTCACGCTGGATGTCGGTCCAGGTCACCACGCGCACCCCAGTGCCAGGAGGAGGTCGTCGTCCGGCTCCCTGCAGGAGTACGTCCCTTCGTCTCTCACCCATGCCCGTGGGTGGTTGCGACGCGCGTCGGAGCAGACTCGACCACGCTTGCGGATCTTGCAGGTGTGAGAGTCGGAGTCTGTCTCTGCGTGGGTGTGGGCGGCGTGCGGTATACCGGTGGAAAGGCCATGGTCTTGCGTCGTCCGCGGCACCATGGGCAGAGTGGGCCCCGAGCCATAATCGGCCAGCACCAACCACGGCCTGCTGCTCTTGCGGCTCCAGTTGGTCAGGGACTCACTCAGGACGTGCCACGTCCCAGGCAGATGGCGGCCATGTTCGGCCAGCATGACTGTTCTGAACTGCTCCAGATCCACAATACCGTCGCAGGCTCGTTGTTTGCACAAGGATACCTTCGCGGTCTCTCGTGGGGAGAGTGCCTGCATCTTTGGATGGTCACGGACCTACAAGATTGGGTGGTCATTGACACATCGTTCAGCGGCTGCTCGCACTCACCCTCGGCATCTTCTGCAACACCCTCCTCGGCCGCCCCGCTCGGGCACTCGCCGCATGAGACGGTCGCTGAACCCGCATCAAGCCTCTGGACGCCCACCAGCGACCACACAGGACAGTTGTGGGGCGCTTTCACAGATGGTGCGGGGGCATCGCCACTCCAACTCGTCTACGAGCCTCCTGGGAACCTCTGCGGGCCTGTGGGCTCGGGGTGTAGCAATGAATCGGATACGGACCCTTCTGGACATCTGCCAAGGGGAATTCGCCGATCGGCGCACAGGCGCCGGGAACGTAGACGCCATCGGTCGCCAGCCCCACTCAATGCAAAGACGGCCAGCGGGTCCACCGGGTCTCGCAATTCACCGCCTGTGAGCTCGCCAACGAACCAGGCGAGCGTCTCACGCAGGACGTCG
>MTKY01052460.1_pt1 | contig 10190 bp, 11 predicted proteins | sample 1042731 | NCBI WGS metagenome assembly MTKY01 (sample SAMN06212206, study PRJNA360538) | anaerobic digester metagenome | biome: Wastewater treatment plant; material: sludge; isolation source: anaerobic digester fed with sludge from wastewater treatment plant | place: Denmark: WWTP Soeholt ... | reverse complement strand
CAACCAGCTCGTCGACCGCTTCTTCGATGCGCGCAAGATGATGCAGCAGATGGCCAAGGGAGGCGGGATGCCGGGCATGCCCGGAATGCCGGGTATGCCTGGGCTCCCCGGACCCGGGAAGCGTGCCGGCGCCAAGCAGAAGCCTCAGCAGAAGAAGGGCAAGCGCGTCTCCGGCAACCCGGCCAAGCGGGCAGCCGAGGCGGCAGCAGCCAAGAAGTCCGACGGCGCGAGCGCCTTCGGTTTCCCGGCTGGCGGCAAGGACGACTTCGAGCTGCCCCAGGAGCTCAAGGACCTGATGTAGCAACCCGGGTCTTTTGTTTCCGACGGACCACCGTCAGGACGACTCCGATCAGGCAGATGGCTGCCGCAACGGTGTCATCGAGCAGCTCCTGCGCTGTGCTCACGCTGATGTCGTAGGGATCGGCCAGGTATGGAACGGCAACACCGGTGAGCGTTGCCCCGATCGCCAACCAGAAGACGTGGCTGGTTGACCAGTCCTCAACGTGTGACCATCGGGAGACGACCACACAGGTTGCCGTGATCACCACGACTGCGACCGCAAGCGCCCAACCGCTCTCGCCGGGCAGGTAGAGCAGGTAGGCGACGAATCCCAGAAGAGCCAGCGACCATGACGGAGGCACGTTCAGTGCGATGGTGGCCGGCTTGGTACCCCGGACCATCGCGGCCGCCACCAGCAGGGCGACGACCAGCAGTGCTGTTGCAACCTGGATCGGCGACGCCTGGAAGCCATGCCCGTCCTCGTCCTTGACACCGAAATGGTTGACCAGCGTCGACAGTACGTAAAGCACCCCGACCATCCACAGGCCTGCTCGGCTGAGCCACGGGGAAGAGGGACGCCGCGACCACGCCTCGGCCAGGGTGATCGGCAGCGTGATGCTGACGACGACGTGGCCCGCCACGAAGTTGACGAGGTAATACAGGCTGATGTCGATCCCGTCGATGTGAACCGGGTGCTGGAAGTCGTAGCGGCCGTAGCTGGGGTTGAACAGCGACTGGTCGACCACACCGGCCTGGAAGACGCCGAATGCGGCGGCCAGCAACAGAATCGCCGGCCACCCACGCCGTGTCCGCCGCACAAACTCGCGAGTCAGCAGCGCGGCTCCTCCGTACATCGGACCGAGGAACACCACCACCAAAAGCGCGTCCGTGAACGGAATGCCACCCCACGACATCTCGGCCATCCACGGAGCAATCACCATGACGGCGACAGCCGATCCCCAGCGGCTACGTGATGACATGTCGCGAGCCTAGATTCGGCTAGGGCGCTGCCGCATCGACCGAATGTCTACCGAAGTTCGTCAGAGGTTTACCCACAACCCGCTGCGGCGCCGCGATCGATGACATTTGTCGTGATGATCCGTCGGCGCAGCGGGATAACCTGCAGTAATGCTCATCCCGCTGCTGCGGACCTACCTCGCGCCTTACAAATGGCCCATAGCGGTGGTCGTCTTCTTCCAACTCGTGCAGACGATCGCCAACCTCTATCTCCCGGGTCTCAACGCCGACATCATCGACAGGGGCATCGTTGAGGGCAACACCGGATTCATCGTCCACACGGGCATGATCATGCTGGCAATCACGGTGGCGCAGGTCGTTTGCACGATCGTGGCGGTCTACTACGGGGCGCGTACGTCGATGGCGCTCGGCCGTGACCTACGCGCAGGTGTGTTCGGCAAGGTCGAGACGTTCGCTGCCCGGGAGATGACCGAGCTAGGAGCACCGACGTTGATCACCCGCACGACCAACGACGTGCAGCAGGTCCAGCTCCTGGTGTTCATGGCGCTGACGATGCTCGTGGCTGCGCCGATCATGGGTTTCGGCGGCATCTTCATGGCGTTGCGCCAAGACGTCAAGCTGTCCGGGCTCCTGGTCGTCGTGCTACCCATCCTGGTCGTCTGCCTTGGGCTGATCATTCGCCAGATGCGGCCACTGTTTCGTGAGATGCAAGTTCGTATCGATGCGATCAACGGGGTGATGCGCGAACAGATCATGGGCATCCGTGTCATCAGGGCATTCGTCAAGGAGGACTACGAGACTGATCGCTTCCATGACACGAACCGCGCCAACATGGAGGTCGCCATCGCGGCAGGCAAGCTGATGGGGATGTTCTTCCCGCTGGTCATGCTGGTCATGAACGGGTCGATCGTCCTCGCGACATGGATCGGCGGATTTCGGGTTGGCAGCGGGGATCTTGATGTTGGCACCTTGACGGCGTTCCAGGCCTACATCACCCAGATCCTGATGTCAGTGATGATGACGACCTTCCTGCTCATGATCTGGCCGCGCGCGGAGGTGTCAGCCGAGCGCATCACCGAGGTGCTCGACACAGCACCGAGTGTCCTCGCACCAGATGATGCCGTCCAGGTCACGTTGGGTGGCGGTCGCATTGACATCGAAAAGGCGTCATTCGCGTTCCCGGGTGCTGAGCAGGACGTGCTTCACGAGATCGACATGACCGCCCGGCCGGGGGAGACCACCGCGATCATCGGATCGACAGGCAGCGGCAAGTCGACGCTCCTCAGCCTGATTCCCCGCCTGTTCGACGCGACAGCTGGAGCGGTACGCATCGACGGTCACGACGTACGTTCGCTGTATCCCGAAGATGTGTGGACGTCGATCGGGCTCGTCCCGCAGCGACCCTTTCTGTTTGGTGGCACCGTGGCATCAAATCTTCGTTACGGGAGGCCAGAAGCCACAGACGAAGAGCTCTGGGACGCGCTCGAGATCGCGCAGGCCAAGGATTTCGTGACCAAAATGCCCGAGCAGCTCAATGCGCCCATTGCCCAAGGCGGCACCAACGTCTCGGGCGGTCAGCGCCAGCGCCTCGCCATTGCTCGCGCGATCGTCAAGCGTCCGCCGATCTACCTGTTCGACGACTCGTTCTCGGCACTCGACTATGCGACTGACGCCGCGCTGCGCGGCGCCCTTCGGACCGTCACCGCGAATGCCGCGGTGGTGATCGTCGCCCAACGGGTCTCCACGATCCGTAACGCTGATCGCATCGTGGTACTCGACGAGGGCCGAGTCGTTGGCACCGGATCCCACAGCGATCTCATGGAGAGCTGCGAGATCTACCGCGAGATCGTCCTCTCCCAGCTCACTGAGGAGGAGGCAGCATGAGCGAGCGCCTGCGAGCTCACGGGGGCTCAGTCGTCGTGCCGGTGTCTCCGTATGTTTGCTTCTCCTCGGAGGCGGCGGCATGAGTGGGGGACCTGGTCGTTTCGCCGCGATGGGTATGCAGCCGTCCAAGCCCAAGGACTTCAAGGCCACGTTCAGGCGTCTGGCCGAGCGGTTCCTGCGTGACCGCATTGTCGTATGGGGTGTCATTGCCTTTGGTGTCGTGGCCACGACCTTGTCAGTCGTTGGCCCGAGGATTCTCGGTCACGCAACTGACCTCGTGTTCACGGGATTTCTCAACGCCAAGTTTCCAGCAGGTGTGACCAAGGCGCAGATCGTCCAGCAGTTGCGCGAAAGGGGCGATGACAAGCTCGCCTCATTGATCGGCTCCGTGGACCTGCAGCCGGGCGCTGGCATCGACTACAAGTCGTTGTCGTGGGTCCTTGGTGGAGTGCTCGTGCTGTATGTGGTCGCATCAGCGTTGCAGTGGTTCCAGGCGGTTCTCACCACGACAGTTGTGCAGCGCACCGTGGCAGCGCTGCGCGATGACGTGGAGGCCAAGATCCACCGGCTGCCACTTTCGTACTTCGACCGTACGGACCGCGGAGAGGTGCTGTCGCGCACGACCAACGACATCGACAACATCGCGCAGTCGTTCCAGCAGACGATGAGTCAGCTGCTCACCTCGATCCTGATGGTGATCGGCACCCTGACGATGATGCTGATCATCTCGCCGCTGCTCGCTCTCGTCGCAGTGGGCACGATCCCGATTGCCTTCCTGCTGACCAAGGCGATCACCAAGCGTTCGCAGCCGCAGTTCATGGCGCAGTGGGCCAGCACCGGCAGGCTCAACGGCCACATCGAGGAGGTCTTCACCGGCCACGAGGTTGTCAAGGTGTTCGGTCGCCAGGCTGAAGCCCGGCAGGTGTTCGATGAGCGCAATGACGAGCTCTATCGGTCGGCGTTCAAGGCGCAGTTCATCTCTGGCGTGATCCAGCCGGTGATGATGTTCGTGTCCAACATCAACTATGTGCTCGTCGCGGTGATTGGAGGGCTGCGAGTCGCCTCCGGCTCGCTCAGCATCGGCGAGGTCCAGGCGTTCATCCAGTACTCCCGCCAGTTCACCCAACCCCTCACGCAGGTTGCCGCGATGATCAACCTTCTGCAGTCGGGAGTGGCGTCGGCCGAGCGGGTCTTTCAGCTTCTCGACGAGCCGGAGGAGAACGCCGATGTGGCCGATGCGCCCTTCCCCGACCCCGTGCGTGGTCGGGTCGTGTTCGACGAGGTCTCTTTCTCCTACAAGTCCGATGAGCCGCTGATCGAGCACCTGAACCTGACGGCCGAACCGGGTCAGACGATCGCGATCGTCGGGCCGACAGGTGCCGGCAAGACCACTCTGACCAATCTGGTGCTCCGCTTCTACGACATCCAAGGCGGTCGAATCCTGCTCGATGACGTCGACATCTCGCACATGGACCGCAACTTGCTGCGGAAGAACTTCGGCGTGGTGTTGCAGGACACCTGGCTCTTCAAGGGCACGATCCGAGAGAACATCGCATATGGCGCGCATCGTGCCACTGAGGAGCAGGTCATGGCCGCAGCGGAGGCGGCGTATGTCGACCATTTCGTGCGCACGTTGCCGGACGGCTACGACACCGTGATCGAGGACGAGGGCACCAATGTCAGCGCCGGTCAGCGCCAGCTGCTGACGATCGCCCGTGCCTTCCTCGCCAATCCCGCGATTCTCGTGCTGGACGAGGCCACCAGCTCGGTTGACACTCGGACCGAGGCGCTGGTGCAGGGTGCGATGGAGCAACTGCGCTCGGGTCGTACGTCATTCGTCATCGCGCACCGGCTGTCAACGATCCGCGACGCCGACCACATCGTGGTGATGGAGGACGGCCACATCGTCGAGCAGGGCACACATGATTCGTTGCGCGCCGCGGGCGGAGCATACGAGCGCCTCTACAGTGCCCAGTTCGCCGGCTCGACAGTCTGATCAGGTCAAGAACTTCGCGACCCGATCCCTGGGTCGGCCGATGATGGCGCGGTCGCCGCGCACGAGCACGGGTCGCTGCATGAGCCGCGGATGCTCGACGAGCAGATCGGCGACCGCCTCGGGCGTCGTGTAGTCGTCGGCGCTTAGGCCGAGGTCCTTGAAGAAGCCGTCCTTGCGTACGAGCTCGGCCGCCGGGTCCTCGAGCTTGTCGATCAGGTCGAGCAGCTCGTCGCGGGTGAGTGGCTTCTTGAGGTACTGCACGACGCCGGGCGCAACCCCGCGCTCGAATGCCTCGTCTAGCGCGTGCCGCGAGGTGGAACAAGCGGTGTTGTGCAGGATCGTCACGTCGGTCATGTGGCGAGCATACGACGGCCCGAGAATCGGCTGCCGGTTGTCGAGTTGCCATGCGACGATGTCTGGATGTGGGAGGCGTTTTCGCACAATCTGAAGGATCCGGCCGGTGCCGCGATCCCGTTCTTCCTGCTGTTCATGCTCATCGAGATGGCAGTCGTACGTCGCGAGGAACGCGCCGATCGTCTACATGACGAGTCGAGCGCTGGTCAGGTTGTCCAAAGGGCCGGTGACGTGATGGTCAAGGGCTACCTCAAGCAGGACACCCGGGCCAGCTTGACGATGTTCTTCGGGTCAATCGGATTCTCAGCGGTGTTCCGGACGGCAGCGTTCCTGCTCTACACGGTGATCTACGTCCACCTCGCACCGTGGCACCTGTCCGCCAAGAATCCGTGGACATGGGTAGGAGTGCTGATCGGCGTCGACCTGCTGTTCTACCTCTACCACCGCTTCGCTCATCGAGTACGTCTCGGCTGGGCGGGCCACCAGGCGCACCACTCGAGCGTCTATTTCAACTTCTCGACCGCACTGCGGCAGAAGTGGAATCAATGGTTCGAGGTCGTCGTTTGGTTGCCGCTGCCCTTCCTCGGCGTGCCGCCGTGGATGATCTACTTCGTCTTCTCCATCAATCTGATCTGGCAGTTCCACCTGCACACAGAGAAGATCGGGAAACTGCCGCGCTGGTGGGAAGCCATCTTCAACACTCCGTCACACCACCGCGTGCACCACGGCTCGGACCCGATCTACCTTGACCGCAACTACGCCGGCATGTTGATCATCTGGGATCGGATGTTTCGCTCGTTCCAACCTGAGCTCCACCGCCCGACATACGGCCTGACGGTGCCGGTCGGGACCTACAACGTCTGGTCGCTGCAGTACGGCGAGTACAAACGCATCTGGCTGGACGCCCGTCGAGCGCCACGGTTGCGCGACAAGCTCGGCTACGTGTTCGGCCCGCCCGGCTGGGCGCCCAAGATGCTTCCCTAAGCGCCCAGCACCTCCCGTAGAGCCGCGACGTGCCCGTCGAACGCCTTCTTGCCCGCTGACGTCAGACGTACGCGGACGCGCCGTCGGCGATCCTCAAGTGGTCGCTCGATCGCGATGTAACCCGCGTCCTCGAGCGTCGCGAACTGCTTGGAAAGCGCCGAGTTCGACAGCTTGAGGTGATCGCGGACGAAGGCGAAGTCGATCCAGTCCGCCGGAGCCAACAAAGCGACGATCGACAACCGCGTACTTGGATGTATGAGCTCATCGAACTTCGCCTCGGTCATTCCTCGATCCGCTCCACGCGTCGCCGGATGGCGGCCATGAGGGTCGGCCCCCCACACAGGATTGCGACTGCGGCGAAGCCCGCTGCGATGGTCGAAGCGTGCTCGGCACCATCGGCATCGACAGCAAATCCCACGGCGACGGTCGCGAGTGTCAGTGCGAGCAACCAGCCGAAAAGCACGGCCGGTAGGTGCCGGCCCACAGTGCTGCGACGAATGCTCATCTGGCTCGACTTGTGGCGTCCCGAGAACAGTCGCGAAGCGACTGCGGCATGCGCGGCGCCGAAGAGAAGCGTCGCGGCACTGGTCACCCAGACATTGCCGAAGTCGGTGGCGACACCGATCAGCAACCACGCGACGGCAAGACCCCACCAGTACCAGCCAGGCATGTCGATCTCGGCGATCACGCGTCGACGTTCTTCGTCGACCGCACGCAGGGCCTGGCGTGCATCGTCCTTGCTGATGTCCTTTGTCATGGTGCTCCTTCAGTTTCCTAGTAGGAAACTGAATCTAGGCTTTCCAACTAGGAAAGTCAAAGCCGCAGTTCGCCGAGAACGCTGTCGTGTGGAAAGAATGGGCACATGAGCAATGAGCGCAAGCAAAACGTCCGACTCGATGTCGACGACGCAATCTGCACCATCACGATCGATCGGCCCGAGGTGCGAAATGCCGTCGATGGACCGACGGCACGCGAGCTGCGCGACGCGTTCGAGGAGTTTGAGGGCAATGGGGATCTGGCGGTGGCCGTGCTCACCGGCGCGGAGGGCACGTTCTGCGCGGGTGCCGACCTGCACGCATTCGAGGACTCGCAGCGGCGCAACGAGCTCGATCCTGCTGGCGGGGGAGAAGGGCCGATGGGTCCGTCACGCATGGAGCTCACCAAGCCCGTCATCGCAGCAGTCGCCGGACATGCCGTGGCCGGTGGTCTCGAGCTGGCTCTGTTTGCCGATCTGCGCGTCGTGGAGGAAGACGCCGTGTTCGGCGTGTTCTGCCGGCGATGGGGCGTCCCGCTGATCGACGGCGGCACGGTTCGCCTCCCGCGCATCGTGGGTCAGGGCCGCGCCCTCGACATGATCCTGACAGGCCGGCCGGTCGGCGCGCACGAGGCGCTGCAGATGGGTCTCGCCAATCGCGTCGTGCCGACTGGGGAGTCATTGACTGTCGCGCACGACCTCGCCGAGCAGATCGCGGCGTTCCCGGTCGCCTGCATGCGCGCCGATCGTGCGTCGGTATACCGCCAGTGGGACCTGCCTCTCGACGCAGCGCTGCGATCGGAGGGCGCAGCCGGCGTGCACCTCCTGATGGCCGAAACCGAGGCCACTGAAGGCGCCAAGGCGTTCAGCGGCGGTGCGGGTCGACACGGGGAGTTCTGATCGCCAACCGCACCGAATTGGAGCGAAGGCATGAAGTCTGGCAGAATGACTCGTCGCGTCCGGTACGCGTGAGGGCCCTCTCAGCCACATGCCTCCGGCACACAGATTTCGTCGGCCGTGTCCCCACGCGGCACCGGCAAGTCACCACATACAAGATTCTGAGGAGACACCACACTCGTGGCAGTCAAGATTCGCCTGAAGCGCATGGGCAAGATCCGCACGCCGTTCTACCGCATCGTCATCGCCGATTCGCGCACCAAGCGCGACGGTCGCGTGATCGAGGAGATCGGCACGTACAATCCCAAGGCTGACCCGTCGATCATCACGGTCGATGGAGAGCGTGCCAAGTACTGGCTCGGAGTCGGTGCGCAGCCGACCGAAGCCGTCGCCGCCCTGCTGAAGATCACCGGAGACATCGGTGGGAAGAACACCATGAAGTTCGCCGAGCCCAAGCGCGACAAGGAAGAGATCTTCCAGGAAGCGCTCAAGGAGCTTCACAGCGACAACAAGGCTGACGCGGTGACTCGCAAGGCCGCAGCTGCCAAGAAGGCTGCTGCTGCCAAGGAAGCGGACGCTGCCAAGGAAGCCACCACGGCCAAGAAGAAGGCCGACACTGCGCCTTCTGATGGGGCGAAGGCTGATGCCCCCGTGGAGTCGCCGGCTGTCGACGCTCCTGCTGCAGAGGTCAAGGCCGAAGCGCCTGCCGCTGAGGCAGCACCCTCCGACGAGGTCAAGGTCGACGAGCCTGCCGCCGAAGAGGCGCCGGCTGATGAGGCGAAAGCCTGATCATGGCCGCACCCATCGTTGAGGTCATCGAGCACCTGGTCGCCGGCATCGTCGACAATCCCGACGACGTCAACGTACGAGCCAAGCAGACGCGCAACGGTGAACTGTTCGAGGTCAGGGTCAATCCCAGCGACCTCGGCAAGGTCATCGGACGTCAAGGTCGAACTGCAACCGCCATCCGCAAGGTCGCTGGCGCGATCGCCGGCAGGGGCGGCGCGCGCATCGACTTCGTGGACGTCGACCGACGCAGCTGAGACCGTGCTCGCCTGCTGGCAGTCGAGGACGGTCTTCCCATGCAGGTGGTGATCGGCCGCATCGGTCGGGCTCACGGCATTCGCGGTGAGCTCAACGTAGACATCCGAACTGACGAGCCCGATCGGCGTTTCGCCCGGGGCTCGTCAGTCATCTGCGGCGACCGCGTGTTGACCGTCGCATCGGCTCGCCACCACAGCGGCAGACTGGTCGTCGCGTTTCGCGAGATCGCCGATCGCACAGCCGCTGAGAGCCTGCACGGCAAGACGCTCGAGACGGAGATCGATCCCACCGAGGTGCCTGATGATCCTGAAGAGTTCTACGACCACCAGCTGGTCGGCCTCCAGGTGCGCAGCGGAGACGCAGTCGTGGGCACGGTCACCGGCATCGTGCATGGGCCGCACCAGGACACCTTGACCATCGACATCGACGGCCGCGAGGTCTTCATTCCGTTCGTCACGGCACTGGTGCCGGAAGTCAGCGTCACCGGTGGTTTCGTCACTGTCAACGAGATCGATGGCCTGCTCGATCCAGCCCAGGCAGAGACGGCTGAATGATGCGCATCGACGTCATCTCGATTTTTCCTGCCTATCTCGACGCGCTGCAGCTCTCGCTCGCCGGCAAGGCGCAAGCGGCAGGGTTGCTGAATGTCAAAGCGCACGACCTGCGGGAATTCACCGGCGACAAGCACCGCAGCGTCGATGACACCCCATACGGCGGTGGCGCCGGCATGGTGATGAAACCCGAGCCGTGGGGTGAAGCGCTCGATGCCGTCACGACGGACGCGGCGGTCATCATCGTGCCGACCCCATCGGGCGAGGTGTTCACCCAGCGCACGGCCGAGCGTCTCAGCACCGAGTCGCACCTGGTTTTCGCCTGCGGCCGCTACGAAGGCATTGACCAGCGCGTTGCGGAGCACGCCGCCACCCGCTGGCGGGTCGAGGAGATCTCGCTCGGCGACTTCGTCCTCAATGGGGGAGAGGTAGCCACCCTGGCGATGATCGAAGCCGTCGTACGCCTCGT
>MTKY01051143.1_pt1 | contig 10194 bp, 8 predicted proteins | sample 1042731 | NCBI WGS metagenome assembly MTKY01 (sample SAMN06212206, study PRJNA360538) | anaerobic digester metagenome | biome: Wastewater treatment plant; material: sludge; isolation source: anaerobic digester fed with sludge from wastewater treatment plant | place: Denmark: WWTP Soeholt ... | reverse complement strand
TTGGCCCGAGCCTTGGGGCAACGGTCCCGCTTCCGCAGGAGCCCGGCGGCAAGGATGGTCGTCGTCGCAAGCTCCTCCGAGCACCTTGCCCGCCGTGCTGGCGGCGGTCCAGCAGACGGAAGGCTTCGGTTGGCCCGAACCTTGGGGTAACGGTCCCGCTCGCGGACTCGCGGCGACCGACCCCATAGTTATCGGGCTGGGGGGCGCGAGGCATGAAAAAGGTTTCGACAGGATGCATCGCGGAAGCGACAGCGCCGAAGGCGGCGGTGCCAGTCACCTGAACGGAGTGCAGCGAGTGCAGGCCTGGCACGCGTACGTATGGTAAAAGGTATGAGATGAAGGGGGAAACGATGGCGTCTGCAAAGTTCAAGAAGGCTTACTTGCCCGCTCACCCGGAGGCGTGGTCGCTCTCGGAAATCATCATCGACGCCGAGAAGTGTACGGGCTGCGGGAACTGCGTCAAGGCCTGCGCCATGGGCTGCCTGGAGATCGTGGACAAGAAGGCGCGGCTGATCGATGGGAAGGTATGTTTTTCCTGTTCCGCCTGTATCTCCCACTGTGAGAAGGGCGCAGTCGGCATGCGGGGCTTCTACAACGTGGAGGAAGGCATCTTCAGGACCATGTCCTACCATGGTGATGACGGTTACCCGAAAATACCGGAGGTGGAGGGTATCGAGGGGCTGACGCCGGTCGAGGAGGTAATCTACAAACGCCGCAGCAACCGCATCTACTCCAAGGACCCCGTGCCGGACGTGCTTGTGCGCCGCGTGGTCGAAGCCGGACGCTTCGCCCCCTCCCACGGCAACTGCCAGCCCTGGGCCTTTATCGTGATCAATGACCGGGCGGAGATGGACTATATCGCGGAGAAGATGGACCCCTTCTGGAGGCTGCTCACCAATTTCTACTGGACGGGCAAGACCAATCCCCTGACGAGGAGGATACTCAGCCTCTTATGCGCGTTGGCTCCCGGGTTGATGGATCAGAGGGGCATATCGGGAGGCACGGCCATCCTCAAGCCGAAAGACGTTTTCCTGGGGGCCCCGTGCCTGATCCTGATCCTCATGGACAAGCGGGGGATGAACGACCCGGGGATTGACGTTGGCATCTGCGGCACCAACATGGTCCTGGCCGCCCACTCCCTGGGGCTGGTCACCTGCTGGCTGTCGTTCAGCATCGGCATCAATTTCCTTCCCTGGCTCAAGAGGGAGCTGGGGATAAAGTGGCCCTACAAGGTGGCTTCGGCCATCGTCCTGGGCTACCCGCGCGTGAACGCGGACACCATGGTGGAGAGGGAATTACCGCCCATCACCTGGCGCAAGGGCGGCAAGGTCTGGACGGAGATGCCCTGAGCCCTCGCGGTCCCGGTCTCGAGGGAGGTTGTGAGAATAGGCCTGGTAGAAAGCCTCGAGGCGAAGAACCCGCGGGTGAACATTCTGCTTAAGCCGTTGTTGCCCTGGCCGCCTGCTCCATGCTGGGCATGGTCCGCATGATCACGGGCACATCGGTCGAATACTAATGACGCGGTAAAAAGGATCGGCGGAATGCGGTCGCCGACAACGGTCCAAGCAGTGCGGAGGTCGACGGCGTACCTAGGATGCCTCTACGGTCAGGTCGCCGTCTCCCGCCAGCTCCCAGGCAACCCGGGCCTCGCGGTCGCTCGCGAGCTCGAATACTCCCTGGGCCAGGCCGGCGAGGAGCAGGTGAAGGCACGGGTTCTCGATGCGCAGGCGCAGGTGGTCCTCTCCGTACTCCATGTCCCTCAGGTTGCCAAGACCGCGCAGCGCCAGGTGTTCCCTGAAGGCATCGGTGTCCATGATCTCGCCGAGGTCGTAGAATCCGCTCTTGACGAAGAGCTTCTGAGCTTCGATTATCACCTGCGGAATATCCTCGCCCAGCTCCTTCTCCAGCTCGGAGAAGATGGCCTCGAACTCCGCGGGGCCGTCGAAGAGCATGCGCCGTGCGTTCGCCCGGTGCAGGATGATGCCCTCGTCGTAGAGGAAATCGTAGCCCGCGAGCGCCGACGGCCCCCCACAGCGGGAGCACCGCGGCAAGCGCAGGTCCCCTTCTTTGCGCGAATACTCCCGTGGCTTGAACCTCTCCTTCAGCTCCACGGGGTGGGTCGTGACAGACGTGGTCACCTCGTAGTAACCCGGCGAGGTCTCCTCGTAGCTGATGCTGCATTCCTGTCCGGACAGCGCCTCCATGGAGCCGACCACCATGCCGCAATAGGCGGGTATGTAGAAGAGGTTTCTCCCTCCCAGCTTCACGTAGTCCCCCTCGTCTCCCTTGATGCGCATAGAGAGAAGTTCCACGTCTCCCAGGCCTACGAGTCTCCCCAGCTCGGTCACGCTTTTCGCCAGAGGCCTGATGGAGGTCATGCGGAATAACTTCAGCACCATGGACGGCATGAGGCTGCGGACGTAATCGTAGGTCATCCTGCGCTGGCTCTCGATGACGAGGTGCTCGATGGGGAGGCCGAGGATTTCCTCGATGCGCGTGAAGACGCCGCCTATGTTGTCGCTTTCTATGAAGATCATACGGTGATCGGGATTGTTCGTCTCCACCATGGTGCCGTTATCCAGCCATCTGTGGGTGGACGTTATCTTTCTGGGAACACCGCATGCGGAACAGCGCTTCATGTTGCAGACTCCCCTGTCCAGAATATAAGTTATCGCTTGCTCTGGTATTAATCGACACGGTAGAGCCGCCACTTTAACCGCATGGAGCATCGAGCGCCGAAGCGGGCTGCAGAGACGATCGCGGGGTCACCGCATAAGCCGCCTCGAGGCCGGACGACGCGTCTAGCGCGGCGTGAGGCGATCCATTATGAGGTCGAAAAGCGTGTCGCAGGTGCCCACCAGGTCGAAGGAGCCGTTTGCCAGGCACCAGTGATAGATCTGGCCGCGGAAGCAGTTGATGAGCATGACCGCCATCTCCTCGCTGGCGATGTCGTCGCGGATCTCTCCCTTCTCCTGGCCCTCCTTTATAAGCTCGTTCGTGATCTTATAGAGGGAGCGCCTGCCGTCCATGAGATAGGGTCTGCGCATGTTCGGAGCGATCTGGGAGTGATAGACCACCTTCATCATGGTGACTCCGAGGTCGGCCATGAGCTTGACCGCTTCGCGGTTGAACACGCGCAGTTTCTCCGCGCTGCTCTTTAAGTCCGCTATGTCATGCGCGACCTTGACGTAGTGATCGTCCATGCGCATGAACTCCTCCAGGATGATCTGGTCCTTGGACTCGAAATAGTTGTAGAAGGCGCCCTTGGTGACCCCGACCTTGTCGCAGATGTCGTCGATGGTGACCTTGTCATAGCCCCGCTTCGCGAACAGGGCGATGGCGGTATCGAAAATCGCCTGCCGCGTGTTTATGCCTTTCTCCGTCCTGGGCGCAGTCCGCTTCTTCGCCATGTTGTCCCCCGTTGCCCGATTCAAAGCGATCATGTCGCTACAACAGAATCTACCACGCCCCGGGAGCGCGAACAACCTGCGCGGATGCCGCGCGCCCGCTACGCTCCCCGGGCGTTTGTCCGCCGCCCCCCCGTTCGCGGAAAATACAAGACTATTCCACTTGACGAGGGGCACCGCATTAGATACCTTGGTATCATACTTGGGTATGTTATATGGCTGTCAAGTCTGGGCGTGTGAGGAAAAGGTGCGAGTGAAAGGGGTGTGCGCTATGCCGGTATTCAAGGACACTGAGTTCATGTACGAGGTCCTTGGCAAGCTCTTCACGAAACTGCTCGAAAACGAAAGCGTCAGCCAGAAGTTCAACGACGAGAACATCAATGTACAGTTCGTCATCAACGACCCCGATGGAGAGATCTGGCTGCTGCACGGCACGGACAAGCCGGGGCTGGCCGTGGGAGCCACCGACGCCGAGGGCGACGTGATCATGTGGCTGGCCGGCGACGACTGCCATAATTTCTGGCTGCAGAACCTGAAGCTGCCCGTGGCCCTGGCCAAGAGGAAGGTCAAGGCCAAGGGTCCCATGGCCAAGATCCTCGGCATGCTCCCCTTGCTCAAGCCGGCATACGAGGCCTACCCAGCTATCTGCGAGGAATACGGCCTTCCCATGTAGCCTTATTGCCGGGAGACGGCGATGCGGAAAGGCGCATGCCGGAGGTTTTCGTAAGAGTTTCCTTTGCAGGGAGGGGGTCCCATCATGGAAAGAAAGATGAGGGAGTACGAGGAAAGGAGGGAGGAAAGCGTCAGGCTTGCCTGCAAGCTCCTCCTGGCCTCGGCGACGACCTCGCCCCGCGTGGGCGGGGTGGACGAGATAAGCATCCACGTCCTGGATTCCAGGGACGAGATAGAGGATTTGGCTATCGCCATCGACAGGATGGCCGCCGACAACCCGCGCTGGGAATTTTTCCGCTCCGACGCGGTGCAGGTGCGCGACTCGGACGTGGTCATGATCATGGCCGACCGCCGCTCGAGCCACGATCCCATGGACTCCAACTGCAACCTCTGCGGGCACCTGCTCTGTGACATGTGGCGTGACGCCGAGAGGGTGCCGGACGCGCCGTCGGTCGCTTTCCGCGGCCCGTTCTGCCTGCTGCGCTCCATGAACATGGCCTATGCCCTGAACGGAGCCGTGACCCTGGCGCGCCAGCTGGGTATCGACCATGCCATCAAGATGTCGGTGGGGGCCGCCGCCCTGAGGATGGGGCTGCTGCCCTACAAGTGCGACATCGCCCTGGGCTTCCTCGCCGCGGTGACGGAGAAGAGCCCCTTCGCAGACCTGCCCAGAGAGTGGGCGGAATACAACGACGAGACCCTGCAGAACCGCCTCATACACCGGCTATTCCCGACCTTCCGGTCCATCTACTGCTAGGGGGGGGGTGAGAGATATGGCTATCATCAACGGTGACGATCTCCTCGCGAGCGGCATCGACCGGGCGCTGGAACTCATGGCGGTGGCGGCGAACACCGCGCTCAAGTTCGGTCATCCCAAGATCAGGATATCGGCCATCGGGCCCGAGGAGTTCGACGACCTGTCTGGCTACTGCGAGGGAGTGGCCGAGGTCTCGCCCCTCTTCAATCGCGACGGCCGCGCCTTCGTGGACCTGGCGCAGCAGGACACGCGCGCCCTGCTCCTGGGGGCCAGGCGCAAGTCCGTCTATAACTACGACTGCGGCGCCTGCGGCTTCGCTACCTGCGAGGAGCTGAACAAGGCGGAGGACGTGGAGTCGATCATCAACGGCCCCTGCTGCCATTTCGTCGTCTACGACGTGCACATGGCCGCCAACGCGGCTGCGGCCGTGGCCCATTACATGGGGCTGCACTGCCGTGTCTTTCAGACCATCGGGGCGGCCGCCCCGGCATGCGAGTTCATCGAGGACGTAGATTTCTGCATCGGCGTGGCAGTGAGCTGCCAGGTCCGCAACCCCTTCTTCGACCGCCACAAGTACTGGACGAAGGAGGAATGGGCGGAGAAGTTCGCAGAGGAGTTCCCCTCCTTCACGCGGCGCTTCATGGGCGCGGTGGAATGAGGGCGGAAGCCGCATGACGCATTGAAAGGGTGATATGCATGGGAGAGAAGAACCCGGCGTTGATGTCCAACATGATCGAGATGAGGCTGGAGGAGAACCCGGACAAGGTGGGGCTGATCTTCGAGAACGGCGGCCTCTATCCGGATGAACCCCTTACTTACAGGGAGATAGCCGCCAGTACCTTCAAGATGGCCAGGGCGTACAGAGAATTCGGCCTCCGCAAGGGCGACGCGGTGGCCACCCTTATGCGCAACCACCCCGAGTCCGTCTTCACCACGGGTGCCGCCACGCTGCTGGGGATGATCGCGGTGCCCATCGACCCGCGCACCAAGGGGGAGAAGCTCGGGTATATGCTGCAGGACTGCAAGGCGAAGGGGATCATCACCACCGCCGACCTCCTTCCCGAGGTGGAGAGCGTGGTTAAAAACATACCGGGGATCGAGAGGATCTGGCTCAACCTCAAGCCGGACGCCGACCCCGACCTCGCGAAAAAGTACCCCACCATAAACGAGATACTGGCCGGGCCGGACGTCTTCGAGGTGGAGGGGAGGATAGACGACCCCAACCTGCCCATGGCCATCATTTATACCTCGGGGGTGACGGGCAATCCCAAGGGGGTGGTGATCAAGTCCACCCGCACCGCCATGTTCGCGCAACTGGCCCCCACCCTCATCTGGAAGTACACGCCGGAGACGGTCATCTACACCGGCCTGTCCCTCACCCACGGCAACGCCCTGGCCATCAGCCTGCTGCCCGCGCTGTCCATGGGCATACTGGGGGTGATCAGCCAGCGTTTTACCAAGAGCCGCATCTGGGACATCTGCCGCAAGTACGGATGCACCACTTTCTCCCTGCTGGGCGGGATGATGGCGGGCATCTACAACGAGCCTCCCAAGCCCGACGATGCCGACAATCCCGTGGAGGTGGTCATCAGCGCCGGCACTCCCGCGCCCATCTGGGAGCCCTTCGAGAAGAGGTTCGGGGTTAAGATCCTGGAGTGGTACGGGGCGGTGGAGGGCGGCTTCGCCTACAATCCCATCGGCGTGGGGCCCATCGGCTCTTTCGGCAAGCCCCTGGAGGGCATACAGGAGGCCATCGTCGTGGACGAGAACGACAACGAGGTGTCGCCCGGGGTCACCGGCGAGCTGCTCATGCGGGCCGTGAACGTCAAGCCCGAGGTGGAGTACTACGGCAGGGAGAAGGACTCGCAGGACAAGACCCGCGGGGGCTGGTTGCGCACCGGCGACATGGTGCACAAGGACGAGGAGGGGTGGTTGTACTTCGACTACCGCAAGGAGGGCGGCGGCCTGAGGCGGGCGGGGGACTTCATCATCCCCACCTACGTGGAGAAGGTCATCGGCGAGCACCCCGACATCTCCGAGGTCTGCGTCTACGGCATACCCGCCGCCTCGGGGGCGCCGGGCGAGAGCGACCTGGTCGCTGCGGTCGCGCCCTTCGAGGGCAAGGCCATAGATCCCGCCTCGGTGTTCCAGACGGCGAAGGACGGGCTGGAGCCGAACTCGGTGCCCTCTTACATCCAAGTGGTGAACGAGATCCCCAAGAGCGCTTCGGAGAAGCATCTCGACCGCGTGCTCAAGGACGAGTTCTCAGAAGGCGCCGATAACGTGTTTAAGTTGGAGGACTACTCGTAAGTGGGTCAGGTCTTGTTCGTTGTTAATCCCGGAAGTATACAGGGGCTGTTCCGGGGTACGTAAAGAACCGAATGGTATGGGAATCATTGCCAGGTAACTCGTTAACCGAGACCTGGCACCGAAAAAAGGGGGATACCGTCGTGGGTTATGTTGACCTCAACCTAGGCCTCACCAAGGTGCAGAGGATGAACCGGGATATGGTGCACACCTTCGCTGCAGAGGTGCTGCGCCCCGCCAGCCTGGAGCTGGACAAGTTGACGCCCGAGGACGTCATCGCCAGGGAGGACATCTACTGGGACGTGCTCAGGAAGGGCTACAAGATAGGCATGCACAAGATACTCCTGCCGGAGATCTACGGCGGAGGAGGCTTTTCGCCCCTGGAGGTACACATGCTCTTCGAGGAGATATCCTGGGGGAGCGTCGATTTCATGATCGCCTTCGGCGTGGCCTGTTTCCCGGCCTTCATCGCCAGCATGGTGCCCACCGAGTTCCTCATCGATAACATCATCATACCCTTCTGCGAGGACGAGGAGGCCAAGATCATCGGCTGCTGGGCCATCACCGAGCCCGACCACGGCTCCGATACTCTTGGGCCTTTCACCGAACAGTTCTCCGACCCGGAGATCGCCAGGACCGCCTGCCGCGCCACCCTGGACGGGGACGACTACGTCATCAACGGCACCAAGGCCGCCTGGGTCTCCAACGGCACCATCGCCACCCACGCGTGCGCCTATCTCACCATCGAGCCGGAAATGGGCATGGCCGGCGGCGGCATCTGCGTCATCCCGCTTGACCTGCCCGGCGTGACCCGTGGCAAACCATGGGACAAACTGGGCCAGCGCGCTCTGAACCAGGGCGAGATCTATTTCGACAACGTGAGGGTGCCCAAGGAGTACATGATCATCGACGAAGAGAGCTACGAGGCCATCCTCGACATCACCGTCAGCACTGCCAACGCCTGCATGGGGGCATTTTTCACCGGCGTGGCGCGCGCCTGTTACGAGGAGGCGCTGGCCTATTGCAAGCAGCGGGTGCAGGGCGGGAAGAAGCTCATAGAGCACCAGCTGGTGCGCTACAAGCTCTTCCATATGTTCAAGCAGGTGGAGGCCTGCCGGGCATTCTCCCGTGCGGTCGTGGAGTTCAACTTCAACACCAATCCGCCCTTCACGCAGTACTCCATCGCCTCCAAGATCTTCTGCACCCAGGCCGCCTTCGAGGTGGCCAGTGAGGCGGTGCAGCTCATGGGAGGATTCGGGCTTTCCAAGGAATCGGCCATAGAGAAGCTCTTCCGCGACGCCCGCGCGGGCATGATCGAGGACGGCTCCAACGACTTCCTGGCCTTGGTGGCAGGCGAAGCCATCGTCGGCGAATGAAGCCCTGATCAGTCCGGTCCTGAGGCCGGAGGAGCCTGGAGGCCGAAGCGGCCCTTGGCCCCGCGCACCGTCTCCTGCGACAGGTACATGCCGGCCGCGAAGAGCTTGCTCAGCCCGGGGTAGGCGGAAAGCTCCAGGTATTCCAGGCGTCGGGCGACCTCCTCTGCCTCGGCGCGCGCGCCGGCGGAGAAGAGCATGCCACGCGCACCGGCTCCGGCGGCGTTTCCCACCTGGTTGACCAGGCCCGTGGGGACGGGCGGAAGCAGCGCTATGGCGAGGGCGTCGGCAGGGTCGATAAAGGTGCCGAATGCACCGGCGAGGACGACCTCCTTCAGGTCCCCGTGGCCTATGCCCGCCTCGGCAAGGAGGGCGTCCACGCCGGCCCTTATGGCGCCCTTCGCCTTCTGTATCTCGCGGACGTCGTTCTGGGTGATCGCAACCCCTTCGGGATTGCCTGAGTCCGGGGGGGCGAGGTAAAAAAGGAGTTCCTCGCCGCGGCGTTCCACACCGGGACCGTCCTCCCGCATGCGGCCGGATGTGTCAACGGCTCCCGTCTCCACCATGGCGGCGAGCGCCGAGAGGATGCCCGAACCGCAGATCCCCTTCGCAGTTGCGTCCCCGATGACCGAGAGCCGGAGCCCGCCCGTAGCGGGATCGACGGATACCCTGGCGATTGCCCCGTCTCCGGCACGCATCCCCTGGCTCAGGCCCCCACCCTCGAAGGCGGGACCGGAGGCACAGGAGCACGTGCGCATGCGTCCCCCGGCGTGCAGGGCGACCTCGGTGTTGGTGCCGATGTCCAGGAGCAGGCAAGGTTCCGGACGTTCCCAAAGGCGCGCGGCGGCCACCGCCGCCAGGTGGTCGGAACCCACGTAGCCGGCGATGGGCGGCGGCAGGTAGACCACGGCCGCGGGATTGAGTTGCAGACCCAGGTCCCTGGCCTTGACCTCCAGGGGAAGGTCGGTGGCCGGGAGGTAGGGGCTCATGGCGAGCTGGGTTACCGGCAGCGCGAGGAAGAGGTGGTGCATGGCGGTGTTCCCCACCAACACCATCTCGAAGATGTCTTCACGGCCGAGACCAGCGTCGGCGCTGATCACGTCCAGGTTGTCGTTTATTGCCTCCACCACCAACTGACCCAGGCGGGCCGCATCCCTGTCCATCGCGTACTGTATGCGGGTGACGATGTCCTCCCCGTGCCGAATCTGGGGGTTGAGGAAACCATGACTCGCGAGCACGCGCCCTTCCGCGAGGTCGCAGAGGAAGAGAGCGACCTTGGTGCTCCCCAGGTCCACCGCGAGCCCCAAGGGGTTCCGCGCTCTCGGAAGAAGGCCGAGCAGCTTGCCGGCGCGGGTCACCGCCCGTACGTTCCCTCCTTCCTCGCGCAGCAAGGTAGGGAGCGTGCGCAATCCCTCCAGGTCAGCGCCCTCGAGCCGTACTCCCGGGTGCGATGACCCCAGGGCATCGCGCAGGCGCAGGAGGTCGGAGCCGTGGTCGCCCGGTGAGGCGGGTATCTCCACCTCGAGGTCGTGGAAGCGGACGGCCGGATCGAATCCCCCGACCTCCAGCTCGCAAGCGAGCTGGAGCCTCTCTCCCGTTGCCAGGGAGGAATCGGGCAACTCGATGACCAGGTCGCTCTCCGGGAAGACCTGGCAGGCCAGCCTCTCGCCCCCGTCGA
>MTKY01053785.1_pt1 | contig 10199 bp, 7 predicted proteins | sample 1042731 | NCBI WGS metagenome assembly MTKY01 (sample SAMN06212206, study PRJNA360538) | anaerobic digester metagenome | biome: Wastewater treatment plant; material: sludge; isolation source: anaerobic digester fed with sludge from wastewater treatment plant | place: Denmark: WWTP Soeholt ... | reverse complement strand
ATCTTACCGGGAACTGGACCCCGGGACACGAGATGTGGCAGAATTCGCGTTTGCCTGACGAGCAGAGCTGTACACGCGTCGCGAGGGCGGAAATGCCCTCGCGGCGCGTGGTGTTACCGAAAGGATGCTGTGCCGGGTGAAGGGGCACGGGCGATCATCGGAGCACGGGGAGTGGTATGACTGAGACTTTTTGCGGCGTGGACTTTGGCACGACCAATTCGAGCGTGGCGCTGGCAAACGCCCGGAGCGTTCGGGTGCTCGAGCTCGACCAGGCCAACGACAACGTGACCTCGCTTCCTTCGTTGCTGTACATCACGCGTGAGGGAGATCGGATTGTCGGCCGGAGCGCGGCCGATGCCTTCATCGAACGGAATGTCGATCGCGAGGTCGTACTCCGGCAGATCGATCTCGGGATCAGCATCGAGGGGTATGTGGCGTCCGAGCCGGACAAGTCGGAGGCCTACCGTCCCGGCCCCGAACCTGACCAGCGGCGCGAAGCCGTGCGCGCCCAGGCCACCGTCGAGGTCAATTCGCCCGGCCGGCTGTTTCAGTCGTTGAAAAGCTCGTTGCGTTTTGACGGGTTTCGCAGTACCGAGGTCTTCGGTGAACATTTTCAGATCGAAGAGTTGACGGCCATGATCCTCGCGCCCATGAAGGACGCCGCCGACCGGGCCGCCGGCGCCCCCGTCGAACGCGCCGTCTTTGGCCGTCCGGTCCGCTTTTCCCACAGGCCCCCCGAAGACCGGCTCGCCGAAGACCGCCTGCGGCGGGCCGCCCACATCGCCGGATTCAAGGACGTGGTGTTCTTTTACGAACCCGTCGCCGCGTGCGTGGAATACGCCGTGGCGACCGACCGCCGGCAGCGCCTGATGGTGGTCGACATCGGGGGCGGGACGTGCGACGTGTGCATCATGGAATTCGGCGGCGCGGGGAACGAGGCCCAGCGGCTCGCCAACAGCCGCATCCTCAGCGTGTCCGGCATCCCCACGGCGGGCGACGCGGTTGACCGCGACCTCATCCGCGCGAAACTCTATCCGTGTTTCGGGTGTACCGCGCGCTACGGCCCCTCGCAGTTGCCCATGCCCCAGTACCTGTTCAAGGGCATCGCCGACTGGCAAAACCTCTACAAACTCAATACCGAAGACATCATCAACTGGCTCATCGCCGCCGAGGCCAGTTCCGATCAGCCCCATACCCTGCGCGCGCTTCGCTACCTCATCCAGAACAACTACGGATACCCCGTACGACGGATCGTCGAGGCCGCCAAGAAACGCCTCAGCTTCGAGACCGAGGCGATCATCGATATTCATCACGGGCCGATCGCCATTTCCGAGCGGGTCACCCGCGATGAGTTCAACGCGATCATCGAGGAGACGCTCGAGGAGATGATGGCCTGTGTCGAAGAGGCCGAACGTGCGGCGCAGCTGCGCCCCGGCCAGATCGACCTCGTCCTGACCACCGGCGGCACCAGCCTCATTCCCGCCGTCCGGCGCATCCTCGAAGAGCGGTACGGCGCGGACCGCATCCGGCAGCGCGACACGTTTTCGAGCGTGGCGATGGGACTGGCCATCGTCGCGCGGTATTCCTGAGGCAGCGAAGCCCCGGCGGCCGGGGTGACGCGGGCGCAGATGGGAGACGAAGCCATGCGGATTGTGGTGCTCGATGGGCATACCTTGAATCCCGGCGATAATCCCTGGGACGACGTGGCCGCCCAAGGTGAACTCACCGTCTACGATCGCACGCCCGCCGGGCAGATCGTTGAGCGCGCCAGAGACGCCCAGATCGTGCTCACCAACAAGACCCCGCTTTCGGCCCGGACCCTCGAACAGCTTCCAAACCTCCAGTTCATTTCCGTCCTCGCCACGGGCTACAACGTCGTCGACGTGGCCGCCGCCCGCACGCGGAACATCCCGGTCTCCAACGTGCCCGTCTACGGCACGGCCGCCGTGGCGCAGTTCGTGTTTGCCCTGGTGCTCGAACTGTGCCACCACGTGGCCGGGCACAGCGCGGGCGTCAAGGCGGGTGATTGGACCCGCAGCCCCGATTTCTGTTACTGGACCGCGCCCCTCATCGAACTCGCCGGCAAGCGCATGGGCATCGTCGGGTTCGGGCGCATCGGCCGCCGCGTGGGAGAGCTCGCCCACGCGTTCGGCATGGAGGTGCTCGCCAGCGACGTGCAGCCCGGCAACGAGCCCCCGTATGCCCCCTTCGCCTGGGGCAGCGTGGAAGACATGTTTGCCCGGGCCGACTTCGTCTCCCTCCACTGCCCCCAGACTCCCGACAACACCGGATTCGTCAACGCGGCCCTCCTCCAGCGCATGCAACCGCACGCCTTCTTCATCAACACCGCCCGGGGCGGGCTGGTCAACGAGGCTGACCTGGCCGATGCGTTGAACCGCGGCGTTATCGCCGGGGCCGCCGTCGATGTGGTCTCTTCGGAACCCATCGCCGCGGACAATCCGTTGCTGGGCGCGCCGAACTGCCTCATCACCCCGCACATCGCCTGGGCGACTCTGGCGGCCCGCCAGCGGCTCATGCGCACCACCGCCGGCAACATCGCGGCCTTTCTTTCCGGCGCCCCCGTCAACGTTGTCAATTAACCGTTTCTCCCCGGGCGTGTTGGGATACGGCCATTGTGAGGCCATTCGCCCTGTTGACTGGACGGAACAATCGCATTATGCTGATGCACGCCGTTGCGGCGCGGATGCGTGCAGGCGGGCTGACAGTTCTTAACGGAGAAGGAAGAGGATAGCTATGAGACACATTCGAACCGTCTCGCGGGCACGTGTGCGCGAAGCCCAGACCGCGACAGAGATCCTGAGCCTGATTGGGGCGATCCTGTCCATTTTCACGACGTTGTCCGGGGTCATCACCCCCTTCATCGGCGTGAAGTAACTCCCTCCAGAGAAGCGCGTGGCACGGGCCGCCCGGAGGGGGCGGTTCGTGCCTTTTTTTTGTGCGCGCCCTGCGTCCCCGGTTTGTTCCATCAATTACCATCGTGTGCTAGACTGTTCCCGGCCAGGGTTGACGCATAGGACGGACACGGAGGCGCTGGAATGGGTTTCTTCAGACGGCATCGCATTCTGGGCGGGATTCTGGGCGGTTTTCTCGGTTTGGTCGTGGTTCTGGTTGTCTTTGTCGCATGGCGGGCCAAAGGTCCGTACCGGTTTTACCGGTTGAACGTCGTCAAAACGGCCGCCGCTACGGGTGTCCAGCCCGGCCCGCTCGAAATCGGCGCTGCAACGCGCGACATCACCCCCGACTTGTCCCAATACGACCCCTGGGTCGATGCCGACGGCGACAACCGGTACCGGCCCGACAAGGGCGACACCTACACCGATGCCAACGGCAACGGGCGTTTCGATGCCATCTGGCTGGCCGGGTTCAACAACAATCGTCCGGCCCAGGGCGTGCATGACCCGCTATGGGTGCGGGCGCTGGCCTACCGCAATAACGGCGTTACCGGCGTGATGGTCGCGATCGACAGCATCGGCATCACGAACGAACGGTTCATCAAGGTCCGGAAATCGCTTCCGGACACCCTCGGCCTGGACCTGGTCACGCTGGCCTCGACCCATGTCCACGAGGCCCCGGACACCATGGGCATCTGGAGCTACAAGATCCTTCGGGGGTATTTTGACGAGGCGTACATGAACCTCGTGCTCGACGCATGCCGGGAGGCCATCGTGGAAGCCGTGAGCACGCTCGAACCGGCCGACATGACGCTCGCCTCGGCACGCATCGAGCCCGATGGCTTCATGGACGACAGCCGCCTGCCGCATGTCTACGATGACCAGATTTGCGCCGCGTGGTTTACCCGGCCCGGCACCCGGGAGACCATCGCCACCCTCGTATCGTGGGGCAACCACCCCGAGACCCTTGGGGGCAGCAATCCGCTGATTACCTCCGACTACCCGCATTTTCTGCGGGAAGGCATCGAAAACGGGGTCGGCGAACCCAACGGCGCGCCCGGACTGGGCGGCACCTGCGTCTTTTTTTCGGGCAATCTGGGCGGCTTGATGACGCAACTGCACACCACGGTGCCCCATCGTGACGGGCAGCAGACGTTCGAGAAAGCCTCGTTCGAAAAAGCGCAAGCTCTGGGCGAAAATGCCGCCCTGGCCGTGCTCCAGGCGTTGCGCGACCCCGGCGCGGTCCCGTCGGTCAACACCGAAGTCGCCGTGGCGGGCCGCTCGTTCCTGATCCCTCTTCACGGGCTGTTCAACTGGGCCATTCTCGCGGGGGTCATTCATCCCGGATGGTACTGGGGCAAGGGCCGCACCGAAGTCCATGCGATCCAGATAGGCGACCTGGCCATCCTCACCGTTCCCGGCGAATTGTACCCGGAGATCGCCGAGGGCGGCGTCGAATGCCCCGATGGCGCGGACTATCCCGGCGACATCCTCGAAACGCCGCCGCTCCGGCAGGCCATGCCGGGCAAGGTCAACATGATGTTTAACCTCGCCAACGACGAGATCGGCTACATGCTCCCCAAGACCCAGTGGGACACCGAGGCCCCGTATGCCTACGGACGCGAAAAGCCCCAGTATGGGGAAGAGAATTCCGGCGGACCTCTGGTGGGCGCAACCTACCACCGGGCCGCGCTCGAACTGCTGCGCGACCTCAACGGCCCCGCGACAGAGGCCGTCAACCGCTAGATCCGGGTCCGCCGGGTCAGGTTTCGAGCGACTGCCGGACCCGTGCGGCGAAATCGCGCATGCTGAAGGGTTTGGAGATAAACTGGACCCCGTTCTCGAGCACCCCGTGATGTGCAATGACGTTCGCGGTGTATCCCGACGTGAAGAGGACCTTGAGCCCGGGGTGCTCCGCCTGCAAGCGCCGGGCCAGATCGCGTCCGTTCATCTCGGGCATCACGACGTCCGTGACAAGCAGGTGGATGGGGCCGCGGTGGGCTCCGGCCATGTCGACGGCCTTGCCGGGCGAACCCGATGACAGCACCGTGTACCCGAGCTGTTCCAGGACGCGCTTGCACAGGGCGAGCGTCATGGGCTCGTCTTCGACCAGGAGGATGGTTTCGTGTCCGTCGGTCGCGGGCCGGGCAGAAGGCCCCGGCTCGGACGCCGACTCCTCCCGGGCGCAACGCGGCAGATAGACGGCGAACGACGCGCCGCGGCCAGGCGCACTGTGCACCTCGATGAACCCGGCATTCTGCTGTACGATGCCGTAGACCGTGGCCAGTCCCAGCCCCGTACCTTTTCCCTGAGGCTTTGTCGTAAAGAACGGATCGAATATCCGGCTGAGCGTCTCCCGGTCCATGCCGGCGCCGTCATCGGCGATCAGCAGCCGCACAAACTCCCCCGGATAGAACCCGACGCGATCCGCGCAGTCGGTTTCGCCGAGAGTGATGTTCTCGGTTCGGATGGTGACGGTTCCCGCAGCGTCGATCGCGTCGCGTGCATTGACGCACAGATTGGTCAGGATCTGGTCAACCTGCGAGGGGTCCATGGAGATGGACCAGAGCCCGTCGGCGGGTTCCCATACGAGGGAGATGTCTTCGCCGATCAGCCGGCTCAGGATGTTCAGAAGCCCCCCGATGACCTCGTTAAGATCGAGCACCTTCGGGGCAATGGTCTGCTTGCGCGCGAAGGCCAGAAGCTGGCGGGTGAGGTCGGCACTGCGTTTCGCCGCCATGCGGACCTCCTCGAGTTCGGCAAATGCGGGGTGTGCGGAGTCGATTTGGGTCTGGGCCAGCTCCGTGTGGCCGAGAATCACGCCGAGCATGTTGTTGAAATCGTGCGCCACGCCTCCGGCCAGACGGCCTATGGACTCCAGTTTCTGCGCCTGGGTCAACTGGCCGCGCAGCCTCTCCTGTTCTTCCTCAGCCTGCTTGCGCTCTGTGATGTCCTGCATCGCGGCCATCACGCCGATAATGCGTCCTTGCTCGTCCCGGATCATCGCGGTCGAAAGGCTGGCGTTGAAGAGCGTGCCGTCCTTCCTGCGCCGGATGACTTCGAGATTTGCGAACGTCTGCCCGTCCAGCACGCATTTTCGAATGCGGGCAAACTCCGTCTGCTTGTCTTCGGGGACAATCGGCAAGGGTTTTCCCAAGCTTCGGCGACCGTCCACCCGAAGATTTTTTCGGCGGAGGGGTTCCAACTGGTGACGGCGCCTTCCGGGTCGATGCTGAACAACGCCACAGGCGAACACGCCACCATGGCCTGCTGGAACTCCTCGCTCTTTCGCCGGGCTTCCTCGGCCTGGATGCGTTCGGTGATGTCGTGAATGATCGAGTACTGCAACGGTTTTCCCGCAATCTGGATGCGTCCGCTGAACATCTCGACGTCGCGCACGGAACCGTCCGCGAGCCGATGGCGGACGCGGTCCCGGCTTCGCGGGGCCCCGAAGGCGTCCGCTCCCTTCTCCAGCTCCGTCACGGGCGCCGTGTTGATCGCGTTGATGTGCATCGAACGCAACTGGTTGCGGGGCCAGCCGTAGAAGGCTTCCGCGGCGGCATTGGCGTCGATAATCTGGCCGTTCCCCGGGTCGGTGATGAGCATGACCGCGTGATTCCGCTCGAAGAGGCTGCGATAGCGGTCTTCGCTTTCGCGCAGGGCCCGGTCGCTCTTGAGCTTGCGCTCGCTTTCGAGGAACACCTGGGCGGCCAGAAAGAAGCCCACGGGATACAGCAGCAGCACGATCAGCCCGATCTGGCGAAACGCCTCGCGGCCGGCGCCGCCGGGGATCAGGAGCTGGAGGGCGAGCATGACGACATGCACCACAATGCCGAACGCCAGGAGGTTGACCGAACTGACCCAGCGTTCGCTGCGCCGCCGCAGATAATGCAGGGCGGTACCGAGCGCGGCCGACTCGACAATTACGGAGATGCCCGCAATCGCGCCCGGACCTCCCAGCCACACCCGGTACGCCGCGCAGATGATCCCGGCCGACAACGCCGTCACGGGACCGCCGAACAGGCCGGCCAGCGCCAGGATGATGGACCGGCCGTCATAAATGATGCCCGGCGCGAAGCGGAACGGCGTCAGCATGCCCGCAATCCCGACCACGCCGAACAGGAGCCCCTGTGCGAGCCGGTAGCTGACGGAATGCCGGTCGAACTTTCGTGACAGTATCTGCAGGCCCACCGCCAGCGACACGAGGAGCGCCACGTTCTGAAGCAGATCGATGATCATGCGTGGAAGGGGCCCCCCGCCCGACGACAGTTTTCAACCCCGTAGATGTAGGTTGCCTTGTCCATAGGCGCTCCGCGCGGCCGGCCCGAACGCCCAACCCGTTCGCGTCCTGCCGTGAAAAGTGTGCCAAATGGCGGCTGAAACGTCAATCGTTTCTCATAAGTCCGCCGGAACAACGATTCATTCCAGAGCGCCGCCCAGCGTGCTGAACCGGTGTTTCCGAGTCCCGGGGGTATTTCGACGGTCGCGCATGTCCATGCTATCCTGCACGGGACGTTTGTTGTGGGAAACCCGCATGCACGGCTCGCACGAGCGAGGCGGAACCATCCGCTCGAAAGTGAGCCCGTGGAAGGGGCCCTTCTGTTGCGTCCGATGTCGGGGCGACCGCTGCGCCGCACCTGGTGGATGCGGGAGCGTGGCGTCCGCACGGCCGGACACGTTTACGGAGAGCACGCATGGACGATTCGAACCTCAACCCGCTGGGCGATCCGTACGCCTACCTGCTGATAACCGCGACGATCGTCCTGACTGTCACGGGTCAGTTGCTGGCCAAGAGCGCCATGCTCGAGATTGGGTCCATTCCGTCTTCGTTGCGGGAGATTCCGGCGTTTGTGACCCGCGTCTGCGCCAGTTGGAAGATCATCACGGCGTTTCTCATCGCCTTGACTGCCGGATTCGCATGGATCGGGGCCGTGTCGCGCACGGACATCAGCTTTGCGTATCCGTTCATGGCGCTGGCCATTGTGCTGGTGCTTGCCTTGTCGCCGCTGGTCTTCGGCGAACAGGTGCCGGTGATCCGGTGGTTTGGCGTCCTGATTGTCTGCATTGGATTGTGGGTGGCGTCGCGCGGATGACGTCCCGCGCGCCGGTGGACAGCGCCTGAAGGAGCGGCATCATGTGGTGGAGAGTGTGCACGGTCATTGTTGCCTGTATGGGTGTGGGCCTGGTCGCGGGAGGGCAGGCCGTGCCCTGGCACGAGCACCTGAGTTATCCCGGCGACGGGTACTGGACGGTCCGCGTGCCGGTCGAGGTCGAGAACCGGAGTGACCTGCCGCTCGCGGGAACGCCCGTCGCGTTGCGCATTCAGGCGGGCGACGGCGCCGACTCCCTGTCCGGCGAACCTGCCGAGAGCCTGCGGGTGGTAACCGCCGGCGGAACGGAACTCCTCTTCGATGTCTTGACGTCCGGCGGCGCCAGGAAAGGTGCGGGCGCCCTCGAACCGGGAGACGAGATCGTCGTGCCGGTCGAGGCGGAAGCCGGCGCGCGCGCCGTGCTGTACCTCTATGCCGGCAACCCGCGGGCGTGGCGGCCGATGGACGAGTTGCGTGCCGTCCTGGCGAATCCGGGATTCGAGAGCGCTGACGGGTGGGAGACCGTATCCGTTGATGCGGCACATCGCATGACGATTCAGGACGGCGGCGCGCATACCGGCGCACGCTGCGCGCGATCCGACGTCGACCCGGGCGCGGAATCCACCTGGGTGAAATTTGCCCAGAGCGGGTTGCCTGTGGCGCCGGGTCAGCGCTACCGGTTTACTGCCTGGGTCAAGGCCGAGAATGTCGCGGGCAAGGCGGGCTGGTTTGTCCACGTCAACGGCGACCGGCCGCAGATGGTGAACCAGTTGGCGGGATGGGACGGCGCCTTCGATTGGCGCGAAGTGGTGCTCGAATTCGAGGCGCCCGAAGGCAGCCGTTCGTTCACGTGCGGAACGGTGCTGTACGGAACAGGCACCGCGTGGTACGACGATGCGCGGCTCGAACGCGTGTCGGAAGACACCCGTCTGGCGGTGTCGGTGGGCGCCGCGGAGCGCATGGCCCTGGCCTCGGCGCCCCCCACGCCGCCGCAGTGGCCGTCGCCGGAATATGACCTGTGCGTGCCCGTGTCGCTGCGGAATTTCACGGACGAAGCGGCAGCCCGGCTCTTTGGCCTGGACACGCGGCGCATCGCCAATCAGCAGTTCAAACTCGCCGGGAACTCGTGGGCCGCCGAGGTCGTGCTTCTGGACAGCGACGGGCGTTCCCTGGCCGTCTGGGGCGATTTCAGAGAGGATCTGTATGTGGCCGCGAGCGTCCCTGCCCGCACGGAAAGGTGCGTGTGGCTGTTTTCGCGCGCGTTGCCGGAGGAAGGCCCCGGCGCCGGGCCGCGTGCCGGCGCGCCCAACGCGTTTGCTTCGCTCTCCTCGCGCCCCGAGAATCTGCTTGCCAACGGGAGCATCGAGCAGGGCGAAGGCGAAGTGCCGGACGTCTGGGAATCCAGCGAGGAAGGCCGCACCGACGGCGGCCGCTACCGGATGCGGCGCGTTCCCGGGGGCGTCGACGAGGCCCACAGCCTGGAACTGCGGATTCCTGAGAACACGGAGCACCCCGACTGGTTCGGGTGGCGGCAGCGGGTCGACGTGAAGCCCAACACGCAGTATCTTCTGTCGGGCAGCATCAAGGGGAACGGCCTCGATGCTTCGGCCGCCATTCACCTCCATACGCATCGCGGCGACGGTTCGCTCACCGAAAGCCCGTACGCGTCGACCGGGCCGCACATCGCGGGGACGCAGGATTGGACGGAAACCCGGCTCGTGTTCACCACCCCGCCCGATTGCGCCTATGTGACGCTCCATCTCACCATGAACTGCCATGGCACGCTATGGCATGACGCGCTCACGCTGATTGAATCGGGCCAGGGCGTTCCGGGCGAGATCCTGACCCGCGACGCGCCGGACCGTCTCCACGCCTGGCGCGTCAACCCGCTGATCAAGACCTTCCCGCACGATGTCCGGCCGCCGGACGCGCCCACCGGGGCGGTGGTATACGCCGCCCGCAATACCCGGCAAACGGTTCAGCTTGCGCTGCGGTCGCCGCGCGAGGACCTTGTCCGGGTGGCGGCGTCGCCGTTGACCGGTCCGGAGGGCGCGGTCCTGGCCGCGCCCGCGGTCGCCCTGGCCGAATACGTGCCGATTGATTTTCCGATCGGGTACCACAACAGCACCCGGCCGGACTACTGCCGGCTCCTGCCCGAGCACCGGGGCACGGACGGCTGGCCCGGAGCCTGGCCCGA
>MTKY01052553.1_pt1 | contig 10200 bp, 8 predicted proteins | sample 1042731 | NCBI WGS metagenome assembly MTKY01 (sample SAMN06212206, study PRJNA360538) | anaerobic digester metagenome | biome: Wastewater treatment plant; material: sludge; isolation source: anaerobic digester fed with sludge from wastewater treatment plant | place: Denmark: WWTP Soeholt ... | reverse complement strand
GCCGGTGAGTCGCCGATCGACTGGAAGCCATCCGTCTGCTGGCAACTGCCCGTGCGGGTCGACTGGGCGATGCAGCCCGACGGCATCGAGCACGCCACCGTGCGCCGCTGGTCGCGAGCGGATTGGGGCGACGAGGGCGAGACCATGGCGTGGTGCTGCACCGAGGGCCCGGAGGCGTACGTGGGCGAGCACCCGGTGATCGACTCACTGGGCGAGGAACTGGCGGGAATCGCCGGGCAGCACGTGTACGTGCGGCTCCGCCGCGAGATGGGCTTCAGCGAGGCGCCACCGCGGGAAACGTGACATGGGCCTCGGCGAGACGGCGACACGCACGGCGCTCGCGGCGGATCGGCCACCACTCGTAGAGGAAGATCTCCATCGGCTTCCACATCGACACCCAACCGAGCACCGAGAGGCCTTCGTGGATGATCTCGATCACCGGGTTGGTGCTGGAGCGGATCGCCTTCGACAGCAGGTTGAAGCCGGTGATGGCGCCGATGCCGATGAGCAAGCTGATGCGACCCTCGCGCAGCAACTTGCTGAGCTGGCGACCCGACTGCCACTCGCGGTACTCGAAGTGGTTGTGCAGGCCGTTGGTGATGGCACCCTCGCGACCGGCGAGACGCCCGTCGGCGACGTAGATCTCCACGGTGATCTCGTGGTCCTTGTCGAAGTCTTCCGCCCACTCCTCGATCCAGTCGGCGACCTCCTGGTTGAGCGAGCGCTCCTCCAGCGGCGTCGGGTCCATCGGGTTGAAGATGCCTTCGACGGTGGCCACACGCACTTGGATCGGGCTGTCGTTCAGCTCATCGTGGGTGCGCGGCCAGAAGCGTTGTTCCATGCCGAGCAGTCTCGCGGCTCCAGCACCTGGAGCGCGGCGATCAGCCGTTCTTGGGCAGCTCGCTCCAGCTCATCGTGCGGTCGTTGTTGGGCTCCTTGGGAAGGCCGAGCGCTCGTTCGCCGAGGATGTTGCGCTGCACCTGGTCGGTGCCGCCGTAGATGGGCGGCGCCTGCGCGAACAGACCCATCTCGGTGACGAAGGCCAGCAGAGGTTGGCCGGTGGCGTCGTCGAGCTGCTTGCGATCGGCGGCGTTGTAGGCGTGCAGCATGCCGCCGGCACCGGCCAGGCGCAGCCCCAGGTCGCGGCTCTGGCGCATGATCTCGCTCATCGACAGCTTGGCGATGTTGGCCGCACCGGGGATGTCGCGGCCGGCCGACTTCTCGGCCTTCAGTCGCATGGCCAGCATTCGCCCCACCTCGTGCAGCGTGTGCAGCTTGACGAGGTCTTGGCGAACCGTGGCGTTGTTGCTCATGCCGTTGTCCTTGGCCATCTGCATGAACAGCTTCACCGCGCCCATCGCCATTGCACCACCGCCACCGCCGCCGCCCGACGGACCGGCCGACTTGACGAAGTCGCCGGCGCGCTTGGGCAGGTCGCCGGCGATGGTGCCGGCATTGGCCAGCGCCGCCGCGCTGTGGCCACCGGCGCCCAGGCCGGAGCGCTCGAACATCAAGGTGGTGTTGGCCACTGCCCAGCCGTTGTTGGTGCCGCCGATGGTGGCGTCGTCGCGCACTCGCGCATCGCTGAGGAAGACCTCGTTGAACAACGCCCTGCCGGTCATCTCGCGCAGCGGGCGGATGTCGACACCCGGCTGGTGCATGTCGCATGCGAACCAGGTGATGCCCTGGTGCTTGGGCGCTTCCGGGTTGGTGCGTGCGATCAGCATGCCCATGTCGGCGATCTGGCCACCGCTGGTCCACACCTTCTGCCCGTTGACGATCCACTCCTCGCCGTCCTTGATGGCCTTGCAACCGAGGCCGGCCAGGTCGCTGCCCGCGCCGGGCTCGCTGAACAGCTGGCACCACGCCTGCTGGCCGGTGACGATGGGCAGCACGTACTCGTCGATCTGCTCCTGGGTGCCGTGCACCGCAATGGTGGGGGCTGCCAGCAGCATGCCCAGCCCACCCGGTGCGGCGACCGCGCCGTGCTTGACGATGCGCTGCCCGATGGCGATGGCCTCGTTGCGCGAGAGGCCCTTGCCGTAGGCATTCGTGGGCAACGCCGGCGCAGCCCACCCGGAGCTGCCCAACAGCTGCCACCATTGTGCAACCGTGAGTTCCGGATCCCAGTTGGCGGCCAGCCAGGCGTCGAGTTCTTCGAGGATGTCGCTCATTCCGACAGCTTTCCGCTTTGCACTCTCGGTCGACGATTCGGGCGACTCGAACGACGTCGCGCTGTGATCGTTCTACCGATGCGCCTCGGGCCATCCGGCAGGGGTGCGTTGTCGGTTCACCTCTTTCAGACTTGGGCCTTCGTCATCGAGCACGGCTTGCGTTGTCCAGCCGGCAGATCCCACTCTCACTGGCAGCTATGCGCCGATGGCCGACGCAGACCTCATCATGACTGCTCCTCGGTTCTCCGGTGCATGGACCTTGCCCTGCACCATCGCCAGACCATCACTGCCAGGATGACAAACCAGATGAGCACTCCTACAACGGTGCCCGGCCAACGACCTGTGCCGAGCTGCTCGCTCACCCATCCAAGTGCGACACCGAGAAACGCCGCGGGGAAGAACAAAACCAACAGGTACGTTCGGAGGTCCTCAATCGTGGGTTCGTACTCGAGTGACGCCTCGCGGTGTGCCGCGTTCTCTGCAACGATCGACTCGTGGTACTGCCTCTCCCAGTCGTTCGCCGACGGCTCAGACATGCACGCAGAGTGACTCATGCACGGGCGATTTGTCCAGCCCCCTCACGGCAGAGATCTGGCGCATCCCGATCAGAGCCTCGTAGCATTCAACATGACGAACACCAGCGAACGTTGACTATCAGCTCGGAGCATCGCGGCCTCGAGTTCGTACGGCTGCCGTCCCACGGAGTCGGCCCACTGGTCGCAGGCATCAGCCCACGAGATCCAATCCTCGCTGAGGCCCCAATCGACCGTCGTCACCCGGTCGACTCGCAGCCCAGGTGCGCCGTTGAACAACTGCTTCCACCACTCGACGCTCTTGAATGTCCAGAAGCTCTCCTGCCAATGGCCAGCGAGGTGCGTCGGCCACCCGTCCTCCCGCAAGCCGGGGACAACGACCGCAACCTGGCCCCCCTTCTTCACCGGGTCGGTGAGCACGTCGAGCGCTCCGGGCTCCTGGGCGAAGTAGTGGAAAGCGTCGACGCTGACCAGCCCATCAACGCCCCCGTCGGGGGGCACGTACGCGCGGGCATCGGCATGCACCGCATCCACGATGCCGGAAAGACCGGCGTCGGCAATCCGCTCCTCGTTCTCGTCTGCCGAGATCCAGGGGTCCACCGCCGTCACGCGGACTCCGAACTCGCGGGCGAGAAAGATCGACGACATCGCCTTCCCGCACCCGAGGTCGACGACGTGGAGATCAGGCGCGAGCGCGACATCGGCCGTCAGTGCTTCCGTGAGCCACACGCTGCACGGACCCATCATGTTTGTCATCAGCCACACCGGGTCGTATGCAGACGAACGCGGATACGCAGCCCGCTTCAACAACTCGTACATCAGCAGAGTCTCCCAGCCGGCAGCCGAGGAACGGCTCGATTTTGCCGGGCCGTGGTTGCACCGACTCCCGGAATGGCGCCTCGTCGCAAGTCACGGCTTTCGGTGGCCGAAGAACCTGCGCACTGGTGCTCGTCCGTGTGAACATGAGCGCATGACGTGGATGAACAACCGCTGGCCGCGCGGTGTAGCCATGGCCCTGTGCATGCTCGCGGCCGGTTGTGGGGGCGACGACGAGGCTGCTCCCATCGCGACCACGGCGCGGACGATTGCGACGACCGCTGCGCAGGGCAGCACGCCCGCCACCGCAGCGACAACGCCCACCACCTCCGCGGCAGCAGCTGGCCCGGCCACCACTGCTGTCGCCGCCGGCGGCTACGAGGCGCTCCTCGGTCTGTGGTTCTTCGAGTGTGACGACTACATCCCCGGTGACGGCGCGACGTCGGGTGTGTTCGAGATCGTGCAGAGCGGGCCCGAACAGATCACGATCGACGTGCAGGGCTATCGGTACGGCTCACCCGACTGCTCGGACGAGCCCGTTGCTGATGCAGCCAACGTGCTCGTGTTCGATGTGGTGGGTGTGACCCAGGGTCCGAACGGCACCGAGTACGCATTCATCGACGCCGGCGCCGGGTTCCCGGCGGGCTTCTCGCTCGGTGCCGACGGCGTGTTGACCGTCGATGGCGATCCGATGACACGGTCGGTCGACTTCAACACGGCGTACGACTGACGACAAAGCCTCGGCCCATCGAGGTGGACGAGCCGGCCGATGCTGGTCCTATCGATCCGAGCCATCCCCGCGGATCGAGACCCGCGCTGGACGCCGAGGGCAAGCCTGTCGGCGGACATCGGCTACTCCCCACCTGCGACCATGAAGAACTGCCCATCGCCGGCCGACCGGCAGTTCCGCGCTCGGGGATCTGGGTCACGGCACAGAAGGAACCCTCGTCTGTGCCGTGACCCAGATGATCGACTTGTGGATGTGGAACCGACAGCCTGGGTGCGCACGCTGTGTGATGATTCACTGCGTTGCGTTGGGGGAACGACATGACTGAAAGCCAGGAGTACGACGTCTTCCTGTCGCACTCGAGCAAGGACAAGCCCGCGGTCGAACGGATTGCGGATCGGTTGCGCGCCGAGGAAGGGATCCAGCCGTTCCTCGACAAGTGGCACCTGCCGCCGGGGGCTCCTTGGCAGGAAGAGCTGAAGGTCGCTCTCCGGTCCAGCGCGTCGGTCGCGGTCTTCATCGGCCCGAACGGATCGGGGCCATGGCAAGACGAGGAGCTCCGTCTCGCGCTCGATCGTGCGGCTCGCTCGAAGGACGACTTCCGGGTGATCCCGGTGATCCTTCCGACAGCCGACACGTCCGCGGTGGACGAGTTCCTGGCCCAACGAACCTGGGTCGACTTCAGCGCGGGCCTCGACGACGCCGAAGCCATGAAGCGATTGGCCGCCGGGGTGCGCGGTGAGGCGTTCACCACCGAGGCCTTCAGCCTGCCCGACGAACCCGTGCCCTACCGCGGGTTGTTCCGGTTCGAGGCGAAGGACCAGCGGTTCTTCTTCGGTCGCGACGACGACATCGAACGGTTGATCCACAAGGTCGAGGAGTCGGCGTTCGTGGCGGTCGTCGGAGCGTCGGGCAGCGGCAAGTCGTCGCTCGTGCGCGCCGGGTTGCTGCCGAACCTCGACGCGCGCATCCGCGTTCCTCAGCCCGGTGCGTGGGTCACGCTGACCTGCCTCCCCGGCCACGACCCGTTCAAGAGCCTGGCCCAGCAAGTGGCGACGCTGTCACCCACGCCAGGATCCTTGACCGAGATCGATGCGCTCGCCGAGCGATTCCGCACCACCGACACCGGCCTCATCGACGCCCTGTCGGCACTCACCGCGGCGGCACCGGCACCGGTGCTGCTGTTCATCGATCAGTTCGAGGAGCTGTTCACCGTTGCTCGCGACTCTTCGCAAACCCCTGCGGGCGATCGTGCCATGCGCGCCCGATTCGTGGCCAACCTCGCATCGACGGCGGCCGACTCGAAGGGCTTCGTGAAGATCGTGATGACGATGCGCGCCGACTTCTCCGGCGAAGCATTGTCCGTCGCGGGGCTGGCCGACCTCTTGCAGGATCACGAGGTGAAGCTGGGGGCGCTGATCGGCGACAAGCTGCGCGAGGCAATCGTGAGGCCGGCGCACGAGTGCGGCGCGATCTTCGAGAAGGGGCTCGTGGCGCGGATCATGGACCAGGTCGACGGGCAACCGGGCTCGTTGCCGCTGCTGCAGCACGCCCTCTACGAGTTGTGGACCGAGCGGCGAGGGCCGTGGCTGACCAACGATGCGTTCGAGAGCACCGGCGGTGTCGTGCGAGCGCTGTCCAAACGAGCCCAGGAGGTGTACGACGGGTTCACCAAGGGTCAGCAACGAGCCGCTCGCCAGGTCTTCGTCCGGCTCACACAGTTCGGTGACGGCGTTCCCGACACCAGGCGCCGAGCCGGTCTGGCCGAGCTCGGCGCCGACGATCCCGACGTGCGCAGCGTCCTCGACGCGTTGAGCGGGGAGGCCGCGCGTCTGATCGTCATCGAGGGCGACACTGCTGAAGTGGCCCATGAGGCGCTGCTGCGCAACTGGGACACGCTGCGCGGATGGCTCGACGGCGACCGTGTGGACCACCGCGTCCATCGCGACCTGACCGAAGCTGCGGAGAAGTGGGCGCAGCGAGAACGGGACACATCGAGCCTGTACCAGGGGGTCGATCTCGAGGAGGCGAAACGGCTCAGGACTGCTCGCAGCGACGACCTCAACGCACTCGAACGCGAGTTCATCGGTGCCAGCCAGACCTTCGCCGATCGCGAGCTTGCCGCTGCAACCGCCCAAGCGGCCAGCCTGCAACGCCGGCTGATCGTCGCGGGCGTCGCTCTGTTGATCGCCGTAGCGCTGGCGGCCACGTCAGTCGCATTCGCGACGCGTGCACGAACGGCGCAGCAGCGTGCCGATGACCGCACTGCGGAGGCACTGGAGGCGACCTCCAGGGCCGAGCAGTCGGAGACCGTGGCGCAGTCGGCACTCCAAGACGCGCAGGAGTCGGAGAGCGAAGCGAAGGACGCCCGCGAGCAGGCGGTGTTGGCGGCTAGTGAGTCGGAGCGGTTGGGAACCGAAGCGACCGCGCGTGCACTGGCAGCGAGCTCGACGGAGGTGCTCGACCGCGATCCGGCGCTCGCTGCCCTGCTCGCCCGCGAGGCAGACCGAACGGCCTCGATCCCCGAGGCCGAGGGAGCGTTGTTCCAGGTCGCTGCCTCTCCCTGGCTTCGAACGTTCGAGCGTGGCTTCGTTGCGAGCGCGGTCTTCGACCCGTCTGGCACCCGAGTGCTGACGGCAGGTTCTGACGGCGTCTTCCTGTGGGATGTGAGGGGCGGTGAACGTGTTGAGATCAGTCCCGAGTTCGCATCGTCGGCCGAGTTCGATCAGACGGGCCGGCTGGCGGTCATCGCCGGGTCCACGGGTGTCTGGGTGTGGGATCTCCGCGGCACGCGGGATCCGGTGCAACTCACCGACGAGGTGTTTCCCCTCGCGGAGTTCAGCCGCGACGGCACGCGGGTGGTCGGTAGCGGGTACACGGCGACTGACGGCATCGGTGGTGAGGGGCCCGGAGTTGTCGTGTGGTCGGTTGTGGGCGGTGCACCACCGGTGACGATCACGACCACACCGATGGTGGCGGCCGGCTTCGATCCCGACGGCACCCGGGTGCTGACGGCGGGAACCAGTGGTGCCTCGCTGTGGCGGGCCGACGGCGCAGCGCCCCCGCAGGCGCTCACGGCCGACCCTGTCCTGGCGGCCAGCTTCGATGCCAGTGGGCAACGCATCGTGACGATCCGTGACACCGCACTCGGCAGCAATGAGCCCGGTGTGTCGGTCTGGGACGCGGCCGGCAACTCCGTCACGCTCACCACCGACGACGTGACGAGCGCCGAGTTCAGTGTCGACGGCGGCCAGATCGTCACCGCCGGACCCACCGGTGTGACGGTCCGCGACGCAACAGGAGTGGCACCGCCGATCGCACTCACCGCCGCTTCCTCCTACGACGCAACGATCAGCAGTGATGGCTCGATGGTGCTCTCGGTCGGTACCGCCGGCGTGACGTTGTGGGACGCCTCCGGGCGGAACGCCTCGACGACGGTCACCGACGAGGCGACCTCGACGGCGTGGATCGACGAGGGCGGCGAACGCCTGCTGACCCGCGGGCGCGACATCGCAGTCGCCGGCACGGCGGGCGCGCTGACCGCGGTGGCGGCCGACACGGTCGTGCGCGAGGTTGATCGCGGCGCCCGCTCGACGCTCATCTCGGACACGCTCGATGCGGCGATCATGAGCAGTGACGGATCGCGTGCAGTGTCGCTCGGTTCCGAAGGTGTGACCGTCTGGAACCTCGACGCGCCTGGCGAGGGCACCGTGCTGTCGACCGATGCAACCTACGCGGCGGCGATCAGCGCCGATGGTGGGCGAGTGGTCGCTGGTGGCTTCTGGGGTCTCCGGGTCTGGGACACCGACGGTTCAGCTCCAGGACGAGCGCTCAGCGACATGAACACCCGCACCGTTGCGATCAGCCAGGACGGCAGTACCGCGGTGTCGACGTCGTGGGACGGTGAGGCACTGGTGTGGGATCTCGACGGCGACCCGGATCCGGTGCAACTGCCAGCCGAGCAAGCGTTCCAGGTGCTGCTCAGCGGCGACGGCAAGGTGGCGGTGACGCCAAGTGCCAGTGGCGTCGTGGTGCACTGGGTCGAGACTGGCGAGTCGGTGACGCTCGAGGACGAGTCCGCGTATGGTGTGACGATCAACGCCGACGGGTCACGCATCGTCACGACGACTGGCACCGGCGTCAAGGTCTGGTCGGTCCGGTCGATCAGCCCAGAACCCACGGCCGTCACCATCGACCTCACCGGCGACTACTTGCTCGCAACCGCGATCGATCCGAGCGGCGAGCGCATCGTCGTGGTCGGCCAGGCGGGTGCCACCCTGTGGAGCGCCGACGGGCGACGCCTCGCCACTCTCCCGGCCGAGGGGCTCGAGGGGGCAGAGTTCAGCGGCGATGGCAGCCGCCTCGTCGGCTTCGGTTCCAGTGGCGTGCACGTCTGGCAGGTGTCGAGCGCTGAGATGAGGGCCGATCTCGACCGCCGCCTCGGCGGCAACACCTACTCGGATCAGGAGTGCGCCGTCTACCGGATCGAGCCATGCCCGGCCGGTTGAGCCGCGTCGACGCTCCAGGCGTCCTTGACCATATGTAGCCACTGTGTTAAATAACCGATCCATGAAGTATCCGCGGAAGCGATGCCAACGATGGCCGTGACGGCCCCCGATCGGTTCGACGTCATCTTCGCCGCCTTGTCGGACCCCACGCGGCGCTCGATCGTGCGCCGGTTGGCCGACGGCGAGGCAACCGTGCTCGAGTTGGCCGAGCCGTTCCCGATCAGTCTCCCGGCCATCTCCCGTCATCTGCAGGTCCTCGAGCGGGCGGGCCTGATCAGTCGCAGCCGCGATGGACAACGGCGGCCGTGCCGGCTGCAGCCGGAGCCGCTGGCCGAGATCGCCGCTTGGGCCGAGCACACACGAGCCGCGTGGGAGCAGCGTCTCGACCGGCTCGATGCACACCTCCAGCGCACATCCGACCGACCCGCATCCCCACCGACTTTGGAGAAGCCATGAGCAACACCCCGAACCTCACCAATCCGACAACGTGGGCTCTCGATCGCGAGATCGTCCTCGTGCGAGTTCTCGACGCCACACGCGACGCGGTGTTCGCCGCGTGGACCGACGCGGATGCCTTCTGCCAATGGTTCGGTCCCGATGGGTACGCCTGCACTGTCCGCGAGATGGACGTGCGCCCGGGAGGTCGAGCGTGCTTCGACATGGTTTCCCCGGATGGCACCGTGTTCACGAACCGCTTCGAGTACCTCGAAGTGGTTCCCGCCAAGCGGTTGGTGATGGATCACGGGCCAGACATCGACGATGACCCGACACGCTTCCGAGTGACCATCGTCTTCGATGAACAAGCCGATGGAAAGACGGTGTTGACGCTGCGGCAGCTCCACCCGACCGTCGAGCAGCGAGATGCAGGCGTCGGCTTCGGCGCTGTCGAGCTCGGTCTGCAAACGATGCGGAAGCTCGCCCACCATCTCGGGGTCGCATGATGTCGCGCGTCCGCATCCACAACTTCACGATCTCAATCGACGGGTTCGCCACCGGCGAGGGGCAGGCTCTCGACACGCCGTTCGGCCACGCCGGGCAGCGGCTCCACGAGTGGCTGCTCGCCACTCGGTTCGGCCGCCGCGAAATCCTCGGCGAAGCGGGCGGCACCGAGGGTGTCGATCACGTGATGGCCGACCGGCACGGACCCGGGATCGGCGCGGAGATCATGGGCGCCGGCAAGTTCGGCCCTCCGGGCTGGCAGGACGACCCGGAGTGGCGCGGGTGGTGGGGTGACAACCCGCCGTTCCACACGCCGACGTACGTGCTGACCCACCGTCCGCACCCGTCGCTGGAGATGGAGGGTGGTACGACGTTCCACTTCCTCGACGCCGCGCCGGCGGATGCACTCGAGGTGGCGCTGGACGCAGCCGCCGGTCAGGACGTCCGCATCGGCGGGGGCCCGACCGTGATGCGCGCGTTCCTCGCCGCCGGTCTCGTCGACC
>MTKY01051005.1_pt1 | contig 10202 bp, 8 predicted proteins | sample 1042731 | NCBI WGS metagenome assembly MTKY01 (sample SAMN06212206, study PRJNA360538) | anaerobic digester metagenome | biome: Wastewater treatment plant; material: sludge; isolation source: anaerobic digester fed with sludge from wastewater treatment plant | place: Denmark: WWTP Soeholt ... | reverse complement strand
GCCCGGCTGCTAGACCGCCCGCTGCATGTCGTCGCGCCGCCCAGTCCCGCGCCGATCATTGCGCCGCCGCCTCCGGCGGCTGACACGCGGCCTCTGGTCGTAGCGGCTCCGCCCGCGCCCGCTGATGTGCCGCTGCGCGAGCCGCCGCTCACCTTTGAGGGATGGGCCTTCGTCGCCCGGCAGACGCGCTGGGTCTGGAAACGACGGGGGTATTGGGTGCTGGGCGATCTGCTGCGCGCGGTGGGGCTGGTGGTACTCGCCGTCGTATTCGCGCTGTTGGGGACTGGCACGCTGAACAGCGGTCTGGCCGAAGTGAAGCCGTCCTGGCTGCCCGCGCTGGGGCTGGCCGTGGCGGTGGCCCTGCTGGTGGCGGCACTGCGTGCGTTCTGGCGCATGATCACCACGACGGACGTGGTGCTGGATGTCAAGAGGCGCGAGGTGCGCGCGCGGAGCCGTTTCACGGGCAGCACGCGCTGGCGCTTGCCGTTCGAGCGGGTGAGCTATGTCTTGCTGAGCCAGACGGCCCCCAGCCCGCAGGGGCGCAAGGGCAAGGACGGGCCGATGCGCGTCGCCCAGGATGTGTGGGTGCATCTCGCCGAGGGTGACCGCTTCCGGCAGGTGGTGGAGCTAGGCCGCGTCGAAGGCGTCTCCCGGCAGTGGGAGGCGGCGCGCGCGGCGCTCAAGCAGCCTGGACGCCGCCAGATTCGGCTGGCCGATCTCGACAGTCCGGCGCACCACGCTGTGTTGCATATGGCGCGCGTCCTGGAGGCAGACGCCTGGCTGGACGTGCGTAAGTGAGGGCGTCCGGCAGGCTTGCCTTGCAGCGCGTCAGCCTTGATTGGCACCTGCTCACCGCGCGTGCTACCATTCGACTCAACGCGCCGCTGGCGGATGAGAAACGACGATGTTTGACATGTTTTCGGGGCCTCTGGATAGCCGGCAGACCACTCGCCTGGTGCTGCTGGCGATTATCCTGCTGACCGTGCCGTGCTACTGTCTCGGCGCGGTGTTGCTGGCCTACGCCCCGGCGGACAAGGGCAGGACAGCCGTCCCGACCGATTCTACGCTGGGCGGTGCGACAGCGTCACCGGGCGTGCCGACCTATACGCCATTTCTCACGGCCACGTACACGCCGTTCGGACAGCCGCTCCCGGCGACGCCGCCTCAGTTGTTCCTGCCGACGAACACGCCGTTTGTGATGCCTGCCACCTGGACGCCTATTCCCACCTGGACGTTCATTCCGACGATCACCACTGCGCCCACGCTGACGCTGCCACCGTCGCCTACACTGCCACCGACCGCCGCACCGACGATCGCGCCGCCGCCGACCAACACAGCGGTGCCAACCGAAGTGCCGCTGCCGACCGAGCCGCCTCCGGCGACGGAAGCGCCGCTGCCTTCGCCTACTCAGGAAAGCCTGGAGCCGGGGAACTGATGCCCCGATCACGCCACCATAGGAAACACACGAGCCAATGCCACTAGACCTCCAAGAGCATTTGCGGGCGCTGTGCACTGCGCCCGCGCCATCTGGTCACGAGGGGCCAGTCCGCGCCGTGATTCACGATGCCTGGGCCGGACTAGCCGACGACCTGCGCACTGACGCCCTGGGCAACCTGATCGCAGTCAAGCGGGGCAGCGGGCCGGAGCCGCGCCGCACGATCATGCTCTGCGCGCACATGGACGAGATCGGCCTGATCGTCGCCGAGGTGCGCGAGGGCTTCATCCGCACCGTGCACCTGGGCGGCATTGACTACCGCACCATGCTCGCGCAGCCGGTGTTGGTGCATGGCCGCCAGACTCTCAAGGGGCTGTTCGGCGCTGCGCCGCCGCACATGGCGCGCAGCCGCGACAAATACCCCGCCTCCGATGAGCTATGGATTGACGTGGGCCTGCCCGCTGACGAAGTCGCCGCGCTGGTGCGCGTGGGCGACATCATCACAGTAGATGCGCCCGCCGTTGCGCTGAAGGGCGATCACCTGGCCGCCAAGGCGCTCGACGACCGTGTGGCCGTCGCTGTGGTGACGCTCTGCCTGGACGAGCTGGCTCGCCGCGATCATGCCTGGGACGTGGTGGGCGTGGCGGCGGTGCAGGAGGAGGTCGGCAGCTACGGCGCGCTGGCCGCCACCTACCAGATCGCGCCGGACATGGCTATCGCCATTGACGGGTCGTGGGGCGCGCAGAAGGGCGTCGGCGACGACGAGGGTTTTGCCCTGGACGACGGGCCGACTATTGGCCGAGGCCCCAACTTTCACCCGTTGCTGGTCAAGGCGCTGCACGCTGCCGCCGATGCCCTGGAGATCGAAGTGCAGATCGAGGCCGTCCCCGGCAATAGCGGCACCGACGCCTGGGAGATTCAGGTCAGCCGCGAGGGTATCCCCACCGGGCTGATCGGCGTCCCCATGCGCAACATGCACACGCCTTCGGAGGTGGTCAACCTGCGCGACGTGACGCGCGCCGGGCGGCTGCTGGCGGCGTTCATCGCCGGGCTGACGCCGGATTTCCTGGACTCCCTCGTCTGGCCCGAAGCAGCTACCCTGAAGGAGCGTGAGGCATGATGGACGTGCTGCGCGAGCTATGCGAGGCGACCGGCATCTCCGGCGACGAGGGCGAAGTCCGCGCCCTGATTCTCAAGCACATTCAGGGCCACGTCGAGGACATCCGCATTGACGCGCTGGGCAGCGTGCTCGCCGTCAAGCGCGGCACCGGCGCGGCCAAGCTGCGCGTCATGGCCGCCGCGCATATGGACGAAGTCGGCATGATGGTCATGGGCTTCGACTCTGACGGGATGATTCGCTTCAGCGCGGTCGGCGGGCTGGACGCGCGCATCCTGCCGGGGACGCGCGTGCTCGTTGGCCTGGACAAGATTCCGGGCGTGATCGGCTGGCCGCCGCTGCACCTCAACAAAAGCCAGGACACCGTGCCCATTGACCGGCTGCGCATTGACATCGGCCTGACCAGCCGCGAAGCCGCCGAGAAAGCCCTGACGCCCGGCGATGCCATCGCCTTCGCCAGCTCGTTTGAGGTGCTGGGGCCGACGGTGCGCGGCAAGGCGTTCGACGACCGCGCGGGCTGCGCCTCGCTGATCCGCCTGGTGCAGGGCGATCCGTTCCCCTTCGACCTGCACGTGGCCTTCACCGTGCAGGAGGAGGTCGGCTTGCGAGGGGCGCGAGCCGCCGCCGGGCAGATCCGGCCCGACGCGGCCTTCGTGCTGGAGTCGACCGCCTGCCACGACCTGCCGCAAGACCCCGACGAGCCGGATCAGACGACGATCACGCGGCTGGGCGGCGGCCCGGCGATTACGGTGGCGGATCGCTCGATGGTCAGCGACCCGCGCCTGGTGCGCTATCTGGTGCGTGCCGCTGACGCGGCGGGCATCCCGCATCAGTTCCGCTCGCCGCAGCACGCAGGCGGCACCGACGCGGGGGCCATTCACCGGGCGGGGACGGGCGTGCCAAGTGTGGTGGTAGCCAACCCCTGCCGTTACATTCACGGGCCGTATGCGATCATGAGCATCGCCGACTGGGAGCACCAGGCAGCCCTGCTGCGCGCGGCGTGGATGACTCTGACGCCGTCTGTTCTGGAAAGGTAATAATCTCGTGGACACATTAATCAAAACACTCGCTGAAGCCTGGGGGCCGCCCGGCTATGAGCATCACCTCCGCGACCTGATTCGCGCTGAAGTCGCCGCCGCCGCCGATGAGATCACCGTTGACGCGCTCGGCAACCTGATCTGCCGCGTGGGGAATGGCCCTAAGCGCGTGCTAGTCTCTGCGCACATGGACGAGATCGGCCTGATCGTCAGCCATATAGACCGGCAGGGCTACGCGCGCTTCGCCAACATCGGGGCGCTGTTCCCGGCGACGCTGCTGGGCGCGCGCGTGCGCTTCGAGAACGGGGCCATTGGCACGATTGGCGTCGAGCACCAGTTCAGCAAGCGGCGCGATCTGCCCGACCTGACCGGGTTCTACATTGACATCAGTACCGGCGTGGACAGCAGCGCGCCCGTCAGCGTGGGCGACCCCGGTGCGTTCGTGGGCGAGGTCTTCCGGCGCGGCGAGCGCATCATCGGCAAGAGCCTCGATAACCGGCTGGGCTGCGCCGTGCAGATCGAGGCGCTGCGCCGCGTCAAGGAGGCGGGGACGCCGCACAGCGTCTATTTCGTCTTCAGCGTGCAGGAGGAAGTTGGCGCACGCGGGGCGGGGCCGGCGGCCTACGGCGTGAAGCCGCACCTGGCGCTGGCCGTGGACGTGACCCCGTGCGGCGACCAGCCGCGCGACAGAGAGATGGCGATCCGGCTGGGCGGCGGCGCGGCGATCAAGATGCGCGACGACTCACTGATCGTCCCGCCAGCGGTGCGCGACCTGCTCATCACGCGCGCCGAAGAAGCGGGCATCCCCTACCAGCTCGAAGTGCTGACCGGCGGCGGCACCGATGGGCGCACGATTCAGGCGGCGCGGGCGGGCGTCCCCACCGGGGCGATCTCGCTGCCGCTGCGCTACGTGCACACGCCCAGCGAGACGGCGGATATGGGCGACGTGCGCGCGGCGGTGGATTTGCTGGCGGCGGTGCTGGTGGGGGAGGTGGCGTTCTAGGCACGGGCGCTTGCGTGGACACCACAGACTTCCGAAGTCTCCGCAGACTTCGGAAGTCTTGTCAGGTGTTACCCATCCTCGTGTTTTGCTGGCAATGACTCCCACCAGTTGAGCGGGGCGTTCCTCACAATATATTCGAAGACGTGGAGTAGCATGCGCGTATCTTTACGAACCCAGGTTCTGCCTTTTGCCTGGGCCGCTATTCCGATGGAAATCTCCGAGAAGTCGTCGCTTCTGAGAATGTGCATGGAAATCCCTCCCCTGCTGCATTTAGGTGCCATTTCTATGAAATAAATACTGTCCGTTGAACCGCGGCGTGGTCAGGTTGCTGGGTAAATTGGCGAAGGAGTATGAGAAGATGAGGCAGCTCACGTATCAGAATGTTATCCAGCATCTGCTCGATGCTGTTCCAGAGACAAGCGGGATATACCAGGACCATCTGAAGTGGTATGAGTTAGATCCCCAAGATCCTGAGCTTCCCAGACATCCATTATTTGCACAGCTTGCACACCTGGCTATCCGCCTATGCATGAATCCAGAGCAATTTGAAAACGGTGAGGAAATCCTGGATCGACTATTCACATTTATTGAGGAAGCTGCGAACTCGGCAGATAATGAAGTTGTCAACCTGGTTCGAGTGACGTTTTTGGACATTTTGTCTCGGTATGATAATCCGTGTTTTGAGCCTCTTGTTGACAAAATGGGGCATAGAACTCAGGAAAGGTTGAGAGAGATCATCATATTCTTCCATCAGACCTTAGAACGTTATGAAAAGGAAACGGGACGGACTATCCCGCGAGGCGAATGATTGGGTTATCGCTGGAATATGAAAATTGCTAATAATCTAGAGAATAAGAAAAAAGAACTATGCGTAATTGTACATGGAAGACTGCAAGGAGAGTCTTCAAGTCTAGCTTCCGCAGCAGAAGGTTCTTCCCTGTGCGCAAGGAGTAGTATTGTCGTTCGGACATTTTTCCCTCTGACCTATTCCAAATCTGTTCTACCCAAGAATTTCCACAAACAAACCGCCCCCGCGCAGACTCACGTCGCGCGGGGGCGGTGCCTTTCCACTGACCGTCGCCAGCTTATGCCAATTCCAGCGACTTGCTCTCCACGAGGCGCGTCGCCAGGTCGGCGAAGGCCAGCACGGGCTGCGCGCCCAGGTCTTCGCCGGAGCGCAGCCGCACGCTGACCGTGCTCGACGCCGCGTCGCGGTCGCCGACGACCAGCATCCAGGGAATCTTCTGCTGCGTCGCCGCGCGAATCTTGCCGCCCACGCGCCCGTTGGAGTCGTCCACGCGCACGCGCAGTCCCCTGCCGTGCAGGATCGCCGCCACCTCCTGCGCGTAGGCAATGTGCCGATCGGTCACCGGGATCAGCGCGACCTGCACGGGAGCCAGCCACGCCGGGAACGCGCCCGCGTAGTGCTCGATCAGCACGGCGACGAAGCGCTCCATGCTACCGTACAGCGCGCGGTGAATCATGATCGGCTGGTGGCGCTCGTTGTCCTCGCCCACGTACTCCAGCTCGAAGCGCGCTGGCAGGTTGTAGTCCACCTGCACGGTGCTGATCTGCCATTCGCGCTTGAGCGCGTCGCGGATGATGAAGTCCAGCTTGGGGCCGTAGAAGGCCGCTTCGCCTTCCTCTACCGTGAAGTCCAGCCCCTTCTTGGTCGCCGCCGCGATGATCGCCTGGGCCGCCTGCTCCCAGACGGCGTCGCTGCCCACGTACTTGTCGCTCTGCGGGTCGCGGATGCCCACGCGCGCCCGGTAGTCGGTCAGCCCCAGGCTGCGGAAGATAAACTCCACCAGGTCCACCACGCCCAGGAACTCATCTTCAAGCTGCTCCGGCGTGCAGAAGATGTGCGCGTCGTCCTGGGTGAAGCCGCGCACGCGGGTCAGCCCGTGCAGCTCGCCCGACTTCTCGTAGCGGTAGACCGTGCCGAACTCGGCCATGCGCACCGGCAGGTCGCGGTATGAGTGCAGGTCGTCCTTGTAGACGTGGATGTGGTGCGGGCAATTCATCGGCTTGAGCATGAACAGGTCGCCTTCCACCTCGAAGGGCGAGTACTGGCTGTCCTTGTAGTACGGGTAGTGCCCGCTCTTCTCGTAAAGCGCCACGCGCGCGATATGCGGCGTAATGACCGGCTCGTAGCCGCGCTCGATCTGCACGTCGCGCAGGAAGCGCTCCAGCAGGTCGCGCAGCACCGCGCCGTTGGGCTTCCACAGCGGCAGGCCCTTGCCCACCAGTTGGTCGAAGGTGAACAGGCCAAGCTGCTGGCCGATGACGCGGTGATCGCGCTTCTTGGCTTCTTCAAGCAGGGCCAGATACTCGTCAAGCTGCTCGGTCGTCTCCCAGGCCGTGCCGTAGATGCGGGTGAGCATCTCGCGGTTCTCGTCGCCGCGCCAGTACGCGCCCGCCGGAGCCTTGAAGGTGATGCTCACCGCGTCAGGGTTGATCTCGCGCGTGTTGGCGACGTGCGGCCCCCGGCACAGGTCTTCGAACGTATCCTGCCTGTACGTGCTGATCACGACCTCTTCGTCGGTCTTCTCGCCGTACTCATCCACGCCGCCGTACTCCAGCCCATCAATCAGCTCGATCTTGTACGGCTGGTCGTGGAATAGCTCGCGGGCGGCGGCGGCGCTGATCTCCTTGCGGACGAAGTCGTGCCCCTCGCGGATGATCTGGCGCATCCGCGCCTCGATCTCGGCCAGGTCCTCGTCGGTCAGTGGGCGCGGCAGGTCGAAGTCGTAGTAGAAGCCGTCTTCGATGGGCGGGCCGATGGCGATCTTGGCCTGGGGGAACTTCTCCAGCACGGCCTGGGCCATGACGTGCGCCGCCGAATGGCGGATGCGGTAGAGCTTGCTATCCTGATAGCGTTCCATGAGCTTGTCGGTCTTCTCCTCTTCGCTTACGTTGCTGCTGCGGGCGGGCGCGCGAGTTACGCTGGGGCAGCGCACCCGGCAGCACTAGGCACATCTGAGATGGTGAGGCACGTGGGAGCGAGCAGAGATGCTCTGCGCTGACCCCCGCTGCCGGTATCGGTGCGGCGCGTCCGGCAGGGATCAGCGCAGAGGGTCCCTACCCGGCTCGCCCGGCAATTGTGCGCGTTCTGCTGTCAGTGGGGAGATCGGTCATAGGATGCTCCTTTCAGCGGGCCAGCGGCCCGGTCTCGCCGGCAAACTCAACGAAGACGTTTTCGAAGACGCCGAGCACCATCAGGTTGTCCACCACATCTTCAATGATCTCCGGTGTCAGGTTCTCGACGATGACGTGCGGCGTCTCCAGCGCCAGAAACTGCATCGGGGCCAGCGCGCCGTTGTACTGGCGGGCGACATCCAGACTGAGCTGCATTTCCTGCTGGAGATGCTGCAAGGTGACGAAGTGGGCCTGCCACAGCCTGTTGTCTTCCATCTCCACCAGAACATCCGCGCTGTCGCTGAGCGGGTCGAATCCGATCCTCGGCTCAGGCTCAATCCACACACGTTTGACAAACACGGCTGTGATCCTTACTGTCTCATCCAGCATAAACTCATACCACCATACTACACCGATAACGCCCCAAAAATGAAGACCCCCGCCCGAAGTTGGGGCGAGGGTCATAAGCATCCACGCGGTTCCACCCAAGTTCGACAGGGCGCAGCGAAGGGCGGCGCACGGTCCTCATGGCGGCTGCTAACGGGGCCAACCGGCGTCACTTACTGGGCGCACCAGGCACCGTTAGGCGACGCGCTCGCGGGGGGTCTTCCTGGCTCGCCGGATGAGCGGACTTGCAGTCGGCGATCCGCTCTCCCTGGAACCGGGGATGGGCCAGTACTCGTCCCGGTCAACGCATTGGAGGGTATGTGCTCTGCTGTTGTACAGGATACTGGAGGGTGCGGTCGCTGTCAAGGCTTGGGGCCAGTCCAATGCGTGCACTGCTTTACCTCACCCCCTGGCCTCGCTACGCTTGGCCTGTCCCCCTCTCCACACGCGGAGAGGAGGACAATCCTACGGCTCGCCTGCGTGTGTGGGCACGGGGAGTGACTTTCGAAGTCTCTGTCGGCTTCGGAAGTCTGACCTTGGGTGCAGCAGGGCAGCGCTCCTGCGGGGGGCTTGTGCGCTGGCTGGAGCCCCCTCGCCGCGTGTGGAGAGGGGGCAGCGCGGCGCGTTAGCGCCGGGCGGGGGTGAGGTCAATCGGTGCGAAACAGTCTTGCATCCAGCGCACAGCGTGCTATGATTCCCCAGTTGTAACGGTGAGTGTCAGTTGACCCCCTCGAACTATGATGAATGACCATACCGCTTCTGGCCGCTATCGGTGATGATTGAGGGGTAATGCCAGAATTAGTCTCGATCAGTGCAGAAAGAGAGCTGGATCATGACTTCCGTAAGTGCAATTAACATAGAGTCCCTCCTCGGGGCGGATGCCGAGTACCTGCTTGGCCACGTCAGCAAGACCATTTCCAAAGAGATGCTGCACATCCCAGGCCCGGACTGGGTAGACCGCATCTTCGCGCAGTCGGACCGGCCCACACCTGTGTTGCGCAGCCTACAGCAGTTGTTCGATCACGGGCGTCTCGCGGGCACCGGCTACATGTCCATCCTGCCGGTAGACCAGGGCATTGAGCACACGGCGGGTGCGTCCTTCGCCCCGAACCCGGTCTACTTCGATCCGGAGAAGATCGTCGAGCTGGCTATCGAAGGCGGCTGCAACGCGGTCGCCTCGACGCTTGGTGTGCTGGGCGCGGTTGCGCGCAAGTACGCGCACAAGATTCCGTTCGTGCTCAAGTTCAACCACAACGAGCTACTGACCTATCCGGCCAAGTACGATCAGGTCTTCTTCGCCCAGATCGAGCAGGCTTTCGACATGGGCGCGGTGGCCGTTGGCGCGACGATCTACTTCGGCTCAGAGGAATCGAGCCGCCAGATCGTCGAGGTCAGCGAGGCGTTCAGGGTGGCCCACGAGATGGGCATGGCGACCATTCTCTGGTGCTACGCGCGCAACTCGGCCTTCAAGCACAACGGCGTGGATTACCACGTAGCCGCCGACGTCACCGGCCAGGCCAACCATCTCGGCGTGACCATCGAGGCGGACATTGTCAAGCAGAAGCTGCCGGAGAACAACGGCGGGTTCAAGGCCATCGGCTTCGCCAAGTACCACGAGAAGATGTACAGCGAGCTGAGCAGTGATCACCCGATTGACCTGTGCCGCTACCAGGTGGCTAACGGCTACATGGGCCGCATCGGTCTGATCAACAGCGGCGGCCCGTCGGGTAAGGACGACCTGGCGCAGGCCGTGCGCACTGCCGTGATCAACAAGCGTGCTGGCGGTATGGGCCTGATCAGCGGGCGCAAGGCGTTCCAGCGTCCGATGAACGAAGGCGTCGAGATTCTGAATGCCATTCAGGACGTGTACCTGGACAAGAGCGTGACTATCGCCTAGGCGAGCACAGACCAGCCTTACCACGTAACAGGAGCAGCCGGCGTGCTGCTCCTGTTTGTTTTGCGCGTGGGCGGTGCCACGAACAAGCTATCAGACCGTTTGTCGGAATGCCCCCATCCCCCGGCCCCTTCCCCCAGCAAAGCTAAGGGAAGGGGAGCGCCGCCTGCCAGATCGTCCCCCCTCTAGCT
>MTKY01047084.1_pt1 | contig 10218 bp, 9 predicted proteins | sample 1042731 | NCBI WGS metagenome assembly MTKY01 (sample SAMN06212206, study PRJNA360538) | anaerobic digester metagenome | biome: Wastewater treatment plant; material: sludge; isolation source: anaerobic digester fed with sludge from wastewater treatment plant | place: Denmark: WWTP Soeholt ... | reverse complement strand
CCACCAGAGCCGGACCGGATTCGGTTCGTCACCGGAAGCGCGCATCGTCCAGTCGACAGAGTTACGGCCCTGGTCCATCCAGAAGACATGCTCATCGCTGATCACCGGATCCCAGCCGTAACTCCGCCCGGGGGCCGGTCCGAATCGCGGTCTCCAGTTGTCGTCGGCCACGATCTTCCCTGCATCCCGGTCGAAGCTGATTCGAAAAACCGTCTCGGTGCCGACAACGACCACGTTCTCACCATCCGCGGCCAGCCGGGCGATGCTCGGCTCGGGCAGTTCGAGCTCGGGCGCGACCGACTCAAGCGTTTCCGGGTCGAGGATGGAAATCGTCGACCGGGCACGGCCGTCAGGAGCATCGCAGTCCTTGGTCACGAGTTCTCCGGTGTCGAGAATCACGAACGAGTTGTACGGTCGCTGGACGACCGGTAGCTGCCGCGAAACGAGTACTTCGAGATCGGGATTCAGCCGGTGCGCCCAACTGCCGAACACCATGTAAATGTCGCCGTTGGCATGGGCGGCGATCCCGCCCGGCCAGTATTTGCCGGACGGAAACCTCGGACTGGAGACGATGACCTCGAGCGTCTCCGGATCGAGCTTCTCGACCCATCCGTCAACCGACTTGGCGAAAGGGTCGCCGACCGGGATGTCGTGGCGCAGTGCGTAGAGTTCCCCGGGTTCCCGGCGGATGAGCATGTCGCTGGCGAAAGCGTCGCGGAACACCGCCATCTCCAGGTTTTCACCGGGCTGGATGTTCGGACCGGCCTGGCCGGACGGGGTGCAGAGGCGGCGGGGGCTGCCGTCTTCACAGGACCAAGGCTGCGGCCAGTAACCCGCGTGGCCGGATGTGGCCCGCCCGGATTCGGAACTACCAACGCGCGAAGTCACAGTTAGATCAGCCCGTCGGAAAGACGAGGTTCGAAACGATCAGCCGACTGTCAGCAAGGGCCGCGGTGCGGTGAGCCGCGATCTTCAGATATTCGGGGTCGGTCACCATCGCGAGGAAGGCCTGGCGATTCGGGTACTTGACCTGGATCACCATGTCCCATTCCTTTTCTTCCGGGCCGATGATGCTCTCTTCGCAAGTCGCGGCCGAGAGAACCTCGCCTCCGACACCTTCGAGGAACGGGGCCACCGCCAGGGAATACATGCCGTATGCCTCGGCTCCACTCACCCCGGCATCCGCCCCGTCGGCCTCCTCCTTGAACTTGACGAGGTTGAGCATCATGATCGGACCCTCGTCGGTCGAATCGGTGAGTTTTCCGATCTGGTTTGCGTCAGGCTCGATCGCCGGTTCACTCATGTGCGGTTCCTCTCGTATGGACTTGATTCAGCGACAGTTCGAGCCGCGACATTTGGACAAGCGGAGCGCCATCGCTTCGAGGCGCGCTACCTTCTTGACCATCGCCGGGTCGGTCGCGAGATTCACCAGCTCGTCGGGGTCCTTCTTCAGGTCGTAGAGCTCGATGTTCGGAGCGTCGAAAGTCCAGTGGATGTACTTGTATCGGTGCGTCCTGACCCCGTAGTACGGCTGGTCGAAGGCGGTGATCGGAGTCGGGAACCTGAGCAGCGGCCGCATCGCCTGAAGCGGAATGTTCCGCTTCGGCAGCCTCTTCTTACCCTTGGCCGACGGCAGCAGTGAGATTCCGTCCATGACCCGGCCGGGCCTGACGTTGGCCATGTCGAGGATGGTCCTGGTCACGTCCACGTCCATCGCCGGGCCGTTCAGCTTCTTTCCGGCCTTGATCCCCGGTCCCCGCATCAACAGTGGAATACGGATTGAATTCTCGTACGGAAGGAACTTCGAGCTTCGCAGCCGGTGCTCGCCCTGGAGGTAACCGTTGTCCGAATCGAAGACGATATAGGTCTTCTTGTACTCCTTCGCCCGCTTGAGCTGTTTGACGATCTTTCCGATCTGATCGTCGACCGCCCGGTCGGCGCCGAGCCGGCCCCGGTAATTGTCACCGATCTCGTCGACCTGCTCGTCGGTCAGCAGGGGCAGATTCTTGAGGTTGGCCGCCTTGTCGGAAACGTCGGCCTCGTTGAAGGAGGGAGACTTGGGCAGGGAGACCTTGTCGAAGGTGTCGCGGTACCGGGCGGGTGGCCTCGGGTCGGGCTCGGGGGCTCCCTTGCGGAATCCCTGAGCGTGGTTGGTGTCCTCTGCGTGCGGGCCGGGGGTCGAGTAGTAGAGGAAGAAAGGCCGTTTCCTCGGGGCGTTTCTCTTGACGAAGCGCGCCGCGTAGTTGCCGCCGACGTCTACGGTGTAGACCTTTTCTTTCTGGGTGCCGAAGTAGTCACAAGGATCGAACGTCTTGCAGAAAGAGTTGAGTAGCCCGGAAAAGCTGTCGGGCGGATTGTTCGCGAGGTCGGTCGCCAGGTCCATCTGGGCCTCGGCGTAGTCGCGGTCACCGAAGTACTTGAGCTTGCCGTTGACGTTCATCGCGTAGTTGAAGTAGTCGTAGGTCGAGTTGTCGAGCAGTCCTGCCCAGTAGTTCCAGCCAGGCGGCACTTCGGTTCGGCCGAGAGCGCCGTACTCGTTCAGGTACTTGCCGATCATCGCGGTCCGGTAGCCCGCTCGGTGCAGCCAGGGACCGAGCGAGTTCCGCTGGTTGAGCCTGCCCGGCAGGTTTTTGAAGGTGTAGTGGCCACCATCGTTCGCTCTGAAGTTGCTGAGCACCCGGTTGTTGTGCGAGAGCTGTCCGGTCAGAAACGAAGCGCGGGCCGGGCCGCACAGCGGGTACGGCGCGACGTAGTTCGAATAGTTGGTTCCGCCGTGCTTGATCAGGCCTCGCAGGTTCGGCATGTGGGCGAGGTCGCCGCGGATCGCGTCGTCGGTCTGGATGACCACGATGTTCGGTCGGACCAGCTTGCGGACCTTTGACTTTGCGGGCATCGCGGCCACGAACATCGCGACCAGAGCCATGACGAAAGCAGAAGCGAACACGACCGATGGCCAGTTCACTCCGTCGTCCCGACAAGCTTCTACCCGAACCCTCACCGCTCTCCTTTGATCATGACTCCAACACGCACCTCAAGGACTGAAACCGGCTATCCGTGACAGAGTTCCGGTCCAGCCCTATTGTTCAATAGTCAATAGTAGCGTCCGAGTCAAGCCTGGTGGGAATCAGGCCCCGGGCCGGATCACCATCAGAAAGATCGCGGCGATGATCAGGACCCCGGTGAAAGCACCCATGGCACCTTCGACTCTGGACAGGCGGTCGTATTCTTCGGAAGGTTCGAAATCACCTTCCGGGGACGAGGCGATCTCTTCGGTGATCATCGCCCCCAGCTTCTTGTCGGTCGGGATGAAGTACATGCCGTTGATCCCGCCGAGCAGGATCACGATGGCAAACGAAGCACTGATCCAGAAAGAGCCGAGATCCCAGTTGCCATCGCTCACCTGGTAGAGACCGGTGATCAGGATCACCAGCAATGCCGGACTTGCGAAGTACCGGTTGAGGACGATCTGGATGCGATGGACGACCGGCAGGTGGCGCTTGTCCACGCCGACCGTCACCGGCAGGAGGATCGATTCGGCAAAGGTTGCTCCGAGTCCCACCACCACGGCAGTGACGTGGATCCAGAGGGAGATGTCGTACCCGGTGATCGTGGCTGTGATGTCCATATTGAGACCCTACGCCTATTGGCCGGATCGTTTCCTTGGCGGGAAAGGGATGAAGGCGCTGGTCCGTTCGACATATTCCTTGTATCCGGGGCGGCGCGAAGACATGTCGGATTCGAGCATCGTCACTCCGGACACCCGGAGGATGAAAAACGTCATGACGATCGGTCCGATCGCGGTCCACCAGGCGGCACCAGAACCGATCGCGACCACCCAGAGGCCCCACCAGACAGTCACGTCACCGAAGTAATTCGGGTGGCGGGTGTACTTCCACAGCCCCCGGTCCATCACCTGACCCTTGTTCGCCGGATCCTTCTTGAAGGCGGTCAGCTGGGCGTCGCCGATCCCTTCGAACGCCAGCCCGATTGCGAAGACCACGACGCCGGCCCAGGAAAGCCAGCCAATCGATTCCGGCGACTGCGCTCCCAGGGACTGGAGTGGCGTGGAAACGACGAGCGCCAAAAAACCCTGAAGCAGAAAGACGCCGAAGAAAGACCAGATCCAGAAAACCTTCCCGCGTCGTTCGCGCATCTTCTTGTAACGGCGATCCTCGTCGTGGCCGAGGTTTCGGCGGCCGATGTGGATCGCCAGGCGGAGCCCCCAGGCGGTGGTCAGGATCGCCCCGAGCAACATCGCGCCGGGACCATCGCCGGCCAGGTAAGAGGCCCATGCGATCACGACAAAGGCAAGACCCCAGGCGATATCCGCGATCCCGGCATCATGGATCGCGAGGCTGATCAGCCAGAAGGTGGTCATCAGGGCGACTGCCGCGATTACCGCGGGGATTGTGACGGCGAGATCCATACGTCAGTTGTACCCGGAACCGGCGGCTTCAGTCGACTCGATGGCAAGCGAAACTAACCGGGCCCGTCATAGTTAACTGAACATGAAGCGACTGCTGACCATCACTGCCCTGGTCCTGATCACGATGACGACCGGGGTCGCTTCGGCCGCTACCCTGAAACCACTCGCTGCCGAGGACGCCTGGGACTCCATGCCGATCTTTTCCACCTCGCCCCCGAGTGACTCGCGCCTGTTCGTGGTCGAACGCGGCGATTCCTCCTCGCACGTCGCGAAGATCCGGATCTTCGATGACGGCGAGTTGAGGCCCACGCCATTCCTTGCGATCGACAACGTCGATGTCAGCGTCGAGCGCGGTCTGCTCTCGATGGCATTCGCCCCGGATTACGCGACGAGTGGACTCTTCTACGTCTTCCAGGTCGCCAATGGTCCCGACGCGCTCGACCCGGCCGGTGCCAAAGGCGACATTCGCATCGTCGAATACAAGCGGTCAGCTTCGGATCCGGACCTCGCCGACCCCGCCTCCGCCCGTCTGGTCCTGAAGACCGCCCACTCCGCGGGCAACCACAACGGCGGGTGGATGGCGTTCGGACCCGACGGCCTTCTCTACTTCACGATCGGTGACAACGCGAACCAGGCCAACGCTCAGGTTCCGGAGAACCTCTTCGGCAAAGTCCTCCGAATCGACCCGGTAGGAACCGGCGACGGGGACTACAGGATCCCCGCTGACAATCCCTTGGTCGGCAACCCCGGCGCGCGCGGCGAGATCTACACCTGGGGACTGAGAAACCCCTTTCGCGCTTCCTTTGCGCCGAACGGAACCTTGGTCATCGGGGATGTAGGCGCCGGTCAAACGGAGGAAGTCGACCTCGTCAGCGGCGCCGGGAAGAACATGGGTTGGCCTGTCTGCGAAGGATTCTGCGATTCACCGCATCCGGAGTTCACCGAACCATTCTTCACCTACGAGCATGACTACAGCAGCAATCCCGCACCCGGCACCGGCAATGTGATCATCGGCGGTTACGTGATCCGCGACCCCGACCTGGCCGGACTCTCCGGCCGTTACATCTTTGGGGACAGCAGCAGGTCCGACCTGAGAACTCTCAACCTCGGCGTTCCCGGTGGCGACCCGGTAGATCCTGCCCTTACGATTCCCGAAGGCGAAGCACTGCTTTCCTTCGGCGACGACAGCCGCGGCTGCAATTACGTGATCACTCAGAAGAACGTCTACCGCATCGCCGCCAACGCGGCCGCAACCACCGGTTGCTCCCACGTGATTCGTCCGCCCGACCCACCGGATCCGCCGGTCGATTCGACCAGTCCGGAATTGAAACTCTCCGGTATGCGCCAGAAACTCCGCAGGAAGATCGCAATCTCTGCGACCTGCTCGGAGGAGTGCTCGATCAGCGTGAAGGGTTCAGTCAAGGCGAAGCGCCGTGGCAAGAAGAAGGCAATCGGCTTCAAGTACACCGCGACGTCAAGCGATGCCGCCGCCAACAAGACCGTCAAGGTGGTGCTGAAGCTCAAGTGGAAAGCCTTGAAGAAGGCTCGCAGGGTACTCCGGAGTGGCCGGAAGCTCCGGGCCACGTTCCGTGCGGTCGCGTTCGACCCCTCGGGCAACAGGGGTTCGGACAAGGTCAGGCTGAAGATCAAGCGCGCGAAGAAGAAGCGGTGAACGAAGTCGCTCGGGCGAACGGGTGAAGCTGCTGGCATAGGATTGGTCAATGGACGAATCTGACGCGGAACCAGTCATCCTTTCCAGGGAGCAGTACGAGAAGGAGATGAAAAAGCTCCAGATCGAACTGGTTCGGCTTCAGGAATGGATCAAGAAAGAAGGACTGCGGGTTGTGGTGCTCTTCGAAGGAAGGGACACCGCCGGCAAGGGCGGAGTGATCAAGCGCATCACCGAAAGGACCAGCCCCCGGGTCATCCGGACGGTCGCGCTGACCACACCGACCGATCGCGAAAAGACCGAGTGGTATTTCCAGCGTTATGTGGCCTATCTGCCGGCCGCCGGAGAGATGGTCCTCTTTGACCGCAGCTGGTACAACCGCGCCGGGGTCGAGAAGGTGATGGGATTTTGCACGGACGACGAGTACCACGAGTTCATCCGGACCGCGCCGGTTTTCGAGCGGATGCTCCAGACCTCCGGAATCATCGTCGTCAAATACTGGCTCTCGGTGTCGGACGAAGAACAGGAGCGAAGGTTCAAGAAGCGGATCAAGGACCCGATGAAGCAATGGAAGCTCAGTCCGATGGACATCACGGCCCGGACCCGCTGGGTCGACTACGCCGAAGCCAAAGACGAGATGTTTGCCTACACCGACACCGACGAGAGCCCTTGGCACGTGGTCGAAGCCGACAGCAAGCGCACCGCCCGGCTCAACCTGATCAGCCACCTGCTCGACCAGATTCCCTACAAGAAGATCAAGCACGAGAAGGTCAAGCTGCCTCCCAGTCAACAACGGGAGTATGTCCGACCGCCCTACGACAGCCAGCGCTATGTGCCCACGCGCTACCTGGTCGATTAGGCGCGGTTAGCATCATCCGGTGACCGCTCCCCCTTCGGGCGAACAGTTCGAGATCGCCTCCGGCTCGCACCGGGCGACGATCGTCGAGGTCGGTGGTGGAATCCGGGAGTACTCAGTCGATGGCCGGCACGTGCTGGACCCCTACCCCGAAGACAGGATGTGCGACGGGGCCCACGGGGCTCCGCTCATCCCCTGGCCCAACCGGATGGCCGGCGGGCGCTACTCGTTCGACGGCGAGGACTTCCAGGTGAGTCTGACCGAGCCCTCGAAGAACAACGCGATCCACGGCTTCCTGCTTTGGCGCTCGTGGGAGGCAACTGAACACGAAGTCGACCGGGTGGTCATGTCGACCGTGCTCCACCCGCTCTCCGGGTACCCCTTCAGGCTCGAGATCAACATCGCCTACGAGCTTGGTGAAGGCGGCCTCACCGTGACCACCACGGCAAAGAATACGGGCGACCGCCCCTGTCCTTATGCCCACGGCCAGCACCCGTACCTTTCGCCCGGAACGGGACTGATCGATGACTGCACCCTTGAGCTTGCCGGTCGAACCCGAATCGACACTGACGCCAATCGCCAACTGCCAACCGGCGAGGAGCCGGTTGGCGGAACGCAGTTCGACTTCCTTGAGCCGAGGCAAGTTGGCACGACCGAGATCGACTTTGCTTTCACCGACCTCGAACGGGACCAGACGGGCCGCGCCTGGACCCGTCTCGGTGGGACCGACGGAGCCTCCGCGGAGATCTGGGTGGACGAGAGCTTCCCGTTGGTCCAGACCTACACCGGTGACACTCTCCGACCCGACCGCGCCCGGCGTGGTCTCGGGACCGAACCGATGACCTGCGCCCCTGACGGTTTCAACAGTGGCGACGGGCTGATTCGACTGGAGGCCGGCGAATCGGCGACCACGGTCTGGGGAGCTCTCCTCCGATGAGTTCGACCGAAGAGCAGACGCTGCTCATTCTCGGTGCGAGCGGGGACCTCACGGCCCGGCTCCTGCTGCCGGGACTCGGTGCGCTGTTGGCCGATGAACCCGAGCGGGACCTGCTCCTGGTCGGCAGCGGAATGGACGACTGGGACGATGCTCGCTGGCGGACCACCGCGGTCGGTTCCTTCGCCGCCGGCGGAGCGACCGGTGCCCGGGTTGACGAGGTCGCGAGCAAAGCCATCTACCTCAAGGCGGATGTCACTGACGTCAACGATCTGGAAAAGTTGTTGAAGGCCTGCCGTGGCCAGGTCACGATCTTCTTTGCCCTGCCTCCCCCGGTGACGGTAAAGGCCTGCGACGCCCTCGGCGAGATCGATCTCCCCGAAGACCTGCGCCTGGTGCTCGAGAAGCCGTTCGGTACCGATGCCGAGAGCGCCGAAGCCCTGAACCGGCTCCTGAACGAACTGGTGCCGGAGAACCGGATCCATCGAGTCGACCACTTCCTCGGCCTTTCGACCGTCCTGAACATCATCGGCCTGAGATTCGCCAACCGCATCCTCGAGCCGGTGCTCAACTCGGACAACGTCGAAAGCGTCGACATCGTCTGGGACGAGAACCTCGGACTGGAAGGACGCGCGGGGTACTACGACTGGGCCGGCGCGATGGTCGACATGATCCAGAGCCACCTGCTCCAGGTGGTGTCGTTGATGGCGATGGAAGCGCCAACGACGATGCAGGCGAGGAACTTCCGCGACAGCACGTCGCAGGTCCTCCGGGCCACGAGGATCTGGAACGACGATCCGGTCAACTTCACCCGGCGTGCGCGATACACCGCGGGCGAGCTGAACGGGCAGAGCCTCCCGGCCTACGCCGACGAAGAGGGGATAGATCCAGACCGGAAGACGGAAACCTTTGCCGAACTGGTCCTCGCGATTGATACCTGGCGCTGGGCCGGGGTTCCGTTCCGGGTTCGCTCCGGCAAAGGACTCAGCAACCCGCGCAAGGAGGCCGTGGTCACCTTCAAGCAGCCTTCGTGGAAGCCCACCGGACTGACCGGCGCAAGTCGGCCCGACCGCCTTCGCATCGGCCTCGGATTCGGCTCCGACAAGCTCAGCCTCGACCTCAACATCAATGGCCCCGGCGATCCGCTCGAGCTCGATCCCGTGACCCTTGAAACCAAGTTCGGCGCCGGTGCTTTACCCGAGTACGGCCAGGTGCTGAAGGAGGTGCTCGAAGGTGACCCGATGCTTTCCGTGCGTGGCGATACTGCCGTGGACTGCTGGCGGATCATTCAGCCGGTCCAGGAAGCATGGCGAAACGACAAGGTGCCGCTCGGCGAGTATGCGGCCGGCAGCACCGGTCCTGGCGCCTGGCCTGGCAGTGGATTGCCGGAGGGCTGATGGAAGCCGGAATCTCACTCGGTTTTTACGGCCAGTACGTCAGGTAAGTCGCGCTTCGTCCCAGGCACGGAGCTCTTCGGCCGAGGCCTGTGCTCCGTATGGGCCGCGTCCACGGATCGCCGATGCTCCACAGAATGCGCCGATCTCGATTGCCTCTTCGATCGAGAGGCCCCGGCCCAGCCCGTAGGTGATCCCGCCGGCGAAGGAGTCACCGGCTCCGTAGCTGTCGGCTTTGGGGCCGATGGGCGGATGAGAGTCCCAGTGGCTCACGGTTCCATCGGCAGTCTCGAGGGAGCCACCGCTTGATCCTTCGGTTCGAACCACCCAGCGTGGAGCCGGTTCGATTTCTCCTCGTGTGTACTGCTCACCGGCATCGTTGGCGCTGGCGACAAGTACGTCCACCTGAACTCCGGACTCGGTCAGTGCCGCACCGGCCCGAACAGTCGCGACCACGTTCTTCGCTGCCCGGGCCGCCCGCAACGTCCCGGCGTTACCGGCCGTGAGATACACCACATCGAAGTCACCGAGTTCGTCCCACGGCAACGGGTCCTCGACCTCGGGAAAAACCCGGGTGCCGATCGTGGTGATGGTGCGTTCGCCATCGGAGTCGAGGTAGACGAAGGCCCGTCGCTGATCGGTGCTTCGACGGGCGGCCTCGACCCGCAGGCCCCGCTCGGTCAGCTCGGGAGCAATCAGTTCGCCTTGGCTGCCGCCTCCAACGGCGGTCATGAAAAGGCAACTCCCGGCAAGCCGGGCAATCTGGACCGCCGCGACCGCCGCACCACCCGCCGCCAATTCGAAGGTCTCCGGCACTTCAACGATGTCGCCCTGTTTCGGCACCTGCTCAACCGGAGCGAACTCGGCCCACTCGACGTGACCAATGACCGCGGCCTTCATCGGTAGCCTCCGCGAGACACGTTCGTCCGGAAGCTCAGT
>MTKY01054278.1_pt1 | contig 10221 bp, 6 predicted proteins | sample 1042731 | NCBI WGS metagenome assembly MTKY01 (sample SAMN06212206, study PRJNA360538) | anaerobic digester metagenome | biome: Wastewater treatment plant; material: sludge; isolation source: anaerobic digester fed with sludge from wastewater treatment plant | place: Denmark: WWTP Soeholt ... | reverse complement strand
CCCGGCAACGATGGCCACCGCTCTGGCCCAGCCGCAGGCCGCCGAGGTGCAGGCCAGCCCGTTTCTCACCGGCAGGCCCCTGCGCGCCGGCCAGGATGCCGGCCTGATGCTGCGTCGCGATGAGCTGGCGCGCCTGCTCAAACGGGCGCGACTGCCGGCCGTATCGCAGTATGTGGCGGTGTTGGGCTCGCAGTACAGCGGCAAGACCACGCTGCTGTTGCAGCTCAAAGATGCTCTACAGGCCGAGCAGGCCTGTCTCTACTGCGACCTGGCCGCGCTGCACGACGCCGACCTGCCCACCTGTTGCCGCCATCTGGCGTTCGAAGTCGCCCGGCAGCTCGAGGCCGCGATGGTGGCCCGCCAGGGGGGTGCTCTGCGGCGACTCTCTGCCCGAGCGCTGCGCCGCCCGGCGACGGCCACACTGCTGTCTGAGGAGCAGTTGGCGCGCGTGGCCACCCTCGACGACCTGGCGGGCGTGCTGCAGGTATTGGCGGCCAGCAGCCCCGTCGAGCGGATCACAGTGCTGCTCGATCAGGTCGATCGCCTGCCCGAAGGGGTGGCCGTGAGCCTGCTGGGCGCCCTGCGCAGCATGCTGCTGACGGCGCGCCGCGGTGGCAGCCCGCTGGGCAAGGTGCTGTTCATCCTGGCGGGCTCGCTGCGGTTGCAGGGCTGGCTCAACCAGCGCACGTCGCAGCCCGGCCTGTTCGAGCGGGTGTATCTGGGCGAGCTCGACGCCTGGCAGGTGGCAGGGGTGCTGGCCCAGTTCGGCCGCCTGGGCATAGCGGTCGACGAACAGGCGCCACGGCTGGTGCTCGAGGCCACGGGCGGCCACCCCTACCTGACGATGCGCCTGTGCGCCTGGCTCGAGCGGCTGCAGCCGTCGGCCATCGACGCGCAGGCCATCGATGATGCCGTGGTCAACATGCTGGCGTCGGATGCCCACCTGGCCGAGACGGTGGAGCGGGTGATGGCCGACGCCACCGCGCAGGCGCGCATGCAGGCGGTGCTGGCGGGCGAGCGCCTGCGGTTCGTACGCAGCGACCCCGCGCTCTCGACGCTGGAGCTGATCGGCGTCATCTCACCCACCACGCCGGTGCGGGTGCGCAGCCGTCTCTATGAGCTGGCCCTGCGCGCCAGGCTGCCAAAGAACGTGTCTGTAGCGGGCCGCAGTGCGCCCGAGGAGGTAACCGTATGAAGTCGACCTGGACGCCGCGCAGCATCTATCTGTATGTGGTGTGCCTGATCACGCTGGTGATGATGATCATAGGCACGGTGAATGTGATCAAGTCGGTCACCGAGATGGCCTATCCGCAGCCGCGGCCCTATCCGCAGGTGACGATCAAGGCGCCGGGCGAAGAGCCGCTCGCCCCCGAGGCCGAGGCGCGCTTTATCGAAGAGCAGCGCGAGGCCGACCGGCAGTGGTCGCGGCGCAATGCGGTGCTGTCGATCGTGGGCAACGGGGCGCTGCTGGTCATTGCGGCGCCGCTCTACCGGTTTCACTGGCGACAGGTGCAGCGCGAGCGCGAGGCCGCCGAGGCCTGACAGGAGCGTGTTGACAACCGGCGGATTGCCCCTAGAATGGCCGCCAAACGTTGCCTCAGGAGGCGCACCCCTTGAAAAAGCTCCCGGTTGGGCTCGTACTGGTCGCGATCTTTCAGTTCATCCCCATCGTCATCATGCCCGTGAACATCCTCAAGGGCATGGGCGTCGAGCTGTGGACGCCCGTGCTGGCGCTCTTTGCGCTGCTGGGGGTGTTCCTGTTGCTGCGACGAGGCTGGAGCCGCGTGGCCAGCATCTTTGTGCAAGGGTTCAACATCATCGTGCGTCTGCTGATGGGCGTCAGCAATGTCGTGGCATCAGCAAAGGTGGGCACGGGCTTTAACGCCCAGGTTGCGGTGACCTTTGCGGCCTCGATCGTGCTCTCGGCGCTGATCCTCTACTACATCGACCAGCCAGACGTGCAACTGCAGATGCAGAGCTGACCACCCACAGTCGGGGTCAGAAAAAGACGCCGGATCTTCAAGATCCGGCGTCTTGGCATGCGGCGTCGGCGCTATTGCTTCTCGTACACCTGGCCATCGGCGGCGGGCGCCTCGGCTCGGCCCACCACACCGGCCAGCACGATCATGGTGATGAGGTAGGGCGCCATGCGCATGAACTGCGAGGGGATGGGCACCTTGAGGATCTGCAGCTTGGCCTGGAAGGTGTCGGTAAAGCCAAAGATCAGCGAGGCCCCAAAGGCGCCAAAGGGGTCCCATTTGCCAAAGACCATCGCTGCCAGCCCGATAAAGCCCTTGCCCGCGGTCATCAGTTCGTCAAAGCGGGGCACCGAGCCCAACACCAGAAACACGCCGCCCAGCCCGGCCACCATGCCGCCGAGGATGACGTTGACGTAGCGCACGCGGAACACGTTGATGCCCAGGGTGTCGGCTGCCCGCGGATGCTCGCCCACCGCCCGTGTGCGCAGCCCCCAGCGGGTGTAGTAGAGCATCACGTGCACCACGATGAGCAGGGCAAAGAGCAGGTAGACGATCAGGTTGTTCTCAAAGAACACCGGGCCGATGATGGGTATGCGCGAGAGCAACGGCACGGGCCAGTTGGCGAACTTGCCCGGGTTGTTGAGGTGCTGGTACTGCGTCAAGAACTTGGCGCTGATAAAACTGGTGCCGCCTGTCGCCAGGATGTTGATGGCCGTGCCGCTGATGATCTGGTTCACCTTGTAGCGGATCGAGAGCACCGCCAGCAGCACGCCCAGCAGGCCCGACGACAGCACGGCGGCCAGCAGGCCCACCCACAGGCTGCCCGAAAGGCTGCCGAACACCGCCGAGACCAGGGCGGCGGTCAGCATCATGCCTTCGATGGCGATGTTGATGACGCCCGAGCGCTCGCACAAGACGCCGCTCAGGGCGGCCAGCGCGATGGGCGTGGCGCGCTGCACGGCCGTCTCGAGGATGCCGATCAGGTTCAGGCTTTGGTCGCGGGCGGCCCACGTCAAAAAGGCCAGCACCAGCAACCCGGCCACCAGCCCGAGCACCAGGCCCTGGGCCCGCTCAAAGCCTCGCACGAGCTGCACCGCACCCAACGCCACCGAGATGAGCGCCATGGCATAGAGGCTTGCCAACACGGGCAGGGTCACATCGGGCAGGCGCAGGGCAGCCGTCTGGCGCCCCGGGTTGAGCACAAAGGTGGCCAGTTGCCCGGTGCTCGAGGTGCGCACGAAAAAGAGATAGATGATCAGCCCGATGGCGATGAGCACGATGCCCAGCGTGCGGCTGCGCTGTTTGGCCTGCGGATCGATGATCGTCGCGGTTGTGCTCATACCTGCACCCCCTCTGCGGCGCTGCCGACGAGAGGCTGTTCCTCAGGGCCGCGCTGCTTGATGCGGTAGATGGCGCGGATGATCTCGGGCGCGGCGATAAAGATGATGATCATCGCCTGCAAGATCGAGATGATGTCGATGGGAATCTGCGCCACCGACTGCATGCGCGTGGCGCCCGCGCGCAGTGTGCCAAAGAGCAGCGCTGCCAGCACCACCCCCACCGGGTGACTCCGCCCCAGCAGCGCCAGCGCAATCGAGTCAAAGCCATAGCCTGCCGAAAAGGCGTTGGGCATATAGTAGATCAGGCCGGTGATGTCGTTGGCGCCGGCCATGCCCGCCAGGCCGCCGCTCAGGAACATGGCCAGCACGATGTTGCGCGTCAGGCTGATGCCGGCGTAGCGCGCTGCGCTAGAGTTGGCGCCCACGGTGCGCAGCTCGAACCCGATGGTGGTCTTGAACAGCAGCCAGTAGACCAGCGCGGCCATGGCCAGCGCCACGAAAAAGCCGGCATGAAAGCGGATATCGCCCCCGAAAAAGCGCGGCAGGCGGGCGCTGGCCTCGATCTCGGGCGAGATGGGCCGGTAGCCTCCCGGGCGCATCATGGGCCCATTCAGTAGCCAGTCGCTCAGCGCAAAGGCGATATAGTTCATCATGATGGTGTTGATCACCTCGTGGCCGCCGGTCTTGGCCTTGAGCAGCCCGGGTATAGAGCCCCAGAGCCCGCCGCCAACCACGCCGGCCAGCAACGTCAGTGGCAGGTGCACCCAGATGGGCAGCCCCTTGAGGCTATAGCCCACAAACACCGACGCCAGGCCGCCCACAAAGTACTGCCCCTCGGCGCCGATATTGAACACCCCCGCACGAAAGCTCAACGCCACCGCCAGCCCCGTCAGGATGTAGGGCGTCGACTTGACCAGGCTCTCTGACAGCGAATAAAAGGCGCGGTTCAACAGCGACGGATCGCCGCGCGTCCAGGCGGCCACGGCTTGCACCATCTCCTTGGGGTTGCCGATCGAGCCCTCGAACAGCGCCACATAGGCCACACGCACGGCGCGCCAGGCAGCCTTGAGGCCGACGCCGGGCTTTTGGAAAAAGTTGAAATGGATCGTCACGCCCGGGCCCAGCGCGGGGTACAGGGCGCGCGCCTCGTCGAGGCCGATCTGCGTCGCGGGGTCGTCCACCTCGGCCACCACGCGCAGGCTCTTGCGGCCCAACGCCACGGCGTCGCCGATGACGACCTCGTTGGGGTGTCGCCAGAGGGCCTCTTCGAGCGAGATCTCGGTTTCGGGGTTGGTAAAGGGCACCGCCACCTGCCTGGGGATGCGTGTGAACGCGGCGATGACCTGCAGGTCGGTGACGATGATCAGAATGCCGCCCAGGATGAGAGCGGTGACAATGGCCAACACAGGCATCAATAGCGCCTGCAGGCGCCGGCCACGCTTGCGCGGTGATCGGTTCATCAGCCACTCACCTCCTCTGGTTGCGGCCGCGCCTGTGCGCTGCGCACGCCTGCCATCAACAGGCCGATCTGGTCTCGACTGGCCTCGCTGGCCGGGATGTCGGCCATCAGCTCGCCTCTGAACATCACCAAGATGCGGTCGGCCAACTGCATCACCTCGTCCAGCTCTGACGAGATGAGCAGCACGCCGGCGCCGCCGTCGCGCTTTTCAACGATGCGGCTGTGGATGTATTCGATCGAGCCCACGTCGAGCCCGCGGGTGGGCTGTGAGGCGATCAGCAACTGGATGGGGCGGTTGAACTCGCGCGCCACGATCACCTTTTGCTGGTTGCCGCCCGAGAGGTTGGCGACCTTGGTGTCGATGCCGGGGGTGCGCACGTCAAAGTCGTCGACGAGTTGGCGGGCAGAGCCATCGATGGCCTCTCTCTGCAGCCTGATGCCCCGGGCAAACGGGGGCCGGTAGTAGGTGTTCAGGATAAAGTTGTCGGCCACAGGAAAGCTCAGCACCAGGCCATCTTGCTGGCGGTCTTCGGGCACATAGGCGGTGCCGTGCTCGACGATCTTGCGCGGCGACGCGTTGGTCACGTCATCGCCGGCGATGCGCACCTGGCCTGCAATGCTCGACCGCATACCGGTGAGGGCCTCGACCAGCTCGGTTTGGCCGTTGCCCTGCACGCCGGCCAGGCCCACGATCTCGCCACGGCAGACCTCGAACGAGACGTTCTTGACGGCCAGGTGGTGGCGATCGTCGAGCACATCCAGCCCGTCAACCACGAGCACCGGCTCGCCGGGGCAAGCGGGCGCCTTTTCCACCGCCAGAGAGACGGCGCGGCCTACCATCATGGCGGCCAGGGCCTCTTCGCTGGTCTCGGCAGGCGTGGTCTCGCCCACCACGCGCCCGCGGCGCAGCACCACGATGCGATCGGCCAGCTCCATCACCTCGTTGAGCTTGTGGCTGATAAAGATGACCGACTTGCCGCTATCCACCAGACGGCGGATGATGGCGAACAGGTCGAGCACCTCTTGCGGCGTGAGCACGGCCGTAGGCTCGTCGAGGATGAGCACATCGGCGCTGCGGTAGAGCACCTTGATGATCTCGACGCGCTGCTGCACGCCCACGGGCAGGGTGCGGATGGTGGCGTCGGGATCGACGGCCAGGCCATAGGCCTCAGAGATCTCGCGGACGCGCACGGCGGCGCGCCGTCGGTCGAGGAACACGCCCTGGCGCACCGGCTCGTCGCCCAGCATGACATTCTCGGTGACGGTGAGCGGTGGCACCAGCATAAAGTGTTGGTGCACCATGCCGATGCCCTGGTGTATGGCGTCTTGTGGGCTCGAGATGGCCACCTCTTGGCCGCGGATGGTGATGCGGCCGCTGGTGGGGGCATAGAGCCCGTAGAGGATGTTCATCAGGGTGCTCTTGCCGGCGCCGTTTTCGCCCAACAGGGCCAGAATCTCACCCTGGTGCAGCGCAAGGTCGATACCGTCGTTGGCGACCACCCCTGGAAAGACCTTGGTGATGCCCTCAAGCTGCAAGATTGGGGCCATGCTCTCCTCCGCTGTGGCGCTACGGGCCGACCCGGTTGCTGGGGGCATTCTACTCGCCCATGCGGTGCCATGGCAAGCGGCCGCTCAAGAGGCGCAAGGAGCACGAAATGAAAAGAGGAGCGGGCGCAAGCCCGCTCCTCTTGGGTGCCGATCGCGACGAAGGCTATTCGCGCCCGCGCGCCAGCGCCTCGTTCGAGAGCTCCACGGCCTCGTCCAGGGCGGTCTGGGCATCGGCGATGCCTTCGAACACCTTGGTCATGGCCTCTTCGGCGTAGGTGCGCATCTCTTGCTCACCTGCGACGGCGGGGCCTGGCTGTGCAGCCGGCATGATGACCTCGACCTGCTCCTTGACGATGGGGTTCTCGGCAAAGTAGTCGTCCAACAGGGCCGACGCCGAGGCGCGCACCGGCATGTAGCCCGAGGCGCTGCCCCACTTGGCGGTCTGCTCAGTCGAGCTAAAGAACTTCATGAACAACCAGGCGGCCTTTTGCTTGGCCTCGGTCGTCTTGAACATCACCAGGCTACCACCATACAGCACCGTGCCGGGCCTGCTGGGGTTCGATTGCGGCGGCAGTGTGTGGCCATATTCCTTGACCAAACCACCGCTTTCCTCGACGGCCTGCTGGTAGTAGTAGGTGCCCGAGGTCGAGCCAAAGGTGAACGCCACGTTGCCCTTGCCGAACTCGGCCTGGTCGGCGTAAGAGCCTTCCGGCTTGACGGCCGCGCCGGCGTCGATCAGGCGCTTCATCATCGCGAGCGCCTCGACGGCCTCGGGGCCGTTGAAGATGGCCTCGGTCTGATCGGCGTTGGTGCGCGAGGCGCCGCGGCTCAACAGCCAGCTATCGAGCGTCGAGGCGTTCTCATAGTAGGCGTAGCCGATCTTGCCGGTCTTGTCGTGGACGGCAAGGCACATCTCCTCGAACTCTGCCCAGGTCTTGGGAGGCGCGTCGTAGCCGGCCTCTTTCAGCAGGTCGAGGTTGTACCACATACCCTCGGCGCTCTTGGCGAACGGGAAGGTAAAGTACTTGTTCCCATAGGCGGGGAAGCGCCCTTCGGCCAGATAGCCGGGGTAGATGTCTGACAGGTCCTCGGCGGTGAGGCCAAGATCGGGATCGTTGATATACGGATCCAGCTCTTGCACCACGCCGGCCTTCAGATAGTCAGAGACCATCGAAGGATAGGACACGGCCAGGTCGGGCGTGCCACCAGCGGCGATGGCGGCCACCAGCTTCTTGTAGAGGCTGGTATAGTCGCCCTGATAGGTGGCGATCACGTTGATCTCGGGATACTTGGCCTCAAAGTCGGCGATGATCTCGTCCAGCAACTCGCCACGGAAGCTGTCTGGCGCCTGGTTGTGCCAGAACACCAGGTTGACCGCTTCGCCCAGCACCACGCCGGTCTCGACGCCCGTGGGCGCCTCGCCCCAGCCGGTCCAAACCTGCTTGGCGATGACCTGCTTGCGCAGATCCTCGAGCTCGGCCTTGAGTTCGGCGGGAATCTGGTCTTCCATCGTGCCAGGGGCCAGGCCGACGCCGTCATTGGCCAGCGTGCCCACATAGGTGCCGCCGGCAAAGGTGCCGTCCACCACCTGCTCGACGACGCCCACCACAGAGACATCCATGTTCTTGAGCACCGAGGTGAGCACGACGTTGGCATACTGCGGCGCAGTGATGGTCCAGTCGGCGTCGACGCCGATCAGCATGCCACCGCGCTCTTGCAGCACGGCTGCGGTGCCGTTGCCCACAGGGCCGGCCACCGGCATGATGATGTCAGCGCCCTCGTCCATCAGGCTCTCGGCCGCGCGGCGACCATCATCGGTGGACTCAAAGTTGCCCACGTAATAGTCGGTGCCGAGGACCTTGACGTTGGTGCCATGCACCTGGTTGTACTGCCACACGCCCTGGGCAAAGCCGTCCATAAAGATGGTCACCGAGGGGATCTCGATGCCACCAAAGGTGCCCACCACGCCGGTCTTGGTCATGCCTGCGGCGAGGTAGCCAGCCAGGAAGGTGGCCTGATCGGTGGCGTAGGTGAGGCCCAGCACGTTCGGCATGGGCTCGTCGTAGCCAAAGTCGACAATCGCGAACTTGACGTCGGGGTTGGCCTTGGCAAAGTTGGCCGTGTCCTCGCCCAGCAGATAGCCTACTGTGAGGATCAGGTCGACGCCCTGCTGCAGATACTCGGTGATGTTCTTGGCATAGTCGGTCTGCTGCTGCGATTCGAGGTAGCTGCCTTCGATGCCAAGCTGCTCGATGGCGTCTTGGACGCCCTTCCACGAGGTCTGGTTGAACGACAGGTCGTCGACGCCACCCATGTCGGTCACCAAGCCAACCTTGACGACCTCAGGTTCGGGTGTGGCGGCGGGGGCCTCAGCGGCGGCTTCCGGCTTGGCCGTCGGCGCTGCAGGCACCGGCGTCGGGGTGGGCTGAGTGCAGCCGCTGAGCACCATCGCCAGTGCCAGTAGCACACTCAGCGCAGCGAATAGTCTAGTGCGCATTACATCCTCCTCATTGGGCCATGGATCAAGGGGAGCGGTTCGCTCCAAGCCCATGTATTATACTCTGCTGAGAAGGGCATGCAAGGCGTGCCAGCATAGGCTCTGACATGGATTGTTGGCGGGCGCTGAACCGTGCTAGAATCGCGCCAGTTCAAAGACCGAGGTGGGATGCTGCTTCCACTGCTTCCTGCGATGCTGTCGGTGCTGTCGGTGGCCGCCTGGTATGCGGTCAGGCGCAGCGGTCAGGCAGCCTGGGCACGCCGATCCTATCTGGGGGCCAACGCGATGGCCCTGATCGTGGCGTTGCTGCTGCCGGACTCTGAGGCCATTCTGACGCCTGGCGGCGCATCTATAGCCCATCTGCAGCTGGCCTGGGGAGGCGCGTCGCGCCAGGGCGCGGTGGCGTTGCTGTTGGCCACGTTGGCGCACCAGGTCACCCCGCGCGAAGACCAGCGTGTGGCGCCCGAGGCGCTGCTGGTGGCGGTGTCGCTGGCAAGCCTGGCGGCTGCCAACGCGCAGGCGTTGGGCCTGTCGGTAGGCCTGCTGGGCATCGTCATCGTCTGGGTCGAGGGCGCCCTGCCGGCCGGCTCGCGCAGCCCCTTTGCCGTCTTGGGGCTCATGGCCATGCTGGCGGCTCTTGCGCTGCTGGGGCTCATCGCGGCCGCCTCGCTACGGCCGGCCGGCGGGCTGACGACGCCTTCCTGGGTGGCGGGCGCCGTGGTGTTTGGTCTGGGCTTTGGCGGGCTGCTGTTGGGCTACCCCGCTTTGCGCTGGCCCACGATGGCGGCCTGCACCGTCACGGCGGCGCATCTGCTGCAGCGCCTGTATACCCCGCCGGGCGTCGCTCAGGCTTCGATGACGTTGGCGCTGGCCGTGGGCGGCCTGGCGGTGCTCATCGCCGGCGTATCGACAGCGCTGTGGGGCCCGCGCGGGCGCGCTCTCGATGCGCTCTATAGCCTGGCCTTTGGCCTGGCGCTGTTGGCGGCTGTGCTCGATGCCACGCCGCACAGCGGCACGTCGGTGGTGGCGCTGTTGGGCGCCGTGCTGGCCTACTCGGCGCTGGTGGCGCTCGAGCGCTCTGAGGGGCTTGGCTGGTATGAGCTGCCCCGTCTGGTCGCCGTGGCCACCCTGGCCGGGCTTTTGCCGGGGGGGCTGCTGGTGGCGCGCTGGCGCGTGCTCACGGCCAGCCTGGCGCTGGGCGATGGCTGGCTGGTGTTCTGGCAGGTGCTGGCGAGCGTGCTGGCCTGCTGGGTGGCTGCCAAGATCGCCATACCCTGGGCGTGGGTGCGGGGCGCCTCGATGCGGCCGCGCGACTGGACAGCGTGGGGGTTGGGGGCGTTGTTGGCCCTGCTCTGCCTGGCTCTGGGTGTGGCGCCCTTTGTGGTAGCGCCCGGGTTG
>MTKY01007067.1_pt1 | contig 10222 bp, 9 predicted proteins | sample 1042731 | NCBI WGS metagenome assembly MTKY01 (sample SAMN06212206, study PRJNA360538) | anaerobic digester metagenome | biome: Wastewater treatment plant; material: sludge; isolation source: anaerobic digester fed with sludge from wastewater treatment plant | place: Denmark: WWTP Soeholt ... | reverse complement strand
ACAAGGACAAGGACAAGGACAAGGACAAGGACAAGGACGAACCGAAGGATGAGCCGAATGACGAGCCGGAACCTTCGAAGTCGGTGGTGGCGCAGATGATTATCTCGCCTACCTCGCCGCTGGTCGGCCGCTCGGTACGCCAGGAGCACATCGCGCGCCGCTACGACGTCGTCGTCGTCGGCCTGCGCCCGCGCGCCGACAGCAGCGCCTGGCAGCGCGAGAACCTGCCCGACCGTGCCATCAACGCCGGCGACATCCTGCTGCTGCAGGGCGAGCCGGCGGCGATGCAGCAGGCGCAGCGCGACCGCATCGGTCTGCTGCTCGACGAACGCTTCGCGTTGCCGCGCCAGGACAAGGCAGCGCTGGCCCTGATCACGATGGCCGCGGTGGTGCTGCTGGCCGCGATCAAGGCGCTGCCGATCGCGCTGGCCGCGCTCGGCGGCGTCGTCGTGCTACTGCTCGGGCGCTGCTTGTCCTGGGAGGACGTGACGCACTCGCTGTCGGTCAAGGTCATCCTCCTGGTCGCCGCCAGCCTGGCGCTGGGCAACGCCCTGCTGGTCAGCGACGCCACCGCCTGGTTGGCACAGCAACTGGCGTCGGCCTCGCAGGCGCTGTCGCCGGCCTGGGTGCTGGTGCTGCTGATGGGCCTGATGGGCCTGCTGACGAACTTCGTTTCGAACAACGCCGCCGCAGCCATCGGCACGCCGCTGGGCATCGAGCTGGCGCGCCAGCTCGGCGCGCCGCCCGAGGCCTTCGTGCTGGCGGTGCTGTTCGGCTGCAACCTGTGTTACCTGACGCCGATGGGCTACCAGACCAACCTGCTGGTGATGAACGCCGGCGGCTACCGCTTTGGCGACTTCGTGCGCGTCGGCACGCCGCTGTTCCTGATCATGTGGGTGGGTCTGTCGTACGGCCTGATACTGAGCTACGGTATGTAGGCATGTCGGCTCCGGCCTGGTCCTTGGCGTGGACCAGCTCGTGGGTGCGCTACTGGATGCGCTGCTACTTCCCCTCCGATTCCTGCACGTCATGAACGATGGCAAGGTTGTCATGGGACAAGGCCGGGAGTATTTTGGCCCGGGGGAGAAATTCGTCCGAGGATTGCGGGGTTTGGGAAGGATCGGGACGAAAGATTTTCAGGCAAATCTTATTTTGGCTGTGATTTTCATTGGCTGAAAAGGTGCGGACGGAGGACGAGGACTCCTGCTGACCCTCGATGACATGGCGGCCGGCAATCACGTCACCGGTGGAAAATCCGCAACGGGAATTCATGCGCGGCTCCTCGCTCGGAAAAGCAGAGGGTCACAAGGACGGCGTCGGTCTCCCGGACCAAACCGGAACGGCGGGATTTCTACCTTGGTTTGGCACGGATTGTTTGGGAGACGATGCCCGATGGCGCATGAATTGAGCAAATCCATCATGAAGTCCCTGCTCCAGGCCAGACAGGCTTTGGACGACTTCCTCGCCCAACCCGCCCATGTCGGGGATATTCAGAAGATGGCCGGTCTTTTGGCCGACTGCTTCCACCAGCGGGAATTCACCCAATGTCATCCGTGCCTCCGAAACTGCCCGCAAGGCGGAGCTGAAGGTTTTGCTGTTACTGGGCAAGGGCGGCGGGGCTTTGCAGGGTTTTTGGGGCGATGAACTCTGGGTTGGCACCACAGCCACGCAACGGGTTCAGGATGTCCACATGACCGTCCTCCACATCCTGGTTGAATCGGTGGAACGGCTGCTTTTTCCCGAAAATTACGGCGAAGAGTAAAGATCCGGACCGGTCAGGGAAGATTCAACGCGATTTCATTTTCGCCAGGGCCCTTTCCGGCAAAATTGTGCATTCGCGAAGCGCACACGCGAAGGTGGTGTGCCCGCTGAAGATGCAGTACCGCAACGGGACGACACGCATGAACGGACACTGCTGCGCGAGGCAATGGGTGATATGGCCGGACGACGTATCAGTTACTGAACAGGAAATCCTCTGATGAATGACAGCACAAAGCCCCTGAGCTTCCCCGCCGCTGCGCTACCGTGGATCGAGAGCGCCACGGGGGGACGCATTCTCGAACTCACGCGCATGGTGGTGCGCCGCGAGGCATGGCGCGTCGTGGTGGACGACGGCAGCGCCACGCCACGATCCTGGTTCCTGCGGATCGATCGCGCGATCGCCGCGGGCAAACCCTATCCGCGCGATCTGGCGCGCGAGACCGGGTTGATCCGGTTTCTGCAGGCAAATACCGGGATCCCGACCCAGCGCATTCTTGGCTGGAACGACGAGCACGCGGTGGCGATCCAGTCCTTCGAGCCGGGACGCGCGGACCTGCACAACGTCTCACGCGAGGAACAGCATGACGTGATGATGCATTTCATGGACATCATGGCGGAGATGCACTCCCTCGATGTACACGGGATCGGACTGCCACGCTTCGAGATCCCGCCCACGCCGGAGCAGCATTCGCTGATGGAGCTGCACGCGGTGGACGATCCCCGACTGGCGACGCTGCCGGTGGATTCCAGTACGGTATTGGGGGCGTTTGGCAAACGCTGGTTGCTCAACCATGTGCCGACCAGCGTGGAGCGCACCGTGCTGTTGCAGGGCGACACCGGACCCGGTAATTTCCTGTTCGAGGATCATCGCGTGACCGCGGTCGTGGATTGGGAGTGGGCGCATTATGGCGACCCGATGGAAGACGTGGGCAATCTGTGGGTACGCGATTTCTTCACCCCGAGCTGTGGTGGCGACCTCACGCCATATATCCGGCACTACACGCAAAACGCCGGCATCACACTCGATCGGCAGAAGGCGATCTACTATCTCGTGCACCAGCTGGTGCGCTCGGTATTCACGCTCCCCGGGCTGGTGCGCCGACCCGACTGGAGGAGCACGGTCGCCCTCAACCTGGGTTACCAGGCGGTTTGCGACATCACCTGCTGCGAGGCGCTGGGCATGTACCACAGCCTCGCGGAGCCGCGCTTCGAACTCCTCGATATCCCCGAAGACATTCACGACGGACGACCCGGCATGAATGAGGACGGCGAGCTCTACCAGTTGCTGTCCGAACAGCTGGAACGCGGCATCGCACCGGAGTTGCACAACGACTTTGCCCGCAACATGGCCCTGGGCGCTTCCGGCATCACACGCTACCTGGAGCGGCGGCACCTGTACGGCGCGGCCGCGGATTCGCTGGAGCACTCGGGTATCGATGCGATTCTCGGCGTGCGCCACGCATCGCTGAAAGAAGCCCGCCAGGCGTTCATGACCCGGCTGCCGCAACTGCAGGCTGCAGACGAGGAGCGCGTGATTCGCCACTGCTGGGGTGTGGCGCGGCGCAACATGCAACTGATGGAACCGCTGGTTGCGCGCTGGAGCTACTGCAAGCTGCCCACGTTGAACTGATCCGTGTTCCGGGCGTGGCTGCATCCGCCCGGGTGTGCCACGTAACAGGCAATTCGCAGGCATTGCTCCTTGAGGATTGCCGTGGCTCCCCCTGATCACCCGCAATGCTATGCTCTGGCCTTCTTCGGAATCGATGACAGGGAGCTTGCCGTGCAACGACGTGACACGCTGAAAGGATTGCTGCTGCTCGGCGGTTTCGGTTTCCCGGCAGCGGTGCAACGGGCACTGGCCGCGGGCCTCACGCCAGAGGGTAGCGCCGCCGGTATGTTCGATGTGCCGGCGCGGGCGCTGGTCGCGGCGCTGGCCGAGCGCATCATCCCGGCGACCGATACGCCGGGCGCCGTGGAGGCTGGGGTGGTCGATTTCATCGAACAGATCGTGTTCAGCTGGTACACGGATGCCGAGCGCGCGATATTTCTCCAGGGACTGGAGGACGCCGGGGCGATGGCCACGACGCGGTTTCAACAAGACTTCGCGACGCTTGATGGCGAGCGTCAGGACCAGTTGCTGGGCGAACTCGAGCAGCGTGCGCTGGCTGTGGCAAAGCCTGCTGCGTTTTCCCTGCAACCCGACCTCGACGAGGACCTCTCACCGTTTTTTTCCAAGCTGAAGGAACTCGTCGTGGTGGGTTATTACACCTCCGAAATCGGCGCCACCCGGGAACTGCGCTACGAGCGCATGCCGATGGTTTATCGCGCCGATGTGCCGCTGGCCGAGATCGGGCGTGCCTGGGCAAACGGCATGAAGGACTGAGGGCGATGCCGATGAATACGGATTTCGATGCAATCGTGGTGGGTTCGGGCATCAGCGGTGGCTGGGCGGCGAAAGAGCTGAGCGAGAAGGGCTTGAAAGTTCTGGTGCTGGAGCGCGGCGCGCCGTTGACGCACGGCGAGGATTACGTTGGCGAACATCGCGCGCCGTGGGAAACACCCCTGCGTGGCAAACCGCTGCGCGAGCTGTACAAGAGCGATTATGCGGTGCAGAGCACCTCGTTTGCCTTTGGCGAGAACAACCGCCCGTTCTGGAACAACGATCGTGAAAACCCCTATGTGATGGATGGCGAATCGCCGTTTCTGTGGATGCGCGGCGCCGTTGTGGGCGGCAAATCGCTGATGTGGAGCCGCCAGGTTTATCGCTGGAGCGATATGGACTTCGGCGCCAATGCCCGCGACGGGCACGGCATCGACTGGCCGCTCCGCTACGCGGATATCGCGCCATGGTATGCGCATGTCGAACGCTTCATCGGGGTCAGCGGCGCAGCCGAGGATATCCCGCATCTGCCGGATGGCGAATTCCTGCCGGCCATGGACATGAACGCCGGCGAGAAGCACCTGAAACGCGAGGTGGAGCAGAAATTCGCCGGTCGCCGCGTGATCATGGGTCGAGCGGCGGTGCTGACCCGCGAGCACAACGGGCGCGGCGCCTGTCATTACTGTGGACCATGCGAGCGCGGCTGCTCGGTGGGTGCGTATTTCTCGAGCCTGAGTTCCACCTTGCCCGCCGCGGCGAAGACCGGGCGCTTGACGCTGCGTGCCAACAGCGTGGTCGAAGGGCTCGATTACGATCCCGCCACGCGCAAGGTGAGTGCCGTGCGCGTCATCGACAGCACAAGTGGAGAACGGCTGCGCTTCAGTTCCCGCCTGGTATTCCTGTGTGCCTCCACGGTTGGCAGCACCCAGATCCTGCTCAATTCACGCAGCGACAGCTTTCCCGAAGGGCTTGCCAACGGCAGCGGGACGCTCGGTCGCTACCTGATGGATCACACCAACGGTCTTGGTGCGTTCGGCCTGTTTCCGAACCTGCTGATGGATCGTTATTACAGTGGCAACCGTCCCAACAATATCTATATTCCGCGCTTCAGGAACCTCGGTGCCGGGGGTGATGCAGCGGAATTCGTTCGCGGCTATGGTTTCCAGGGCGCCGCGTTTCGCACCAACTGGTCGATGAACTACCGGATGCCCGGTTTTGGCGCCGGGTTCAAGCAGACGCTGCGTTATCCCGGGTACTGGGCCATGTTCCTGGCGGGATTCGGCGAGTGCCTGCCGCAGCAGCGCAATCGCATGTATCTGCACCCGAACAAGGTAGACCGCTTCGGCATTCCCCAGGTCGCATTCGATTTCGCCTGGCACGACAACGAGAAGCGCATGTGCCGCGATATCGTCAACGAGGCAGAGGCGATGCTGAGAGCGGCAGGCGCGCAGATCGTGATGCGCCTGGAGGAACCGGAACCGCCCGGCGGCGCGATTCACGAGATGGGGAGCGCGCGCATGGGTCGCGATCCGGCGCAGTCGGTTCTGAACGGCTGGAACCAGGCACATGAGGTCGAAAACCTGTTCGTCACCGATGGTGCGGCGATGAGCTCGACCGCATGCGTCAACCCCTCGCTGACCTACATGGCGCTGACCGCGCGCGCCTGTGATTACGCCGTGGCACGGCTCCGTAGTGCGTAGCACCGCACCCATCCGCTTCGCGGGTCGAGACGAGGAGACACTTCGAGCATACGTCCGTCACCAGGAGCACGAAGATGAGCGCCTGGGGCAGATGAATCGGCTGCGTTGATTAGCCGCCGCGCTTGCTCAGGGCTGACTCCGTTTGCCTAGCCGACCCTGCCAGGTATCACCACCCACTCGGGTTCATCGAATTCCCCGATGATATTGATTTCGCATTTCTGGTAGTGCTCTGCGAGGATGTCGCGGACGATCTTGCTTCTGTTGTCGTCCTTTTGGTCTCGCGCCTGGCGGGATTCCCAGTTGGCGATAGCCAGCAACCGGTTTGGATTGTTGAGGTCACGGTGCAGGCGAGTGCCGAGAGCGCCCGGTGTTTGCTGGATGATTTCGCTGGCGCGAATCCAATTGGCTGCGTATTGCTCCACGGTGAAGCCCGGTTTGACAATAACTTCGAAGATAAATTTCATGTATATCCGACGCCCCCCGCTTCGAGTAGCGATATTGTTCAGAGTCTTCCGGGCATTATAAGAGCGTCGTCGCGCAGTCGTTCCATTGAACGATTCCACATGGGCACTCTGATTGGGTTTTGCCCGGCTCGATCAGCTCGAGCCACGATGCTCAGCCCGCGCAGAGACCGCCGTCCAGTGCCAGCGCCTGTCCGGTCATGAAACTGTTCTCGCGCGCACAGGCCCACAGCATGGCCTGCACGATCTCGGGTGGTTCGCCGAGACGCCGCATCGGAATGGCCGCCGCCATGTTGTCCAGGGTGCGGCTGTGTCCGCTGTGCAGCAGCTCGCCGAGGATCGGGGTGCGGGTGTAGGCGGGGCATAGCGCGTTCACCCGGATGTTGCGTTTCGCATACTCGAGCGCGGCGGTCCTGGTGAGGCCGATCACTCCATGCTTGGCCGCGGCATAGGCGGCCATCATCGGGGCGCCGCGGATACCGGCAACCGAACTCACGTTGAGGATCACGCCGCCGCCCTGCCTGAGCATATGCGGCAGTTCGGCGCGCATGCACAGGAACACGCCTTTCAGGTTGACCGCCACATTGCGATCGAAGGTCTCCTCGTCGCAGTCGGCCAGCCGCGTCAGCGCATGCCCGATGCCGGCATTGTTCAGCGCCACGTCGATGCGACCGAAACGCGCGATGGTTGCGGCCACGAATTGCTCGACCTCGCTTGCGCGCGCCACATCGCAACCCATGCTGAGTACATTGCCCTCATCGAGCCCCTGCCCGCGCACCGTTTCGTGCAATGCCTCCACATTGATGTCGCTCAGCGCGAGCTGTGCCCCCGCGGCAGCAAAGCTCTTCGCCGCGAGCCGCCCGAAGCCGCTGCCCGCGCCGGTTATGAGGACCACCTGGCCGGTGAAATCGCAAGCTGTCATACAACACTCCCCGTGGACCGGAATTCAACCGGGCATTGGCAAACCGTTTGCCGGGTTCTCAGCCGGGAGCTTGCGCCCCGGTCTGCGGTGCCGCGGCGCGACGCGCGAGCGTCACCCGGGAACCGTTGCGCCGCCCCAGCACGCCGCAGATCCACACCGAGCAATCCATCAGCCGTTCGAGGTCGATGCCGGTGTCGATGCCCATGCCGTGCAGCAGATAAACCACGTCTTCGCTCGCGACGTTGCCCGAGGCGCCGGCCGCGTAGGGACAGCCCCCCAAACCGGCGATGGCGGCATCGAACACCGCGACGCCGGATTCGAGCGAGGCGTAGATGTTCGCGATCGCCATGCCATAGGTGTCGTGGAAATGACCGGCCAGCTGCGCCACCGGAACCTGCGCGCTCACCGCCTCGAGCATGGCGCGGGTGCCGCCCGGGGTGCCGGCGCCGATGGTGTCTCCGAGGCTGATCTCGTAACAACCCATGCCGTGGAGGGCCGCCGCCACCGCGGCCACGGCGCGCGGTTCGATGGCGCCTTCGTAGGGGCAGCCCAGCACACAGGATACGTAGCCGCGCACCCGCACGCCGGCATCGATGGCGGCTTGCATCAGGGGTTCGAAGCGGCCCAGCGATTCGGCGATCGAGCAGTTGATGTTGCGTTGCGAGAAGGATTCGCTGGCGGCCGCAAACACCGCGACCTCGGTGGCGCCGGCTGCCAGCGCCGCCTTGAAGCCCTTGAGGTTCGGCGTCAGCACCGGGTACGAGACACCGGGCAGGCGCACGATCCGCGCCATCACCGCGGCATTGTCAGCCATCTGCGGTATCCATTTGGGCGAGACGAAGGAGGTGGCCTCGATGGTGCGCAGTCCGGCCCGGCCCAGGGCGGCGATCAATTCCACCTTGAGCTCGGTGCCGAGCAATTGCGGCTCGTTCTGCAGTCCGTCACGCGGACCCACTTCGACCAGCCGGACCTTCGTTGGCAAAGTCATGGCGCTCTCCACGGACGGCGGGTGCGTTGCTCAGACCGTTTCGGTCAGCGCGAACTCCATTGAGGTTACGGTCACGAATTTGTCGGCGCTGAGGCTGCGCTCGCCGTCCCAGCGGTAGGCGGCAAGCTTGCCGCCCGGCTTGGCAACGCTGTAATCGAGACAGCCGATATTCGGTGCCAGTGGCGCCGGCTGGCCGCTCAGCCAGTAATGACCCATGAATACCGGAGGATCCTGGCGGCTGTATTCGAGCAGGTGATCACCGGTGATATCGTCATCCGGAATCTGGGTGGCGAGCTTTTCCGAGCCGAGGTAGGCGGCGCGGTAATTGCGCGCCTCGCCATCCCACCAACGCACCCGGATGTGATGCCGCTCGGTGCCTTCCTTGTCAAAGAAACTGTGGCCGCTCGGCAGCGCAATCTCCTTGCCCTTGAGCAGGGTTTCGACCGCCTTGAACTCCCAGTTGCCGTGGGTGCAGGAGGAGTAGAGCAGGCTGTTGCTGAGGCCGCCCGCGTGGTTGTAGTTGTTGCTGATCCGGGCAATCGCCTCGCGGTCCCAGCAGGCATGGACGATGCGCAGGTCGCCGAGGTCCAGCCACATCGGCAGCCGCCCGAACCAGTCGATCAGCTCGTGGTAATCGTCGGTGTATTCGTAGGCATCGAGGAATACCCGGTGCTGCTGGTAATTCTTGGCGTTGTGGTCACGGAAAAAACCGCCGCCGGAGCGTGGCGTGGCATAGGCAATCGCGTTGAATTCATGGTTTCCCATCACCGCGAGTGCGCTGCCGCGCTCGATCATCGGCCGCACGATGCGAATCACTCCGCGCTGGTGCGGTCCGCGGTCGATGAAGTCACCGAGAAAGATCACCTTTCTTTCGGGGTGGCGATAGACGCCGTCAAACAGCGAGTACCCCAGCCGCCCGAGCAGGGCCTCCAGTGTTCGCGCGTGTCCGTGGATATCGCCGATGATGTCGTAGCCTGCTTGCACTGCCGCCTCGGTCGGGGGTGGATTCGATATTTATTCTAGTCGAGGAGACGGTCGGGGCGCGACCGCGCGGCGCTCCTTCACCCGGAGGCGTGGCGTCGCGACTGCCCGCGAAAGGCCAAAACATGATCAAATCGCCTCCAACGGCGTAAATAAAGGGGCTGAGGTGATGAAAAAATGGCTGTTGCGGATCGCGCTCTTCCTGCTGGTACTGACCCTGAGCGGTGCCACGGTGATCTACTTCGGCTTGCGCGAGCTGGGCTTTTTCCGGGAGCCGGTTTTCGAAACCGGAGCGCCGCTGCTGCCGGAGCTGCGCCATCCCGCCGTGCTGGTATTCTCGAAGACCAATGCATTCATCCACCGCGAGGCCATCCCGGCCGCGCAATCCGCGCTGCGCCGGATCGGCAAGGCACGCGGCTGGTCAGTGTACCTTTCCGACAATGGCGCGATCCACAACGCGCGCGATCTGCAGCGCTTCGATGCCGTGGTCTGGAACAATGTCACCGGTGAGGTACTCGATGCCGGACAGAAACGCGCACTGCGCGACTACCTCGAGCAGGGGGGTGGATTCGTGGCGCTGCACTCGAGCGGCGACAGCAGCCACGAGGACTGGCCCTGGTACATGAAATCGATCATTCGCGTGCGTTTTGTCGGACATCCGATGCTGCCGCAGTTCCAGCGCGCCACGGTGCGCATCGAGCAGCCCGCGGATCCGATCATGGCCGGGGAAGAGCGCGCGTGGACCCGCGAGGACGAGTGGTATTCCTTTGCCGGCAGTCCGCGCGCGGACGGGGTGAGAATCCTCGCCACGCTCGATGAACAGAGTTATCAACCCGAGGCCTTTGGAAAGTCACTGCGCATGGGTGCGGACCATCCGGTGATCTGGAAGCATTGTGTGGGCGCCGGGCGCGTGTTCTATTCCGCGATGGGACACACCGCCGAGAGCTACGCCGAGCCGCGCTATCTGCAGCTGCTCGAGCGGGCCGTGACCTGGGCGGCGCGGCTCGAGCCGCAGGCTGCCGCGGGCGG
>MTKY01058440.1_pt1 | contig 10223 bp, 11 predicted proteins | sample 1042731 | NCBI WGS metagenome assembly MTKY01 (sample SAMN06212206, study PRJNA360538) | anaerobic digester metagenome | biome: Wastewater treatment plant; material: sludge; isolation source: anaerobic digester fed with sludge from wastewater treatment plant | place: Denmark: WWTP Soeholt ... | reverse complement strand
CGCGACCACGATCGCCGCGGGAGCGGCCGTCTCCGTCTCGGCCTTGATCGCGACTGCCACGGGTTCGTCGATCGGTGCGAGCGTTGTTGCCGCCGCCAACCAGACTGCTGCCATCGCTTCATGAATCGACATCATGATATCCCCCTTAACCCCCGCGACTTAGGCCACGAATGATGCGCTTTGCCAATCAAAAATCTGGTTGACCGCGGTCCGCGAGACGGCGAACTAATGCGCTCCTATGGGGGAGCAGAACATGAAACGAATCGAGTTACTCGCGGCGGTTTCCGTCGCAACAATGGCTTTGTCGACGCCCGCGATCGCCAAACAAAAAGACGCGACATATGTAATGGTCAACGAAGAAATGGGGGTTCCCGTTTTTCCTCATGACATCACCGACAAGCCCTACAAGATTGTCGGCGTCGTCACCGCGGGGGTCCGCAAGGCTACGATCTTCAGCAAGGAACCGTCGCAGAAGAAGATTTACGCGGAAATCTGGGAGCGCGGCGAAAAGCTCGGGGCCGATGCGGTGATCGGCGCGAAATATGGCGACAGCCATGTGACGGCGCTGAGCTGGGGCAACACAAAGGCCGGCGGCGTCGCGATCAAGTTCCTGACCGCGGAAGAAATCGCCGCTGGCGCGAAGGGCGATACGCTTGAGGGCTTCAACCCCGAAGCCTGGAGCGGCAAGAAGATGTAATAACGCGGCCATTCCGCAGCAGTCCGAAATTGCGAAACGGAGAGGGAGCGGTGTTGCCGCTCCCTTTTTGCAATCAATCGATGTCGAACAACCCCGCCAGCTGCTCGACCATCGTCCCGCCGAGCTGTTCGGCGTCCATGATCGTCACTGCGCGGCTGTAATAGCGCGTGACGTCGTGACCGATGCCGATCGCGCACAGCTCGACCGGCGAGCGGTTCTCGATCCAGTCGATGACCTGCCGCAGATGCTGGTCGAGATAGGCGCCGTGATTGACTGACAAGGTGCTGTCGTCGACCGGCGCGCCGTCGCTGATCACCATCAGGATCTTGCGCTCTTCGGGGCGGCCGATGATGCGGCTGTGCGCCCATGTCAGCGCCTCGCCGTCGATATTTTCCTTGAGCAGCCCCTCGCGCATCATCAGCCCCAGCGACTTGCGCGCGCGGCGGTAGGGTTCGTCGGCGGGCTTGTAGATGATGTGGCGCAGGTCGTTGAGCCGACCGGGGTGCGCGGGGCGGCCCGCGGCAAGCCAGTCCTCGCGGCTTTGGCCACCCTTCCAAGTCCGCGTCGTGAAGCCGAGGATTTCGGTCTTCACGCCGCAGCGCTCGAGCGTGCGCGCGAGGATGTCGGCACTGATTGCGGCGATGCTGATCGGCCGCCCGCGCATCGACCCGCTGTTGTCGATCAGCAGCGTGACGACGGTATCGCGAAAGTCGGTGTCGCGCTCGATCTTGTACGACAGCGACTGGCCCGGCGAGACGATGACGCGCGCGAGCCGTGCCGCGTCGAGCTGGCCTTCCTCCTGATCGAAATCCCAGGCGCGGTTCTGCTGCGCCATCAACCGGCGCTGCAGCCGGTTGGCAAGCTTGGTCACCGCGCCTTGCAGATGCTGCATCTGCTGGTCGAGATAGGCGCGCAGCCGGGTCAGCTCGTCGGCATCGCAAAGCTCGGTCGCGAGGATGATCTCGTCATGCTTTTCGGTGAAGCGCAGATAATTGAAATCGGGGATGTCGCCGGGCAGGCGATTGGGCCGCACGGGCAGCATGCCCTCATCGCCTTCGCCGCCCATTTCGGGCTCGCCGTCGGCTTCCATTTCCTGCGCGTCGGGGTCGCTGTCGCCGTCGTCGGCCTGGTCGCCCGCCATTTCGGCGCGCGCATCGACCTGCGATTCACCGGCGCCGCCGTCCTCACTATCCTGCTCTTCCTGGCTTTCGTCGGCTTCGGTCTCATCGTCCTCGCCGCCATCCTCGGCGCCCTCGTTCACGGGCTCATCGCTCTGGATCAGGTCGAGGTGGCGCAGCGCGAGCTTGGCGGTTTCGGCAAAGGCGGCCTGATCGTCGAGCAGCATCGACAGCGCGGTCAAGTCGCCGCCGGCTTCCTTGGCAATCCATTCGCGAACGAGTGACAGGCCGGTTTCGGTGCCCTGCGGTGCCTGTTCTCCGGTCAAGGCCTCGCGCAGCATAAGTTCGAGCGCGCTGGACATCGGGACATCTTCGCGGCCCTGCGCGCGGCTGATCGGATCGCTGCGCATCCGCATCGCGAGGCTGGCCGACAGATTGGCGCGCATGCCGGCCATATGGCGCGCCCCCAGAGCCTCGATCCGCGCGCGCTCCATCGCGTCGAACGCGGCGGCGGCGAGCGGTTCGGCAGGGCGCGCCGCGGCGTGCAATTTCTCGCTGTGGTGCTTCATACGCAGCGCGAAGCTGTCGGCGAATCCGCGCGCTTCAGCGACCTGGTCGTCAGGAAGCGTGCGCGACGGGGTCGGCACCTTGATCGCCTTGCCGATCTGCGCCGGGGCATCGGCAGTAAAGCCAACCTCGACCTCGGCATCGCGGGTGACAGCGCGCGCAACGCTGGAAAGCGCGGCCTTGAAATCGTCGAGGGGCGAGGATGCGGTCATTTCGAATCGGCTCTAACCGGCTTTGACCATCGAAGGAAATCCCCTTTATCGCCGCCCGGGCTCAAGTCCGGGGCGCAGAAGCGAGGATAGGCCAAGCGATAGCTAAGCGCGCTTGACGCCGCAGTGCCGCGGGAGCATCCGGCATGAATGAGCTCTCCCGCCCTGTCCGCGATGAAAAAACCGTGGATCGTCATCGCCTGCGCGGCCTTCATCGTCACGCTGGCGATGGGGGTGCGTCAGTCGTTCGGGCTGTTCCTGCCGCAGATGAGCGTCGATATCGGCATCGGCCGGTCGGACTTCGGCCTCGCGATGGCGCTCCAGAACCTGCTCTTCGGCCTCGTCCAGCCGTTCGTCGGCGCGCTGGCGGACAAGCATGGCGCGGGGCGCGTCGTGCTCGGCGGCGCGTTGCTTTATGCGCTTGGGCTGATCGGCGCGGCTTTGGCCACCGATGCGATCGGGCTCCACATCAGTTTTGGTATCTTCATCGGCATGGCGCAGTCGGCGACGACCTTTGTCGTCGTGCTCGGTGCGGTGGGGCGCGTCGTCAGCCCCGAAAAGCGCAGCAGCGCGTTCGGCATCGTCACCGCGGGCGGCTCGCTCGGTCAGTTCCTTGTTGTGCCGCTGGCGTCGATGTTGCTCGGCGATGTCGGATATCATCAGACGCTATGGATCATGGCGGGGCTGGTGGCGCTATGCGGGCTGCTCGCGATCGGGGTCGCCGGGCGGACCGACGGCGGGCCGGGACTTACTGCCGAGGTCGAACAGAGCGCGCGCGAGGCGCTCCGCGAAGCGGCCATTCATCGCGGCTTCTGGTTGCTCAACGCCGGTTTCTTGGTCTGCGGTTTCCACATTGCGTTCATCGCAACCCATCTGCCCGCCTATCTCGACGACAAGGGATTGGGGATCGGCATCGGCGCGCAGGTGCTGGCGCTCGTTGGCCTGTTCAACATCCTGGGATCCTACATGTTCGGCCGCGCGGGCGATATGCTGCGCCAGAAATATGTGCTGGCGGCGCTCTATGTCGCGCGTTCAGCGGTGATCGCGCTGTTCCTGTTCCTTCCGCTCACCCACGTCAGCGCGCTGGTGTTCGCAGGCGCAATGGGCTTTTTGTGGCTCGGCACGGTGCCGCTGACCAGCGGCATCGTCGGGCGCATCTTCGGCATCCGTTATCTCTCGATGCTCTATGGCATCGTGTTCCTCAGCCATCAGATCGGCAGCTTTTTCGGCGCTTGGATGGCGGGGCTGATCTTCGATGCCACCGGCAGCTATAATATCGCGTGGGGCATTTCGATCGCGCTCGGGCTGTTCGCGGGTCTAGTTCACCTGCCGATCGCCGACGCACCGGTCAAAAGGCTGCAACGCGCATGAGGATCGCGCGGCAGGACTGGATCGCGCTCGCGCTGTTTCTGGCCGTTGCGGCAGGGGGGTTATGGCTGTGGACGGGCGAGGGGCCGGTTGTCTGGCTCGCCAATTTCGCAATCATGTGCGGCTTTTAGGGTCCGCGCACTAAGGCGCTTCGACCGCCGGAATACGGTTGCAGATCGCCTCGTCAGCGGGCTTCGGATCCGCGGGATCGGGGAGCAGCCGGAACACATGCGCCAGATGCGTCGCCATGCGGTCGGGCCGCGTCCGCTTGCCCGCGACGACGTCGACGAAATCGCGGCACGCGACCGCGCTGCGCAGGAAATTGCTGTGCCCGGTGGCCGAGCGCGACACGTCGGTGGTGTCGACGACGGTCAGCCCGGCGACCGAGACCGGATAGCAGCGCACCGGCAGTCCCTTGGCTTTCAGGTCGGCGGCCTCGAACGGATCGAAACAATAGGGCGAACCCAGCCGCGGATAGCCGTGCAGCGCGCGCGAAGCAGCGAGCGCCTTGTCGGCCAGCGAGACATAAGCGGTGATGCGCCGATTGTTGGCGACCCGCCGCGCCGACAGCACTTCTTCCTCGATATCGCGTTCGAAGGTTTCGCGATCGATATCGGGTGAGGCGAGGATGACATTCGAAATATTGCTGCTGTCCGCGCTGCTCGAGGTGCGGTCGACATAGGCGATGGCGGGGATCACCAGCCGCGCCCCCAGCGAGTGCGACACCACAACGATTTCCTTGACCCACGGCCGTTCGGCGAGCGTCTTCAGGAAATCGCGGAAGTTGCGGACGTCGTGATACATGTTCGTCTCATCGACGGCGTAGCTGAGCACTTCACCCTGCGACGCCCAGCTATATTCGATCACCGGCCCGTCAAAACCCGTCATCCGCGCGATCTGGGCGGCGTCCTTCGACGTCGTTTCGAACGTCTCGCGGTAGCCATGGACATACAGCAGGACGCGGCCCTGGCGCCGGTCGGTTTCGGCTTGCAACGCCGTCCACCAGTCGCCCGAATCCTGAAACGCTATTGGCGTGCGTAGCTTTGTCTTGCCAGCGACTTCGGCTTCGCGCGGCGACGCAAAGCGGCCATAGCGGATTTTGTCGCCGCGATGGCGAAGCAAGCTGATGGTGTCGGTGCGGCAGTCGGGCAGGCGGCTCGTCGCGAAGAAATATGGCAGCGCCTCGCCATCGACCGATGCACCCGGCCGCGCCGTGCAGCGCGGATCAACGACATACTCGGCGTGACGGACCGGGCCGTAATCGACGGCGGCGATGCTGCACCCCGACAACGGCACGATGGCCATGAGCATCAACAAGCCTTTGGTTCGCGCGGCGCGATCGATTTTTGAATTTTCTGACATTGCGCGCGACGCTGGCAGAGCCGGACAGGCTTTGGAAGCCCCAAAGATCAATCGATGCGAAGAGTATTGATCGAGTAATACACTTGGCTTATGTCTGGTCCATCGGCCAGCATTTGCCGTAGCGCAACGAGGAGAAACGACGTGTCGGCCTTTGCTGCCTTGCTGCTGACGACGTCGGCAGCCGCGCCGCCGCCCTATGTTCCGGCTTTTGATCCCGGCACACTGAAAGGGAATGTGGCCGGAACGCCGAACGAGACGCTGGTGCTGGGCTCTCCGCATTTGTCGGGCTTGCCCGACGAATTTGCACCCCAAAGCCTCGAACCGCTGCTCGCGCGGCTCGCGGCGTGGAAGCCGACGATCATTGCGATCGAAGCCGTGTCGGGCCCGGATTGCGAACGACTGGTCCGTTACGCGCCGCTCTATCCCGGCGCCTCCGACTATTGTCCAGACCCGGCTGCGGCGCAAAAGTCTGTCGGGCTCGACATGGTCGCCGCGACGATCGAAGCCGATCGCGTCCTTAGCGCCTGGCCCGCGCATCCCGCGCCGGCCGATCGCCGCAGGCTTGCTGCGCTGTTTCTAGCGGGCGGCGAACCGGCATCGGCGCTGGTCCAATGGCTGCGGCTTCCCGTCGGCGAACGTCGAGCGGGCGATGGCCTCGACGAAGCGCTGGCCGCGATGCTCGACACGCTGATGACGCGTCGCAACGAGAATTTCCTGGTCGGGTCGGCGCTCGCAGCCCGGCTGGGGCTTGAGCGTGTGTATGCGACCGATGACCATAGCGCTGACGGCGTGAACGCGGCGCTCGACAAAGACCCGGAATATGGCGCTGCGATGCAACGCATATGGGATAATCCGGTGGTGAAGGCGCGGCTGGCAGGGGAAAAGGCGCTTGAGGAAAAGCTGGATGGCGAGGGCGTGCTGGCGATCTATCGCTATTATAACCGGCCGGCGACGATGCAGATCGCATTTGACAGCGATTTCGGCGCTGCGCTGTCCGATGCAACCGCGCAAAATTACGGACGCCGTTATGCTGCCTGGTGGGAAACGCGCAACCTGCGCATGGTCGCGAACATTCGCGCCGCCATGGGCGCGCAGCCGGGCGCCCGCACGCTTGCCATCGTCGGCGCCTCGCACAAGGGCTATTTTGAGTCCTATCTCAACAAGATGCACGACGTCCGACTGGTCGACGCCGAGACAATATTGAAGTGAGCGGCTATTTGCCGATGACGCCTTCGGGCAGGTCTTCGCCGAACACGCGCTGATAATATTCGGCAACGATCATCCGCTCAGCCTCATCGCATTTGTTGAGGAAGCTGAGCCGGAAGGCGAAGCCGAGATTATTGAAGATCGCGGCATTCTGCGCCCAGCTGATCACCGTGCGCGGGCTCATGACGGTCGAGATATCGCCGTTGATGAAGCCCTGACGCGTCAAATCGGCGACCTTGACCATATTGGCGACCGTCGTGTCGTCGGTGTTCGGCACCTTGGCAAGGATGATCGCGCTCTCGGTCGCGGCGGGCAGATAGTTCAGCGTGACGACGATGTTCCAGCGGTCCATCTGACCCTGGTTGATCTGCTGCGTCCCGTGATACAGCCCGCTCGTGTCGCCGAGCCCGACGGTATTGGCGGTCGAGAACAGGCGGAACCAGGGGTTGGGGCGGATGACGCGGTTCTGGTCGAGCAGGGTCAGCTTGCCTTCGGCCTCCAGCACGCGCTGGATCACGAACATCACGTCGGGACGCCCCGCGTCATATTCGTCGAAGACGAGCGCGGTCGGGGTCTGCAACGCCCAGGGCAGCAGGCCTTCGCGAAACTCGGTCACCTGCTGCCCGTCGCGCAGCACGATCGCGTCGCGGCCGACCAGATCGATGCGGCTGATATGCGCGTCGAGGTTGACCCGGATGCACGGCCATTTGAGGCGCGCCGCAACCTGTTCGATATGCGTCGACTTGCCGGTGCCATGGTAACCCTGCACCATCACGCGGCGGTTGAACTTGAAACCCGCGAGGATCGCGAGCGTCGTGTCGCCGTCGAAGACATAGGCGGGGTCAAGATCGGGAACGCGCTCGTCGGCCTCGCTGAACGCCGGAACCTTCATGTCGATGTCGATGCCGAACAGCTCGCGCGCATCGACCTCGATATCGGGCGCCGAAAGGAGCGTCGAACCGTGATGGTCGGGAAGGCTGTTCGGAATATCGGTCATGTCACAAGGTCCAGCGAAGGCGGTCGGGAGAGAGTCGCCGGTACCCGGCGCTTCGGCTAGCGCGGTATAGGCGTCGGTTTCAGCTTGCAACGCCTTTTCAGAGGAGGCCAAGCGCCTTCATCACGGCCGACTGGTCATAATAGGGGCGTTCGCAGATGATCTTGTCGCTGCCCGGCGCGAACTGAAAGCTCGCAGCAATACGGATGCGAAAGGCCCGGCCGGTTGGCTCGATTGTGCGCGGGCCGAGCTTCAGCGGGCCAAGGTGGGTGCCGGTCAGCCAGAATTCGACCAGCACCGTATCGGTCGCGGCATCGGCGGCAATCGCGATCACCTCGTTCGCCTGATCGGGAAAGGGTTCGCGCGATGCGGCGAAATAGGACCGTACCGCCGCCTCGCCGTCGAACACGGTGCCGGGGCCGAGCAATTCGTAGCGGGGATGCTCGAAGGTCGCGATGACGCCGTCCCAATCGTGAGTAATCTCGAGCGCCATATGGCGGCGGACCACCTCGATCCGTGCCGCGTCCAGATCACCCATCATGCGTCTCCCTATGCAAAGGCCTTTGTCTTGCGGAGCAACTGATACGCCGCAACAACCTCGCCCAGCCGCGACTCGAAACTGCGATCGCCGCCGTTGCGGTCGGGATGATAGCGACGGACCAGCTCGCTGTAACGCCGCCTGAGCGCCGCGCGATCGGCGTCGGCAGCGAGGCCGAGCAATTGCATCGCGGCATGTTCCTCGCGCGTCAGCCCGGGGTTGGCGGCCTCACGCCGAGCTTCGTCCATCCGCTGGCGGAAGCGCGCTCCGAGCGCGTCGATCGGATCCTTGAAATCGGCCCAGCGCGGCGGCAGGTCGGCGCTGCCCGCGGCGCGAAAGGTGCGGCTTTCGGTCTCCCACCCCGCGGTCGGCGACTGCGCCGCCATGATCTGATCGGGGTTCATGCCTGCAAAGAAATTATAGCCGGCGTTGAATTCGCGGACATGGTCGAGGCACAGCCAGCGATATTGCGGCGGCCCGTCGGGTGAACGCGTCCACGACATCGGCGCACGAAACTCGCCGGGCTCGCGGCATCCGGGCGCAGCGCACGGTTCGTCGCGCGGAACGCGGCCATGGAAACGGTTGGGGCGGGCAGAGGTGGACAAAATGCGCTTTCGAGGTGCGGGGCCGAAGCAAAGGGAGGTCTTATAATTTGGCCACGGTGCGCTTATGGTCAACCCCATGAGCAGCAATGGCCCCGTGCACCAAGAGATGGAAAGCCTGCTCAGCGCAGCTTTCCCCGACGCCAATTTCGTCGTGAGCAACGACAGCGCGAAACATCATGGCCACGCCGGCGACGATGGATCGGGCGAATCGCATTTCAGCCTGACGATCGAATGGGCGGGGTTTGCCGGGATGAATCGCGTCGCGCGCCAGCGCGCGGTGAACAAGGCGCTTGGCGACTTGCCGGGGAGGCGCGTCCACGCGCTTGCGATCAAGGCGCGCGCGCCGGGGGAATGACGATGGAAATCATTACCCCATCGACCCACGACCTCGGCGCATTCAAGGTGCGGCGCACCCTGCCCAGCAAGGCGCGGACGATGGTCGGTCCGTTCATTTTCGTCGACCAGTTCGGCCCGGCGCATTTCGACATCGGCGCGGGCATGGATGTGCGGCCGCATCCACATATCAACCTCGCCACCGTCACCTATTTGTTCGACGGCGCGATCGATCATCGCGACAGCCTCGGCACCCTCGCGACGATCCGCCCCGGCGCCTGCAACCTGATGACCGCAGGGCGCGGCATCGTCCATTCGGAGCGCACCCCTGCGGCGGAGCGCGCGACCGGATCGGGGATTTCGGGGATGCAGACTTGGCTCGCGCTGCCCGACGGCAAGGAAGAGATCGACGCGGCATTCGAGCATGTTGCGAAGGATGATCTGCCGCTGATCGAGGATGGCGGCGTGTCGGCGCGGGTGATCATGGGCAGCCTTTGGGGAGCAACCTCGCCGATTACCCAGCATGCCGCGACCATCTATGCCGACATCCTGATGAATGCCGGGTCCAGCATTCCGATCGCAGCCGAAGCCGACGAGCGCGCGGTGCTCGTTGCGCTCGGCGATGCGAGCCTCGATGGCGAGGCGCTCGATCGCCACAGTCTTTATATCCTGAAACCGGGGCAGGCGATGACGCTGCGCGCCGACAGCGATGCGCGCGTGATGCTGCTCGGCGGCGAAGCCTTCAACACGCCGCGCCATGTCTGGTGGAATTTCGTGAGCTCCAGCCGCGATCGCATCAACCAGGCGAAGCATGACTGGAAAGACGGCAAATTCCCGCTCGTCCCCGGCGACAGCGAGGAATTCATCCCGATCCCCGAAGTGCCGAAGACCGTCAGCTATCCGTGAAGGTCGACTGACGACCAATACTGTTCTCTGATAGATCAAGTTCTGGCACCTCGGTCCTGGGCGAATAATGCAGCATCGGATGGCTGCGGGCGCGTCTGGGAGTTTGCTTGCCGGACCGAGAACTCGGCCTAATTGTTCATCATTTTTCAGGGGCTTGTCTCACGAACTCCGGCGCCCCCACCGGTGTCCCCGGGACTTTCTGAACCATTTAGGTTAGGTAATTTGGTTCGTTATAACCACTCCGGAGATGCCGAGGTCCGTTAGCGACTTGCGCGTCCACATATGTCTCGATGTCGTGTCCGACCTGAGACTCGGGACGA
>MTKY01054644.1_pt1 | contig 10232 bp, 7 predicted proteins | sample 1042731 | NCBI WGS metagenome assembly MTKY01 (sample SAMN06212206, study PRJNA360538) | anaerobic digester metagenome | biome: Wastewater treatment plant; material: sludge; isolation source: anaerobic digester fed with sludge from wastewater treatment plant | place: Denmark: WWTP Soeholt ... | reverse complement strand
TGCGCCGCCTGCCGCGCGGACCGACCCCGCGGCCGCTCGCCAGCTGCGAACGCAGGGATTGGCTGCGCTCAACAAAGGGTCCGCGACGCGCGCGGTGCAGCTGTTGCGGCGCGCCTCGGCGCTCGATCCCGCCAATATGGTGATCAAGGCGGATCTGGCGCGCGCCGAGCGGATCGCGGCGACGGTCCGGTCGCGCCGCTAGCAATGTTTCAACTTTCGCCTGCTAAAATGATCGATGAAGAGAGTGCAAATCGATGAAATCGCTGGGACGCTATAGTATCGAGGGCCGCCTGGGCGAAGGCGCGATGGCCGACGTCTATCGCGCGATCGACCCGAGCATTGGCCGCAAGGTCGCCATCAAGGTGCTCAAGCCCGAATATGCGCGCAATCCCGGGCTTAACATCCGCTTCCTGCGCGAGGCGCGTGCAGCTGGGGCGCTGAGTCATCCCAATATCGCCACGATCTACGAGGTAGGTGAAGAGGAGGGCATCGCCTATATCGCGATGGAACTCATCGAGGGCCAGCCGCTCGACACGTTGCTGCTGGCCAATGGCCGGATGCCCTATGAGCGCGTGCTGGTGCTCGGCCAGCAGCTCGCCGGTGCGCTCGCCTATGCGCACCGGATGGGGGTGGTCCACCGTGACGTCAAACCGTCGAACATCTTGCTGTCGAACGACGGGCGTACCGCAAAACTCGTCGATTTCGGGGTTGCGCGTATCGATGATCTCGACCCGGACCAAAGCAACGATAATCTCGCGCAGACCCAGTTCGGGCAGATGATCGGGACGCCGCGCTACATGAGCCCCGAACAGGCGCTCAGCCTTCCCATCGATCATCGCTCGGACCTGTTTTCGCTCGGCATCGTGCTATACGAAATGGTGACTGGCAAGGCGGCGTTCCCTGGCATCGGCCTGGCGACCCTGGCCATCCAGATCGCGCAGGAAAGGGTTGAGCCGATCGAACGGTCGGCGAGCGATTGTCCGCCGGGACTGCGTTTCATCATCGACAAGCTGCTGTCGAAAAAGCCCGAACAACGCTTTGCCGACGGCGATGCGGTCCGCAAGGCGATCATGCGCGAAATGAGCGCGCGCGAAGAGAGCGCGGTGCCGCGCCGCGGCCTGTCGCTCCGGGTCAAATTGCCGCTGTTGCTGGCGACGGTCACTTTTGCGGTGCTCGCGATCTGCGGTGCTTTGATCAGCACGCGCGAAGAGCGGGCGTTCGAGGACATGGCGGCGACGTCGGGCCGAACGATCGCGGCTTTTGTCGCGAGCAACGCCGGGGTGGTCGCGGTGGACAATGCCGGGCTGCCAGCGGATCAGCAGGATTGGGGCGCACTGCAGGCCTTTGTCTCTAGCGCCAGCGACGATCGCGAAATTAGTGCCATGACCGTCGTCGACACAAACAATATTGTCCGCGCCGCGACCAACAGTCGCCGCATTGGCGCGCGATATGCGACGCGGCAAGGGGAGGCGCGAGTCGCTGGGGCCAATGGCGCGGTGGTCAGCTATGTCGGGGCAGACCAGGGTGCCGGAATGCGGATCGTGCAGCCGATACGCTATGCGGGAGCGAGCTATGGCACAGTCGATATCGTCGTCCGCACCGAAGCACTTGTGTCCGCCACCAACAACACACGTTGGCTGCTGGTCATGCTGTCGCTGGTCGTCATGGTGACGGTGATGATTGTCGGCTATCTCAGCGGAGCCGCGGTAACCCGGCCGCTCGGGCGGCTTCGCAAGGCGCTCGACGAGGCCGCGACATCGGGCTTTGCGCTGCGAATTTCCCATCGACGCGGCGATGAATTTGGCGCGGCGTTTGACGCGTTCAATCGCGCCGCCGGAGCAGCCGAAGAAAAATTCGCCGCGGGTACAACAGATGACGACGCGTCGATGCTCGCGACCCGTATTGCGGAACCGGCTGCCGACACCGCTCCCCGGCGCCAGGTGGCCTGAGGAAAGCGATCGCCATGTACATGTTACAACTCTTCGCGCGCAGTGACGAAATTCATCCCGTCGATGCCCGATTGTTGCGCGAAGGCGTGCTGCGGGTCGGCCGCGACAAAAGCGCCGACTGGTCGATCCCCGATCCCGATTGTGCCTTGTCGCGCACCCACTGCGAATTCGCTGTCGGTATCGACGGGCTGACCTTGCGCCCGCTTGGCGCAAACGGTGTATTCAATGCGGGGACTGGCGAACGCTTGGCCGACCAGACGGCGATCGTTGTCCCGCTGCCGTTCGCGATCCGCCTCGGTGAATTCCGCATTGTCCTGTCCGAAGCGCCGCATGGCGATATTGCGGGCCAGGAAACACGCACCATGGTGCTGACGCCGCCGCTCGGTGATTCGATCGAAGTCCCCAGCGACTGGACCGACACTGCGGTCGCCACGCGGCCGGCGGGCGTGGCGGCGATCACCACCGGATCGCTGCTCGACGCTTTTTGCGAGGGCGCCGGCCTCGATGCTTCACTGTTGGCGCGCGAGGATCCGGTCGAGATCATGCGCCGCGTCGGCGGGGTGTATCGCCAAATGGTGCTCGGCGTTGGCGACCTGATGAGCGAACGCGATCATGCGCGCTCGCATTATCAGATGACGCGAACGACGATCGGCAGCGCCGACAACAACCCGTTCAAATGGGCGCCCACGCAGCGGCTGGCGATCGACCTGATCTTGGGCGGGTCGCACGGATTCCTTTCGGGTCCGGCGGCGCTGCAATCGTCGTTCCGCGACATCAAGCGGCATCTGGTGGCGACCTTTGCCGGACTGCGCGGAAGTCTGCAGCAAGCGATTGCATGCTTCGATCCCGATCGCCTCGACGGCGATACTCCCGGTCGATCGCTGTTCCAGAACCGGGCGGCAGTGCTGCTCAAAGAGCTGGAAAAGCGGCATACCGATCTGCTTGAGGAGATCGAAGGCAAAAAATCCGGGGTGCTCGATCGGGCTTTTGTGCAAGCCTACAGTATCGCCGACGCGGCGGCGACTGACGATCGCGAATGAATTTTTTCCGCATCTTTGGTCGGGGGCAGGGACCGATCGCCGAAGGCACCGCCGCCGCGACCGAATCGGTTTCGCTCACGCACGTCGGCCACGTTCGCGCCGTCAACGAGGATCGTGTGCTCAATTTGCCCGAGGCTAAACTGTGGGCGATTGCCGATGGGATGGGCGGTCATCAATCGGGTGATGTCGCCGCGCAGATCGCCATCGATGCGCTGGGGAATCTCGCGAGCAGCGAGCAAACTATGTGCGGTGATGATATTCTGGCGGCTCTTCAGTCCGCGAATACGCTGATCTATGCCCGCTATGCTGACGCTGAACGGCGGAGCGGTACGACCATTGTGGCGGCCTTGCTCATCAACGACAGGCTTGAGATATTCTGGGCGGGCGACAGTCGCGCCTACCGACTTCGCGCTGGCATGTGGCATCTGCTCACCCGTGACCATAGCGTCGTGCAGGAAATGGTCGATGCGGGCGCCCTGCCACCGTCCGCCGCGGCCAATCATCCGAAATCCAACGTGATAACACGCGCGCTGGGTGTGGATCGGGAGGTTGCAATCGAACGGCTGATGACCCCGCTCGTTGCGGGGGATATCATCATGCTTTGCTCCGACGGCGTGTCTCGCACCTTGGGCAAGGATACAATAGGCCTCCCATCGCTCGATCTACTCGCGCAATCGCTGCTCGATCAAGCGCTGGTGCGCGACGGCAGCGACAATGCCAGTCTGGTGCTGATCAAGGCTTGATTTGTCCTCTGTCGGCAATGGTCTGAGCGAGTTTTCCCCGATTTTTTAGGCCTTGATTTGCAAATGGCAGGGTCAGCCCGAACCCGCTATGCGGGCTGGGTCACGTGCGGGGAATGATAATGAAAATTGACAAGGCCGACCAGGTGGAGATGCTGCTGGATACTCCGAATCTTGCGGATGCGTTGGAGAATGAGCGCTTCAAACAGTTTCTCGATCATGTGCCGGTAGCCGTCGCGGTCTCAGAACTTCATCCGTCGGAACTCATAACCTACGCAAACCGCGAGTTCGAGCGCCTGACCGGTCATCCGATTGCCGATATCGAAGGAAAAAGCTGGCGGGCGCTGTCCGGCGTGGCTGTCCCGGCCGACGACGACCGGCTCTTGCGCGATGCCGTCCAGGCCGATGTCGACTATATCGGCGAATTCAGGATCGAGCAGGAGGCGGGCGCAATCGTCGTAGATGCCTGGTCGAATACGATTGAAGGTGACGATGGCACGCCGCTTTATCGTCTCGTCGCTCTGGCGCCCACGGGAAACGAACGGGCAGCGGACGGTCAAACGACCGCGCTCGCAGAGAAAGACGCGCAGCTTCGCGAGCTTCAGCATCGCGTCAAAAACAATCTGCAGATGATCACGGCGCTGATCCGACTCGAAGCGCGCAATATCCCCGACGGCGATACGGGCGAGCGCTTCGATCGCCTTGCGGGCCGGATCGGAGCTTTGGCGGTGCTTTACGACACCCTGTCCCGCGAGAATGCTGACGACAGTATCGATCTGGGAATCTACTTGGGTCAGATCGCGACGTCGGTAATGGCGGCCCATGCGACCGACGGCGTCCGGCTCGACATGAAGCTCGATAGCTGGCCAGCTTCGGTCAATGTTGCGATGCCGGCAGGACTGGTGGTCAATGAACTGCTGACGAACGCGCTCAAACATGCGTTCACCGGCCGCGACAGCGGCACGATCACCCTCCACAGCCTCATCGATGATGTCGGCTGCCATATCACCATCGCTGACGATGGCGTCGGCCTGGCCGATGGTGTCGCATGGCCGAAGGCGGGGAAACTTGGCGCCATCATCGTCCAGTCATTGAAGCAGAATGCATCGGCGAAGGTTGCTGTCAGTTCGGAACCGGGCAACGGTGTGAAAGTTGTCATTTCTTTTTCAAAGGCGGATGCCGCTCCCTCTGCTTAGGGCGTATGGCTGCCGGCTTTCGCTACGCTAACGCGGAAAAAGCAGATTTGCCGGAATCGGCCAGTCGGACAATATCTGATACCCGAGCGTGGTCTTGTTGTCGGCTAACTACTTGCCATACTAATCGCGACGTGGTGCGGCGCCGGCAGTTATCACCGAGAACGAGCCGATAAGCTCGCTCATCGGAGCGGCTTTACTGGCACTCGAAAAAAAGTTGATCTATCGCCGGACGGCGTTCCGCTTTTGACGATTTGCGCCCGCAGGCCGACAGAACGCAACCGGTCAAATTGAGCCTGCAATGCGCAGCCCGATCACGAAAATCACTGAAAATATCGACCTTGCAGGAACCTGAATCAGGTTTGCTGCGTATTCCCGCCAAGCTTCACAAGACTGACGATGAAACGCTTCCACCGGTTCGCGATCCGGCGCGGTCCGACAGTCCACACGACGCCTAAACCCGCCCGTGCACTGCATCAACTGGCGTGGGGCATTCTCGTCGGCCGGGTTGGCGGATTTAACAACAAATGATAAGCGGGTAAGGCTGGTTAATGCGCCAATCCTCATCATCACTTTTTGCAATATGGATGAGCTTGGTATGAAGTCGATCGAATTGACGGCTTCGACTGGCGGTGACGCCGCCCCCTACGCGACGGCGAGCAGAAGTTCGGTTATTGCGCGATGTCGCATTACTATCAGCTACACGTGGCGGCATCGGCGGCTACCTAATCTCGATGCCCCAACGCGTTTTACCGAGCTTGTCCAACTTCGCAAATTGCATGATCGGACGGCCGTGCAGACCGTGCTCATGGATAAAATAGCCGCGAAGCAGCTGGTCAAGGCCAGGCTCGGCGACGACTGGATCATACCGACATTATGGCACGGATCCGAGCTCCCTGCGCAAATTCCGTTCGCGGTGCCTGCGATCGTCAAAGCGCGCCACGGCTGCAACCAATACGCAGTGCTTTGTAGCGACCCCGGTGCCAGGGACTGGCATCGGTTGCGGCGACTTTCCCAGCGATGGCAGCGGGCGCCTTACGGGATATGGCTTGATGAATGGGCGTATCGTGATGTTCCGCGCGGTCTTGTCGTCGAGCCCTTGCTCGGGGGAAGCCTGCCGCTTCCGATCGACTATAAAATCTACGTGTTCGGGGGAAAGGCGACACATGTGCAGGTTCATCTCGATCGCGGCGGACGACATCGGTGGATATTGCACGATCGCAATTGGAATCCTCTGGTCGATTGCGATGACCGGCCTGCAGCGCCGGTCTCATTGGCCGCTATGCTCGAAGCGGCGGAGGTGCTGGCACGCGGTATGACCTTCTTGCGCATTGATTTTTACGAGGTCGGGGGACGACCATATTTTGGCGAGTTCTGCCTCTACCCCGGATCTGGATTTGATCCGTTTGCCGCGGACTGGATCGACGAGAGTCTCGGCGCGCTGTGGCTGTCCGAGATGAAATGAACGCGTCGGGGATAATGAGGTCGGTCGTCCGCAGCGAAAATGGTGCCGCCGGGAGGGATGCCCGCTGAGATCGAGACGATGGCTGCCCAACGTGATGGATGATCGCCTTTGTTGTCCAGGACCATCCGTGCCGCACGAGTGCGAACCTCAGGTGCGAATTTGTGCGTCGCCGCATTCTTAACAGACCCTTCTTCCCAGGAGTTACGGCCTCCGGCAATCCCGAAGTGTTTCATCCCGGCATCAATGGCAACCCCCTTCGCGTTGCTTATGAACGCCTGTTGCCGGTCAGGGTCCGTCATTGCCCAGCCGCCTGCGATGGCGCCGATCGGTCCGGCGGTAGTGAGATAGGTAACGGCATACGAGGATCGCCGGCGCGGGCATCGCGGCGCCGGAGCGTAGCGTCTTGGTTCGCGGTAGCGTCTGCGCCCTCTCATGGCGTCGCTATACCGACGACAGGTAAACGACGGGTGAGGCCGAAACTAGCGCGGCTGATTACGTGGCGATTACGTGAGGCCGAAAGAGGCTCCCGAAGGGTGGGGCTTGATCGGTCAAAACTGGAGGAAAATATGGTGGACGCACTAGGGCTCGAACCTAGGACCCGCTGATTAAGAGTCAGCTGCTCTACCAACTGAGCTATGCGTCCACTGCCGAATTTCGGCGCGCTTTGCGGCGGCGAGTTATCCTCTTTGCTGCGAAGCGAGCGGCCCGCTATCATGCCAATTCGGCGAAGGCAATGGTTAGCGCGAAGATTTTTCTCAATGAAAGCGGCGCGTGCCGGTTTTGCTGTCGTTTTCGATCGCCAATATGATGCCGACGCAGGTCATGATCGTCAGCATCGACGACCCGCCATAGGAAAACAGCGGCAGCGGGATCCCAACGACGGGCGCAAGGCCCATCACCATCATCAGGTTGATCGCGATGTAGAAAAAGATCGTCATCGTCAGCCCCGCCGCGGTGAGCTGGCCAAAGCGGGTGCGCGCGCGGATCGCGACGCGCGTCCCCCAGCGGAGCAGCAGGAAAAAGGCAAAGAGCAGCGCCAACCCGCCGATCAGGCCCCATTCCTCGGCCATGGTCGCAAAGATGAAGTCTGTGTGGCCTTCGGGCAGATAGTCGAGATGGCTTTGCGACCCGTTGAGGAAGCCTTTGCCGCCGATGCCGCCCGACCCGATCGCGATTTTCGACTGGCTGATGTGATAGCCAGCGCCGAGCGGGTCGCTTTCGGGATCGAGGAAGATCAGCACGCGCTTTTGCTGATAGTCGTGGAGAAACGAAAACAGTACCGGTACCGCCGCCGATCCGGCCAGCACTGCGCTGCCGAACCACCAGAACGGCAGGCCGGCGACGAACATCACCACGATGCCGCCGATACAAATCGACAGCGCGGTGCCGAGGTCGGGTTGCAGCATGACGAGCGCCGCGGGCACCCCAATCATGATCAGAGCTGGCCACAAGGCGGTCCAGCTGCGCGTGTTGCCCGGCGGCAATTGCGCGTAAAAACGCGCCAGCGCGACAACAATCGTGACCTTCATCAGTTCGGACGGCTGGAGATTCATGAAGCCGAGGTTGAGCCAGCGCTGGCTGCCGCCGCCGACAAAGCCGAGCAGTTCGACCGCGATCAAAAGGATCAGCACGCCGATATAAGCGAGATAGGAAAAATCCTCGAAAATCCGGAGAGGAAAACGCCCGATGGCCATCGCCACGGCCAGGAAGACGAGAAAGCGCACCCCCTGTTGCCACGCCCAGGGCGACCAGTTGCCGCCCGCTGCCGAATAGAGAACAAGCAGGCCGAAGCCGGTGATCGCGCTGAGCACGGCGATCAGTTTCCACGGGATGCGCTGGATGGCGGGCGGCACGACGATCATTGCGGCAGCTCCGGATTGGGGTCGCTCGACGCCCCTGACTTCCACGCCATATAGTCGCGGTCCATCCGCTCCTTGATCGTGCCGCCCCAGCCCGCCTCGAACGTGTCAAGCGCCTCCATCGCCTTTTCGCGGTCGAAGAGGAAGGTCATAAAATCCTTGGCCACCGGTGCTGCCGCGCGCGAGCCGCCCATGCCGTGCTCAATCACTACGGCCGTCGCGTAGCGAGGATTGACGACCGGTGCGAAACCAATGAACAGGCCGTGATCGCGGAATTTCCACGTTCCGCTTTTGCCATTTCCCGTGCCAAGCCCGCGCACCTGCGCAGTACCGGTCTTGCCCGCCATCGTAATGCCATCGAGCGGCAGGCGGCTACGTCCGGCGGTTCCGCCTGGCCCGTTGACGACGAGGTCCATCCCTTCGCGCGCGGTTGCGAGCGCTTCGGGCGAGAAGGGCAGGGGCTCATTCCTGAATTCGCGGTTGATCAGGCGCGGATACAGCCGGCGCCCCGATGCGATCCGCGCCGCCATCACCGCAAGCTGGAGCGGGTTTACGCTGACATAGCCTTGCCCGATGACCGCGTTGAGCGAGTCCGATGCCGACCACTGTTGGTCATATTTTTTCATCTTCCACGCGCTGTCGGGAATGGTACCATATCGCTGGCTGCTTCCCGCGAGCTGAAATTCCTCACCTAATCCCAGCAGCTTGGCGGTCGGCGCCATTGCATCATAACCCAGCCGATGGGCGAGCCAGTAGAAATAGCTGTTGCAGCTTTTCATGATCGCGGTCGGCATATCGACGCTGCCATGGGTGCCCAGACAGCGGAAAAAGCGGTTGCCCAGGCGGTAGCCGCCAATGCAGGTGTGGCGCTCGCTGGGATCGACGCCATGGTCGATGGCAGCGATTGCCGCCATCGGTTTCAGCGTCGAACCGGGCGGATACAGACCGCGCGTCGCCTTGTTGATCAGCGGCTGATGATCGTCAGCGCGCAGCCAACTATATTCGCTATTGCTGATCCCGTCTGAAAAGCTGTTTGGATCAAAGCTCGGCATCGAAACAAAGGACAAGATGTCGCCGTTGGTGCAGTCGATGACGACCGCGGCGCCCGACTCGCGCCCCATCCGCCGCGCAACAAATTCCTGCAGGTCGGCGTCGATGGTCAGGTGTACGGTTTTGCCCTGCACGTCGGGCTGGGTGTCGAGGTCGCGTACCACGCGGCCGCGCGCGGTGACTTCGACCCGCCGCGCTCCCGGCTTGCCCTTCAGCATCGGTTGGAAATATTTCTCCAACCCGTCCTTGCCGATCTTGTACCCCGGCGTGATGTACAGCGGATCCTTGGCTTGCTGATATTCTTCCGCATTGGGCGCACCGACATAGCCGATCAGATGGCCGACCGCGGCGCCGGTCGGATAGTTGCGGGCAAAACCGCGCTGCGGCGCGATTCCCGGCATTTCTGGCAGGCGGACGAGGATCGAGGCATATTCGGCCTCGGTCATGTCTTCCGCCACCGCGACCGGCTGGAATCCCGATGCCGCTTTCAGGTCGCGGTTGATGCGGTCCATCGTGTCGCCGTCGAGCCGTAGCAGCGTACGGAGCTGGCCAAGCACGAACGCCTTGTTGTGCAAACGGTCGGGGATAATGTCGATGCGCAGGGACACGCGATTGTTGGCCAGCGCCTTGCCGTTGCGATCGACGATCCACCCGCGCCGCGGGGGCACCAGCGTCAGGTTGACGCGGTTGCTTTCGGATTCCAGCACGTAGCGGTCGTTATCGACGACCGAAATATAGGCCATGCGCGCCGCCAGCGCGACACCCACCGCCGCCTGCGCGCCGCCGACGATGAGCGCGCGGCGGGTGAAGGTGATTCCCCTCCAGGCTTCGGTAATTGGCGGACTCTTGCGCGACATTCTTTTCTGACTAGCGGGATTATCGGCGTTTCAGGCGGAAATTGTCAAACTTGCCGGTCAGCCGCATGAACAGCGGCAC
>MTKY01053357.1_pt1 | contig 10247 bp, 8 predicted proteins | sample 1042731 | NCBI WGS metagenome assembly MTKY01 (sample SAMN06212206, study PRJNA360538) | anaerobic digester metagenome | biome: Wastewater treatment plant; material: sludge; isolation source: anaerobic digester fed with sludge from wastewater treatment plant | place: Denmark: WWTP Soeholt ... | reverse complement strand
GCCGGAGTCGATGGGTCGGCTTCTTCGGCTTGCCGTCGACGGCGACTACGAAAGCGTCGTTGATGGTCTGCACGACGAGGGCTTCCTCAAGAAGGGCGTCAACCTCGACGCTGACACCATCGCGCAATACATCGGTCCGTTCACCGAGCCGGCGAGCGTCGACCGGTTCTCGTTCAACCGCGAGTGGATGCGCGCCCAGATGCAGCGCGTCAGTGCGCCGTCCGCCGAGGGCATGGGCACGGCGATGAAGATCAACCTGCCACCGCAGTATCTGTTGATCCACCGCGTCTGGTTTGGCGGGATCGGGGTGCTCAGCCAGCTCGGCGCAACAGCACCGTTCAGGTCGATCCTCGAAGAATCCCTTCCGGGATTCGCACGCGTCTAGGGCAGCAGACGTACGGCCTTGCGGAGCACCTCTTCGGCGTCGTCACCGTTCGTACGGGCTTCCGCGACGAGCATCAGGAGCCGAGCGCCGAGATCGTCGCCGCTGACATCGACATCATCACCCAGCCGCAAAAGTACCTTGTCGGCGTACGCCAGTGCGGGCAGCGATGCGGGGATGCCGTCATGCACCGACGCGCGGGCCTTCTCGGTGGCCTTGAGCCGTTGCCAGTTGGCGTCGACCTCGTCGGCGCTGCTGACGATCTCGTCGGCGAAGACGTGCGGGTTGCGATAGACAAGCTTGGCGGTGATGCCGGACGCGACGTCGTCGATGTCCCAACCACCCTGTCCGTTCTCGTTGGCTTCGGCGGCGATGCGGGCATGGAACACGATCTGCATCAGCAGGTCGCCGAGCTCCTCGCGAAGATGATCGCTGTCGCCGCTGTCGAGCGCCTCAAGGGCCTCGTGCGCCTCTTCGAGCAGATAGTGACTCAGCGACTCGTGCGTCTGTTGCCTGGTCCACGGGCACTCCCGCCGGAGCCGGTCCATCACCTCAACAAGATCGAGCAGGCTCGCGCCCGGCACATCGTATGAGCCGAAGATGACTTCAACCGTCGGTCCGTTGTCTGCCATCAGATCGTCTGCGACCGTACGGGCCCACTGTGCGTCACCGGTTGGTGCGATCCAGACTTCGTCGCTGGCGTATGCGGGTGCGTCCGCGGAGACCTCGACGCCGATCCCGGAAGAGATGATCGCCTGTATGTGCGCGTCGTCCGCTGAGGCGTGGACTCGTGATGCTTCGCGAAGTGCGTCCCAGGTCGCCAACGTCAGTATGCCCGGCGCAACCCGGGGACTGATCACGACGATGCGCATCAGGCGCAGCGCTGGGCTGCCGGCAGCTTGTCCTCGGCGGGTGCGTCGGAGCCAACAGAGGACACGGACAGTGATCCGGTCGGACCGAGATCGTTCAACCTGCCACTCAGACCGAAACGTGGTGCGAAGCTCACGTCATGGTCCTTGAACGCTGCCGTGATGTCAGCCTGGCCCGCTGACGAGAGCTCTTGCTGATTTTCGGCTGTGGCTGTCGTGCCCGATGAACCTTCGCCGAGGGCAATCGCAATTGCCGCTATCTCCTGGCTGTTCTCGATAGCGGACTCGACTGTCTCAGCGTCGTCCCCCTTGGGGAACGCCTTGGCAATGTCCTTCAGCTGGGAGGCCGAGAGCTCATACAACTTCTTGTCCGGCGTGACACCCTTCTGACGGGCAAGGTCACGGGCCACGATCACGGTGACGAGATCGGAGATCGCTTGACGGCGTACCTGGGCATTGGGAACTGACGTGACGCCCTGCTGCTTGGCCGAGAGGAGCGTGAGCTCGCAATAGATGCGCGCGGTCTTGTCGAACTTCGCCATCGAGATGGCCTGATCGTCGACAACGGCAGCGTCACCGGGGTGGATGCTGCCGCATGCAGCCAAGGTCAATGCAGTCAGGCCGAGAACGGCAGAGCGCGCACGGTTCCACATGGAGATACCTCTCAGTCGATGCGGGACAAGGCTATCCGGTGCTCCTTGCGCGGTACGGAGGGCGTGCTGACAATGCCCAATCCGTACTGGACGGGTCATGACCGCGGTACTTTTCACCATGCTCACTCCCGCAATGCGCTTGTCCACCGTGCTGGCTTCGGCGTCGTTCGTTGTGTTGGCCGCGTGCGGCGGCTCTGCTCAACCGACCGACTCGACCGCCTCTGCGAGCACATCGGCAGCGGCCACCGCCACGCCGGCGCCGACGCCCACAAAGGGGCCTGTGCTCGACTTCACCGGCGGCGACCCCTATGGGGCAATCGAGCTTGACAATCTCACCGACGTCGACGAGATGAAAGGTGCGCCTGATGACTTCAAGGCATACCTCAAATCGGTCCTCGCCAAGAGTGGTGTCCCAGACGATGACCGGTGCCATTTTGAGATCTATGTCGCCAAGATCGATCCAGCAGGGTTCGCGCAAGGTTCGATCGGCGAATGTGGCGGGGCGGAAATCTACTGGGCAAGGGTCGACGGCAAATGGACCGACGCCATTGGCAACCAGATGGAGGCTCCACCGTGCGCCGATCTCAAGAAGTTCAGATTCCCGGTCGCTGTCGCAGGCAACAAGTGCCAGGACGAGTCGCAGGATTTCAAGATCGTCGAGTACTCCGGTCCCATGTAGCCAGCTGGGGCGAGACTCACCGGCGCCGCCCCTCCATGTCAGCCGTAGGGTGACCGCATGATGCGTCAGCGGCTGGCCCGCGCAGTCGTTCGCGCCAAGGGCTTCGAAATGGTGGGCGAGGTACCGCAGACCGGAATCCTGGTCGGTGCGCCGCACACCTCCAACTGGGACTTCATCACGATGCTGCTCGTCATGTGGCACGACGGAGCGCATCCGCGGGTGCTGGTCAAGAAGCAGCTCTTCAAGGGCCCCCTCGGCTGGATCATGAAGGCACTCGGCGGCGTGCCGATCGACCGTGACAACGCGGGAATGATCGTCAGCGACCTCGTGGAGGAGGCAGGCAGCGGCAACCCGTTCCGGTTGATCCTTGCTGCTGAAGGGACCCGATCCAAGGGTGAGTTCTGGAAATCGGGCTTCTTGCGCCTCTCGCGCGACACAGGGCTGCCGATCACGCTGGCGTTCTACGACCCGCCGACCAAGACCATGGGGTTCGGCCCAACGTTCCACGCATCCGAGGACGTCGGCACCGACATGGACATCGTGCGCGAGTTCTTCGCTGACAAGCACGGCATCAAGCCCGAGAACGCGACGCCGCCACGGCTCCGCGAGGAAGACTCACGATGAGCGGTGGATTCTCAACCGTTCGCGTGCGCACACCCTGAAGCGGTGCGTTCTCCACCGTATGATCCGTCATTCGGTGGAGAATCCACCGCCCACCGAGACGCTCGGCGCCACCACCGCGGGCACAAGCGTGTCGATCACCGTGCGGGTCCACTCGAGCAACTCGCGGTCACGCAGGGGTTCTCCGCCGATCGGCCCGGTCTTGGGGCGCGGCACCAGCGCGATCTCCGCTGCCACCTTGTAGGTGCTCCTCGGATAGATCCGAGCTAGCCGCATCTGCGCCGAGTCGGCCAGCTTGAGCGGTGCGAAGCGGATGTTGGGCCCGGCCGAGGTGACCTCGGTGAGTCCGGCATCGCGAACGCGTACCCGGAGCCGCGCGACCTCGAGCAGCACGTCGACGGCCTCGGGCGGCTCGCCATAGCGGTCGACCAGCTCGGCCCGCAACTCGTCGACCTCGGCAAGTGCGCGTACGTCGGCGAGGCGTTTGTACATCTCAAGGCGAAGTCGCTCGCTCTGCACGTAGTCGTGCGGCAGGTGCGCCTCGATGGGCAGCTCGATCTTCACCTCACGCTCCGGCGCAGCATCGCCGCGGAACTCGGCGACAGCCTCACCAACGAGGCGTACGTACAGGTCGAAGCCGACGTCTGCGATGTGTCCTGACTGCTCGCCGCCCAGCAGGTTGCCGGCGCCGCGGATCTCAAGATCCTTCATGGCAACGGCCATGCCGCCACCGAGCTCAGAATGCTGCGCGATCGTGGTGAGGCGGTCGTGCGCGGTCTCGGTGAGTGGCTTCTCGGGCGGATAGAGGAAGTACGCGTATGCGCGCTCCCGTGACCTGCCGACGCGACCACGCAGCTGGTGCAGCTGTGAGAGGCCGAGAGTGTCGGCGCGCTCGATGATCATGGTGTTGGCGTTGGACACATCAAGTCCAGACTCGACGATCGTGGTGCAGACCAGCACGTCGACGCGCTTCTCCCAGAAGTCCACCATGACCTGCTCAAGCTGGTGTTCACCCATCTGACCGTGAGCCGCCGCCACGCGTGCCTCGGGGACGAGTCGTTTGATGTTGGCCACCGCCTTGTCGATGCTCTGGACCCGGTTGTGGATGAAGAACACCTGCCCCTCGCGGAGCAGCTCACGACGAATCGCGGCGATGATCTGACCGTCCTCGTACGCACCGACGAACGACAGGACGGGGTGGCGCTCCTCGGGTGGGGTGGCGATCGTCGACATCTCGCGGATACCGGTGATCGCCATCTCAAGGGTGCGCGGGATCGGGGTGGCCGACATCGACAATACGTCGACTGCAGCGCGCAGCATCTTGAGCGCTTCCTTGTGCTCGACACCGAAGCGCTGTTCCTCGTCGACGATGACGAGCCCGAGGTCCTTGATCTTGACCCCTGGCTGCAGCAAGCGATGCGTGCCGATGACGAGGTCGATCGTGCCGTCGGCGAGACCGTCGAGGGTTTCCTTGGATTCGGAGTCGGACTGGAACCGTGACAGAGGCCTGATCTTCACGGGGAACTGGCCGAACCGCTCCGCGAACGTCGCGTAGTGCTGCTGAACCAGCAATGTGGTGGGCACCAGCAGGATGACTTGCTTACCATCCTGGATCGCCTTGAAGGCTGCGCGCACCGCGATCTCGGTCTTGCCATAGCCGACGTCGCCGCAGACCAGACGATCCATCGGGACCGTCCGCTCCATGTCGCGCTTGACCTCGTCGATCGTGATCATCTGGTCGGGGGTCTCGACGAACGCGAACGCGTCCTCGAGCTCGGCCTGCCACGGCGTGTCCGGCCCGAACGCGTGACCCTTGGTGGCTTGTCGGGCCGCGTAGAGCTTGATCAGCTCGCCAGCGATCTGGCGTACGGCCTTGCGGGCCCTGTTCTTGCGGCTGGTCCAATCGGCGCCGCCGAGCTTGTCGAGCGTTGGCGACTCACCGCCGACGTAGCGGCTGATCTGGTCTAGCTGATCCATCGGCACGAACAGCCGATCGGCGGGATGCCCGCGCCTGGAGGGTGCGTACTCGATGACGAGGTATTCGCGAGCCGCGCCTTGTACGACCCGCTGCATCAGCTCGACATAGCGTCCGACACCGTGTTGCTCGTGCACGACAAAGTCACCGGTGGCCAGCTCGAGCGGATCGACCTGCTTGCGGCGACGCGAAGGCATCCTTCGCTCGGTCCGGTCCGCTGCACGCTGTCCGACCAGGTCGTCGTACGTGATGACGGCGAGTTCGAGCGGCGCCGACACAAAGCCGTGATCGAGCTCGCCGAGGATGATCTGCACGAGTCCGGGCGACGGAGCGGTGACCTCATCGTCAAGTGACGCGGCGACGTCGTTCTCGGCGAGCCACTCGACGGCACGTTGGGCTTGGCCGTGCGCCGGAGCAACGAAGACGACCCTCTTGCGGTCGGCGACCCATGAGCGAATGTCGGCGAGTGCCGCGTTGGTGTTACCCCGGTATGCCGCAGCAGCCTCCATCTCGACGGATCGCGACTTCTCGTCACCATCTGATTCAAGACTGGCGAGGCCGAACGGCGAGATGGTGAACCAGGTGTGGCCAAGTCCGAGGGTGTCGAGCCGTACGTCGTCGAGCGTGCGGAAGGCCGCCGAACCGAGGTCGATCGGCGCTTCACCGCCGCTCGCAGCGGCGGCCCACGAGGCCTGCAGGAACTCCTCGCTCGTGGCGACCAGGTCAGCAGCTCGGGCGCGGATGCGTTCGGGATCGCACAACAGGATCGCCGACTTCTCCGGAAGGAGGTCGACGAGCAGCTCCATCTCATCTGTGAGGACCGGAGTCAGCGACTCCATGCCCTCAACGGCGTGGCCCTCGGCCAGCTTGGTGAAGATCTCGGCCATGCGCGGGTGGCGCTCCGCGAGCTGAGCAGCTCGTACGCGGACCTCACCGGTCAGCAAGAGCTCACGACACGGCGGCGCCCAGACGTGCGTCACCTCATCGAGCGTGCGCTGGTCAGCCACGGCGAAGCGGCGGATCTCGTCGACCTCGTCGCCGAAGAATTCGATGCGCAACGGGTGGTCCTCGGTTGGCGGGAACACATCGATGATGCCGCCGCGTACGGCAAACTCGCCGCGGCGTTCCACCAGGTCGACGCGCGAATAGGCGGCCGCTGCGAGCGACTCGACTGTTCGGTCAAGGCCGATCTCGTCGCCCTTGTGCAGCTCGACCGGCTCGAGATCGGCGAGTCCCTTCGCCTGGGGCTGCAGCAGCGAACGTACGGGCGCGACGATGACCCGGATCGGCCCGGTTGCTGTTTCAGAGTCGAGTTCTCCGGCCTTGGTCGGGTGCACCAGGCGTCGGAGGACGGCGAGCCGGCGACCCACCGTGTCAGAGCGTGGCGAGAGGCGTTCGTGCGGGAGTGTCTCCCACGCCGGGAAGTAGACGACGACGTCCGTGCCGAGCAGCTCACCTAGCTGGGCGACGAGGTCTTCGCCCTCACGAGCCGTCGCGGTGACGGCGAGGACCGTCGACTGCGTCGCGAGCGCCTGGGTGAGGAACGGCCGCAGCGGCTCAGGTGCCTGAAGATCAAGCTCGGTGAGTCCGCCACTCCTGTCCTGCAACGCCTGGAGGACCGTCGGCTCGGTCGCAACTAAGGAAGAAAGGCGAGCGAAACGGGAAGTAGTCATCATCTCAACGGTTGAACTCGCTCTGGGTCGCTTCTAGTCCCTGGCTGATGAGGCTCTCCACGGCATCGGCGGCTTCCTCGACGTAGGTCGGGACGTCCTTGCGCTCTGCCGACGAAAAGGGCTTGAGGACGAAATCGTGCACGCTCTGGCGGCCCTGTGGGCGGCCGATACCGACGCGGACGCGGTGGAAGTCACCGGTGTCGAGCGACTGACGGATCGACCGCAAGCCGTTGTGGCCGTTGTCTCCTCCGCCGAGCTTGATACGCAGCATGCCGAAGTCGATGTCGAGCTCGTCGTGAATCACGATGATGTTTTCAGGCTCGATGTCGAAGAAGCTCGCCATCGCCGAGACGGGTCCGCCGCTCTCGTTCATGTACGAGCGCGATCGACCCAGCACGACACGTTCCCCGGCCAGTCGGCCCTCGATGAGGTCGGCGCGACCGGACTTGGCCTTCTTCCAGCTGCCCCCGACCCGCTCCGCGAGCGCGTCGGTCACGAAGTACCCCACGTTGTGGCGGGTTACGGCGTACGTCGAGCCCGGGTTACCGAGCCCGACGACCAACCAGGTCACGCTGCCACTCCAATTTGGTCAGTGTGGACTTCGCCGCGTCGCCTGAGCCCGACGAACAACCAAGTCACTCTGACGCGCTGGACTCCGCCGCGTCACCCTCGGCGGCGCCATCGGCGTCACCCTCAGCCTCGGCAGATGCCTCGACCTCAGCATCGGTGGCGTCGTGCTCGATGCCAGCCTCAGCCTCTGCCTCGGCAAGCTCTGCCTCGAGCTGAGCCTCGGTGGGTGCGGCGGTTACGTTTACGATGAGCAGCTCGGGATCGACCGCAAGGGTTGAACCGGACGGCAGCTCAATGTCGCTCGCGTGGATCTGGGCGCCGGCGTCGAGGCCCTCCACCGAGACCTCGAAGGACTCGGGGATGTGGGTCGCCTCTGCCTCGACCGAGACCGACGAGTTCTCAAGGATGACCAGGTTTCCGCTGATGGCTTCGCCGATGACATGGATGCGGACGTCGACGGTGACCTTCTCGCCCTTCTTGACGATCAGCAGGTCAGCGTGATCGATGAAGCCTCTGATCGGATCGCGCTGGATCTGCTTGGGGATCGCGAGGTGCTGCTCGGTGCCCAGATCGATCGTGAGGAGCGCGTTGGAGTTCTTGAGCGCCAACATGAGCTGGTGTCCCGGTAGCGTCACGTGTACGGGATCGGAGCCGTGCCCGTACAGGACGGCCGGAACATTGTCGGCACGACGAATGCGACGGGCAGCGCCCTTGCCGAACTCGGTGCGCGTCTCGGCGGCAATCTTGATCTCAGCCATGAAGGGTTTCTCGTTTCGATGCGTTATGGGTCCGAAGTCGGTGGCTGCCCCGCCATGGTGTCTTTCCAGTGCGCTCAACACAGCACTCCTGTGGAGCACCCTGTCGATCACGGTCCGAAGGACCCTCGCCGAGGCAACTCACCGATCTTATCGCAGCGTCCTCCGAGCAGGAAATCCGCCGACCACGCTCGGCGACCAGGACCTTCGCGGACTGCACCCAGGAAACTGACGCCTCACCCTCGTTGCAACAGGGGCGGGGTGCAAGAGCAGGTGGGAGTGGCTAGTTCTTGAACAAGCTGGTGACGGAGCCGTCTTCGAACACTGCGGCGGTGGCTTGGGCCAGCAGCGGAGCGATCGAGAGCACCGTGAGCTTGTCGAAGCGCTGATCGTCTGACAGCGGCAGCGTATTCGTGACGATGACCTCACACGCCGTCGAGTTCTTGAGTCGGTCAACGGCGGGACCGGAGAACACGGCATGCGTCGCTACGATCAGGACATCTTCGGCGCCGTCGGCCATCAAGGCCTCAGCTGCCTGGACGATTGTGCCGCCGGTGTCGATGAGGTCGTCGACCAGTACGCATACGCGGCCCTCAACCTCACCGACGACGCGGTTGGCCTTGGTCGAGTTGGGCTTGGTCTCGTCGCGCGTCTTGTGGATGAACGCCAGCGGCGCCTCGCCAAGCGCTGACGCCCAGGACTCGGCAACCTTGATGCGGCCGGCGTCCGGCGAGACGACAGCGAGCGCCTTCTTGCCGTACTTCTTCTTGACGTAGCGGGTCAGGATCGGCATCGCGAGCAGGTGGTCAACCGGCCCATCGAAGAAGCCTTGGATCTGCGCCGTGTGCAGGTCGACCGTCATCAGGCGATCAGCGCCGGAGGCGAGGAACAGGTCAGCCATCAGGCGAGCCGAGATGGGCTCGCGACCCAGATGCTTCTTGTCCTGGCGCGCATAGCCGTAGAACGGCAGGATCACCGTGATGCGCTTGGCCGACGCCCGCTTGAGCGCGTCGATCATGAGGAGCTGCTCCATGATCGCGTCATTGATCGGCGCAGCGTGGCTCTGCATGATGAACGCGTCGCAGCCTCGTACGGACTCCTCGAAGCGCACGTAGATCTCACCGTTGGCGAAGTCGTAGGCCGTCGTCGGCACGATGTCGATCTCAAGGAGGTCGGCCACTTCCTGAGCGAGCACCGGGTGCGCGCGGCCCGAGAACAACATGAGGTTCTTGGTCGGGGTGCGCTTGGAAAAGCTACTTGCCATCAGTTGGCTCCTCGGCGTCGCGCGCGGCCTGGGCGGAAGTGGTGCCGGGTCGCTTCTGCTCGACCCACCCTTCCATGTTCCTCTGCTCCCCGCGGCTGACAGCAAGCGCCCCAGGAGGTACGTCCTTGCGAACAGTTGTGCCCGCACCTGTGTGCGCGCCGTCCCCGATCGTGACCGGAGCCACGAAGGTGTTGTTGGACGCTGTGCGGGCGTGCTTGCCGACCGTCGTGCGGTGCTTGTTGACGCCGTCGTAGTTGGCGAAGATCGTGCCGGCGCCGATGTTGGCACCCTCTCCAATGTCAGCGTCGCCCACGTACGACAGGTGCGGCACCTTGGCGCCGACGCCAATGTGCGCGTTCTTGGTCTCCACGAAGGTGCCGATCTTGCCCTTGGCGCCGAGCTCGGTGCCGGGCCGGAGGTAGGCGAACGGCCCGACCGTCGCGTTGTCGCCGATGACAGCGTCTGAACCGTGCGTGCGTAGGACGGTCGCGTTCGCGCCGACCTCGACATTGCGCAGCGTGGTGTCAGGACCGATTTTCGCGCCCTCGGCGACGACTGTGGCACCGAGCAGCTGGGTGCCGGGCAGCAAGGTGACATCGGGAGCCAAGGTCACCGCCGAGTCGATCCACGTTGTCTCGGGATCGACGATCGTCACGCCCTCGCTCATCCAGTGCTGGGTCTGGCGGCGATTGAGCTCACGTCCGAGGCGGGCAAGCTGTACCCGGTCATTGACGCCCTCGGTCTGCCAGACGTCTTCAAGCAGGTGCGCGCCGACGGGCCGACCGTCATCAAAGGCGAGGCCGGCA
>MTKY01007311.1_pt1 | contig 10250 bp, 9 predicted proteins | sample 1042731 | NCBI WGS metagenome assembly MTKY01 (sample SAMN06212206, study PRJNA360538) | anaerobic digester metagenome | biome: Wastewater treatment plant; material: sludge; isolation source: anaerobic digester fed with sludge from wastewater treatment plant | place: Denmark: WWTP Soeholt ... | reverse complement strand
CACGTGGGAACTGACGCCCCAACAAGCCAACTGGGTCACGGTAGAGATCCGTGACAAGGACGGCGTGGCGCTTGCTGTGACGAACCCCATCTTTTTGGAAAACGACATCGGCGAAGCGTAAACGGATGCGCGGGTCGGCGGGCTACTTCGCCGTCATCGCAAAACTCACCGCCACCCGCGCCGTGACGCTGATCTGTCCCGGCGCCAGGCTGCTGTCGAAGCTGGCGTAATCCCCGCCGACCTCCTGGACGACGTTTTGCGTCATCCCGCCCCAGCGTCCCCACCACCCACTGCCGTAACCCGACCACCAACTGTTGGCCTCTTCCTGGATGATACGCGGTTCGCCTATTTTCTGATCCAGCGCGGCGGCCATGGCGGTTGCCTTTTCGCGGGCGGCCTGGAGCGCCAGTTCGCGCGCCTCGTCGCGGTATTTGCGCAGGTCGGTGGTGCGGAATTCGATGCCGTGGACGTAATTCACGCCGGATTCCAGCAGGGCGCCGAGCAGGTCCTCGAACTTCGTCAGGTCGCGCAGGGTGATGGCGATCGTCCTCTGCACGAAATATCCCATAAACTCGCGCTGCGTGTAGCCGTCGTTGTAGCGCGGCGTGATGTTGAGATAATCCGTCTGCACGCGCTCCGCCGGGATGCTGAATCGTTTCGCCACGGCCTGAACCTTGGCGACGATTTGATCGTTCAGTTGTTTGGCCTTCGCCAGGTTCTTGTCCGACGTTTCGACGCCCAGGCGCAGGATCACCTCGTCGGGCATAATACGCACTTCTGCTTCCCCGCTCACGCTGATCAAGCCGGGTTCGGCTGCGATTGGCGCGTTGTTGCTCATCTTCGCACCGGCAAGCGGGAACACGGCGAGTAAGGCCAGTCCCAATAAAAGTATCGACTTGTGTTGCATTGTTTTCCTCCATAATAGTCTGCTAGTCGTTAGTCAGATCGTCGTTAGTGAGACGATCTACTGTACGTTTTATCGTATCTGGTGATTGTGACAGGCTTGTGACAAAGCGTGGATACTTTGCAGATACCTGCAGTTTGCTTCTTGTCCTTATCTTGTTCTGCGGTAGACTAGGCGCAACGTTCAATTTCTCTACTGTTGGAGGATGCGATGATCGAACTGGCAAAATCGAAACTGTTTACCCCCTGGACCGACCCGGAGTCCGGCGTGACGAGCTATATCCTGACTCACAAGATTGCCCCCGTGCAGGAAGCGTTCTATTTCGTCAACGAAAGCCTGACGCGCGACGGGCGCTATTGGTGGTTTTACTGCGCGTTTCCCCCGTCTGGGACGGCGGCGCAGGGCCGCACGCTCGGCGTGGTGGATTTTGAGATGCAGGAGGTGCGTCACTTCCCCGATACACAGTTCAACCACGCCTCACCCTTTGTGGACATCGAGACCGGGGATGTCTACTGGGGGATGGGCGCTGGCGTCTGGCGGCGCGGCCCACAGCCCGGCGACGACGCGGTGCTGGTCAATCGCCTGCCGGAAGAGCTGACGATGATGCGTCCGATCGAGCGCGTGGCGACCCACCTCACCAAATCGGCGGACGGGCGCGCGTTCTTCATCGACGCCTCGGTGGGTTTGCAGTTCGTCTTCGGCGCGCTGCCCGTGGATGGCAGCGACTTCGAGCTGTGGCACACCTTCCAACGCAACTACAACCATGCGCAGTTCAGCCCCACCGACCCCGACTGCGTGCTCTTCGCGCAGGAGAATCACCCCGACCCGATCACCGGCCTGCGTTTCAACATCGTGGACCGCCTGTGGCTCATCCGGCGCGGCGAGAAACCCCGTCCCATTATGCCCACGCCCACACGCCTCACCCACGAGTGGTGGGACCCCGATGGGCAGCACGTGTACTGCATCAAGAGCGACGTTGGCGTGTGGCGGGTGAACATCGCCACGTCAGCCGTCGAGGAAATCCCGTTCGCGGGCGGGCGCTGGCATTCCCATAGCAGCGCGACGGGACAATATCTCATCGGCGACGCCAATCCCCGCTTTTATCGCGGCTGCCCCTCGACAGTGAACTTCTTCAACCGCGAGACGGGCAAGAGCGTGCGCCTGGTCGATAACCCGGAGATGCCGAACTACACCGGCGCGCATTACCACATCGATCCGCACCCGCGCTTTGGTTTTGGGGATCAGGTCGTCGTTTTCACCACCACCGTGCGTGGTGTGGTGGACGTGGCGATGGCTTACACGGCGGATCTGATCGCCCGTACATCATAGATTTTTCGCAACTATTCAGGTGGGGCGCACTTTTACGCCGCAATGACAGCAGGAAGCGTAAAAATTGTCGTTTTGGGTTCGGCTAAGTGCGTCCCACCTCAAGGCTGAATAGTTGCGATTTTTTATCAGCAGATTTAGCGGATTAAATCAAAGAATCTGCTTGATCTGCTAAATCTGCTGACAGAAAAACACTTTGAGTCTATACATATTCATTGTTGAGGTGAGAAATGGACTTTAATGAAGCCGAACAACGTTTTCGATTTTTGGAAGACCAGCGCAAGCGCGGCGCGATCACGCCGGAGCAGTATCGCGCTGAACTGAACCTGCTGCGCGTGACCGACGCGCACGGGCGCTTGTGGATGCCGCAGGAGCGCACCGGACAGTGGTTCGTCCACGAGGGCGGGCAGTGGCGCGCGGCGCAACCGCCAACGCAGACGCCGCCCCCGCCCCCGCCGCCGCCTGCGATGCCCTCTCCGCAGGTCCGCTCACGGCCGGCGCAACCGCAACCTCAACCGCGCCCACAGCCTCGCCCGCAACCTGCGCAACCGCAACCCCAACCGAGACCGCAACCGGTTCAGGCTCAGCAGCAGGTCGAAAAGGGTGGGGGATGCGGAAAAACCCTGCTCTATCTCGTGATATGGGCGGTGATTTGGGCCATCATTGGCGTCGTCGTCTTCATTTTTTGGGGACATGAGGAACCGGTGGGGATGCTTGGCGTGGCGTTGGCGGCGTTCATCAGCCTGGTGATTCTATTGGCGACGCTTTCTTCGGCGTGGTCTGGCACAGTGCAGGATCTGCGGATCGAGAAAGTGCGCAGGTCCGATGACGAGGGCTACTCCTATACCGAGAATGTGCTCTTCGCCTACGTCCGCCGCGACAACGGCAAGGTCAAGAAGATGCGCGCCATGCCCCAGTGGCAGGTCGGCGATCGTCTGGTGAAGAATCGCGGCGAAAGTCACGTGCGCCACTATCCGGCGCAGTCTTAGACGTTGGACATGCGCCGCGCCAATTCGAGGATGTCGCTGAGCACGCCCGCAGCCGTAACCTCGCGGCCTGCGCCGGGACCGGAAAGCGCTAGCGGGAGCGGTTGGTAACGGGCGGTGTGCAAGGCGATGTAGTTGGCTGGCCCGCGCAACGCGCCGAGCGGCCCGTCGCGTTCCACGGCGGTCAGCCCGACCGCGCTGCCCTCCGGCGTGACGCGCGCGATGTAGCGCAGCACGTTTCCCTGTGTTTGCGCGGCTGCGACGCGAGCGGCATACGCGGCATCCAGCGTGGCGGCGGCGGCCATGAACGCCTCGATGGAAAGTCCCGCCAACGCCTCGCTGCACAAGGGTTCGACGGTTAGATGGTGTTCTTCCAGTGGCCAGCCGGCGGTGCGCGCCAGGATGAGGGCTTTGCGCGCCACATCCTTGCCGCTGAGGTCGTCGCGGGGGTCCGGCTCGGTGTAGCCGAGGGCGCGCGCTTGCGCCACCGCCTGCGAGTAGGGGACGCCGCGTTCCAGTTCGGCGCACAGGTAGCCGAGTGTGCCGCTGACGCAGCCTTCGATCAGCGTGATGGCGTCGCCAGTGTCGCGCAGGTCGTGGAGCGTCTGGATGACCGGCAGGCCGGCCCCCACGGTGACTTCGTAGCGCAGGCGCGGGTGCGCCAGCAGCGGGGCGGCCTCGTCCCATGGCCCGGCCAGCGGAATCTTGTTCGCCAGTACGACACCGCAGCCGGCAGCGAGCGCGGCGTGTAGGGTGGGCGCGGTCTTGGGCGAGGCAGTCAGGTCGGCGAGGATCGCGCCAGGCTGTAAGACAGTGGGCAAGTCGGCCAGCGGGCGCGCGCCGGGCAGCAGGCGCTGGCCAACCAACGCGGCGAGTGTGCCGCCATCCTGCGTCGCCTCCAACGCGGCGGTGAGCGTCGCTTCGGGTAACCCTTCGGCGGCGTAGAGCAAGCCGCTCACGTCCGCCGCCGCGATAGGAACCAGCCGCAATCCGGTGCGTTCCGCTACTGTCGCGCGCGTCTCCAAAATCTGGCGGAGCAGTGTCCCGCCGATGTTACCCAGGCCAAGTAAGATTAGTGGAACTTCACGTGTGTCACGATTCACCAGGAAACCTCCATGGATGGATTATTTTCTAAAGGCTCGTTAGCCTCCTTATGCTACAGTATAGCGGACAATCCAAACTACGGCCTCGGCGTCGGTGTGGCGGTTGGCGTCACCGGGAGCGGCGCCGTCAGCGTTTCGGTCGCTGTGATCGGCGGGGTCGCCAGCGGCGAGAGTAACGTCGCTGTGGTGGGTTGCGTGACTGTAGGCAGTCCCTGCCTGAGCAATTGCCAGGCGATCTCGAAGTCGCCTTGGGCCAGGCGCGGCGCGTTGGGCAGGTTTGCCAGCCCCAGGTCGAGGCGCTGTACGATGGCCTCGAGCGCGCTTTGCTGCTCCGCTGGAACTGCCGCGTTTAGCGCCAGCAGCACGCCGCGCGCTTCTTGCGCCTCGGTCGCCGCTGCCCCGAGATTGTCTTGCGCTAATTCCAGGCGCGCGCGTGTGAGCAATTCCATGGCTTTGAGCAACTGTACATCGGTGCGGACGCCGATCAATGGCGCTTCGTCCTTGACGGTGATGCCGAGCGCCGCCACATCAGAAATGATGAGCGCCGTGGCTTCTGTCAGGTCGCCCACCGTTGTTTCCAGCTTCTTCAGCGCGGTTTGTAGTTTTGTGAGGTCCGGGCCGAAGGCGGTTTGTTGGTCCTCGAGGGCGCCAAGGCTTTCTTGTGCGGTATCCAGCGTTGTCCGTACTTCACCCATGAGCGCCTCTGACGATGTCAATCGGGTTTGTAGTGCATCCAATGCCTCGCTCGTGAGATCGTCTTGGTGTTCCAGTGCGTCGATTTGCTCTTGTAATGCCTGGGTCTGTTCCTGTAACGCCTGGGTTTGTTCGTTCAGCCGGCTATAATCCTGCGCATAGCGGCTTTCCAGATCGTCCAATTGCCTGGTGTGGTTCTGAATGGGCTGGAATACCTGCCGGTTGATCACCGCAATCCCGTAGGACGCGGCCCAGTAGATGCCCGCTCCAAGCAGCACGCCGATCACCACGACAAATATCAACCGCAGTGTAAATTTTGCCAGTTTTCCAAAAGCGAGCAGTAGCCTTCGTCCGAAGGAAGGGCCGCCCGGTGGAGAAGATTCTGTTGTCATCGCGCCCTCCTAATCCTGGGGAAAGAGATTGTTGAGCAGGTTGCGCAGGCCGTCCATCACTTGTTGGACGCGCTCTGACTGCGCCTGCACGCGCTCCATTTGCGTGTTGAGTGCAGTAGTCGCCTGTTCCAGGTCTTGGACCTGCGTGTTCAAGGTCTTTGTCTGCGTTGCCAGCGTATCGACTTCACGCTGCAAGTCGCCCTTCGCCGTCTCCAACGCCTGGATGCGTTCGCTCAACGTCTCAAGGTTTTTCAACCGGGTCTGGACGCTGGTCAGCGATTGCTCCAGTGTTTGGACTTTACTCTGGAGTGCAGTCACTTCGCGCGAGATCCGCGCGACATCGTCTGGCGAAGCGAAAGACAATCCGCCATTGAGGCCCATCAGAATACCCATGGTCAAGGCGAGGGTGATGATCAGTGTCGCGGCAAAGACACCGAAGCTGACCCAGGCGAGTTGGGCGCGCGTTACCGGCTTGGACGAGGATGCTGTGGATGCCGGCGGCGCGACCTGCGGCGCTTCGGGCCTGGATTGGGCGCGCGACGCAGGCGGAGTGGGAGATTGCGCGGTGACGACTGTCTTAGGCAGTGTTTCGGGAAGGGGGGGCGGCGTCTCTGGCAATGGCGGCGGGACGACCGCCTGGTTTTCTTCTGATACGGGCAAGGCTCCAGGTGCGGCCTCGCCACCGCCGAGAGCCTCCACTTGCTCCTCGTTCCACGGCGGGACGACCGGCAGCGGCGGCAAAGGGATCAGGTCTGCCGGGATTTCAGTAGCGCGTTGTTCTCCGACATCTGCGAGGGGTGTCATATCCACAAAACCCAGCCCTGGAGGGATGGCTTCAACGTCTGTCGCTTTCGTTTCGGCGAACAAGACTTCTCCTATCGTGGTGTATGGCGCGATTTTGTCCAACGTTGAAGGCCCAATCCCCGGCACACGGCGCACGTCATCGAACGAAGCGAAGGGCCGCGCTGCCACAATGCGTTCTGCCAATGCCGGCCCGATGCCCGGTATTTGGGTGAGTTCGTCTATGCTTGCAGTGTTGAGGTTGATTAACGTTTTGGTTTCCATCGTTCTCTCCTTCGAAAATGATAAATGGCAAATGGCAAAAAAATCCATTGACAGATTTTCGTGCTTGCATGGAGTGCGCCAGCACCGGCGTCTCCTTAGAAAATGGCCTCAACGGATCGAACGGATTCAACGGAAAAATATCCGTTAAATTCCGTTGAATCCGTTGAGAAAATCCTTTTCATCCTCGTTGGTGTGGAGTTCCACATGGGAACTCCTTAGAAAATAGCCTCAACGGATCGAACGGATTCAACGGAAAAATATCCGTTAAATTCCGTTGAATCCGTTGAGAAAATCCTTTTCGTCCTCGTTGGTGTGGAATCCCACATGGGAACTCCTCGGGAAATAGTCCGATAGTCGTTAGGCCGATAGTCCTGCACCCGATTTTCATTATCGGGGCTGTACCACAGGTTCGGTTACACTCCTTATTATTGTTTAGAAACCGTAGTAGCCTTGTGATACACCCATTTTCGATTTTGGGCAAATGCTCCATGTTTGTTTAATGTGTCAAAGTTTTGGTTTTGTTCTCTATCAGTGTATACTCTGGGAAATCGACGCTGACGGCAGTGATTCTCTCGACGGATTCAACGGAATTCAACGGATATTTTCCCGTTTGATCCGTTCAATCCGTTGAGGTCAATTTCCAAGGAGGAGGTAAAGGTATGCTAGATTGGTACAAAGATGCGATTTTCTATGAGGTTTCGGTGAAAGGCTTCGCCGACAGCAACAATGACGGCATCGGCGACTTGCGTGGGCTGATCGGCAAGCTGGATTATCTGCGCGACCTGGGCGTGGACGTGATCTGGATGCTGCCGATTTTCCCCTCGCCGCTGCGCGACGATGGCTACGACGTGGCCGATTACACGAGTATCCATCCCAATTTTGGGACACTGGACGATTTCAAGGCGCTGCTCATCGAGGCGCATAAGCGCGATCTGCGCATCCTCGTCGAGTTGGTGGTCAACCACACGTCGGATCAGCACCCCTGGTTCCAGGCGTCGCGCGATCCGCAGCACCCCGAACACGCGCGCTACCGCGATTGGTACGTGTGGAGCGACACGGACGAGCCTTACGCCGAGACGCGCATTATTTTCCTGGATACCGAGCCGTCCAACTGGTCGTTCGATCCGCTGCGCGGGCAGTACTTCTGGCACCGCTTCTTCAGCCACCAGCCGGATTTGAACTACGACAATCCCGAAGTGCAAAAGGCGATGATGCGCGTCGTGCAATACTGGATCGATTTGGGGGTGGACGGCTTTCGTATCGACGCGCCGCCGTACCTTTACGAGCGCGAGGGCACCAACTGCGAGAATCTGCCGGAGACGCACGCCTACCTCAAACGCCTGCGCGCCTTCGTGGACGCCTATGCGCCGGGCACGTTCCTGCTTTCGGAGGCCAATATGTGGCCCGAAGAGGTGATTCAGTATTTTGGCGACGGCGACGAGATGCATATGAACTACCACTTCCCGCTGATGCCGCGTATCTTCATGGCGTTGGCGAAAGCCGACCGCGCGCCGGTTCTGTCAATCATGGCGCGCACGCCGGACTTGCCCGGGTCGTGCCAGTGGGGAACGTTCTTGCGCTGTCACGACGAGCTAACGCTGGAGATGGTCACGCCGGAGGATCGCGCGTTTATGTGGGATTTCTACGCGCCGGAACCGCGTATGCGGCTGAATCTGGGCATCCGGCGGCGGCTCGCGCCTTTGCTTGACAACGACCGCCGCCGCATCGAAGTCGCTAACTCGATACTGCTTACGCTGATCGGCTCGCCGTTCATCTACTACGGCGACGAGATCGGCATGGGCGACAACATCTGGCTGAACGACCGCGACGGCGTGCGTACACCGATGCAGTGGGACGCCGCCCCGAACGCCGGATTTTCGGACGCGCCCGCCGAGCAGCTCTATGCGCCGGTGATCGATGACGCGATTTTCGGTTACCAACAGGTCAACGTCGCCGCGCAACGGGCGGACGAAAGCTCGCTATGGCGCTGGACGCGGCGCGCGTTGCGTATCCGCAAGCAGCACCCGGTTTTTGGCCGGGGGACGCTGCGTTTCCTGAACCCGTACAATTCGACAATCCTGGCCTATGTTCGCAGCGACGGCGCGCAGACGATCCTGGTCTTCAACAACCTGTCCGCCGAATCGCAACAAGTCACCGTCGATTTGCGCGCCTACACGGGTAAAGTTCCGCGCGACTTGTTGACGGATGTCGTGTGGGACTCGATTGGCGGGACGCCGTACACTTTTACACTAACGGCTTACGGCTATTGCTGGTTGGCGTTGTAGTGCGTCTGGGAGACGTGTTGGGGGAAACATTGCTCTAGCAATCTGTCGGAGAGATTGAGAAATCCGGTTTTTAAAAAACCACCCTCAAAACTCTTGACAAATACACTTTTTCCCCTTATACTGGACATGTCCATTTGTCCAGCAGTCCATTTATCCAGTTAGCTATTCGTCCATTCGGGAGCCATAGAAATGCCCAATTATAAAGTTGGCGCAACTGCTCCTTTGCCGCGTTATTATCAGGTGTACGTATCCCTGAAAGAACGTATCCGTTCTGGTGAATTTGCGCCCGGCGAAGCTTTGCCTTCTGAAAGGCAGCTGGTGCTCGATTATGGCGTCAGCCGGATTACGATCGTCAAAGCGTTGGATTTGCTAGTCCGTGATAATCTCGTGGAGCGCCAGCACGGGCGAGGAAATTTTGTGCTGGAACACACGAAGGCAACGATGTCTTCGGGAGATTACCGGATAGCCTTTTGTGCACCGACGCCTTCAGAACCCTATGTTTTGTCCATCCTCTTGGGCGCTGCCCGTATGGCTATGCGTGAGGGGTCCCATTTACAGATCGTCTCCATTGGGGATGGACAAGAGGAAGCGGACCAGATCAACGCATTGCTTACGGATGGCTTTGATGGAATTATTTTGTTTTCGCGTTCCACCCATCTCAACGCGCCTTTGTACCAAAACCTTGTGGAGAAGCGTTATCCGTTCGTGATGGTGGATCGCTACTGTCCGGAAGTACCCACCGACCGTGTGATTTTTGCCGACGAACAAGCCGGATACAACCTAACCGAGACTCTGATCCGCCGTGGTGATCGTCGCATTGCTTTTCTGACCAGCAGCGAGTCTTTTGCGACCAGCGTTTGTGATCGCTTGAGAGGGTACCGTCGAGCGCTGCAGGATTATGGCTTGCCCTACGATGAGCGTTGGATTGGCCGGACAATTTCTGAGGTACTGAACTTGAATTCCGGGTCCTTGGAACAATTTCCAAGCACTTATCGAGATTTCCTCACACATTTACGACAAGAAGCGCCCACGGCGGTCGTCGCGATTAACAACTATGCTGCCGAGCAAGCCAACATTGATTTGATGCAAATGCAAATAGCGCTGTTGCAGGCAGTGATTGAGGACAATGCGCAGCCGGTAGATTGTGAATTAAATATTGCATTGGCTGCGATTAGCCACAAACCTTTAAATCTCAAGTATACGTTTACAGTGTCTCTGGCTCTGCAAACGGGGGAGGAACTGGGGGAAAGAGCGGTCGGCTTGTTGCTTCAACGGTTGAACCGAACTTTGGTGCGGATCCCTCAATCTATTGTGATGCCGATGCAAGTCAACATCCTCTCATCTGGCTCGTAAAAGCTTGCGGCTCGACGCCCCTGGATAGAGTGTTTCCATTTAGAGTTGGTGTATCTTAAAGAAAGGAGGTGACGCTATCGGAGATTGTAACTGCTGTGAACGATTGGTATTTCAACTTCGTAAGGCAATTTAGAGACTTTAGA
>MTKY01071283.1_pt1 | contig 10263 bp, 10 predicted proteins | sample 1042731 | NCBI WGS metagenome assembly MTKY01 (sample SAMN06212206, study PRJNA360538) | anaerobic digester metagenome | biome: Wastewater treatment plant; material: sludge; isolation source: anaerobic digester fed with sludge from wastewater treatment plant | place: Denmark: WWTP Soeholt ... | reverse complement strand
GTCTCGCGATCACGCGGCAGGCGGTCGAACGGCACGGCGGTCAGGTCAGCGCGGCGGCCGCGTCCGGCGGCGGGCTCGCGGTGACCATCGAGATACCAAGGTCAAGGCCGTGACGGATGCAGCAGCACAGTCGCAGCGCGGCACCGCCTTTCCCATGCGCCCACACGAAGGTGCGCTTCACCAGCCCCCAACGCTCTTCGAACCGTGAAGAGCAAATATGAAGGAGTACCCCAATGTCTCTCAACCTCATTCGTGCCGTGAGCATCGCCCTGCTCATCGCGGCGCCAACGACCGCGATGGCCCAGTCCGGTTCGCGGCAGCACCAGGATCGCGATCAACAGCAGCGCTCACAGCGCGAGGCGCAGCCGCAACGCCAGCAGGCTGCGCCTCGGAAGAGCGATCGTGGACAGGCCCAATCGACCCGCAATTCCTATGGCACCTGGAACCATAGCTGGGGCACCCGCCCGTCGGCGCCGCCCAAGCACTGGAGCAAGACCGGTGACTGGTATCGCCATGTCCGCGCCTGCCAGCAGCGCTATCGCTCCTACAATGCGCGCACTGACACCTTTCGGACGAATAGCGGTCACACGCGACGCTGCACGCTCTGATTGACCTTCTTTGGGGACGCCGGGTTCGAAACAGGGCGTTCTTCTTCGCTTAGGATTGTCCGTCGTCAGCCGCTATATCCGCAGCCTCGAGCGATGGCTTGGCGCAGCGCTGTTCGAGCGCGGCGGCAGCGGCATGCGCCTCACGGCCGCGGGAGAGGCCTTCCACGCCAGAATCTCGCCCGCAATCGACGGCAGCGCCGCCGCCCCGCGCGATATCGTGCGCCCACCCTTATACGGCCTGCTGCGAAGCTGGAGCATGCCCGGCTTTACCTACCAATGGCTAATGCCGAATCTCCAGGCGTTCCAGGGTGCCGGCCCCGGTCTTCCTGTCGCCCTCCGGCCCACCGACGATCTTGCCGATTTTGCTCGCAGCGAGGTCGACGCCGTGATCCGTTACGTGCCACGCTACAGCGCTCCGCCGCCATCCATCCCGGTGGCCTGTCGACTATCTCGCGCGCATGCCTCCGATCCGCGCCGCAGCCGATCTCGTGCATTCGCTGACGGACCTCGGTTCGCGGATTCCGCGAGCCACACCCGTCGAAAGCCTGCAAAGCAACGGCATGGCCTAGGCGTTCGTGCGAATCCTCAAGCGCGGTTACCTCCGTGTCTGCCCGACCCGACACCCGCGCCGTCTTTGACCAACTGCCAATCTGGATCGACCACTATAAGCGCGTGGATCCCCACAGTGCCCTCGGCTATAGATGACCCGCGAATTTATCGATCGCTCAACCCGCGTGCCTCGTTAGGCCTTTAGGGGGTAACAACAACCGCGCAGCACGAGCTTTATGCCAGCCCACCGAGTGTTCGCAAAACGGCACGGAAGCGGTGTCGGTAAAGTGTCTATGCTTCCTTCCTGCAAACCCGATTTTGGGATAATTTCAGAATGTCACAGATCGAAGGTCTTGAAGCGGCCTCCGGCATTGAGGTTCGCGAGCGCCTCGTTTCCGAGGTAACTGCGCAGAGTGTCGCGCACCATCGTGTCGAAAAAATCGGAGCCTGCGACGACGATCTGCGCGCCGCTCTCGAGGAGCGAGGCGATCTGCCGAGCCTGCGCATCGAGAATTTGGGGCAATATAGGCGACCGAAAGAGGCGCGGCATCACCCGAATTGTTCCGTCCTGCAGAAACGCTCGCGGGAAGAGCGCGGCCAAGTCGAGGGGCGCCTCGCCATTCTCATGCTCGAGTAGCAGCAGCATCTCATTATGTTCGCGCTCCTGAAGAAAGGCGCGGGCGAGCGCAGCACTCGCGATATCGCCGATGAACAGGAGCGGTCCGTTCGACACCCAATGCTCGGGTGCGCTCACTATCCGAAGGTGAACGGTCGTCTCGAAGAGCAGCCTGTGGCACGTTCCGGTCTCAAGGATCGGCTTCGCGAAGCTTCCCGACGAGACGAGCAGGTCGAGCGTTCCAGATCCCGCGAACGAGGCGATCGGGAGGCGACGATTCACTCTCGCTACTGTAACCCAGTCAGTCCGCATCGGCCAGCCGCCGGGCAGCAGGCAGGCGGCGCCGTGCTGCGGACCGGGCAATTTATCCCGGATGGAAGTCGACGAGAATACGTCCCGCGCGGGTGGGCCGCCCGGCGCACACAGCTCGATCATGTCGCCTGGGCGCCAGTGCGGGCGCTCGCCGTCCGCACGGTGCAGACGGATTAGACAATCGACTGCTGCTGTGCTGGCGGGGGCCAGCAATTTGCGCTCTACGAGCGTCCAGCAGGTTTCGTCGCTGACCAGGGGAGCAGTTATCTTCGTCACGTGATTGTCATTCCCTGCCCATGTCCATGCCCCAGACGACGTGCTCGCGACGGACTGGCGGCGAAGCGCGCCGCGACAGTGTCGTGGATGCGCTAGAACTGAGTCCCAACGTTGAAGGAGAAGCGCTTCGTATCGTCCCCCTCTTCCTTGCGAAGTGCGTAAGCGAAATCGATCCGGAAGGGACCGAACGGCGAGTTCCAGTTCACCCCCGCACCGATCGCGACGCGCGGTTTCCAGCTGTCCCCGAAATAGCGCTCTTCGAAAGGCGCGAGCGCCGAGAAGCCTTCAGGACAAGTAGTGAACTGCCCCGAAGGCGAGGTCGTCCCATCGGGATTCGTCGTCACCGACTGGGAAGCGAACTGGCTCGTGCCCGTGCTCGAGTTGCGGCACAGATATTTGGTGAAGCCGTCCGAGGGATCGCGGAAGTCGCCAAGCGTCGTCAATGTCGGGCGTTTCACGCCGAACACCGCGCCGACATCGAGAAAGATCGACGGCCGAAGGCCTAGTTCCTTTGCACCGGTACCCAGCGGAATATCGACCTCAAGCCGACCCTGATAATATGCGCGACCACCCAGCGCGTCATCGACACGCGAACCGTCCGAGGTGTCAATGATGGGGTTCGTGGGATCGGTAAGGTCGACACTGCTATATCGTACAACCCGTGGTCCAACCCCGCGGATGTCGAATCCGCGCATCTGCGGCTCGCCGAGGAAGAAGCGGTCGGTGAGAAGGATATCGTCGCTGGTGGAGGAGGGACTGTTGTCGCCCAAGGGGTGGATATAGCCGCCCTCGCCCGAAATATTGAGAATGAAGCGGCTGCCGAGGTCAAAATGCTTGCTCGCCTGGAGACGGCCGCGAACATATTGGACGTCGCCACCGAGGCCGGCGAAGTCTGCGCTCAGAGATGCCGACTGACCGCGGGTCGGGCGCAGGCGGTTGTTGCGATCGTCATAGGCGAGGGTGAAACCAATGGTCGACGTCAGGCGCTTGCCGATCGCGTCGCAAAGATAGCGACCCGCGACGAGTGGATCGCAGTCGTCGCCGAAATAGTAGGTGGCCTCGTCCAGCGTGACATCGTCATGATTGAGGCTGTAGCGGGTGAAGAAGGAGGTGAATTCGTTCAGCGGGACGCCAAGGTTGACCTGAACGCCGGTCGTGACCTGCTGGAAGGTCGTCTGGCGGTCGTTGTCGACGATATTATAGGAATTGAGATCGCGCCGGTAGATGCTGCCGCTGATCGACAGATTGCGGTCGAACAAATAGGGCTCGGTGAAGCCAAGCTCGACCGACTTCGAATAACTCGAATAGCTGACCGATGCCTGCAACTGCTGGCCAAGACCGCGGAAGTTGCGCTGGCGGATCGACGCCTGGAGAAGGAAATTCTCGGTCGACGAGAAGCCGGCCGACAGCGACAATTCGCCGGTCGGCTTTTCCTCGACATTGGTTTCGAGGATGATGCGGTCGGGCGCGCTGCCCTCCTTGCGGACGACTTCGAGATTCTCCTGGAAATAACCCAGGCTGTTGATGCGGTTCTCGGTACGCTTGACGCCGAAGCTGTTGAAGGCATCGCCTTCGTTTAGCCGGAATTCGCGGCGCACGACCTTGTCGTGGGTGAGCGTGTTGCCGTTGACGTCGATCCGCTCCACATAGGTACGCGGGCTTTCGGCCACGTTGAACGTGACCGCCATCGTTTTGGTTTCGGGATCGCGGCGGAATTCGGGATTGATGTCGGCAAAGGCATAGCCGAACAGACCCGCGGTCTCGCTCAGGCTCTCTACCGTATCCTCGACCTGCTTGGCATCATACCAAGCACCGCTCTTCATCGGCAGCAGTTTCTTCAGCATATCTGGCTGGAAGTCGCGGATTTCGCTCTTCACGTCGACGTCGCTGAACTTGTAGCGTTCGCCTTCCTCGACCACATAGGTGATGATGAAGTCCTGCTTGTTGCTTGTGAGCTCGGCGACCGCTGAGATGACCCGGAAATCGGCATAACCGTTCGTCAGATAGAAGAGGCGCAGCTTCTGCTGGTCATAGGCGAGGCGATCGGGGTCATAGCTGGTATTCGACGACAGCATCGTCATGAACCGCGACTCCTTCGTCGCCATTTCCGCCAGAAGATCCTTGTCCTTGAACTTCTCATTGCCGAGGATGTTGATCCGACGAACCTTCGATTTGGGCCCTTCGTTGATCTCGAAAATCACATCGACGCGGTTCTGGTCGAGCGACACCATCTTGGGCTCGACCGTCGCCGCGAACCGCCCCTGACGCTTGTAGAGTTCGATGATGCGCGCGACGTCGGCCCTCACTTTGGAGCGGGTGAAGATTTGGCGCGGAGACAGCTTGATCTCCGGCCGGACCTTATCTTCCTTGAGGCGCTTGTTTCCCTCTAGGATGACGCGGTTGATCACCGGATTCTCGGTGACTTCGATCGTCAGGGCACCGCCTTCGTCGGTGATCTGATAATCCTTGAAGAGTTCGGTTGCTGCGAGATCCTTCAGCGCCTGGTCGAGGACGGCACGGTCATAGCTCTGGCCGACCCGCAGGCGCAGATAGGAGAGGATCGTCTGTGCTTCGAGCCGCTGGTTGCCGGCAATGGCGATCGACAGTATTTTCGCCGCCGGCACCGCAGCCGGCGCGGTCGGCTGCGGTGCTGGCTGCGGTGCCGGTGTCTCCTGAGCGCCTGCGGGTGAAATGGGACAAAGGAAGAGCATGAACGGGATGAGCGAACATCCCGTCCGAATATCAGAAAAACCCATGAATCGGCGCCTTGGCTCTAGGAAAAGCTGGGGAGGAGCCCATGCCCGCGGCCATATGGCTAGGAGCGTCATGACCGGCAATCGGCCATGGCGATGTGGTCGCAAGTACAGCCGAAAATGACCGGTGCGGTCGCTGGAAAAATATGCTCATCGATTAATAAACGGGTGCTTTGCAAAGACCCTTCGCTGACCGCGCGCTTTTTTTTTGGGTGGAAGTGCGCTTTCAGGGCAATTCCCTTTAGCAGCGTACGGTTAAGGCCATGCCGTTGGAGGCGCAGCGTTTCATGGAATCGGTGCTGTCTTGCGGCTCCCTTGACGTTGGAAGCTAACCATTCGCGCCATTATTCGGCGCTGGACGGCGGGTGAAATGCCCGAATGGTGTTGGCCCGCCTGAAGAACCGGCTGCATCGCGAATTGCATATCGCGTCGGAATATTTCGACGAGCCGAAGCTCTTGCTATTGCTCGCCGGCGTCCATCGCGCCTTGCCGTCCATGGATGCGGCGATCAGGTTGACGGCACGACCATCTGGATGGGCGGCCTCCCGAACTCGCTCCGCGACAAAATTGCTGCGGCGCTCGGCGCAGCTGGCTTTGCCGCTCACCTCAGAATACCCTTGACCGGTATGGTCACTCCAATATTGGCATTCGATGCCTTTCGTATAATCGAAATCGAGCTTGAGTTGCCCGCGCGCTCCGCGACGCCCTTGTAATCGATCTCGGGCGGCTAAAGAAATTCAACGATATTCCAGGGGATGCCTTGCCTGCAAACCCTGGATCTTGATCGCGACCGGCTCGGGATGGTGGCGGGCCCCTACAAAGACAGGTTGGTACTTGCTGGCTAATAGAGCAGTCCGGTGTAAATCCAGCGTCCGGTAACGGAAATTTTCTTTATCGGGCATCCGCAATCCCTGCAGATCGAGCGCGTGGCGTTCTCGGTGTTGCACTGGGCCGTCGCGCGATGACGGCCCTTCTCGCAAAGCGGGCGCGGCGGGCGAGCGCTTGGTACATAGACATTTTGTTGCATGATATTTCCCTGCGAATGAAAGCCTCGGATATTGCGCCAATGTGTCCGGCAGATTTCCCGAGGTGCACGGGGAGATGCCCTTAGAATGTAGACATCCGACATGTGAGGAGTGCCGCGATCCTCGGCGAGGCGGTCAGGAGCTTGGCTGTCCAATGTCCATGATCAAGGCGAAAATCGGCCTGCAAGCTTAGCGTGCGGTTGATATTGTCACCTTGGACGAGAGCATATAGCCCTCATTCCGAACCGTCCGGAATACGCTGTCGCCGGGTGCGCGAAGCTTACGGCGAAGGCGGCTGATCTGGATATCGACCGCGCGGTCGAAAGAATCAGAATCCCGCCCACGCGCGGCGAGGAGCAGTTCGTCGCGGCTCAACACCCGGCGCGGTCGCTCGATAAAGACACGCAGCATGGCGAATTCACCGTCGGTCAGGGGCACAAGGACACCCTCGGGATCGAAAACCTCGTTCGCCTCGAGATCCACTTTCCAGTCTCTGAAATTTACGATCGTTCGCGCTGCCTCGAAGCGCCTACGCTCGCGCAGCACGGTTCTGACATTTGCAAGAATTTCGCGCGCACTGCAGGGTTTGGGCAAATAATGTGTCGCGCCCGTTTCCAGCCCTATGATCCGGTCATCCTCGGTCCCGCGCGCGCTCAGCAGGATCACCGGGGGTCCAGCCCGAGCGGCTATGCGGCCGCAGGCCGAGAGCCCGTCCTCCCCAGGCATCATGATATCAAGGATGATCAGGTCGACCCGATTACTGGCAAGATGCGCATCCATCTCGCGCGCGTTTCGCGCCGTTAAAGTCCTGTATCCCCCGTTCTCAAGTGATTCCGCTAGAAGCGTCCGAATGGTCTCGTCGTCGTCGACTATGAGCAACGTCGCATCCGTGGCAATTGGGCTTGGGTTAGCGGTCATCGAATCGCCTTCTACCAGACTTTGGAACGAAATCGGGAGGTGAAATCGCTTCGTGCCGGTGAATACGGGCTACAGCCTGACGCGGTGCGATCGGCACTCAAATGCCGGTATGTTGCGGACATCGGGGAAAGCAAAAGCCGCGCGTGCTCTATCTCGAGCCGCCAGTCGATGTGGGAGTCGGAGCAACAAGAGAAGCTGGATATTGCTTCGGTTGTCAGCACCGGTTGCAATGTCATCGAACTCGCCTGAGATAAGCAAATTGGACATCGCATTCCATAAGCATGGAGCCTTTGGATCTGCCCGGTTGCCGATCGCCTTGCTCCGGCGGGTTAAGCCCGGATACCCGTTACGGGTGATGGAACATCATGTTGGCCTCGATTTCTGCCATGCGCAGACTGTGCAACAGTGCAATGACATCGGCGGTCGAACAGTTTGGACATTTGCGGGAAACGTTTCGGTCGAAGAGTGAAACGAACCGGTGGAAACCCCGGCCGGGCCTTTTGTGATAGGAGATTAAAGGGCGTGGCAAAGGCACTGATCATTCGAGGCCCACTTCGCGAATGCCTCGGTACCAACGGCCTTGACATGTGTACGGTGGCCAGCGTTCTCGAGATGGATTGGCATCTTGCCGCCTCCTCGGTCGATCCGATGCTGCTCCCATGGTGCCGACGGGAGACAGCCTTTCGGCATGCGCTCGCGTCACGCGTAGCGGCGGGCCACCGGTGATGCTGCTGAGCGCCTTCTCCGCCGACGAACTGCGTGTCCGCGCGCACGAATATGGTGCAGCCCGCTGTCTTTGGAGGCACTGTCCATCTTGCGAACTCATGGCGGCGGTGCGTGCGGTACTGGGTTGTCCAGATGGGGGCGAACTGTCACCGCGTTTGACCTTTGGCGGCCGGGTGCTCGACGGCGAGACGCGTGATCTCATCGATCCCGAAAGTATACTGGGTAGCCTGACGAATCGCGAGTTCCTCTTGCTCTGTGCGCTGATGGAGCATGGAGGCCGACAAATTCTGCCCTGCAGCGCAACACCCTTCAGATCGCTAGCAATCGAGCCCGCGCGTGAATTCGAGACGATAGAAGGCCAGATCGAAGGTCTCGTACACCGGCGCCCGCGAAAGCTGCGGTGTCCTTCCGGTGAGATTGTCCAGACCAGTGGCAAGGGCGAACATTGGTTCGCGCCGCAGGTCACCTCAGCATGAAATTGGTGAACCGACCCCACAATTTTCCGATCTTCATGAGGATATTCCTCTTGATTCTGGCGAGCGTAACCGCTGTCCAGCTTTTCAACGTCGCGCTGCTCGTGTTGGTAGCTTCGCCGACGCCCAGCATCTTTAGCATCGCGCAAATTTCGGCGGCAATCGATCGCGGCTCCGACGCAAGCGGTGCGCTTCGGATAACCGATGGCAACGCGCCGGAAACGCCCCAGTCTGATCCGATCCTGGCCCAGTCGACCGCCGAGCTTGCCGCCGCGCTGGGCATCCCGCGCGAGCGTGTTGTGCTGCAAATCGGCAAGGGGAGGCCATTTCCCATATTTGGCGGGCCAAGCGCGCGACAGGGGAATGGATCATTGCGGACCGCGATCCGTCCGCCCATGCCTCCAGGTCTCTTGGTCGGCAATTTCGTTGCATCGGTACAATTGGCGGAAGGTCATTGGAGAAGCGTGCGGCCAGCGCGTAGTGAAGTGGAGGTCTGGCGATGGAGACTTTTCAGGTGGCTAATCATCGCGATGCTGGTCACGGCGCCGATCGCTTGGCTTCTCGCGCGGCGTACCGCCAAGCCGATCTCCATCTTCGTTCGGGCGGCGGAACGCCTCGGGCGCGATCCGCGAGCCCCTGCTCTCCCGATCGAAGGCCCGCCCGAAATTGCCGAGGCCGCGGCCGCCTTCAACGAAATGCAGGCCCGCCTGACACGCTATGTCGATGACCGGGCCATGCTCACAGCGGCTATAGCACATGACTTGCGCACCCCGCTGATGCGTGCCTTGCTTCGCATCGACAAGGCTCCCAAGCAGCTCCGTCAAGGACTTGAAGCCGATATTCGGGAGATGGAAGTCATGATCAGCTCTGTGATCGACTTCTTGCGAGAGATTTCTGCTCCGACACGGCGTCAGCGGCTCGATTTGCGGGCATTGGTTGAAAGCGTTACCGACGAATATCTCGACTGGCTGCAGCCCGTCGCGCTTCTCGATGGCCCATCACCCGTGATCGAGGCCGATGTGGCCGCGCTGAAGACGCTTGTCGAGAATCTCATGAGCAACGCCATTAAATATGGCGGAGATGCTACCATCCGCATCGACGAGGGCGAGGGACAGGTGGTGGTCGAGGTTCGTGACACTGGTCCTGGCATCGCTCCGGATGACATGGAACGGGCCTTCCAGCCCTTTGTGCGTCTCGAGGAATCCCGGAATCGCGATACGGGGGGAGTCGGACTCGGCCTGACCAGCGCGCGAACTGTCGCGCGGGCCCACGGCGGGGATATAGTCCTTATCAATCATCCCGAGGGTGGGTTGGTAGCGCGCGTTACACTACCTCTATGAAACACTCTTGAAAGCCCAGCCTGGTGTGGCCGATCAACTGCAACGTTCATTCGCCCGCTGCCGCAAGGTGACAGAATTCGGGGAGGCAGCGGCCGGCGCAACTGCACCCATTGCCTGCCGCTAGCGGCGCTCAATGCCGTAATCGATCCTGATCCTGACCCAGCTGCCCGCCATCGACTGTCCTCCGATGCGCGGAGGCCGCACTCTGAATTGCCACGCTGCAGCGAGTATTGCGCGATTGATCTGCGATCCGTTCGGATATTCGTCGAGCCCGACGCAATCCTCGACACGATAATCGGGCGCGGTGCGGCAAGCGATCAGTCCCCAGCCGGGTCCGCTCGCGGTGGACAAATAGCCGCGCAGCTCGTCCTTGCTCGGCTCGCGATACCAGGCGGCCGCATAGAGCGGCTCGCCATTGGGTGCCGTTCCCACCCGCTCCGTATCGCGGGAGGATGAAGAGCCTCCGGTATTCGGTGGCCCATACACCCGCCCGCTAGGGGGGCGGACGCCGATCCGCGGAGGCGCCTGCGATGGTGGCCGTTCGGTGGGCGTCAGCATTGTCGGCGCCGCCTGCGGTGCAGCGGGTGGCGGGGGCAACGGGTCGGTCCGCCTGAGGGGCGGCGGTTCCTCAAGGGCTGGCGCTGGCGAAGCAGGCTGTGGCTCGGTC
>MTKY01002979.1_pt1 | contig 10267 bp, 7 predicted proteins | sample 1042731 | NCBI WGS metagenome assembly MTKY01 (sample SAMN06212206, study PRJNA360538) | anaerobic digester metagenome | biome: Wastewater treatment plant; material: sludge; isolation source: anaerobic digester fed with sludge from wastewater treatment plant | place: Denmark: WWTP Soeholt ... | reverse complement strand
AGAAGCGCGCGCGCCAGCCCGATACGCCGCCGTTCGCCGCCCGACAGCCCGCTGCCGCGATCGTCGACCAACCAGTCGAGGCCCCCGCCCCGCGCCGCGATCAGCGCGCCCAGGCCCAGGACATCGAGAAGATCGAGCGCATCGGCGTCGGATACGCCCCAGCGGGATATGAGCAGGTTGGCACGCAGCGTCGCTGGCAGAAGCAGCGCGCGCTGCCCCGCCCAGCTGCAGTTCGCCGTCAATGCGCTTGCGTCTGCTGCGGCGGCATCGAGGCGGATCTCCCCGCGCTCGATTGGCACCTGACCGATCAGAGCGCGAAGCAGGCTGGTTTTTCCCGCCCCGCTGGTTCCGGTAATCGCATGGAGTCCGGCCGCCGGCCAAGCGGCATTGACGGGGCCGATCGCAACGCCGCCGGGATGGTGAACGACGATATCCGAGAGCGCCAGCGCCGTCGCCATTTTCCTCGCCGGATCGCTGCTCCGGTCGGGAATTTTTCGCTCTTCATGCGCCAGCGCCGCCAGCGCAGCTTCGCCTTGCTGCTTGTCGTGATAGGCGGCGGCGAGCCGACGCATCCCCAGATAATATTCGGGCGCGAGCGCGAGGACGAAGAACGCGCTTCCGAAATCGAGCCGTTCGGGCGAAGCAAACGGTAACAATCCGAGCAGGGCGAAGCCGCAATAGACTGCGACGAGTGCGACCGCGAGCGCGCTGAAAAATTCCAGAATCGCGCTCGACACAAAGGCGATCCGCAACACGCCAAGCGTTCGCTCCGCCAGATCTTGCGCCGCAACGCCGATATGACGCGCGACGCGATCTTCGGCTCCGAAGGAGAGGATCAGCGGTAAGGCGCGGACACGATCAACGAACAGGCCGCCGAGGCGCGCAAGCGCGCCGAACTGGCCTTCGCTCGCCTCGCGCGCGGCACTGCCCGCAAGCGCCATACCAAGGCCAAATGGGATCAGCGTTGCAAGCAGGATCACCGCGGACACCCAACTGGCGAAAACGACCGCAAGCGCAATCAACAGCGGCGACAGTATGGCCGCGTGGCGCAACGGCAGAAAGCGTGCGAGATAGGGCTCAACGCGGTCGATCCCCGTGATGGCAAGTTCGGCGTCTTCACCGACGATCCGCCCTCGCGCCGTCGCGCTCATCATCAAAGCGGGCGCGATCCGAGCGCGCAGGGCCGCGGTGGCGATCGCGGCCGCGCGCTGGCCGAGCAGCGCCGCCATGCCCTGAGCGCCGCCCCTCATCAAAGCCGCTACAATGAGCAGCAACGCCCAGCCCCAGCCGGTTTCGTCGCCACCCCGGGCCTGAGGGCCGATATGCAGCAAAAGAAGCTGCGCCAGCGCTAGCACGAAAAATATCGCCGCCAACGCGTCGGACACCCATGCCGCCACCGCCCAAGGGCTAGGGGAAATGGAAACCGGCGGCGCGCGTTCCTTAGTTGACATTTCTCTAATTTTCATACATTCCCATAATCAGTAATTGACGCGGCCGCAAGCCAAGCGGCGCGCCGCCCGAGTCGCTGTTCAGGAGTGACGCTATGGATCTCGCCGTTGTCGAGCTTTCCCGTCTGCAATTCGCACTTACGGCAATGTACCATTTTCTCTTCGTGCCGCTGACGCTGGGCCTGTCATTCATGCTGGTGATCATGGAGAGCATCTATGTCATCACCGAACGCGACATCTGGCGGACAATCACGCGCTTCTGGGCCAAGCTGTTCGGCATCAACTTCGTCCTCGGGGTGGCGACTGGCCTGACGATGGAGTTCGAGTTCGGAATGAACTGGTCCTATTATTCGCATTATGTCGGCGACATTTTCGGTGCGCCGCTGGCGATCGAGGGTCTGATGGCCTTCTTCCTCGAGGCGACCTTCGTCGGCCTGATGTTCTTCGGCTGGGACAAATTATCCAAACAGGGGCATCTGCTTGTCACCTTCCTCGTCGCCTTGGGCTCCAACCTTTCCGCGCTGTGGATCCTGATCGCGAACGGCTGGATGCAGAACCCGATCGGATCGCGCTTCAACACCGATACGATGCGAATGGAGGTCGTCGATTTCTATTCGGTGCTGTTCAACCCCGTTGCCCAGGCAAAATTTGTTCATACCGTCAGCGCCGGTTATGTCACCGCGTCGGTTTTTGTTCTCGGCATCTCGGCCTGGTACCTGCTGCGCGGGCGCTTCACGGCACTGGCGAAGCGGTCGATGACCGTCGCCGCCGCCTTCGGCCTCGCCTCCTCGCTCTCGGTCGTCGTGCTTGGCGACGAATCTGGCTATGCGCTGACCGACAACCAAAAGATGAAACTCGCCGCGATCGAAGCTATGTGGCACACGGAAAAAGCGCCCGCTGGCCTGACATTGATCGGATTTCCGTCGGTCAAGGATCGCACGACTCACTACGAGATCAAGATCCCCTACGCGCTCGGTCTCATCTCGACGCGCAGTCTGACCGGGCAGGTTCAGGGGATCAACGAACTGGTCCTTCACGCGCAAGAGCGCATCGAAAGCGGCAAACTTGCCTATGCCGCGCTCGAGGATCTGAAAGTCAACCGTGTCGATGCGGCGGCGCGCGCGACGTTCGAGGAACATCGCAACGACCTTGGCTATGCGATGCTGCTGAAGCGATATGTGGGCGATCCGCGCGACGCAACGCACGACCAGGTAATGAAGGCCGCATGGGATACCGTTCCGAACGTCCCTGTGACCTTCTGGCTGTTTCGCATCATGGCGGGCCTCGGCTTCTTCTTCATCGGCTTCTTCGCGCTCGCTTTCTATTTTGCGACGGTGCGGCGGTTCGACGTAAAATGGTTCCTGCGCACGGCGGTCATCATCATCCCGCTGCCCTGGATTGCCGCTGAAATGGGCTGGGTCCTCGCCGAATATGGTCGCCAGCCCTGGGCGATCGAAGGTGTTCTGCCCACTTTCCTTGGTGCATCGAGCCTGACCGTCGCACAGGTCTGGACGACGATCGCCGCCTTCACCTTGCTCTACAGCGCGCTCGCTTTCATCGAAGTGCGGCTGATGCTTGCGAGCATCCGCAAGGGTCCCGAAACCCGCCGCGCGGCGGATGCAACCAGCATCGCAACGGAATCGGGCGCGGGCTATGCCCCGCTGCCCGCCGAATAAGGAGGACCGAAATGGCGATTCCCTTCGACTATGAAAGCCTCCGCCTGATCTGGTGGCTGCTGATGGGCGTGCTGCTGATCGGTTTTGCCCTGACCGACGGCTTTGACCTGGGCGTAGCGGCGCTGCTGCCCTTTATCGCCAGAAACGACGAGGAACGGCGCCTTGCGATCAACAGCATCGCGCCGACATGGGAGGGCCATCAAGTCTGGCTCATTCTCGGCGGCGGCGCGATTTTTGCGGCGTGGCCCTACGTCTATGCGATCAGCTTCTCGGGCTTTTATCTGGCAATATTCCTCGTCCTTGCAGCGCTGATCGTGCGACCGGTGGCGTTCAAATATCGTTCGAAGCATGACGATGCGGCGTGGCGCAGTCGCTGGGACTGGGCCCTGTTCGTCGGCGGCTTCGTTCCCGCGCTGGTTTTCGGGGTCGCGGTCGGCAATGTCCTTGTCGGCGCTCCGTTCCGCCTCGATAGCGACCTGCGTGCCTTTTACGATGGCTCGCTGCTCGGCCTCTTTTCGCCGTTTACGCTGCTCACCGGCCTTCTGTCGGTGGCGATGCTGGTGCTGCATGGCGCTGGCTGGCTGGCGCTGAAGATCGAAGAAGGCGCGGTCATGGAACGCGCGCGGCGCTGGGGCAGGTTTGCCGCGATCGCGGCGATCCTTCTCTTCGCCATCGGTGGGATCATGGTAGCAACGATGCCGATTGGCTACCGACTGGCGGGGGTAATCGATACGGCCGGGCCATCGAACCCGCTCTGGTCGACGAGCGTGCCTGCCACCGGCGCCTGGCTGGACAATTATGCGCGTTATCCGTGGATGCTGCTTGCACCGATCCTCGGCTTCGCGGGGCCAGCGCTTGCCTATGTTGCAATCGCCCGCCGCAAGCAGGCGCTGCTTTTTGCGGGATCGGCGATGGCGACCGTCGGGATTGTGGCGACCGTCGGACTGTCGATGTTCCCCTATATCCTGCCCAGTTCGATCGACGCCCACTCGAGCCTGACGGTCTGGAACGCGTCATCAAGCCATCTTACGCTGTGGATCATGCTCGTCGTCACGCTGATCTTCCTGCCCATGATCCTCGCTTACACCGCTTGGGTGCTCAAGATACTGTTCGGCCGCGTGACGCTCGCCGATGTCCGTTCGAACCCTGATTTTTACTGACCGGAGGCAGGCGCAATGTGGTATTTTACTTGGGTTCTGGGACTCGGTCTCGCGGTTGGCTTCGGCATTTTGAACGGTGTGTGGCACGAATTCCATTCGCCCGCCGACGAGGATGCGTCACTTTAGGAATTCACTGCAGCGCAGTTCGCCGTCCGGGTCTCAACTGTCGTGCGCTGCCAGCCTGTTTTGCTGCAAGACAGCCAGACAAGCGCCGCAATCGCCAGCGTGGCAACCGTCGTGGCGACCGCGGGATCCAGCCCCGCCCGCAGATGGGCGCTTCTAGGCGCCGCCTTGGGCGCGAATTTCCGGAAAAGCCCCGCTGTTCTTCGGTGGGCGTTCGCTCAGTTGCTCCAATAGATATAATCCTGCCCCTTGCGCCACGGCGTATTGAGCGGCACGTCGATGCGCACCGGCCCCTCGATCAGGCCCGGCCAGATCGGTTTGGCCATCCCCCGGTTCTGAGCATCGATCATCGCGCGTAGCGCCATGACGCGCTTCGGGTCGCTGGCGGCGAGATCCTCTTTTTCGGTCGGATCGATCGCGAGATTATAGAGGCGTGCCTTTTCGGGCCTTTTGGTCACCTGCAATTTCCAGTCGCCCGCGCGCACCGCGCGGTAATCGCCCGAGCGCCAGAACATCGCCGGTCGTCGCGCCGGACTGGCGAGGATGTTTTCGCTGTCGATTATCCGATCGCCCGGTATTTTTGCCCCGGCCACGCCCGCGATCGTCGAGAAAATGTCGAGATGGCCGGTCATATCAGCGCGCTGTGTCCCCGGCGTAATCCCGCCCGGCCAGCGCATGAACAGGGGGGTGCGGATGCCGCCTTCAAAGAAGGTCGCCTTCCAGCCGCGGAAGGGCGCGTTCAGATTCTCGATGCCATTGTACCAGGCGCCACCATTGTCGCTGGTGAAGATGACGAGGGTATTGTCATCTATCCCCTGCTGTTTGAGCTTTGCCATCACATCGCCGATGCGGCGATCGAGCTGCGCGATCATGGCGCCATAAACGCGCGTCTTGTGATCCTTGATCTGCGGCAGTCGATCGTAATCCGCCTTGGTCGCTTGCAGCGGCGTGTGCGGCGCGTTGAACGCCAGGTACATGAAGAATGGCCGGTTGCGATTGGCCGCGATCGCCTTGATCGCCTCTTCGGCGAAATAGTCGGTCATATGGCCGCGCGGATGGAAACGCTGGCTGCCGTTGAAAGTCACCGCATGGCGCAAATTGGCCCACAGGAAGCGATCGATCGGATCCCATGGCAGTTTCGCGTTGACCGCGCCCGGATCGTTGTCGCGCATGAACATCGCACCGCCGGCCAGGATAGCGAGGCTTTCGTCGAAACCCTGCGCATGCGGTCGCAACGCGGGCGCTTCGCCCAGATGCCATTTGCCGATGTGCAGCGTGTGATACCCCGCCGACTTGACCGCCTCCGCGATCGTCACCTCGCTCGCGGGGACACCCATCTCGGGATAGTCGGGGATGTCGGGGGTGATCAGGTCCTTGTGGAAGATCGCTTTCAGCGGCCCCACGCCATCGCCGTGCGCCAGGTTTTCGGCGAACTGGACCGGCACGGCGGTAAACTCAAACCCGAAACGCGTGGGATATCGCCCTGTCATCATCGCCGCGCGCGAGGGGGAGCAGGTCGCATTCGCGGCATAAGCGGTGGTGAAGTTCACCCCCTCGCGCGCCAGCGCGTCGATGTTCGGGGTCTGGACGATGCCGCCTCCGACGCCGCCGCCGTTCAGGCTGATGTCGTTATAGCCCAGATCGTCGGCGACGATCAGGATGATATTGGGCGGGCGTTTTCCTTCGGGCGCTTTCGCCGGTCCCTGCTGCCAAGCAACCGCGCGGTTAGGCTGCACCGGATCGCGCCAGTCCTGAAGGATGCCCGGCAAGCGGTATTTGTTCGCCTCGAACGCCCAATATCCCCCCGCGCCCATCGCCGCGACGAAACCCAATGCGATCCATCTTTTTTTCATTATGACACCCACCCTATCCGAATGTCAGCACGGCAAGATGCGTGAGTGCCGCCAGCAAACCGAGCAGCAAACCCGCTGTGACCCGCGGGCTCGCGTAAAAGGCGATCTGTCTCTGGGTCGGGAACGAAAAGGTCGTCGCAATCCCCAGCAGCTTCGCCGGATGCGCCGCGCGAAACGCTGGATCGCTTGCCATGCGGATCAGGTCACGGCGGCTGCGGTACCGCATCGTGCCGACCAGTGACCAGCCCGGATCGTCGGGGGTATTCCAGGCGTCGATATAGCCGCCCACCTTGCGCCCGACGAACAGCGGATGCCCGCCGCGCGCGATAAGTCCGCGCACAAAGGGATCGGAATAGCGCCGCAGCCATTCGCTGCCCTCGCGCGTCTCGCCGCTGGTCGGATCGGTGACCGGTCCGATGCGGGTGCCGACCAAATTGACCATCACGAACTCGCGGCCGTCGTCGGCCTCCAGAAAGGCACGCAGTCGCGCCGCGTCGTTGCCCGTCTCGACCATGCGCGGTCCCAACGTCGACAGAAAGGCATCGATTTCGTCGGGCCGGAGCGGGCGGCGCAAGCCGTCGTAATACAGCAGGAAAGCGAGCCACAGCAGCAAGGCACCGATCCATACAGCGGCAAAGATTGCGCCCTGTTCGGTCATCTCGCTTTACCCCCCCATTGCGCCCAATCTTATGACACTATATGTGTCATTTTATTGATCGCGGCGCAAGGCCGATCGCGACCAAAGCATTGACCCCGGCGTCAAGCTGGGCCAGCGGAGAAGCCATGACCAAGGCGGCGAGCAAATCGATTGCGACAACGGCCGAACCCGCACGGGTCGACGGTCGCCGCGAACGCGGCCGGTCGAGCCACAAGCGTATCGTCGAGGCGATGATGGAGTTAATCGTCGGCGGCGACCTCGCGCCGAGCGCGGCACGCGTTGCCGAGGAGGCCGGGATTGGCTTGCGTACAGTCTTTCGTCATTTCGACGACATGGATGCGCTATATGCCGAGATCACCGCGACGATCACCGAACGGGTGATGCCGATCGTCAGCGCGCCCTATCCCGATCAGGACTGGCGCGCCAATGTCCGCGATCTCGTGCGGCGCCGCGTGCGCGTGTTCGAAACCACGCTGCCCTTTCGCCTCGCGGCAAATATCAAGCGGTACCAGTCGCCGTTCCTGATGGGCCAATATGGCAAGGTCGTGATGCTGGAGCGCGAGCTGCTGCTTCGGCTGCTCCCCGGCGCCGTCCTGACCGACCGGATCAATGTCGAGGCGCTGTGCGCCGCGCTGTCATTCCAGAACTGGCGCGCGCTGCGGCATGATCAGGGATTGTCTGCCGAGGAAGCGGGGACGGTGACGCTGCATATGGTCGATACGTTGCTGGCGACGATCGGCGATGCCGATTGAGACCGAGCGGTGCTACCCTGCTGTCGCTGGCGCTGCTCGGCGTACTGGCCGCGTGCGACAAGCCGGCGGACGGTGCATCCGTCGCATCGGCCGCCGAATGTCCCGCCATGCCCGCGCAGGCCTATGTGTGGATCCCCGGCGCGACCTTTGCGATCGGCGCCGATGCGCAGCTACCTGAGGAAGGGCCGGCGCGTGAGGTTAGCGTGGCGGGCTTCTGGATTGCAACGCGCGAAGTCACCAACACCGACTATGCCGCGTTCGTGAAGGCAACCGGATACAAGACGCTCGCCGAGCAAACGCCACCCGCGCTTCCCGGTGCCCCGCCGGATATGCTGATTCCCGGATCGGCAGTGTTCACCGCGCCGACCGACGGCAATCCCAACTGGTGGCGCTGGGTCGTGGGGGCGCAGTGGCGCAACCCGTCTGGCCCTGCATCGAACATCCAGGGCCGCGAACGCGACCCCGTGGTCCAGATCGGCTATGACGACGCGCTCGCGTACGCCCGATGGGCGGGCAAGGCGCTGCCGAGTGAGGAGCAATGGGAGCTGGCGGCGGCGACCGGCGGTGCCGACCGCCATGTTCCCGTCGATGCCGCGGGCAATCCGCAAGCCAATTATTATCAAGGCGCCTTCCCCGTCCGCGACCTCGGCACCGACGGGTTCACGAGCCGAGCACCCGTCGCTTGCTTTGCCGCGGATAACCACGGCGTCCACGACCTGATCGGCAATGTCTGGGAATGGACGACGAGCAAGGCGGGCGGCGAAAGCAACGTCATCAAGGGCGGCAGCTTCCTGTGCGCCGCCAATTATTGCGCGCGCTATCGCCCCGCGGCGCGGCAATTTCAGGAACGCGCGCTAGGCACCGATCATATCGGCTTTCGCCTGATCGATACGGCGCGCGCGGCGCCGGCGCCGCCAGTTCCAGACAAAGGCTGAGAGCAGCAGCACGAGCCCACCGATCCACAGGCCAAGCCGAATCAACCGCGGCTTGCCCTGATGCTCGAACGCATAACGGTTGATCTGTTCGTCGGCGGTGTAGCCCGCGGGCATGTCGAGCACCCCGTTCGCCTTGGCATAGGCGCGGTAGTCAGCCAGCATCGCCGCGAAGCGTTTGGGCATCGCGGCGGCGAGGTCGCGCGTTTCGCCGGGGTCGGTCTTAAGGTCGAACAGCCGCCATCTGCCGTCGCCCGTCGGCGCCAGATTACGCACCAGCTTGTAATCGCCGCGGAACAGCGCGGCGTTGCCCGACAGTTCATACCCCAGCGGCGTATCGCCATGCACGCTCGCCGACCGGCCGGTTAGCACCGGCACCAAGCTGCGCCCGGTGACCGGTTCAACCGCCTTGCCCTGCCACGCGCCGCCATGGCCGGGAACGCCCGCCAGCTCCGTCAGCGTCGGCACAATGTCGGTCACATGTGCGAGACTGTCACTGATGCCGCCCGAACGCAGCGACGCGTTGCCAGGCCAGGCGATGATCAACGGCACGCGCAGCCCACCCTCGGTCGCGCTGAATTTATAGCCTGACAGCGGCGACACCGCCGCGCTCGCCCAGGCAGGACCGATCGCGCTGAAACTGCCACGGCGACCAATATTGGTGGTGCTGAGGTCATATTGCGTGCCCAGAAACAACCGATTGCGCAGGCTGTGGAACGGATTGGTCGGTTCCGCGCCGTTGTCGGAAAGGAACACAAAGATGGTGTTGCCATAGTCGCCGGTCGATTTCAGATGCGCGACCAACCGCCCGACCTCGCGGTCCATCGCGGTCGCCATCCCGGCATAGGCCTGCATCACGCGGACCGCGGCGGCGCGTTCGTCGGCTGCGAGTTTGCTCCAGTCGGGCGTGGTCGGCATTGTGACGATCGGCACCCCCGCTGGGACGACGCCGAGCGCGGCGGCACGCTTGGCCCGCGCGGCACGCAGCGCGGTCCAGCCGTCCTTGTACAGCGCCGCATAGCGCGCGATGTCGCTGTCGGGCGCCTGCACCGGGATATGATTGGCGAGGAAGTTGATCGACGCGAGGAAGGGTTTGCCGGTCGCGCGGCCCTCCTCAATATAGTCGATCATCTTCTGCACCACGAACCGCGACGAGTAATAATTCTTCGGCAGCGTCGCGGCCTTGCCGTTTTCGGTCCATGCGGCGGTGTCGTACATCCCCTCGATCGGGCGCTGCTCGAAATTGTCGGCGCCGGCATCGGCGAGGCTGTACGCCCGGTCATAGCCGCGCGCGTGCGGCAGGCGTGTCGGGTCACTCCCCAGATGCCATTTTCCGGTAAAATAGGTGCGATAGCCCGCGGCTTTCAGCAACTGGGCGATGGTCACGACGCGGTGGTTCATCACCGTGTCGTACCCGGGCTTGCCGCGATGTTCGTCAGGGATCGTCTCGGGCATGTTGCCCAGCCCGTTGCGATGGTTCATCACCCCGGTCTGGAGCATTGCCCGCGTCGGCGAGCACGACCCCGCAACATGAAAATTGGAAAAGCGCGTCCCCGCATAGGCCAATGCGTCGATGTTCGGAGTCGCAAACTCGGCGCCGAACGATCCGACGTCGCTGAACCCCCAATCGTCGGCGAGCAGGATGACGACATTGGGTTGGCGCGG
>MTKY01072036.1_pt1 | contig 10268 bp, 6 predicted proteins | sample 1042731 | NCBI WGS metagenome assembly MTKY01 (sample SAMN06212206, study PRJNA360538) | anaerobic digester metagenome | biome: Wastewater treatment plant; material: sludge; isolation source: anaerobic digester fed with sludge from wastewater treatment plant | place: Denmark: WWTP Soeholt ... | reverse complement strand
CGAGCATATTCTGCTTGCGATGCTGGAGCAGGAGAGCGGCACCGTCCCGCGGATTCTCGCGGCGCAAGGCGTGGATACGGAACGGCTGACGCATCAGCTTGAGCGCGAACTGGGCAGCCGGCCCCAGGTGCAGGTGGGCGGCGGGGACAGCCAGCAGATCTACATGACCCCGCACACCGCCCGGATTTTCGACAAGTCCTGGGAATTGTGCCAGCGTTTCGGCGATCAGTTCATCGCCAGCGAGCACCTCTTCCTGGCGATTCTCGAGGACGGACAGACCCCGGCAGCGCGAATACTCACCTCAGCGGGAGTCACCACCGAAGGGACGCTCAAGGCCCTGCAGGGCCTGCGCGGGAGTCATTCGGTGACAGACGCAAGCGCCGAGTCCAAGTATGAGGCGTTGAAGCGATTCTCGCGGGACCTGACGGACCTCGCGCGCGAGGGCAAGCTGGACCCGGTGATCGGGCGCGAGAAGGAGATCAAGCGGCTGATTCAGGTGCTGTCGCGGCGCACCAAGAATAACCCGGTGCTTATCGGCGACGCGGGAGTGGGCAAGACAGCGGTGGTTGAGGGACTCGCGCAGGAGATCGTGACCGGCAATGTGCCGGAGATGCTCCAGGGCCGGAAGCTGGTGGCGCTGGACCTGGCGAGTATGGTGGCGGGGAGCAAGTACCGGGGCGAGTTCGAGGAGCGGCTGAAGGGCGTCATCGAGGAAATCCGAGCCGCGCAGGGCGAGATCATCGTCTTCATCGACGAAATACACACAGTGGTTGGCGCCGGGGCCGCCGAAGGCGCGATGGATGCCTCGAACATGCTCAAGCCCGCACTGGCCCGGGGCGAGATGCGGTGTATCGGCGCGACCACGCTGGATGAGTACCGGGAGAACATCGAGAAGGACCCGGCGCTGGAGCGCCGTTTCCAGCCGGTGTTCGTGGATGAGCCCAGCGTCGAGGATACGGTGAAGATACTGGAGGGGCTGCGGTCGCGGTACGAGGAGCACCACGGGGTGCGCATCTCCGACGAGGCGCTCCTGGCCGCGGCGGAACTGTCGGACCGGTACATCTCTGACCGCAAGATGCCGGACAAGGCCATCGACCTGGTGGATGAGGCCGCGAGCAAGCTGCGCATCGAGACCTACGACCTGCCGCCGAGGCCTGAGGCCATCCGAGAGGACATCCAGCGCCTCACGCAACAGGGCCAGGAGGCCGCGGCCCAGGGGCGTTACGAAGAGGCCCACCGGGTCAAGGCGCAAATCGACGAACTCGCGGCCCGACTGCCGGTTGCGGAAGAGAAGTGGGCCGGGGTGGAACAACTCGACGATGTTGTTGATGCCGAGGACATCGCGCAGGTCGTCTCGGAGTGGACGGGTATCCCGGTCACTCGAATGTTCGAAGAAGAAGCGCAGAAGCTGCTGCGGATGGAAGAGCGGCTGCACCAGCGAGTGAAGGGGCAAGACGAGGCGGTGGTGGCGATCTCCGAGGCGATCCGGCGGTCACGCGCGGGCCTGAGTGATCCGCGGCGGCCCATCGGATCCTTCATCTTCCTGGGGCCCACGGGTGTCGGGAAGACCGAGCTTGCCAAGGCGCTGGCGGAGTTCCTGTTCGACGACGAAGACGCCATGGTGCGCATCGATATGAGCGAGTACATGGAGCGGCATGCGGTATCGCGGCTCATCGGCGCGCCACCGGGATATGTGGGTTACGAGGAAGGCGGGCAGCTCACGGAGGCAGTGCGGCGCAGGCCGTACCGGGTGATCCTGCTGGATGAGATTGAGAAGGCGCACCCGGATGTGTTCAACATCCTGCTGCAGATCCTGGAGGACGGGCGCCTGACCGACAATACCGGGCGCGTCGTGAACTTCAACAACACAGTCCTCATCATGACCTCGAACGTGGGCAGCCAGTACATCAGCCCGCCCCAGCCAGACTGGGACGCCGAGAAGCGCCAGAGTCATTACGAGGAAATGCGCGACGAAGTGGTCACGGCGCTGCGGGATGTGTTCAGGCCGGAGTTGCTGAACCGGATCGACGAGATCGTGGTCTTCCACGCGCTGACCGAGGCGGAGATTCTGGAGATCGTGGATCTGATGGTGGCTCGGGTGCGGAAGGCGCTGGAGCAGAGGGGGATGTCGCTGCAGTTGACGGACGGGGCACGGCGTCTCCTGGCGAGGGAAGGCTACGACCCGGCATACGGCGCGAGACCCTTGCGACGGGTGATCCAGAAGCAGGTGGAGAACCCGATTTCCAGCGCGATCCTGCGCGGAGAGTTCGCCGAAGGCGACACGATCCAGGTGGATGCGCAGGAGGACGCGATCAAGCTACGGCTGGTGGTTGCTGAGGGGCAGGAGGGCTGAGGTCGCGCGGGTGAGTGGCACCGTGGGGCCCCGTGTCCTGGACGACGGACACACCCCACGGCTCGCGGGTTGGAGACGCGGCATCAACCGAGCGCGTGTTGCGTGAACGGTTCGGGTGCGTGTTGCGTGAACGGTTCAGGCGCGTGTCGCGTGAACGGTTCAGGCGCGTGTCGCGTGAACGGTTCGGGTGCGTGTTGCGTGAACTGGTGAGGGCCGGGATGTGTGAACGGTTCAGGTGCGGGATGTGCGCGGCGACCGGAGGCGGTCGCTCCCGGCGCGCAGGGCCCCGCATCCACAGACGAAACGCGAAAGGCGTGTGAGGACTTGCTCTGGTTGAAGGTTGTGCTTGCAGGGGTGATCGGGGCGGCGGTGGGTTACGGCCTGCACAGGGCTTCGGCCTGCGCGGGCGGTGGGTGACCGATGACCAGCAATCCGGTGGTGGCGATCCTGCTCGGCGCTGTCATCGGTGTGCTGTTCGCCCTCGGTGGGGGCGAAGGAAGCGGCAAGTGACGCGGCAGAAGGCGTGAAGCGACGGGGCGTCTCCGCGGGTCTTAGCACTGCCCCGGCAGGAGTGCTAAGACCTTGCATAGAGGCGTCAAAACGGGTATCATGACGCACCCGGCTTGAGGATGGCCGGCTGGCCTGAGGCTCGACGCGGGCGCCTGTCGTCCGCTCTCACTGGCTGCGAAAACGCTGCAGGAAATGAAGGGAGGTGCGCATTACGGCTCTCAAGGTTCTGGGCAATCGCGTTCTTGTGCGCCCTGACGAGGCTGAGTCCACCCAGGGCGGGATCTACTTGCCGGAAAGCGCAAAGAAGAAGCCGCAGTTCGGAACCGTCGTTGCAGTGGGCGAAGGTCGCCGGCTGGACAACGGCAGTGTAGTGTCGCCTGACGTGAAGGAAGGCGACCACGTGATGTTCGCGAAGTACGGTGGGACCGAGGTCAAGTCGGATGGTGAGGAACTCATCATCATCGACGCCGACATGATCTATGCCACGCTCGAAGACGACGAGTAGCCTGCCCCCGCACTGGCCGGCGGATCTCGCGCGTGGCCGAGCGACTGGTGTGCAGAAGAGATGACCACAAGGAGACGGTGAAGTTATGCCACCCAAGGAGATTCTGTACGATGAGGCTGCGCGCCGGGCCTTGGAGCGCGGCGCGAACATCGTTGCTGACGCGGTCAAGGTGACGCTTGGGCCTGCCGGCCGCAATGTTCTGCTGCAGAAGAAGTTCGGATCGCCCACCATCACCAAGGATGGCGTGACGGTGGCGAAGGAGATCGAGCTGAAGGACCGCTTCGAGAACATGGGCGCCCAGCTTCTCAAGGAAGTGGCGTCGAAGACCAACGACGTGGCGGGCGATGGAACCACCACCGCCACGGTTCTCGCGCAGTCCATGCTCCGCGCGGGCCTGAAGGCTATTGCCGCCGGGGCGAACCCGATGTTCGTGAAGCGCGGGATGGACAAGGCAGTTGCCGCGACCGTCGAGAAGATGCGGGGCATGGCCGTTGAGGTGAAGACCCCGGATCAGATGCGCAACGTGGCGTCCATCGCCGGGAACTCCGAGCTTGTCGGCGCGATGGTTGCCGACGCGATGACCGAAGTGGGCAAGGACGGGGTCATCACCGTCGAGGAGTCCAAGAGCATCGAGGACCGGTTGGAGCTTGTCGAGGGCATGCAGTTCGACAAGGGCTACCTGTCCCCATACATGATGACCAACCGCGAGAACCTGTCGGCGATCCTCGAGAATCCCTACATCCTCCTGTATGAGAAGAAGATCAGCGTCGCCATGGACATCATCCCGCTGCTTGAGCAGGTGCTTCAGGCCGGGCGTCCGCTGCTGATCATCTGCGAGGACGTGGAGGGCGAGGCGCTGGCGACCCTCGTCGTCAACAAGCTGCGCGGCGCGCTGAACGCCGTGGCGGTCAAGGCCCCCGGGTTCGGCGACCGCCGCAAGGCCATGCTCGAGGACATCGCGATCCTCACCGGCGGCACCTTCATCACCGAGGACCTGGGCCTGAAGCTTGACGGCATCCGTCTGGATCAGCTGGGCCGCGCGGGTCGCGTAACCGTGACTGCCGACGATACCACCATCGTCGAGGGCGCGGGCAGTCCCGCGTCGATCAAGGGCCGCATCGAGCAGATCCGCCGGCAGATCGCCGAGACCGATTCCGACTACGACCGCGAGAAGCTCGAGGAGCGCCTGGCGAAGCTGTCGGGCGGCGTCGCGGTGATCGAAGTCGGCGCGGCCACCGAGACGGAGCTGAAGGAGAAGAAGCACCGGGTCGAGGACGCGCTGTCGGCGACGCGCGCGGCGGTGGAGGAGGGCATCATTGCCGGCGGCGGCGCTGCGCTCCTGCATTCGGCCGAGGCGCTGGATGAGCTTGAGGTCACCGATGAGGACGAGAAGATCGGTGTGGAGATCATCCGCGGCGCGCTGGCTCAGCCGATGCGCATGATCGCCGAGAACGGCGGCTTTGAGGGTTCGGTCATCGTCGCCCAGGCAGCGAAGAAGGGCGCGAAAATCGGCTTCAACGCAGCCACCGGCGAGTTCGAGGACATGCTCAAGGCCGGGATCACCGATCCGCTGAAGGTCACCCGCTCGGCCCTTGAGAACGCCGCAAGCATCGCCGGCATGGTGCTCACCACCGAGAGTCTGCTTGCCGAGATCGAGAAGGACGAGCCGCCCATGCCTTCGCCCGACATGGGTGGAATGGGCGGGATGGGTGGAATGGGCGGCATGATGTAGCGTTCCATCTGCATCGGAGGGGACGGCGGACCCGTCCCCTCCACCCCTAACCTCAATGATACCCCTATCAGACAACATCCGCTCGCGCACCATTCCCTACGTCAATGTCGCGATTATCCTGGTCTGCATCGCCCTGTTCGTGTACGAATGGGTGGACCGGGGCTTCGCGGATCGCATGGCCTTCAAGCCCGCGTACCTGCTTTCGCGGGAATTGCTGAGCGTGGGACCGACCTTCGCCTTCCAGACGCTGCTTGTCTCCATCTTCCTCCACGGCGGCCTGCTGCACATCGCTTCGAACATGCTGGCTCTGTGGGTTTTCGGCGACAACGTCGAGGATCGCATGGGGCATGTGCGCTACCTGATCTTCTACCTGTTCTGCGGCATCGTGGCTACACTTGCGCATAGCCTGTCGGCGGTGTTCGGGCTCATTTTGAACCCGATGTCGCTTGATCGGGGTCTTGTGGGGGCCAGCGGGGCTATCGCCGGGGTGATGGGCGCGTATTTCGTGCTGGTGCCGGGGGCGTCGATCCGCACACTGGTGGTTCTCTTCATCTTCATCACGATTCTGGAGATCCCGTCGGGGTTCTTCATTTTCCTGTGGTTCGTGCTGCAGTTGTTCGCGGGCCTGGGGAGCATTCTCGGGCCGGGCGCGGCGGTGGCTTACTGGGCGCATATCGGCGGATTCGTGACGGGCTATATCCTGGCGCGCGGGATGAACCGGCCGCGCAGGCGCCCATTGCCGCGAGTCATCGAAATGGACGTGCGGGATCTGTAGGGCATAAGCGGGGGCGGCAGATACGACAGGGGCGAGGGAGTAAACCCTCGCCCTTCGTGGTTGTGCTGATCGGGTGTGGGCCTGGCTTACTTCGGCCCCGGGAGTTCGGCGACGGATGCGTCGATGTCCTCTTGGGGCAAGACGTAGTCGGTCAGCTTGCCGGAGAAGTAGGCATCGTACCCCGCCAGGTCCAGCAGGCCGTGGCCGCTCCAGTTGAAGAGAATGACCCGCTCTTCCCCGGCTTCCTTCGCCTTCTCGGCCTCGACGATGGCCGCGCGGATGGCGTGGGAAGTCTCGGGGGCCGAGATCCAGCCCTCGGTCCGGGCGAACAGAACCGCGGCCTCGTAGCATTCGAGCTGGTGGTACGCCTGGGCCTCAATGACGCCCTCGTTCACCAGCAGGGAGACCAGCGGCGCGGCGCCGTGGTAGCGCAGGCCACCGGCGTGAATCGGCGCGGGCACGAACCCGTGGCCGAGGGTGTACATGCGCAGGAGCGGGGTCATGCCCGCGGTATCCCCGAAGTCATAGGCGTATGGCGCGCGGGTGAGGGTCGGCGATGCGGTGGGCTCGGAAGCGATGATGCGCAGCGGCTTGCCGTCCACCAGCTTGTCATGGGCGAAGGGGAAGCTCAGGCCGGCGAAATTGGAGCCGCCGCCGTGGCAGCCGATCACAACGTCCGGGTACTCGCCCGCGATCTCCATCTGCTTCTTGGCTTCGAGCCCGATGACGGTCTGGTGCAGCATGACGTGATTGAGCACGCTGCCCAATGAGTAGTGGGTGTCTTCGCGGGCCACGGCGTCCTCGATGGCCTCGGAGATGGCGATGCCCAGAGACCCTGGAGAGTCGGGGGTTTCGGCAAGGATCTTGCGGCCGAATTCGGTGCGGTCGCTGGGGCTGGGGTAACAGCTCGCGCCCCAGGTGTTCATCATCAGGCGGCGATAGGGCTTCTGTTCGTAGCTGATGCGCACCATGTAGACGACGCACTCGATGCCGAACATCTGGCAGGCCATGGACAGCGCGCAGCCCCACTGACCGGCGCCGGTCTCAGTGGTGATGCGGGTGATGCCTTCCTGCTTGTTGTAGTAAGCCTGGGCCACGGCGGTATTGGGCTTGTGGCTTCCCGCCGGGCTGACGCCTTCGAGCTTGTAGTAGATGTGCGCCGGGGTGTCCAGGGCCTTCTCCAGCGCGTAAGCCCGGTAGACGGGGGACGGCCGCCAGAGCTTGTAGATCTCGGCGACTTCGTCGGGGATCTCGAACCATTTCTGGGGACTCATCTCCTGCTCGAGCAGGGCCATTGGGAAAAGCGGCGCCATGTCCTCGGGGCCGATCGGCTGACCGGTTCCCGGGTGCAGCGGCGGGTCCAAGGGCCTGGGCAGGTCTGCCTGGATGTTGTACCACTTGTCGGGCATCTCACAGATGGGCAGATCAATCCTGCGTTCGCTCACCGCTACGTCCTCCTGTTCGGTGGTTTGGGTAGGGCTCTCCAGAAGCCTGCTCTCCGGCAGATCCGCTCAAGCTCTCCAACCTGGCGAATTGACAGATTATACATCATCTGAGAGGATTGCTGCGCGCAATTTGGCCACTCACACACCAGCGCGCGCCGCGAGAACCCTGTTCCCTGCCCGTCGCGGGGCCCGTCGCCTGGACGTCGGCGACACCCGCGGCCTGCTGGAAGGTGCTCTGCGGCCCGTGCATCAGCAAGCAAGACCGGGGACAGCGAAACCTGATGAAGCAGTGCCTGTATGACTTGAGCCCCAACGATCTCTCGAACTGGCTGCGGGAACGCGAGGAGAAGCCTTTCCGCGCGAAGCAGATCCTGGAGTGGGCCTACGGCAAGAACGCGCCGAGTTTCGCGGCGATGACCAACCTGCCTGCCGCGCTGCGGGAGGCGCTCGACGAAGCCTTCAGCATTGGCCCGATTGAGCCGGCGGCGACTTCGACTGGTCGCGACGCCACCAAGCTCCTGCTGCCCATGCCCGGCGGCGGCGAAGTGGAGTGCGTGCGCATCCACATGGGCGGGACCTACACCGCCTGCCTGTCCTCCCAGGTGGGTTGCGCGGTGGGCTGCGCCTTCTGCGCAACCGGGCAGATGCGGTGCGAGCGCAGCCTGGATTCGGCGGAGATCATCCAGCAGTTCGTGACTCTGCGCGGCCTGGGAGAGCCGATCTCCAACGTGGTCTTCATGGGCATGGGGGAACCGTTCCACAACTACTCGAACGTGGTGGCGGCGGTGCGCAGGCTCGTGGATCGGCAGGCGTTCGGCATGTCGCCCTCGCGCATCACTGTATCCACCGCGGGCGTTGCGCCAATGATCCGCAGGTATGCGCAGGAGGGTCTCGCGACCGAGCTTGCCGTATCGCTCAACGCGCCGGACGATGCCCTGCGGCGCCGGCTCATGCCGGGAGTCGCGCGGTGGCCCATCGCCGACATATTGAGCGCCTGCGCGGAGTTCAGCAAGGCTCACGGGGGGCAGCCGGTGACCTTCGCGTACGTGCTGATCGACGGCGTGAACGATGACCTGGATCACGCGAAGGCGCTCGGGGAGCTGCTGGCCGGGCAACCGCACCATCTGAACGTGATCCCGCTCAATCCGGTTGCGCACACGACCATGAAGGCGCCGGAGCGTGACCGCACGTGGGCTTTCGTGCACCATTGTCACCGGTACAGGCTCAACGTGAGCCTGCGCCGGAGCAAGGGCGCCGAGAGCGATGCCGCCTGCGGCCAACTGCGCACCAATACCCGCCTGGAGACACCCGAAGGCGCGCCGTCAATCACCGAGGAGGAAGCGCTGCATGATCACCAGCCTGGACGGAATCCTCGACGCGATTCGCGAGCACCCAAGGCAGACGGTAGCCGTGGCGGTGGCGGCGCAGGCCAGCGTGGTCGAAGCGGTCAAGACCGCTCGCGACCGAGACATCGCGGGGGCGGTGCTGGTCGGAGACCGCGCCGAGATTGAGCGGCTCTGCGAACAGGCAGGGCTGAGCGGCGACGGCGTGGAAATCGTCGACGAGCCGGACGACCTGAAGGCCGCGCGGACGGCCTGTCTCACGGTGCGCGAGGGCCGGGCGGATATCCTGATGAAAGGACATATCCACACGGACGACTTCCTGCGGGCGCTGCTGTCCCGGGAAACCGGGCTGCGCACGGACACCATCATGTCCCACGTGTTCATCCTGGAGACCACCCGCCGGGGGAAGCTGACGCTGGTGACGGACGCGGCCATGAACATCGCGCCGGACCTGGAGGGGAAGGCGGAGATCATCCTGAACGCGGTGTACCTCGCCAACTGTCTGGGCATCGATGACCCGAAGGTGGGGGTGCTCGCGGCAACGGAGCAGGTCAATCCGAAGATGCAGGCCACACTCGATGCCGCCGCGCTGCATGCCATGGAGCACCGGAACCAGTTCCCGACCTGCCGGGTCGACGGCCCCCTTGCGCTGGACAATGCGGTGAGTGTTGATGCGGCGAGGGAGAAGAAGATACCCGGTGACGTGGCGGGCGACTGCGACATCCTGGTCTGCCCGAACATCGAAGCCGGGAACATTCTGGCGAAGTCCTTTGTATTCCTAGGTGGTGGGCGCTTGGCGGGGGTGCTTGTGGGTGCGTCGGCCCCGGTGGTGCTGACTTCCAGGGCGGACTCGGCCGAGGCGAAGATGTACTCCATCGCCGCGGCCGTTCTCATGGCCGGGCTGCAGAGAACCGGCCGGCTGAAGATCGGGCGGGTTCATTTCTGAGCAACAGGAGCAGATCAATGCGCAGAGGGTTTACACTGATTGAGCTGTTGGTGGTGATCGCGATCATCGCGATCCTGGCGGCGATCCTGTTTCCGGTATTCGCCCGGGCGCGGGAGTCAGCGCGCCGGACGTCATGTGTCTCGAACCTGCGGCAGCTCGGCCTCGCGGCCCACATGTACGCCCAGGACTTCGACGAGATGATGCCCTGCGACTACCACGCCTGCAATAGCAGCACCACCCATTCGCGACTGGTGGCGCAGATACTGCCGTACATCAAGAACCGGCAGGTCATGTACTGCCCCTCGGCCAGCAAGATCGGAACCTGGATGCCGGACTTCGTGGCGACGGACGCGAACATCGCGGCGGGGAACATCAGCTACTACTGCTTCAGCTATGACCAGGCGCCGGGGACCGTTGCGCCCGCAAAGCCCAACTGGAGCACCTGGGTCTGCTGGGGCTTTCTGAGCTCAAACTACGGCAATTTCCCGCGGGTGATGACCGAGTCGTGGGACAGCCAGTCGTGGCTGTTCTCGGATGGCTGGTGCAAGCTGACCCGGGAACAGCACGGGGTCACGCTGCACGACTCCCATAATGGCTCGATCAACATCTGTTACCTCGACGGTCATGTCAAGTTCCAGGGTGGCGAGGTACGGCAGGTG
>MTKY01055357.1_pt1 | contig 10268 bp, 8 predicted proteins | sample 1042731 | NCBI WGS metagenome assembly MTKY01 (sample SAMN06212206, study PRJNA360538) | anaerobic digester metagenome | biome: Wastewater treatment plant; material: sludge; isolation source: anaerobic digester fed with sludge from wastewater treatment plant | place: Denmark: WWTP Soeholt ... | reverse complement strand
AGGGGCCAGATTTTCGGCGGTCATGTCGGCGCTGGCGCGCCGCCAATGCCAGGGCTGGCCGAGGATCGAGCGGGCGATGCCGAGCGCGGCGTCGCTCATGCGCGCGCTCGCGCGGTCAGAATGCGGTCGCGCAGATCGCGTGCGGTCGCGATGGGGATCGCGGGGATCTCGTGGGCCGCGAGCGAACTGCCCCCGGGAACCCCGAAGACCAGCGTCGCGAGACCGAGCGGGCGGAGGATGAAATCGCTTTTGAGGTCGACGCTCTGCACCGACGCATGCGGCAGCAGCGTCATCTTGGGTTTCCACCATCCCCGGCGGATCGCGACCTGCTCGTCAAGATCGGCCCAACGATGATATCGGGCCGCCCAGAAGGCGATCAGCGCAATCAGGGGCGCCGCGATAAGCGCGAGCCAGCCGACGTCATTACCAAGATACAGCGCAATGCCGCCGCCGATCAGCGCGCACCCAGCGCCGATGATCGGCCCCAATGCGACGATGCGGTGGCTGTGCTGCCACGATTGGCCGGCATCGGGGCGCCGGATCACGACCTCGGCCAGCACGGGGTCGATCGCGGCCAGCTTTGCGAAGGGGACGACCTGATGGTCGCGTTCCTTTCCGCCGTCGCTCGCCAGGCTCTGCAGGCGCAGTTCGTGCCAGCCGAAGCGCTGCCGAAACCAACCGGTGACGAGGATCGCCGCCTGTACGCGCTTCACCGGCACCGCGACATCGGTGCGCGTCGTCAGGCCGCGAGTGCGGCGCAGCGTGCGCGGCTCGCGGGTCAGGCGGAAATCCCAATTGGCGAAAAACATCGTCGCGACGCCGCTCGCGAAACCGATCAGCAGCAGCGATAGCGCCGCGCCGACCCCCGCAATCCAGCGATGCGCCAGTAGCCATTGGTCGAGTCCATAATCTTCGGCGACATCGACCCAGTCCATCGGGTTGAAGACGTTGAATTTGAACGGCAGCAGCCCGTCGAAAAACTGCATACCGGCGCCGACGACCGCGAGCGCGGCAAGCGAAAAGTTGAACAATCCTGCGGTCAGCAACTGCCGCGGCGTCATCGCAAAGAGCAGGCGGTCCGCGGTGACGGGCGCCGTGTCGGACGGATCGGCCGCGACCGGCGCCGCCTCGCCGCTGCGATGCGCGCGGATCGTCGTGCGTAGCGCCTGCGCGCTGTCGAGCGCGATGGCGTCGAGGTCTGCGTCATTCTCCTTGCCGCCGGCGCCGGTTTCGAACCCGACCTTGGCGATCCCCAGCGCGCGCGACACCAGCCCCTGTTCGATGCTGACGTCCTGGATGCGGTCGAACGGGATCGTGCGATGCTGGCGCGACAACACCCCGCTTTCGATGACGATCTCGTCGTCGCCGACCAGAAAACGAAAGCGCAACCAGTGCAGCCAGGCGGCGACGAGCGAAAAGAGCAGGAAGGCAAGGATCGCGGGGACGATATAGACCCAGTTGCCCGTAAAGCCGAGCGCCGCGACCGCGGGCAGGAAATTCAGGCTGCGCGGTCCCAGCTTGACGATGGCGAGCGCCAGCGTCGCGGGATGCAGCCGCTGCCAATCTGGCTCCCCCTCAATGGCGGGAATCGCGGCATCGTCGCTCATGCGAAATCGGTCTGGATATGCCGCCGGATCGTCTCGCGCATCGCGGCGGCGAGGTCAGCGGGCAGTCCGGGCAGCGTCACCGTGCTGTTATGCGTCCCCGACGTGTGAACAATCAGGTGCGACAACCCGAACCAGCGCTCGACCGGCCCTTGCCCGACGTCGATATGCTGGACACGCACGAACGGGACGATCGTGTCGGTACGAAACAGCCAACCGCGCGCGACGCGCAGCTGCCCTTCGCCGATCTTGTACCCCCAGCGCGACACGCGCCGCGACGGAAAGCTTATGATCACGACCATCGCGATCAGCCATGCCGCCGCGGTGATCAGCCCATAAGGCCCTTCGACATGGCGAATCAGCAGGTAATCGAACACGCTCGCTCCGATCGCCAGCGGGATCAGGTTGAGCGCCGTCGCAACGCGCAGCACCTGCGCGTAGGCGGGATCGATCGGGTCGAGCCCTTCGGCGGCGTTAAGCGCTTCGGGGTCGAAGGGATCGGTCGGGCGCGCGGGCGTGTCGGTCATATTCCTCCGTTAGTCGTTCGGGCCCTCAAGGCACAACCACATTGAAGCGCGGGTCGGCGGGCGGGTGAAGCGCGAACCACGACAGGAACGCCATTCGGTCGCCGTCGATCCTGATCGCCCCCGACTGGATCAGCGCCGGAAACTGCGCCCGCCCCATCATCGCCTCGTCGAGAATCTTGCGATCGATCGTCACCGTCGCGGTCGGCGCGGCTTCGGTGACGCCATAGCGCGGGAATTCGACCCCGCCGCCGACGACCACCGCCACCGTCTCCTTGCTGTCGGGCAGCACGAACTGGAAAATCCCCTTGACCGCGCTCCCCTTCGCGGCGTCGAAGCGCGTCGCGAGCGCGTCGAAAAACACCGCGGTCGGGATCGCGCTGACGAAGCTGCGGCTCTGTCCGTTCCCCATCGACGCCTCGACGGCATTGCCGCGCAGGCTCGCCGCAGCGGCCAGATAATAGTTCCGCCACGCCCCCGACTCGGCCTGATAGCCCATCTGGTCGTACGCCGAGGCCAGCGCCGCGCGCGCCGCCTGATTGCCCGGCTCGGCAAACACCAGCTTGTTCAAAAGCTCGGCCGCCCAGCGATAATCGCCCGCTGCGATCGCCGCCTTGCCCGCCGCCAGCAACTTGTCCGCCCCGCCCGCCAGCGCGACATATTTGGGCGCCGATTGTTCGGGCGGCAGCGGGTTGAAATTCGCCGGATTGCCGTCCCACCAGCCGAAATAACGCTGATACACCGCCTTCATGTCGTGGTTCAACGTGCCATAATAACCGCGCGTCGAAAAATCGCGGCCCTGAACTGGCGCCTCGGGCGTCTGGTCGGCGAGCTCGTGCAGCGTCGCACCGCGGTTCGCCAGGAACAGCGTGCGGTCGTGGACATAGCGATAGGCATCGCGCTGGTTCGCCAGCAGCGACGACACCTCGCCCGCGCCCCATGTCGGCCAATGGTGCGACGCCATCGCGACCTCCGCCGTGCCGCCCCATTTCAGCAGCATCGCGTCGATCACCTTCGACCAGTGCAGCGCATCGCGCACCTGCGCCCCGCGCAGCGTCAGCACATTGTGCAGCGTGTGCGTGACGACCTCGGTCGTGTGCAAAGCCTTGTAGGCCGCAATGTAGAAGACGAACTCCGACGGCGCCTCGGTGCTGCCTGCGTCGAGGAAGTCGAACGCCAGCCCGTCGATCATCAGCGTCCCGCCCTTTTCGCTCACGATCTCGGTCGGCTCCATATAGCCGACGGTCCCCGACGACAGCTTGGGCCCCAGACCGGTGTCAACCTGCCCCGTCACTCCCGGCGGCAGGATCGCACCGAACATATAGAGCGCGCGCCGCCCCATCGCCCCGCCAGCGAGCACATTCTCCGACGTCGCTTCTTCCGAAAAACCATGCGGCGCGATGATGCGGATCTTCTGCGCCTTGACCTGTTCGGGGGTCACGATGCCGCCGACCCCGCCGAAATGATCGCTGTGGCTGTGCGAAAATATCACCGCCTTGATCGGCAGCTTGCCTGCTTTGGCCTCGATAGTATCGGCGAACAATTTCCAGCTCGCCGCCGCCGCTTCCTCGGACAAGAGCGGATCGACTAAGATCCATCCGCTCTTGCCGCGAATGATCGTCATCACCGAAATATCGTAACCGCGGACCTGCCAGATCTTACCCGGCACGACCTCGAACAGCCCGTGCACCGCGTCCAGCCGCGCCTGCCGCCACAGCGACGGGTTCACCGTGTCGGGGGCTTCGGCCTTGGTCAGAAACGCGTAGGGTCGCCGGTCCCAAACAATCTTGCCATCGGCGGTCTGGATCACCCCACCGGGGATTTCGGCGAGCTTGCCGCGCATCACATTGGCCTCGTCGCGCGGGTCGCTGAGCGGCAGGCGCCCCGCGATCTCGGCTTGCGCGGTGCGCGTCGCCTTGCTCGCGGCGTCCTGCGCCGCCGCGGCGAAGGGCAGGCTGCTGGCAAGCAGCAGGGCAGTCAGTCGGCGCATTTCATCTCTCCCCCATAGTTCCGGACAGCTTGCGCCGCGTGCCGGTGCTTGGCAAGCATCGGCGCATGACCGACGTACCGCCCCTGCTGATCGCCTGGCACAGCCGCACCGGCGGCAGCGAAGCGCTTGCGCGTGCTGCGGCCGAAGGGGCGGGGACGGCGAAGCTTGTCGCTGCAGCCGACGTCACGCCCGACGCGCTGCAGGCCGCGGCGGGCTATCTCTTCGTCGCGCCCGAAAATCTGGCCGCGCTTTCGGGCGCGATGAAAGAGATGTTCGACCGCTGCTATTACCCCTGCCTTGGCCGGCTGGAAGGCCGCCCCTATGCGACGATTATCTGCGCCGGTTCAGACGGTGAGGGTGCTCAGCGCCAGCTCGACCGTATCGCGACCGGCTGGCGGCTGAAACGGGTCGCGCAAGGCGTGATCGTGAACACCGCCGCACAGAGCGCCGAAGCGATCCTCGCGCCCAAGACGATTTCCGCTGGCCGCCTCACCGAAGCGCGCGATCTCGGTGCGGCGCTGGCCGAGGGAATTGTAGCCGGGATTTTCTGAAACAGGCTTTTCCCAAATCCGTTCGCCCCGCCCACCAAAGAGCTGTCCCTTCGTTGGGCGCCGCAAGTAGACGGACGGTGCTTCGACAAGCTCAGCATCAACGGCGACAGAATATTGCCTGTTAACGCGGCTCAGCATCCGGTGCATTTCGCTATACCAATATGGTCGGATGGAATGATCTGGCACCGAACGCGCGCCGTTGGCGCGCCGACCATTGCCCGCTACAGGCACCCGATGCTTCGCCTGACCGAACTCACATTGCCGCTGCACCATGCGCAGGAGGAACTGCCTGCCGCGATCTGCAAGCGGCTGCGCATCACTCCACGCGAACTGGTGCGCCACGTCGTCGCACGGCGCGCGCATGATGCGCGCGACAAGACCAATATCCAGCTCGTCTATTCGGTCGACGTCAATGTGAAGGACGAGGGCGGGGTGCTCGCGCGCTTTCGCAAGGATCGCAATGTCCAGCAGACCCCGAACACCAGCTATAAACTCATCACGCAGGCGCCAAAGGGCGTCAAGCGGCCGGTGGTCGTCGGCGCGGGACCGTGCGGGCTGTTTGTCGGGCTGATCCTGGCGCAGATGGGGTTCCGCCCGATCATCCTCGACCGCGGCAAGGTCGTGCGCGAGCGCACGAAGGACACATGGGATCTGTGGCGGCGCGGGGTGCTCCACCCCGAATCGAACGTCCAGTTCGGCGAGGGCGGCGCGGGCACCTTTTCCGACGGCAAGCTCTACAGCCGGATCAAGGACCCGCGGCACCTTGATCGCAAGGTGCTGACCGAATTCGTCAAGGCGGGCGCGCCGCCCGAGATATTGACCGAGGCGCACCCGCATATCGGCACCTTCCGGTTGGTGACGATGGTCGAAAGCCTGCGCGAGACGATCGAGGGGCTGGGCGGCGAATATCGCTGGCAGCACAAGGTCGACGGGATCGAGATTGATACCGATGGGGCGGGCGAGCGCCGCGTCCAGGGGCTGCACCTTTCCAATGGTGAGTATATTGAGGCCGACCGCGTCGTGCTGGCGGTGGGCCACAGCGCGCGCGACACCTTTGCGATGCTCCACGCGGCGGGGGTGCATGTCGAAGCGAAGCCCTTTTCGATCGGCGTCCGGATCGAGCATCCGCAATCGTGGATCGACACGTCGCGCTTCGGCGCCGATGCGGGCAACCCGATCCTCGGCGCCGCCGAATATCATATCTCGCACCACTGCAAGAATGGGCGCACCGTCTACAGCTTTTGCATGTGTCCCGGCGGCACCGTCGTCGCCGCGACGTCTGAAGAGGGGCGAGTCGCGACCAATGGCATGAGCCAATATTCGCGCAACGAGCGCAACGCCAATTCGGGATTCGTCGTCGCGATCGATCCCGAACGCGACTATCCCGGCGATCCGCTCGCGGGGCTCGCCTTGCAGCGGCACTGGGAATCGCTCGCCTTTGTCGCGGGCGGTTCGAACTACAAGGCGCCCGCGCAGCGCGTCGGCGATTTCCTCGCGGGGCGTCCGTCAACCGCACTGGGCAGTGTCGTGCCGTCGTACCGCCCCGGCGTGACCCCGACCGACCTTGCGGCCTGCCTGCCCGACTTCGCGGTCGAGGCGATGCGCGAGGCGATCCCGGTCTTCGGGCGGCAGATCAAGGGATACGACCATCCCGATGTGGTGATGACGGGGGTCGAAACCCGCACGTCGTCGCCGGTGCGCTTTACCCGCGGCGAGGATTTTCAGAGCCTGAATACCACCGGACTGTTCCCCGCTGGCGAGGGCGCGGGTTATGCCGGGGGGATCCTTTCGGCGGCGGTCGATGGCATCAAGGTCGCCGAGGCAGTCGCGCGGAGCCTTGTTGCCGGCTTGAAGCCGTAACGCTGACTCTGATCAACCCGAAGATACCCTCAGTCGGCGCGCGACGTCTGCCTTAAGCGGTCCGATGTTCGCCGCGCACCCAGCGCACCGTGCCCGACGACGCGCGCATCACCACCGTTTCGGTGGTCATCACCCCATCGCGGCGATGCTTGACGCCTCGCAGCAGCGACCCGTCGGTGACCCCGGTGGCGGCAAAGATGACGTCGCCCTTGGCCAGGTCTTCCAGGTCGTAAACGCGGTCGAGATCTTCGACCCCCCATTTGGCGGCGCGCCTGCGCTCGTCGTCGTTGCGGAACAGCAGGCGGCCCTTGAACTGACCGCCGACGCAGCGCAGCGCCGCGGCCGCCAGCACGCCCTCGGGCGCACCGCCGCTGCCCATATAGATGTCGACGTTGGTGTCGGGGTTGGTCGTTGCGATCACGCCGGCGACGTCGCCGTCGGGGATCAGTGCGACGCCGCAGCCCAGGCTGCGCAGTTCGGCGATCATTGCTTCGTGACGCGGGCGGTCGAGCACGCAAACCATGACGTCGGCGGCGCCGCAGCCCTTTTCCTTGGCAACAGCCTCGACATTCTGGCGGATGCTGTTGTCAAAATTGACGATGTTCGGTGAATATCCCGGGCCGACCGCCAGCTTGTCCATATAGACGTCGGGGGCGTTGAGCAGGCAGCCTTCTTCGGCGATCGCCAGCACCGCGAGCGCATTGGGACCAGCCTTGGCCGTGATCGTCGTGCCTTCCAGCGGGTCGACCGCTATGTCGATCTTCGGACCCTTGCCCGGCGCGCTGCCGACCTTTTCGCCGATATACAGCATCGGCGCTTCGTCGCGCTCGCCTTCGCCGATGACGATGGTGCCGTCCATGTACAGCGTGTTGAACGCGGTGCGCATCGCTTCGACCGCGGCGGCATCGGCAGCTTTTTCGTCGCCGCGCCCGATCAGCTTGGCCGCGGCGATCGCCGCCGCTTCGGTGACGCGCACCATTTCGAGTACGAGCACCCGGTCGAGGTTGCTGCCGCTGGTCGTCATGTCCGCTGATCTCCGTCTTTGGTCTTGCCTTGCCGCCCCGGTCGGGCATGGTGCGCGCCATATGGCCGGTCGCACTGCTTGTCGAGGACGCTTCGCCCGATTCGGAGCCGCTGCCCTGCTATCATGCGTCATCGCTGTGACCGGACAGGCGCAGGTGCAGGGTCCGCCCGCCCCGCCGCCGCCGCGCAATGCCGAAACCGCGGCGGCCAATGCCAAGGAGCTGGTCGACCCGATCCGCCGCTGCAAACCCGCCGACGACGGGTCGATCAACGTGTGCGGCACCGATACCGAACGGCACCGACTGACCCCCGAATTGCGCGCGATTGCGCAGGAAGGCCGCGAAGCGCCGCCCAAGTTGCCGCGCGCCGAAGCGAAGGCGATGAGCCTCGACACGCTGCCCTATAATTGGGTGTCGATCGGCGGTCGTTATGCGCCCGGCCCCGAATATAATGCGCTTTATGAAATGGCGAAGCGCGCGACCGATCCCGAGACGGGCCAGCCGCCGCCACCTGAACCCGAGGATTAGGCGAAGACCTCGCTGGCGGTGGTCTCCGGTTCGCTGGCGCGATAAAGTCCGGCGGGGATCAGGATCTGGCCGAGGAAATAGAGCGCGAACAGCAGTATCCAGCCAAAGCTCATGGCCGTCTCCAGCCACGATCCGGGGGCTTGGGCATTGTCCCAGATCACCGCCGCATGCAGCAGGACCAGCCCGCCGAACGCGGCGGCGACGATCAGGCCAAAAAGAAAATAAAAGGCGAACAACCGCCATTGCGCCGCGCCGGTCAGCCGCCACGATTCGGCAAAGGCCGAAAAGGGTTCGAGCTTGCCGTTCGCGCCCATGATCGCCCCGGTCAGGCACAGCCGCGCGCCGAGCCAGGTCGCCAACAGTGACAGCAAGATGCGATAGGATTCGATGGCGATCGCAAACGCCGGGCCGCCCCCGCCCAGCAGCATATTCTGCGCGAATAGAAAGAGGGGCAGGGTGGCGAGCAGGCCGAGACCGAAATAGACGATGATGTTGCCGATCAGAAAGGCGACACCCGCGACCATTCCGTACATGATCTCGGAAACATAGCCTTCGCGCATCTCGGGCAGGATCGCGTTCCACGCCGCGAGCATCGCCCCCGCGGCGATCACCACCACGATGCCGAGCAGGTACAGGGGGCCGGCGATCGACCCGCTGATATGCGAGCTATAGGGGCTGGCGATCAGGGCGATCACGGTGCGCAGGTCAAAAATCGGCTCGCTCGACAACAAAAGGTACGGCACCACGACCCCCAGCGCGACATAAGCTGTCAGCGCCCCCGAGTGTTCGACCGCCAGCGCCCGCGCTTCGGCGAGCCCGTTCCTTATCTCGATATCCATGACGCCCCCTGCTTCCCCGTCACCGGGGTAACAAAGCGCGCAGCAATTTCAAGCCGCGTTACAGCGCCAGGATCGGCATGAGCATCGGCGTCCCAACGACATGGTCGGACCCCGCCAGGATCGTCAGCGCCGCATGGATCGCGCGCGCTGGCCCTTCATGGGTGACGAGCACGATGACCACACCGACTTCTTCATCGGTGCCGCGCTGGATAAAGCTTTCGATCGACACCCCCGCGTCGCGCATCGCGGTCGCGATTTCGGCGAGCACGCCGATGCGGTCCTCGACGATCAGGCGGACATAATGTTTGCCGACCCGCGCGCCGGCGTCGGCGACCGGCGCGGCGTCGAGCGAATCGACCGGCATCGCAAAGGCGGGGCCATATTCGTCGCGCGCGATATCGATGATGTCGGCGACGATCGCCGATGCCGTCGGTCCCGCGCCCGCGCCTGCGCCCTCAAAGAACAGCCGCCCGACAAAATTGCCCTCGGCGACCACGGCGTTGAGCGCCCCGGGGACATAGGCGAGCGGATGATCGGCGGGGACCAGGCACGGCTGGACATGCTGGTACAGACCCGCGCCGTTGCGTTCGGCCATGCCGATCAGGCGGACGCGATGTCCCAGCGCCTCGGCCTCGCGAATGTCGGCGGCGATCAGGCCGCGGATGCCGTCGGCCGCCACCGCCGCGATGTCGAGCCGGGTGCCGAAACACAGCGCGGCGAGGATCGACAGCTTGTGCGCAGCGTCGATGCCGTCGACGTCGAAACTCGGGTCGGCCTCGGCATAACCCTCGGCCTGCGCCGCCGCGAGCGCATCGGCGAAACTTGCGCCGTTCCGCTCCATCTGTGTCAGGATATAATTACATGTGCCATTCAGGATGCCGTAAACGCGTGCGATCTCGTTCGCCGACGCGCCCTCGCGGATCGCCTTGATCACCGGGATGCCGCCCGCGACCGCGGCTTCATATTTCAGCGGGGTGTCCTTTTCCTCGGCGAGGCGCGCGAGATCCAGCCCGTGATGCGCGATCATCGCCTTGTTCGCGGTGACCAGCGCCTTGCCCGCGCCCAGCGTATGACGCGCGAGCGTCAGCGCCGATCCGTCGGCGCCGCCGATCATCTCGACGACGACATCGACGTCGGCCGCGGCGACCAGCGCGTCCATATCGTCTTCCCAACGATAGGGCGACAGGTCGATGCCGCGATCCTTGTGCCGGTCGCGCGCCGACACCGCGACGATCTCGATCGCACGCCCGGCGCGGCGCGCGATCAGCTCGCGGTTGGTCTCGAGCAGCCGGACGACGCCGCCGCCGACAACCCCGATTCCGGCGAGCGCCACGCGCAGCGGCGGGCGGA
>MTKY01060032.1_pt1 | contig 10271 bp, 11 predicted proteins | sample 1042731 | NCBI WGS metagenome assembly MTKY01 (sample SAMN06212206, study PRJNA360538) | anaerobic digester metagenome | biome: Wastewater treatment plant; material: sludge; isolation source: anaerobic digester fed with sludge from wastewater treatment plant | place: Denmark: WWTP Soeholt ... | reverse complement strand
GGGTCAAGGTCATCGACGCATCCGCCGACGAACACGAGGTGGCCGACCGCATCTGGGACGTCGTTCGCGAAAACCTTCCGGTGGGCGCGCGATGAGCGCCAAGCGCCGCGACGAAGCGCTTCCCGAAAGCGACGTGCTGCCGGGCGCGCCGGCTCCGCGCACGACCAAGACGCTGTTCGGCCACGTCGCCGCCGAGCGCGAGTTTCTCGAAGCGTTTCGTGGCGGCCGCATGCCGCACGCCTGGATCGTCGGCGGCAGGCCGGGCAGCGGCAAGGCGACGCTCGCCTGGCGGGTGGCGCGATTCCTGACGGCCAATCCCGAACCGGCGCTGCCCGCCGTCCAGCGCGCGAAGGACCTGAGCGTCGATCCCGACGCCAAGGCCTCGCATCTGATCGATTCCCTGTCTGCGCCCGACATCTTCCTGCTGCGGCGCGAATGGAACCATCAGGCCAAGCCGCCGAAGCATTTCACGGAAATCCGGGTCGACGACGCGCGGCGGGCGCTGAACATGTTCCACCACAACGCGGCCTCCGGCGGCTGGCGCATCTGCATCGTCGACGCCGCCGACGACATGAACCGCAACTCGGCCAACGCGCTGCTGAAGATGATCGAGGAGCCGCCGACGCGCGCGCTGTTCCTGATCGTCGCGCACCAGCCCGGCCGGCTGCTGCCGACCATCCGCTCGCGCTGCCGCAAGGTCATGCTCAAGCCTTTGCACGTTCCCGACATCGTCCGCGCCGTGCAGGCGCTCGGCGACGACTGGTCGAAATATTCGGCGGCCGACATCGAGAAGGCGGCGCACAAGGCCGACGGCTCGGTGCGCGAAACGCTGCGGAACCTGGCGCGCCAGGGCGCGGCTTCGGCGCGCCAGGCGGAGGATCTGCTGCGCAATCTGCCGCGCGTCGACTGGGGCGTCGTGCAGACGCTGGCGGACAATCTCGGCCGCGCGCAGGCCGCCGACGAATTCGACGCCTTCGTCGAGACGGTGTTCGGCTGGCTCGACGCGCGCGTGAAGCAGGAGGCGGGGCAGGGGCCGCGCCGCCTCTCTCCGCTCGCGCAGGCATGGGAAAGGATCGACGACGCCGTGCGCGCCGCCGAGATCTACAATCTCGACAAGCGCGGCCTGATCTTCGAGATCGTCGAGGAGCTCGAGACGGCCGTGAAGGGAACGTAGTAACTCGCTGCGGCGGCCCAACGGGAACCGTTTGATTACTTTCTTTATTTATTTTTGAATTTCGTAACAGCGAGCGTAGCTTATGAGTGCCAACCTTCCCTCTCGCCGCCTTGTCTTGGTTCACAACTCGGCAAATGATGACGCGTGCGCTCTTGAGCCGAGTCACCGTGAGCTATCTCTTGAGTCGGAGTCGCGACGGATCGAAGCCACTCACGGACCGAATCTATATTCGACGTTTCTCAGGACTCACAACGCTCGGCCTGATCCGATGCAAGCCGCGACGTTAGGAAAATTGCTAGGCGGTCGGGTGCGCGCGAACGATGGCAGCATGCAGCCCCCTTTGACTGTGCACGATAAGCAGCGAATTGATGCCGTGAGGCAAAGGCGGAGAGAATGGTCTCAAAAATGCCGCCTTGAAAAAAATCTTAAAATAAGTTTGGACCTACTTACGCAGGCGGAGCAAATAGTTATCAGCAATCCTAGGCTCGCGAGCGATTTATCCGAACTGAATTTTGGTAATCAGCTCGATTCTGCGATACAATTATTAAATCGATTCGTCCGGGAGATTCGCGACGATGGCGAAGACGCGTGCGCCAAGAGTGCAGGCTGAATTGCATTCTTTTATCAGGGACTTGCCGGCTTCAGGCTCCTCGCTTGAGGACATAGGTAAGCGGTTCGCAAAGCGGTATAAGCAACTTCTGGACGAAGAGCATGCGGATATCTACGAGTCCGGCTACCTTCGAATGATTAGCAATGCCTTGAGGTCTCGCAAGAGCGCGACACCAACGGCTCAGCTAGAATTGTTCGCAGAGTACAAAGTTGGTAAGACATTCGCGCTGCGGTTTAAAACCAAGAAGGGCGTCTCGCATAGATACAAAGACCTAAGCGGCATGACCGTTGCTGACGCAGAGATTTACATCGAGCAGCATGAACGGCCGAGGATACCGGATAACCGAGAGGTCGAGGAGCTAAAGCGCCTCGTCAAGGACGTAAAAGAAAGCGGGGCAAGGCCCTCAGATAATCTTCTTGAGGCTTGGGAAGCTGTCAAGAAAGCAGGCTAACGTCGAATACCGCCTCTGACATGGTGAAAGAAAAGACGCTCGCGTCGGTTTAAGTTCCCCTGTAAACCCGGGGCCATGTCGACACGTCCGAAATTCATGATCTCCACCGCGATTCCCTACGCGAACGGGGCGCCGCACATCGGCCACGCCTACGAGCGGATCGCAACCGACGCCATCGCGCGGTTCAAGCGGCTCGACGGCCACGACGTGTTCTTCATCACCGGCATGGACGAATACGGCCTGAAGGTGCAGCAGACGGCGAGCCGCGAGGGCGTGACGCCGCAGGCCTTCGTCGACCGCGTCGCCGCCGATTTCGGCACGCTCGGCGAGCTTCTGAACGCCCCGACCGACGATTTCGTCCGCACCACGCAGCCGCGCCATACGCCGGCCGTGCAGGAAATCTGGCGGCGGATGCAGGAAAACGGCGATATCTACCTGTCGAAATACGAGGGCTGGTACTCGGTCCGCGACGAGGCCTATTTCGACGAAGGCGAGATTTCGACCAGTGCCGAGGGCAGGAAATTCGCGCCGACCGGCAGCCCGGTCGAATGGATGGAAGAAGAGAACTACCTTTTCCGCCTGTCGAACTACGCCGACAGGCTGCTGGCCCACTACGAAGCCAATCCGGACTTCGTCACGCCCGAGACCTACCGCAACGAGATCGTCTCCTTCGTCAAGCGCGGGCTCGAGGACCTGTCGATCTCGCGCACCAACTTCAACTGGGGCGTGCCGGTGCCGGGCGACCCGAAGCACGTCATGTACGTGTGGGTCGACGCGCTGACGAATTACATCACGGCCACCGGTTTCCCGGACGCCGCGGCGCCGCGTGCGAAATACTGGCCGTGCGACGCGCATGTGATCGGCAAGGACATCACGCGCTTTCACGCCATCTACTGGCCGGCGTTCCTGATGTCGGCCGGCCTGCCGCTGCCGAAGCAGATCGTCGTGCACGGCTTCCTGTTCAACCGCGGCGAGAAAATGTCGAAGTCGGTCGGCAACGTGATCGGCCCGGCCGATCTCGTGCGTGACTACGGCCTCGACCAGATGCGCTACTTCTTCCTGCGCGAGGTGCCGTTCGGTCAGGACGGCTCCTATTCGCACGAGGCGATCGTCAACCGCATCAACGCCGATCTCGCCAACGATCTCGGCAATCTGGCGCAGCGCTCGCTGTCGATGATCGCCAAGAATTGCGCGGGCAGGGCGCCGGAGTGGGGCGCGCTGACCGAGGCGGATACGACCATCCTCGACCAGGCCTACGCGCTCGGCCCGAAAGTGCGCGAGGCGATGAAGACCTTCGCCATCCATGCGGCGCTCGCCGAGGTCTGGAAGGTCGTCGCCGACGCCAACCGCTATTTCGCCGGCGAAGAGCCGTGGGTGAAGCGCAAGACCGACCCGGCGCGCATGGCGACGATCCTCGGCGTGACGGCGGAACTGCTGCGGGTGGTGGCCATCTTCGCCCAGCCGGCCATGCCCGGCTCGATGGCGAAACTGCTCGACCTGCTGGCGCAGCCGGCGGGCGCGCGCGATTTTTCGCACGCGACAGACGCGCGTCGGCTGGCGAGCGGAACCGAGCTGCCGCCGCCCGCGCCGATCTTTCCGCGCTATGTGGAGGCGGAAGCGGGGGAGGGCTGACGGGGCGCGTCGCTGGATTGAATATTCATTTTGTGATAAGTGAATATTCGAGGAGAGTGCTGCCGATGTCCCTTTATATCCGTGATGACGCCGTTGATGCGCTCGCCGTCCGCGTTCAGCAAGTCACCGGCGCAAGGACGAAAACGGAGGCCGTGCGACTTGCGCTCGAGCACGAACTGGAGCGCGCAAATGCGCAGAAGTCCTTCGCTGAACGCAACGCACGCGCGTTTGCCCTAGCTGAGAAAATCGGACCGCCGAATCCCGATTTCGATGAGAAGCGCTTCATGGACGAGATGTGGGGCGAATGATGGTGATCGACGCCTCGGTCATCATTGCGGTTCTGAAGCAAGAGTCGGATGCCGCGCGTTTCGAGGCGGCGATCGACGCAGGCCGCGGTCGACTGCTCATTTCGCCTCTGGCGATTTATGAGGCGACCCTCGGGCTCGCTCGTGCGCGAGGAAGGGCGGGCGAAAAATCCACTCGCCGGGATATCGAACTAGCGCACGCCGCGGTCCGCGCCTTCGTTGAAGACAACGGCGTCCAGGAGGTCGACGTCACGCCGGAAATCGGGACGCGCGCAATCGAAGCCGCGGCTGTCTATGGCAAGGCTGCCGGCCATCCGGCAGACCTGAATTTTGGAGATTGCTTCGCCTATGCCTGCGCGAAGGCCCGTGCAGCGCCGTTGCTGTTCAAGGGCGACGATTTCGCGAAGACGGACATTGCGCGGTAGCGCCGGGAATTTCATGCTGATCGACACACACTGCCATCTCGACTTTCCGGAATTCGCCCCCGAGCGCGACGCCGTCGTCGCGCGCGCGAAGGCGGCTGGCGTCGGCCGCATGATCACCATCTCGACCCGCGTCGATCATTTCGCCGACTATGCGGCGATCGCCGATGCCTACGACGACGTGTTCTGCTCGGTCGGCACGCATCCGCACAATGCGCATCTGGAGCCGGAGGCGACTGTCGAGCGCATCGTCGGACTGGCGCAGCATCCCAAGTGCGTGGCGATCGGCGAGGCCGGGCTCGACTTCCACTACGACCGCGCGCCGCGCGACACGGCGGAGCGCGTGTTCCGCACCCACATCGCCGCCGCGCGCGAAACCGGTCTGCCGCTGGTGATCCACACCCGCGACGCCGACGCCGACACCGCGCGGATCCTCGAGGACGAGATGGGGAAGGGGGCTTTCAAGGCCCTGCTCCATTGCTTCACCGGTTCGCGCGAACTGGCGGAGCGGGCGCTGGCGCTCGGCCTCTACATCTCCATGTCCGGCGTCGTGACCTTCAAGAATTCGCAGGAACTGCGCGACATCGCCCGCGACGCGCCGCTCGACCGGCTGTTGGTCGAGACCGACGCGCCGTTCCTCGCGCCCGTGCCTTACCGGGGCAAGCGCAACGAGCCAGCCTTCGTGGCAAAGACGGCGGCCGTGCTGGCGGAGGCCAAGGGCCTCGGCGTCGCCCAAGTCGCATCCGCGACGACGGCCAACGCCTTGCGGTTGTTCTCGAAAATGCCGCCGCTGGCCGCATGAGCTTCGAGCTGACGATCCTCGGCTGCGGTTCGTCCGCTGGCGTGCCGCGCGTCGTCCAGGGCTGGGGCGCGTGCGATCCGTCCAATCCGAAGAACCGCCGGAGGCGCTGCGCGGTCCATGTCGAACGGCGGGGAATCGCCGGCGCCACCGAAGTTCTGGTCGATCTCGGGCCCGACATCCGCGACCAGATGATCGAGCGCCAGGTGCGCCGGATCGACGGCATCCTGCTGACGCACGCCCATGCCGATCATATCCACGGGATCGACGACGTCCGGCCGGTCGTCATTGAGACCGGCAAGCTGCTGCCGACCTTCATGGACGAATTCACCGCGCACGAGGTCAAGGCCAAGTTCGGCTACATCTTCGAGACGCCGCCGGGCAGCCAGTACCCGCCGCTGCTCAGCGAGCGTCGCCTCGTTCCGGGCGAGGCGGTGAAGATCGACGGCCCGGGCGGCCCGGTCGAGACCCTGCCGATCCTCTTCAACCACGGCGAGATCGACGCGCTCGGTTTCAGGTTCGGCGACGTGGCCTATTCGCCCGATGTCAGCGACATACCCAAGGCGTCGCAGGCGATGCTGGAAGGCCTCGACGTCTGGATCCTCGACGCGCTGCGCTATCGCCGGCATCCGAGCCACCTGACGGTCGCCGAAGCGCTGGCCTGGATCGATCGCCTGAAGCCGAAGCGGGCGATCCTCACGAACCTTCACACGGACCTCGACTACGCCAGGCTCGCCGCCGAACTGCCGTCGCACGTGATTCCAGCATACGACGGTTTGCGGGTGTCGCTCTGAAGCGGCTGCCGACTGCGTAAGCTGTGTGCGCGGTCTGTTCCGCAATTCGCGCTTCGTTCCGCAGAAATCGTAATTCGATCCGATTAAGCCGATTCAGCGCCGCGAAGCCTCCGGCGCCTTTCCTCGCACCGCCTCGATCTGTCCATACAAGTTCCATAATATTGATTATGCGAATTTGATATCGGAAACTCGATCCATATCAATGACCATAAACTCCGGCCCCCTCGCTGCCGTCGAAGCGCCGAGACCTCGGTCGTAGCGCGGCGGTCGCGTTTCCGGCGGAATGCCGGCCGAATTGCGGGCGATGTGAATGAATTCAGCAAAACGGCAGTAGCCAGGCCTTTCAATTCAAGGTAAAAGATGCAACGCGCGGGCTTATGGCATCAAAGAGCGGCAACGAATCTTTTTGAGACCAGGCTGGCTTTCGAGCCGGCCCGTCAGGCGTTTGCGCGTTGAAACCGGTTCCGGAGGGAACCTGTGCGGGGACGAAAATCTACCGTACGGTTGTGGCTAGAACGAGCGAATAGGCATGAGCAAAGGTAGAGATTTCCGCGGTCCCCGTAAGCGCGGTTTCGACGACGACGGTCCAAGCTATGATTACAACCCTCGCCCGAGCCGGCCGCCGCGCTCGCAGTTCGGGCCGCCCGGAGGCTTCCCGGACATGATGTCGGCTCCCTCTTCGCCCTCCAGCCCGCCGATCGACGCCACCGTGAAGTGGTTCAAGTCGGACAAGGGCTTCGGCTTCGTCGAACTCGGCAATGGCACGGGCGACGCCTTCCTGCATATCGGCGCCGTCCAGCAGGCCGGCTACGAGAGCCTGCCCCCGGGCGCGAAGCTCAAGGTGAACGTGACGACCGGCCAGAAAGGCCAGCAGGTCACGCGCATCCTCGAAGCCGATCTGTCGACCGCCCAGGAAGTCCGCCCGCCCCGCGCCGGCGGTTTTGGTGGCGGTGGTGGTGGCGGTGGTTATGGCGATTCCCCGCGTCCGCCGCGTCGCCAGGCGCCGGATCCGTCCTCGGCCGTTCCGGTCCAGGGCAAGGTCAAGTGGTTCGACGAGACCAAGGGCTTCGGCTTCGTCCAGTCGAACGACGGGGGCAAGGACGTGTTCGTCCACATTTCCGTCCTGAACGCGTCGGGCGTACAGCGCCTCGTCGAAGGTCAGGCCGTGAACATGCAGGTCGTCGACACGCCCAAGGGCCGCGAAGCGATCTCCATTCAGGCGTAAGCCGCGACGGGCAGGGCGCGCCCTGCCCTCGTTCATACTTCGACCGGCGCCCGCAAGCGCCGGTTTTTCTTTGGGAATTCCATGGACAAGTCGCGCGACATCGCCCGCCTGATCGAGATCATGGCCGCGCTGCGCACGCCCGTCACCGGCTGTCCCTGGGATCTCGAACAGTCGTTTTCGACCATCGCGCCCTACACGATCGAGGAAGCCTACGAGGTCGCGCACGCCATCTCGCTCGGCGATCTCGGCGAATTGCGCGAGGAACTGGGCGACCTGCTGTTGCAGGTCGTCTTTCACGCCCGCATGGCCGAGGAACGAGGCGCCTTCGACTTCGGCGGCGTCGTCGAGGCGATCACCGCGAAACTCATCCGCCGCCACCCGCACGTCTTCGGCGACACGCACGACCTCACCCCGGACGAGGTGTCCGCCCTCTGGGGAAAGATCAAGGCGCAGGAGAAGGCGGAGAAGGCGGCGCGCGATCCGCAAAGGGCCGCCCTGCCCGTCCGCACGCTCGACAAGGTCAAGGCCGGTCTGCCGGCGCTTGCGCGCGCGCTCGAATTGCAGAAGGCCGCGGGCGCCGTCGGCTTCGACTGGAACGACATCCACGCCGTCCTCGACAAGATCGTCGAGGAAGCCCGCGAGGTGGCCGACGCCGTGGAAGCCGGCGACCGGGGGCATGTCGAGGAGGAGATCGGCGATCTGTTCTTCGTGCTGGTCAACCTCGCCCGCCATGCCGGCGTCGATCCGGAGACGGCGCTGCGCGCGACCAACGCGAAATTCGAGACGCGTTTCGCCTATGTCGAGGACGAACTCGCCCGGCGCGGCAAGGGGCTGCAACAGGCTTCGCTCGACGAGATGGACGCGCTCTGGAACGAGGCGAAGAGCCGGGCCTGACCGGCTAATTCAACCCGAATCCCCGGAACGACAGGCCGCCGAACGGCGAGCCCCCGGACGAGCCCGGCGTCTTCCAGGGACCGGAAAAGCCGAGCGTCAAACCACCCGGCGCCTTCGGGGCTTCTGCGGGCGGCGCCGGGGCAGGCTCGCTGCTGGCGGGCTCCGCCGCCGCGACGCTCTCGGCGGTCGCTTCCTGTTCAACCGTTGTCTCCGGTTTCGCGCGCCGCGCCGTCGGCCGCTCGTCCTTCGCCGCCGGCTCGACCGTACGGGCGACGACGGTCTTTTCGATCCGGCGATGTCCGCCGATCGATATGCCGGCTTTCAGCGCGGCGCTCTTGGCCATGCACGAGCCCTTCGACACGCGAAAGATCTGGCCGGCCGGACATTGTTTCGCCAGCGCGGGGCCGGCGGACGCCGCCAGAATGCCGGCGGCGACGATGACAATGCGCTTCATGGGGGCTCCCCTCATACGCAACCACGGGGCGACGCTCAGCGCGCGAGCGTCCGGCGCATAGGAAGGACTGGTTCTTGACTGAACTAAGGCGCGGAAGCGGCGTTGGCGGGCCCGGGATTGTTCAGCGGGCGTTCGCGCGCGCCTTCGGGAAGCGCCGGAGCACCCGCTCCACACGCTCCGGGCCGACGCGCAGGTCCACGGTGACCCGGCCTTGCCGGTCGGCCCGCCGGTTCAGGACTTCGCCGTTCTCGTAGAGCCAGGCGAGCCCTGCTCCGTCCTCCGGCGGCACGACCACTTCGAGCACCGTGCGCCCGGATGCGACACGGCGCTCGATCGACGCCATCAGGTCGTCCAGTCCCTCGCCGGTAATTGCGGAGACCAGCGCCGGCCGCGCTTCGGCGGCCTTGGCCATCGAGGCCTGCAGAAGGCCGGCGCGACGCTCCTCCGTCAGCAAATCGGCCTTGTTCCAGACCTCGATCAGCCGGCGGTGATCGTCCGGCTCGACGCCGAGATCGCGCAGGATGCGTTCGACGTCGGCGCTCTGCGCCTCGGTGTCCTCATGGCTGACGTCGCGCACGTGCAGAATGACGTCGGCCTCGATCACCTCCTCCAGCGTCGCGCGGAAGGCGGAGACGAGCATGGTCGGCAGGTCGGAGATGAAACCGACGGTGTCGGACAGGATGATCTGCGCGCCGTGCGGCAGCTTCACCGCCCGCAGCGTCGGGTCGAGCGTGGCGAACAGGAGGTCCTTGGCGAAGACTTCCGCCTGCGTCAGCCGGTTGAACAGCGTCGACTTGCCGGCGTTGGTGTAGCCGACCAGCGCCACCACCGGCCACGGCGCGTCCTGACGCTTCTTGCGGTGCAGGCCGCGCGTGCGCTTGACCTGCTCCAGATCCTTCTCGATCCGCGTCATCCGCTCCTGGATCAGGCGGCGGTCGGTCTCGATCTGCGTTTCGCCGGGGCCGCCGAGGAAGCCGAAGCCGCCGCGCTGCCGCTCGAGATGGGTCCAGGAGCGCACGAGGCGCGACTTCTGGTAGGCGAGATGGGCGAGTTCGACCTGCAAGGCGCCCTCGCGCGTGCGCGCCCGCTCGCCGAAGATTTCGAGGATCAGGCCCGTCCGGTCGATGACCTTGGCCTTGAACGCCTTTTCAAGGTTGCGTTGCTGGACGGGCGAGAGCGCGCAGTCGACGACCGCGAGTTCGACCTCCTCGTCCTTGATGCGCGCGGCGATCTCGTCGACCTTGCCCTTGCCGAGATAGGTCGCCGGGCGCACCTGGCTCAGCATCACCAGCTCGCCGGCGACGATGTCGAGGTCGATCGCGCGCGCCAGCCCGTCAGCCTCGTCGAGTCGCGCCTGCGGCGCGCGCAGGCTCGGGCTTTCGCGCGAGGCGCGCTCGGTGAGATACGGGCCGATGACGATCGCGCGCGCGCCCGCTTCGCTCTTCTGGCGCGCGCCGAGTTCCAGACCTTCGCCGACGGTCAATCTTTATCCCTGCTTTTCGCCCTGCGGT
>MTKY01063284.1_pt1 | contig 10272 bp, 7 predicted proteins | sample 1042731 | NCBI WGS metagenome assembly MTKY01 (sample SAMN06212206, study PRJNA360538) | anaerobic digester metagenome | biome: Wastewater treatment plant; material: sludge; isolation source: anaerobic digester fed with sludge from wastewater treatment plant | place: Denmark: WWTP Soeholt ... | reverse complement strand
GCGCCAAGCTGAGCGATAAGCTGGGCAAGCTGCTGGTCTATGATCTGCGGGTCGAGGCCCAGTCGCTCGGCAATCTGGTCGTTGGTCTTGCCGGCGGCGACGCCGGTCAGGATGGCCCGGTCTAGCTCGCCCGGCTGTTCGCCGTCAGCGGCAGGGCGCGACGTGTAGCCTTCGACCACGCGCTCGGCCACCCCCTGTCCCAGCACCAGCCGCCCCGCCGCGACATCGTGCACCGCGCGGATCAGCTCGTCTTCGGCGGTCGTCTTCAGCACGTAGCCATGCGCTCCGGCGCGCAGCGCGTGCATGATGTACTGGTCTTCGGTGCGCCCCGTCAGCACGAGCACCTTGATGTCCGGCCAGGTTTGGCGAATCTGGGGCAGAATGTCCAGGCCACTGACTTTGGGCATGTTCAGGTCGAGCAGCAGCACGTCCGGCTGGGCCGTGCGCACCAGATCAAGAGTCTGCTCCCCGTCGTCAGCCTCGCCCACAACCTCGAATTCGTCGGTCGCCGACAGCATCATGGCCAGCCCCATGCGCAGCACGCGGTGATCGTCGGCCAGGGCCACGCGCAGCTTGCCGCGCGCGGCGTGTGCATCCTCCTGCGACTCTAGCTCCTCAACCGTCACCGCCGCCGCGCTGATGGTACGCTCCCCACAGGGGCCTGCCGCCGCCAGCGCATCCGCCATCGCCCGTGCCGTGTCGAAGCGGTCTTCGGGCTGCTTGGCCAGCGCCTTGAGGATGGCGTTCTCCAGCGCGGGGCCTATTGCCGGATTCACCTCGCGCGGCGGCCTGGGCGCTTTCTTGACCTGCTGCATCAGCAGAGCACCGATGTCGTCGGCGTCGAAGGGGAGCACCCCCGTCACCAATTCGTAGAGCACGACGCCGGTCGAGTAGATGTCGGTGTGGAACGTCAGCGGGAAGCCCTGCGCCTGCTCCGGCGACAGGTACGCGGGCGTGCCGATGATACGGCCCAAGGCCGTGAGCCGCTTCGATTCGCCGGAGATAGCCAGCCCGAAGTCCATGATCTTCACCACATTGTCCGGCGTGATGTGGATATTGGCCGGCTTGATGTCACGGTGAATCAGGCCGCGCCGGTGCGCGTAATCCAGCGCCAGGCAGATTTGGCGGCCATACTCGGCGACCACGTCCGGTGGCGAGGGGACGAAGTCGGACAGCGGGCGGCCCTCGACGTGCTCCACGACCAGGTAGGGCTGGTCGCCCTCCTGGCTCACGTCGTAGATAGCCATGATGCCCGGATGGTTGAGCCGGGCAGAGGCCAGCGCCTCGCGCTCGAAGCGCTTGCGCGTCGTGCTGTCCACATGGGGCAGCAGCATCTTGATCGCCACCGTGCGCTGCAAGCGTGTGTCCAGCCCGCGATAGACGACGGCGGTTGCGCCCTCGCCGATACGCTCCTGAATCTCGTAGCGGTTGCCCAGCAATTGCCCGATCATGTGCGGCGCACTTCCTTTTCTGCTCAGTCGGGGACAGTGTACAAACCTGCGGGCATCTCTGCAACTTGACTTCGGTAGTCGGGCGTGTGTGCAAGCCCGCCAGAGATCGCAGGGGCGGTGCTCTGCCGCGCCCGTAAGGATGCAGTGCGGGCGGAGCATCCTCGCCACCGAGTCATCCCCCGGAATTTGTCAAGCGGCGGCTGGGACTATACAGTTACACGGGCAACGCACAAGCGACGGAAAGGACGCTGCTGATGGGCTTCCCTGGGCGAATCGGGCTGGTATTAGCGCTGCTGGTGCTATTCCTGGCAGCCTGTGCCACCTTCGACGAGACGCGCGAGACGGCGGACACGGTTGACGACGCGGTAGCGCTGATGCAGGCAGTGGACAAGCGCGGGGCCGCCGCGCGCGTCAGCGAGGGCGTGGACGATCTCGGCGCAGCGGGCGTGGGGTATGAGGCAACGGTCGTCGTGCGCCAGGGCCGCCTCAGCGCGGACGGCGCGCCGGACACAGTCGCTGCCAGCGAGTGGACCTACGTGCTGCGGGTTGATGCGGAGGGCGATCTGCAGGCCACGCTCGCCGGAGGTGACGCGCCGGGCACCTATGTCGTGCCGGGCGACCAGCCGTCTCCCGCGCCGGTTTACCGCGTCACGGCGGGCAGCTACGCCTGCGCCAGCGGCGATCCGGCGGCGGGGCTGAGCGCGGGCCTCGCCGGGCTGATCGCCGCCCATGATGCGCTCGCCGCCCCCCAGACGCTGGCCATCATCGCCGAGCCGGAGGAAGCGACAATCGCCAGCCGCGAAGCGACACAGCATATCATCGTCTCGCGCGTCGCGGATGCCCTGCACATTCTGGACACCTACGGCGGCGACGAGGCGCTGCGGCAGGCGGTCGCGGCGGCAGAAACGGTCGCGTTCTCCGGCGAAGTCGCCTTCGACGACGCAACGGGCGCGCTGCTGCGCCTGTACAGCACCACGATCAGGCGCGACCAGAATCAGTGGGCGGAATTCCGCTTCGAGCTAACGCAGTGGGACGACGTGCCGGACGTTGTGCGCCCAGCCGCCGCCCAGATCGCCGTGCCCTGCGATTAGCTCAGGGTGCCCGCGCGGTCAGGGCGTAGATCGGCCCGGCTTCGTCCAGCACGAAGATGAAGCGCCCATCGCCCGACCAAGCGATGTCAAAGAAGGCTACACCGTCGGGCAGGCCCATCCCCCGGCGGTCGGCGCGCTCCAGCACCGGCTCGCCGCCCGGCTGGTCGTCGCGCAGATGGGCAAGATTCCACAGGTACAGATCGCGCCCTGGCGCGGGCAGCGTCAGCAGCAGCGTGCCGTCCGGCGAGAAGGCGGCATTGCGGCAGCCCTGCCCTGGCAGCGGCAGCAGCGCCACCTGCTGCCTTGTCGCCACTTCCCACAGGCCGATGGTTGGCTGCGCGCCGCAGCCTGCCAGCCAGCGCCCGTCGGGTGAGAAGGCGATCTGGTGCGATGCCTGCTGCCGCGCGATCGGGATTGACGCGAACGGCTCACCCGCTGGCAACGTCCAGACCTGAATTCCGCTGTCAGTGGCTACGGCCAGCAGGCGGGAATCCGGCGAGAAGGCCGCCCGCGAGGAGACCACCTCCACTTCGATACGGTCGGCGTCAATCACCGCGCGCACCAGGTCGCCGGACGGCACCGCCCACACGCGCACGCCGCGCTCAGCGCCGATGGTGACCAGATATTGCCCGTCCGGGGAGAATGCCAGGAAGCCGACGGCGGCGCGGTGCGCCTGGAAGTTGGCGACTTCTTCCCCCTGCGGCACGCGCCACAGCTTGACGCCGCCATTCTCCGACCCGAAGGCCAGCAGCGTCCTGTCCGGCGACTGGGCGACCGGGCCTGCGCTCGCCGTGCGGTACCCGCTGAACTCGGCCAGCGGCTCAGCTTCGTCTGGCGGCGGGGTGACGGCCAGCGACCAGACGCGGGTCAGGCCATGCCGATCCACCGTGATCAGCGTCTCGTCGCCGGGGCCAAAGAACACGTGGCGCGCTGGCAAGTCTTCCCGGAAGAACAAGGCTTCGCCGTCCGCGAGGTTCCACACGGCAACCACGTCGTCAGCGGCAGCGGTTGCCAGGCGCGTGCCGCTCGCCGAAAGCGCCAGCTCGTTCACCGTGCCCTGGTGCAGCCGCAGAACGCCGCTCACCCCGACGACGGGGTTATCCGCGCCAATGACCGCCTGGGCCGGCTGCCAGGGAATGATCAGCGGCGCAGGAGTGGCGGTCGGCTGGTTCTTGTCATGTGATGTGCCGCCCCCGCAGGCGGACAGAGTCGCCGCCAGCACGAGCACCAGCCCGCGCAGCCCCCACCCCATGTTCGCGTGAAGGTTCCGTCCCATCCGCTGAAGCCTTTCTCCGCACCCGATTTGACCCCGAAGTCATGCAAAATCTGTCAGGCCGTTAGGCCGTATCCTGTTTACCTCACCCCCGCTCGGCGCGAGTGCGCCTCACCGCCCCCTCTCCATGCATGGAGAGGGGGCAAGCCGAGCACAGCGAGGCTGGGGGTGAGGTAAACCAGGACGCAGCAGAGCAGCGCCCCTACCTGGCAGCCTTTCTCCGCACCCGACCTGTCGCCAATTGACTCCGGGGCCGCCCTTGTGTACGCTACACACGTGTATTGTATCCGACTTTGCGCGCGCCGATTCCGGCGCACCGACCACCCATCCCTGCCCACAGGTGACGCTGCCATGACTGACGCCGAGCTTGCTGTGCTGAGCATCATCGCCGAAGGCCCGATCTACGGCTACGACTTGCAGACCGTCATCGCCCAGCGCGGGCTGCGCGCCTGGACGCAGATCGGCGTCTCGTCCATGTACTACGTGCTGGAGAAGCTGGCGCGTCAGGGCCTGGTCGAGGCTAGTGGAACGCCGGGCGCTGATGAGACGGCCCGCCGCCAGTATCGCATCACCTCAGCGGGATTCGGCGTGCTGCAAACCGCCGTCGCCGACCTGATCAGCACGCCGCGCGAGCACGCCGACGAGTTCGAGCTGGGCCTTGCCAATCTGCACGTCCTGCGCCCGAATCAGATTCGCGCCGCCTTCGCCGCATACCGGCAGGAGCTTGGGGCGCGGCTGGCCCAGGCCCGCGAGCGGCAGGAGGCCCTGCAAAACAGCGGCGCGCCCTTTCATGTCGCGGCCATGCTCGGTCACCGCGCGGCGATGCTCGCCGCTGAGCTGGCCTGGATGAGCCAGTTCGTGGACGCCTGGGAAGCCCAGGCTCCGCCGGACGAAGCGCCGCCTGCCCCGCCCGAACCCGCCGACATCCCACGCATGAAGCAGCTTGTGCTGCCCCAAGACCCGGATTCGCCGCACCGCCGCGCGACGCGCCGCGCCCGGCGCACACCGCCTGCCAGTCCTACAGAGGTCAGCGGCGAGACGCCCACCCCGCCGGACGAGGCGCGCTGAGCCAAATTCCGCGAAAAGCATTAACGCTGTACAATAGTCGGGTGCGTGTCCCTCGAACACACTGAGGCCGCCCATGTCCGCACCACCTACCATCCTTTACATTGACCGCGATGACGCGCGCCGGGCGCGCATCTGGCACGCGCTGTCTCACGCCGGGTACCAGGTCACGCTCGCCATTACCGCGCTCGATGGGCTGGAGCAGGCCCGGCGCGCGCGTCCCGATCTGATCCTGGTCGAAGGCGATCTGCGCGATGCGCGCGCACACCATCTTGCCGCGCGGCTGAGCACCGCCCCCAGTCTGGGCGGCGTGCCCATCGTGGCTCTGACCGCCCCCGGACGCACTCCCCGCCGCGAGGCAGCCTCCGCCGCCGGACTCGACGGGTGGATCGCCGACTCGACCGATGACCGGACGCTGGTGCAGCGCGTCGAGGGATTCCTGGCCGAGCTTTACGCAGACGGCAGCGCGCTGGCGGACACCGCGCCGTACACGCCCCAGGACACGCTGACCCACCTGGAAGACAGTCTGCGCGAGCTTGAAGCCAGCAACCGCGCGCTGCGCCGCCTGGATCGCATCAAAGAAGACTTCATCCAACTGACCGCCCACGAGCTGCGCACGCCGCTGACCACCGTCTATGGCTACAGCCGCCTGGTGCAGACCTTGCCCGCCGTCCAGGAGCTAATGGCCCGCGACGCCGAAGTTCACGCCTGCCTGAACGGATTGATTGACTCGATTGAGCGCTTTCACCGCGCCATTGACGAGATCATCGTCGTCTCACGGATCGCCTCCGGCAACCTCGACCTCAAGCGGAGTCCCACTGCCCTGGCCCGCCTGGTTGAGCGCGTCTTGCAGGACTACGCCGGAGTCGCGGGACAGCGGCGGCTCACGCTGCGCTCGCACCTCGACCGCGCCTCCAAACTCTTCTTCGCTGACGCCGACCTGCTGGAGCTAGCCCTCGGCAATCTGCTGGGCAATGCCATCAAGTACACGCCGGATGGAGGGACAATCGCCATCTACGGCGAGACCAGCGGCAAGACGGTGACGGTCAGCATTCAAGATACCGGCATTGGCATTGACCCGGACGAGCAGGAGCAAATCTTCGACCGCTTCTACACCGCCGGCGATACCCAGCTTCACACGACCAGCAAGACGGCGTTTCGCGGCGGGGGGCTGGGGCTGGGGCTGGCGATCTGTCGCGGGATCGTCGAGGCGCACGGCGGGCGAATCTGGGTAGAGAGCGAGGGCTGCGACCCGCAGCGGCTGCCCGGCAGCACGTTCGTCTTCCAACTGCCCCTGGAACGCGTCCCGCCCGGCACGCGGCGGTGAGGGCATGAGCGCGCCGATACCTGCCTCAGCATGAGATAATCCCCAACCTGACCAATTTGCACCGTCGCTCCGGATCAGTACAATCTGGACAGGATTGTAAGGGACAAGAGGCAAGATAATGGACAAGCGCACGTGCCCACAGTGTGGGCACGAAAACGTCAGGCGGGCTGTGTTCTGCTTTCAGTGCGGGGCCAGCCTCGACAACTCACCGGCTCAGCGCGGCATTCACCGCCGTCACCGCCCGGCTGAAGAGGCCGTGCGCTCCCTGCACCACCCCGAAGAAGCGGCGGACTCGTCGCTCAGCCAACGCCTGCGCGACGCCAAGACCGACCCCGGCCCGGTCATTGACAGCACCCCGATCACCTGTCTGCGCTGCGGCACGCACAACACGCCCCCGGCCAACACCTGTACCGCCTGTGGCGCGACGCTCGCCCTGCCAGACGACGCCGCTCCCGCCGATCTGATCCCGCGCGCTGCCGCCCTCAGCAGCATTGGCAAGGTACGCGGCAACAACGAGGATCGCATCGGGCTGTGGGCACGCCAGGGCGTGGTGCTGGCGCTTGTCGCCGACGGCATGGGCGGCGCGCTCGCCGGAGAAGAAGCCAGCCGCCTGACGCTGGAGACCATCCAGGCGGACTTTCTGGGGGAGGCACACGGCAGCGAGGGTCTGCACGACCTGCCCGCCGACGAGGTAGCCTGCAAGCTGCGCGCGGCCATCCGCCGGGCTAACCGCGCCGTCATGCGCCGCGCGGCAGGGAATCGCGAATTCCAGGGCATGGGCACAACGGTGACGCTGGCCTTCGTGCGCGGCGCGCAGGTGATGGTCGCCCACATCGGCGACAGTCGCGCCTACCTGATCAGCAGCAGCGGGGGATGGATCAACCAGATCACCGACGATCACAGTTTCGTCGAGGCGCTGATGGCCGCCGGGCACATCACGCCGGAGCAGGCCGCCGTGCACCCCATGCGCAACGTGCTGTACCGTGCGCTCGGCCAGGTAGACGACACCGAAGCCGATCTCTACGTGCGCCCGCTCAGCGCCGGTGACTGGCTGGTGCTTTGCTCGGACGGCCTGACCCGCCACGTCACAGGGGCGGAGATCGCCGAGATCGTGCGGGCGAGCGCAGCCCCCGATGAGGTCACGCATCGCCTGGTTGCCCTGGCTAACGAGCGCGGGGGCGAAGACAACATCAGCGTGATCGCCATCGTCATGGAGCGCGCCGACGAGGTCGAGCCGGGCGCATGAGGCGCGCTCACGACAGGAAGAACTCCGTGCCGCAGAATTTGCAGGTAGCGATGCCCTTGCCGCTGAGCGTGATCTCGCCGCCGCAATTGGGACACTGCTTCAGGTCGCGAAGGTGCTGCGCGTCGCTCGAATAGAGCACTCCCTCGTCCCACTTCACGTAGCCGCTGAAGACACCCAGCCCCACCAGATCGTGCACCATGTCCTTGATGCGGTCGCGGGGAAGCTGTAGCTCGACGGCCAGCTCGTCCAGCCGCACCTGCCCGCGCGTCTGCACCACGTTCAACAGCTTGCGCTGCCGGGCGGCTTCGGCCTCCTGGCGCGCCTGCTGACCGCCAAAGGCCAGCATATACACGCCGCCGCCGACCAGCGGGGCCACCAGCACCAGCAGGACGATAGCCAGCCCCAGGATGCGCGCTGGCCCCTCCAGGTCTTTGTTGCCGAACAACCAGGCGGCAGCCAGCGCACCGACGGCCAGCCCCACTACAACCAGCATCACGCCCACCAGCCGGTTCTGATTCATTGCCAACCCTTTCGCCTGCCGAGATTAGCCGAACCCACGACTGCCTCCGCCACCACCGCCGCCGCCACCGAACCCCCCGCCGCTGAACCCGCCGTGCCGTCCGGAATTCTGCGGGCGGCTGGTCATCGCGCTCGACGCATCGTTGAGCATCCGCGTCAGGCCGCTGTTCATGGCGTTCAGCCCGTCGGTGAGCGAGCGACTCATGCCAGTGAGTCCGCCCGGCCCGCCGAGCGAGAAATCGCCCAGTCCCCCCGGCCCGCCCATTGACACGGGTCGCACGGGCTGCCCACGCCGGTAGCCGCCGTTCCAGGGGCCGCCCAGGTACGTCGGGAAGTACCAGCCCGGCATGGCGGTCATGGCGGGCACTACCTGGCGCACCAAGTCTTTCTCCATACCGAAGGCGATGGCGTAGGGCAGGAACTCCTCGAATTTCGCCGCTGCGCTGGCGAGGTCGCCGTAACTCTCGATATTGGCCAGGTAACGCTTGAAGGCGCGCCAGCGAGCCGCATCCTGCGCGCCCTTCTCCGTCTTGGCCGGCATGAACGCCCCGCTAATGGCCGAGGCCAGCCCGACGATGCCCAGGCCAATCGGCGGGACGATGATCAGCGGCGAGATCAGTGTCGCCTGGCGCAGCAGCCAGAAGGCCCCCACCGCGAGCGCCATCACGGCGACGCCGCCCCACGTCCACAACTGGCGCGTCGTCTCCGGTGACCGCGTGAAATAGCCCTGCCTCACCAGATCATCGTATAGCTCGCGCTTGATCACCGGTACGTGAGTGTAGAACTTGGTGCGCAGTTGGCTCAGCGTCGTGGTATCGCGCCCTTTGGGAAAGAGACCCCTCAGCAACGATTGCTCATACGGGCGCAGGTCGCCGGCACCGGCTTCGGTGCGGTGGAAAGTGAACTCCATGCTGGTGAACAGGCCAGCGATTCCGCCCTTCTCCTCCTGCTCGATGACCAGCAAGCCGCGCCGCGCCAGGTCCAGCAGCGTGGCCATGATGTCCTGCATATCCGCCTTCTCGTCGAGCAGCAGGCCGACGACGCCAGGCCGCTCGTCCGAGGGCGGCTCGCTGAGATATGTGGGCACGACCAGCGCCTGCGGATCGCGCCCATGACTCAGGTAGCGCAGCACGACGAACAGCACGCCACCCACCGTGAACAGCACGGTGATCGCCAGCAACAGCAGCGACACAATCGGCTGCCAGTGATCAAGGTACGCGCGCTCGCGGTCATAGCCAGCCTGCCACGACGGTTTCTTCATGCGCGCGTCGTGCGCGTACTGCACGCGCACCTCAACCGAGTCGCCCTTGCCCATCCTGCCGGGCGACCGCCAGGTGATGACGTTACCCTCGACAGTCTCTTGCCACGTATCGGGATAGCTTGCCGTCACCAGCGGCGGGCGGTCGGCGGGCATGGTGACCTTCACCGTCGAGGACGTGACGGGGAAAGCGCGGTCACCGGGCACAGCCATCCAGTAAAGCTGATCGCCCCCGCTGTAGGAGCGCAGCCCCCCATACACCACGTAGCGGATGGCGATCTCGCGGCTCTCCCCAGACTGGATCGGGCGGGTGAAGTTGTACTCGATGCTGTAAACGTCGCCCTCGTCGCGGGCGCAGTACGTGCCAGCGGAGCCGCTGCAGGAAGAAGTCAGCGGCGAGCGGTTCTCGTAGACAAGCACATTGGAGATACGCTCCAGGCGATCCTGGGGAATCTCGGCGAAGCCATAGCGGAACGGGCCAGTTTCGACGGTGATCGTGTAGAACTCAGTGACCTGGAAGTGGTTGGCCGCTGTGTCTATGTCCTCGATAGCCACGTCGTAGCGATCCCAGCGCAGGCTGCGCCCGTCGCTAGACTGCGCTTGAACAGACGGCGCTGCCCCAGCGATCACGTTGCCAAAGAGGATGAAGCCTGCGATGAAAAGCACCTGGATGGCAGATCGTCTCATGGCTTCTGCTCCGGTTCTTCTGCGTCTAGCCGAGCGTCAACGTTTGATTCTAACGCAATCCCCTCAGCCGCGCACGCGACCGCAAGCCAATCGCACCCGCGCCACTCCGCTACGTCTGGCCGGGCAGGTAGCGATTCGGCCCCAGCAGCGTGTGATCCGCCCTGGCAAACCAGCGCTGGTGTCTCGCGCCTCAATGGCCCAACACGCTAAATCTGCATAAGAATAGACTTAGCAATCTTGACAAGAGGAGACTGAGCCCTCTACAATGCCAACAGATCAAAAGCGCAGCGAGACTAGAGGTGAGGCTCCGCCAGGGTAGTGTATCGAATTCGGTTGAAATGGCGTGGGTACTGGC
>MTKY01002625.1_pt1 | contig 10274 bp, 14 predicted proteins | sample 1042731 | NCBI WGS metagenome assembly MTKY01 (sample SAMN06212206, study PRJNA360538) | anaerobic digester metagenome | biome: Wastewater treatment plant; material: sludge; isolation source: anaerobic digester fed with sludge from wastewater treatment plant | place: Denmark: WWTP Soeholt ... | reverse complement strand
CTGTCGACCTCGGCGCACGCGCCCGTCGCGGCAACGAGATTCACCTCGTTCAAGGGCAGCGCCATCGCGGCCCCGACACCGCCGAGGCCGTTGCCGGCATCCACCTTCACGTAGCTCGCATCCCGGCCGAAATCCTGGCGGATGAGCTTGTGGCACGCCCCCTGCGGCAGATTGTTGAAGCTGATGTAGAAGGAATCTCCCTCGACACTCACCCGGTCGGGGCCGATCTGCATGACGCCCTTGTACGGATTGGCGATCTGAGAGCCGCCAGCGCCATCGCCCGACACCAGCCCCGCCGCAAAGAACGACGCGATCACCGAGGTCGACAGGCTCGCGTAGTTCGGCGCAACCGCATAGCGCGACGCCACCGCGCTCCGCGCGATGCCGACCAGATCGGCCGTCGCCGACAACCGGCTATTCTCGGCCGCATTCCAGTACGAGCGAACCGCGCCAAAAATCACGATCGCCGAAAGCGCCATCGCCATGGTCAATTCGACCAGCGTCACAGCTGCTCGCCACGGCCTCCTCTTGAACGGAATATCCATTGGACTGGTCCCTTGAATGAGCCCGAGGACTACGGAAAATTGACGCAACCCCGGCCGAACCAACCGTGGATTTTGAGTGAATTTGCAGCGAAATTGCAACCATTGCTGCCGCGCATCCGAGAAAATTGTCTCATCGAAGAAACCCCGTAACGGAATAATCTGCCATTTCGCCCCGAAAGGACGCTTCACGATGGTCGAGAAAGAATCCATGGCGCTCAAGCCGCCAACGCCCGAAGACATCGGCGCCAAGGTCACCTACTGGCCGTGGGACAACAGAACCGAGGAAGGTGTGCTGGAGCGCATCGAGGACGGCTATTTCCACATCCGCCTGCCCTCCGGCGGCCTGATCAAGGCTCTGGCCCGCCAGGTCCATCGCGGCCATTACGGCAGCTGACCCCGTGTCGTCGCTCGATTCCGCCCGCGAAATCGAGGTCCAGCGCCTCTGCGGCGACGTTCTCGGCCAAATCCACGCCCTCAAGACCTCCATGCGCCGCCTTCGCCTGACGCTCGCGCGCGAACGCCGCTTCGAGGCCGCGCTCGCCGAGATCGAAGTCGTCTACCGCGATCTCTATGCCCACGCGGCGCGCAATCTTTCCGGCACTCCGCGCCGCCACCGGTGCCGCTGAGCCACCGCTCGCCGTTTGCGATGCGCGCCCGCCAGCGCCGACTTCGACGCTCTCGCCATAACCATCCCTTATTCCGTCTGGCTTGGCGCGCCGCCATAAAAGTCCGTTACGGAAAAACACCCGCCCGTTTCCCTTTTCACGCGCCGATTGACATACTTCGTCTCTCTCACGGCAAGGACAGCCCTTTGGACCTCGACCCCGCATCCGCAGGCTTGCCTGCCGACAAAGACGCATCCGAACCCGGCCGGGCCGCCGAACGCATCGCCTTCACCGTCGATCCGGCAATCATCCGATCGCTGATCCGCGAACAGGCTTCCACTGTCGAAAAGGCCATCGCCGAGCTCGTCATGAACGCGGTCGACGCCGGCGCGGACGAAATCCACATCGCCGTCGACCAGGCCGGCTTTACCGTGCGCGACAACGGGCGCGGCTTTGCCTCGCGCAACGAGATTCTCACTTGCTTCCGCCGGTTCGGCGCGCCTCACGTCGCGGGCGACGCGACCTTCGGCCGGTTCCGCATCGGCCGCGGCCAGATCATGCACTGGGCCCGCTGCTCGTGGCGCTCCAACACCTTCGAAATGACGGTCGACATTCAGGATCCGGCCCGCGGCATCTCGTTCGACCTGCACGAGCACGACGACATCCATGCCGGCTGCCTCGTCACGGGCCACTTCTACAGGCTTCACCCACAGGGCCCGGCGAGCGCCGCGTTATCTTCCGTCATCGGAGCGGCGATCGAGCACCCCAAGCGCTCGCCGATCGCTCATCTCGTCGCCTACGTCGACGCCGCCGTCTTCCTGAACGGCGTGCGCATCAACATCCGCCCGTCCGAACAGCGCCCCGACGGCAAGCGGCGCGCCTGGACCCGGGTAGACGACCTCGCCTACTGGCGTCTCGACCGCCACGAGGAAACGCTGCGCTTCTACAATCTCGGCGTTCTCGTCAGGACCGTTCCAGCCTCGGAATACGGCGTCGGCGGCCTCATCATCACGCGCATGCCGCTCTCGCTCAACATGGCGCGCAACGAAATCATCCAGGACGAGGTCTCCCTCACAATCGAAAGCCACCTCGAGACCGTCTTCGCAGCCCATCTCAAGCGCCACATCGAGCCGACCGACGCCGAAACGGCCTGCCTCATCAAAATGTGCCTCGGCGACGGCCTCGACGGATTCGCCGTCAGCCCCGCCCGTCTCTCGAAGCTCAAGATCTTCAAGTCGCCCGACGGCGAACTGCATTCCTACGCCGACGTCTGCCGCTTTTCGCACGTCGTCCTCACGCCGCCCGGCCTCGACGCCATCGCAGAGCGCATCTACAAATCAAAGGAAGCCTTTCCGCTCAAGCTCGACCTCTTTCCAGATCTTCTCGACGAATGCGACGACGATTGGGAATTCGCCGAGGAGACCTTCTACGACGATCTGTGGTATCAGGTCGCAAACGGCCTCGACCCCTACGATGACTTCGAGTGTCCCAGCGGGGCATCGTTCGCCTATCTCGCGAAGGCGACAGCCATCACGCAAAACGTGATCTCCCCCGACGATCTGACGCCCGACGAAGCCGATGGATTCAACGTCGCCTGCCTCATCAATCGCGAGCTCTTCGGCGCCGACCGCACGCTTCATCCCGGCGCATCGGACGCCGCCTCTGCCTGGACCGACGGCGAAAACTACATCGCCATCGAACGCCGCCTGCTCGGACGTGCAATCGACGACCTCCCCGCTCACGCCGAACTGATCCTGACCCTCGTTCACGAATACGCCCATCGCGGCGCGTCGCTCGGCGCACACACCCACGACCTCGCCTTCTACAAGCGCTACCACGACATGACGCTCAGCCCGAGCCTGCTCGTCATGCTGACCAGCAGCATCGGCGGACTGACCGTCGCCCAGGCCGAGGCCGCCGGCGACCTGACCCTCCATTTTGCCGACGACAGCGACACCACGCCCGCCCCGACTTCGTCTGATTCCTGAGAGCCGCCATGCACAACGCCTATCGCGACATTACGAGCCGCATCGCCGTCGAACCCAGCTGGTTCGACGAAAACGGCGTCCCTCGCTACGGGACCTTCTCGCCCAAATCCCTGCCCAACATCTACGCCGACGAATGCGCCCTGGTCGAAATCGCCTGCCAGGATTGCCACCGGCGTTACCACGTCGTCTTTTCGTCGAGCAAAATGGAGCGTGTCATGTCGGCCATGCGCCTCCAGCAGGATGTCGCTGATATCGCCAACCGGCCGATCGCCGACGCCATTCGGGCCGGCGCGGTCGGCTACGGCGATCCTCCGAACTATGGGCATGCCGCCGGCTGCGCCGGCCCGACCATGAGTTCCGACGCCGTTCGCGTCATCGAATACTGGTCGCGCCACAGCGCAGCGTGCGTCGATAGCGAGAATGTCGTCACCGACATCGAACGCTACATGCGCTGGACGCGCGATCCAGCGCTCGAAATCGAGATGCCGCAGGACGCCGACGCCTAGCGCCGGCTGTCGTCCTTCAAGCCCACAGGCGCCACATGACCCACACCGACCATTCGCCGATCACGGCAGACCTGATCCGCGGGCTGCTCCAGAAAAATCACCGCGCGCATTCGATCCCGCTATTCGACGCCATCGTCCAGCGCGCCAGCGAGGACGCCGACTACGGCCGGCTGCTCGCAACATGGCTCGAACACGGCAGCACGATCAGGCTGCGCGACGATCTCGCCCGGCCCTTCGAAACCGCCGACTTCATCCTTGCGCGTAAAGACCGCCGATACCCCTGGACCGATGCATGGACGGCGATCGACTCCGCCCGTCTCGAGGCGCGCTTGGCGCGCGACGCCGCGCAGCTCGACCAGCACGCCGCCCCGTAACTTCGCCACCCTATCCATTCCAACACACGGATTTTCCCATGCGTCTCAGCGATGCCCTCGCCAATGTCGTGCGCACGCCTCAAAACGAAGGCGGTGCCGAGATCGAATCCCTAGTCGAAGCCCTCCGTCTCGACCACCACCCCGACTGGGCCGAGGTCGACAAGCGCCTGCGCGGCTACTGGATCGTCCGGTGGCTGTGCACCGACACATGGGTCGGCCTCAAGGCCCTCTATCTCGACAATATGCTCGTCGGCTACACCAAGCAGATCGCGCGCAAGGACGGCGTCGAGGTCAAGTTCCTCTCCGCCGAGACGGCAGACCTCGTGCGCGCCTGGCTCATCGAGTGCACCGACGCGCGGCCAACGCAGCCGGAAATCGCGACCCCGAACGAACTCGCCGTCGAGATCGACACGACCTATTCGGTCCCATTCACCGGCCAGATCCTCGACCGCCAGGGTTTTGTCGGCGGCAAGCGCGCAGATTTCATCGCCGGCGGCAAGCCAACCGATTGCATCGACCGGACGGTCCGCGTGCGAACACCCTTCACGACTGAAGCCGTCATTCCGGTCGATCTCTACCGGATGCCAATCCACGTCGACGGCCACTGGCCGCTGTCGCCGATCGCCAGCCCGCAGGCCCACACATGACGCCGCGCGAAAAGATCGAGGCCGCTGCCAAGGCCGGCGCCGCGGCCGCAGCCGCCGTCTGGGACGAGAAGAGCTGGCGCAAGGCGCCGGCGCAATGCCCCGTCTGCGCAGACCTCATCAAGGGCGAAACCGGCGCCTCCATCCTGCCGATCCTCACCGCGTGGACGCAGGCCTACGCCCAGGAAAATTCGAGACGCGCCGATCTCGCACTGGCCGCTTCGCCATGACCAAGACCGACAATCCCGATTACGTGACACTGCCGGAGCTCATCGCCTATGCGCGCGAGCACGGCTGCGAACTCGATGCAGCCTTCCAGCATTTCCGCGACATCGGCCGCACTGCGCCGGTTGCGCCGCTCGCGCCGATCCGCGACGGCTGGCAACCGCCGGCCGTCACATTCCAGTTCGCGCCGGCCGCGGAAGAACGCGCGCAGCGCCTGCACAGCCTCGCGGCCGTCGAAACCGCCGCGCGCAAGGGATTCGAGACGCTGATGCTCAGCAAGGCGCGGCGCAACCAGAAGCCGGTCTCGGCCCTCGATTTCATCTTCTCGTCATTCGCCATGCCCGATGGCGATTATGACGACGGCTACACGATCTCGCCCATCAACGAATGCGAGATCCTGATCGAAGCCAGCGTCTTCACGACCCTCGACGCGATCGGCGACCTCCCGGTCGCCATCCCCACTCTCGAATCCACCATCAAACAGGAGAGAAAAACCATGCCGCGCTACAAATGCGGAAATTGCGACTGGGAAGGCTCGGCCGAAGAGCTGCGCGACATCAAACGCTATTGGGAGCGCGTCGACGAAGATCTCGACCACGCGGAGCCCGACGGCGAATGCCCGAAGTGCGGCGCCCTCGCCTACGAAAAGGAATCCGCCGAAACCGACGGCTCCTGAACGCCTCTCCCGAGGCTCTGCCCCGTTTCAGACAGAAACGCGTCCTGCAGTCCCCGGAAAGTCCCATCATGACCAAGACCACCTACGACACATGGCTCGCGCGCGCCGTCGAATACGGCGAGCTCGTCTATTCCTGGACGGACTTTTCGCCCGAGGATTCGCGCGCTGCCTTCAGCCGCGGCGATAGCCCGCGCGAATTCATCGACGGTCTGGCGAGCGAATTCGGTCTCGACAGCTACATGGACATCAACTGGGGCAATCCGCCGCCCGGCCTCGACATGACCCGCTACGACGCCGCGCCGTAGCTCTGCGCGCTCGCTTCCTCTCCTCGCACTGAAAGTCACATCATGCTGCGCTTCGTCTTCGCCTACACGCTGCTTTCCGAAAACGTCATGAACTTCGAAGAAATTCACGCCGCCAACGAAGCCGACGCGATCGCCGCCGGCCTACGCAAGCTCGGCATGGATATCGCCGACGCCGACGCCGAGGATCTCAAGGCGACCGCCTTCGACTGCGACATGATCGTCGGCGCCCACCAGATCGGCTGACCTCGCCGCCGCCCTCTAGAACCCGCCATTTCGCCGTTCAGGATCAGACACCCAGATGACCTTCGACCTCACCAAGATCGACCTCGCGCTCCTCAATTCGATGACGAAATATCCGTCGATCCCGACCTATCACACGCTCGACCCGAAGAACGGCGCGCTCAGCGAGCCCGCCAGCGCCTTCGAGGGCGACGTGATCGGCACCGAAAAGGTCGACGGCACGAACAGCCGCATCATTCTCACGCCCGACGGCCGCTACCTGATCGGCAGCCGCGAGGAGCTGCTGCACGCCGACGGCGATCTCATCGCCAATCCTGCGATGGGAATCGCCGCCGCGCTCAAGGACACGGCCGAACGCCTGAGACAGGCACACCATAACCGCCTCACCGTCTACTATTTCGAGACGTTCGGCGGCCGCATTACCAGCGCCTCCAAGGAATATACCGCTTGCGGCGCCGTCGGCCTGCGGCTGTTCGACGTCATCGACATCAACGATCCCGCCGCCCTGCTCGCCAAGCCCATCGAGCAGATCTCGGCATGGCGCGAGAACGGCGGCCAGAGTTTCAGTCGGAATACGACCTGACCGCCGCAGCCGAGTACGACGGCCTCGATCTCACGCCCCGCCTGTTCCGGCTGCCCGCCGCCGAGCTTCCCAAGGATCTCGCCGGCATGCACGCCTTCCTGATGGATCGGCTGCCGGACACGCTCTGCAAGCTCGATCCGCAGGCGACCGGCCGTCCCGAAGGCATCGTGCTGCGTTCGACTGCGCGCACGACCATCGCCAAAGCGCGCTTCCAAGACTATGAACGCACCGCGCGACTGGCCGCCAAGACCGACAAGAAGTAACCGGCGCGCCGACAAGGCTGCTCATCGATGGGACATCGCCGTTCGACCGCCGCCCTCGTCCCATTGGACGAAGCCCGCATCGCCTGCATTGCGGACATCATCGGCTCAGCCAGCGCGAGCGCCCAAGCGCTCGCCGAACTTCATCGCCGCCGCGCCTCAGGCGAGGCGGTCGGGCTCTTCGCAGATCCCAGCAATCCAACCGTCATTCTGGTCGGCCCAGCCCGCACAGCGACGTTTTGAAGACGGCAACAACCAGCTTCGCAGCTACAGGGAATTACCCCATGACCAAGCCCCGCCATCGCAACGGCGACCGCTTCACGCTCGATGCCCTGTTCGCCTACGGCGAAACCGAAAGCTACCATCTCTGGGCTTCGTCGGAGCCAGGCGCCGAAGGCCAGAAGGTTTTCGCGCACGCGCTCGACCTGCCGCATGCCGCGCTCATCGCCGCCACGGCCGAAAACCCGCTCGACGCTTCCGCCGTCGATTTCAAGACTACGGCCGGCAGGCTCACCGGCCAGCCGCGCATGAAGATCGAAGCGCTCGCGCATTTCGTGCGCCGCGCGCGCCAGAACGGCGCCTCGATCACACTGACCGCATTTCGTGAATGATGAGCGCTATCGATCATCAACAGGCATTAACATGCATCTACAGGTATTGACGCGCATTAGCAGGCAATAGCGCGCAATAGCATTCCATGGCGTGCAATAGCACGCTATTGCACGCACATGCACGCGCCGCTTTTTACTTGTTAATACAAATAATTACCTTGCTCTCGCAGTTCTCTGAGCTACACTTGCCGCTGCCCCGCCGCGATCCTCCCGACTTTCTCATTTGGCAGCGCAACTATGATCAATTCTCATCCTAAAGCCCTTTCGTCGGCGCTCGCACGCCTTCTGACCGACGCCGGCATCACAACATCCGTTCCACATCTCGACGACGACCTAGATCGGCGGCTGAACGAACAAAGCACCGTAGCGACCACGACCGACGAACTCATCGAAATGGTCGCCGCCGCCCAAATCGAGGCGTTGGAACGCCGCCTTGCGCGCGCCCACCCCACGGCCAACAAGGACACGCTGCATGCCGCCGCCTTCCTCTGGGGGCTGCTCGCCGGCGATCCCGAGGACGAAATCGACTCCTTCGACGTCTCGGCGATCGCATTGGACCTTGCCGCCTTCGTCCGGACCAAGACCGCCAATCTCCTGACCTCAGCTCCCTGCTACATCCATTTTGGCGGCGCACAGGTCCTGCCCGACAACCGCCACGCGATCCAGGGCATCTATATCCTGCCGGCCGAAAACCACATCGACGTCTTCGTCTTTTCGTCGCCCGGCCTCGATCGGGATCCGCCGTCAACCGCCGCCGACAATCTCGCCGCGCTCACCCGGTACACGTCCTTCTGCATTCCGCTCAACGGGACAGAGCCCCCGCATCGCGAGCACAACGGCATCGGTTTCGACGAGATCCAGCTCGGCCATCTCGCGCAAACCGCCGTCGGCGCGATCCTCTTTGCGAGCGCGCCGGTCGCCGGCCGCCACGCCGCAAATTGACGCCCATTTTCTTTTCGTCTCGACAAACCCCGGCGACACCGCCCAAACATCTCCATCCATCCGCGCTTCAAGCACGGATGAATCTGCCTGCGCCGCCCTTCGGCGGGCGCAGGCCCGGCTACGCCTCCCATTTGCGACGAACCCGGATTTGGCACGAAAGATTGCGGATAAAGGCCAATCGCCCGTTGGTGGCCCGAGGGTGGCGGCGCGCCCATCAAGCCGAATTCTCGGCGCGCGTTTTTCCGTTGGTATCGACTGTTGGGTGATTTGCGCATACTCCGTGCGTTCCCTACACTGACCGTCTTTCCGCCGGACCGATTGAACACGTGAAGTTTCTCCGCCCGACACTCCCGCTCGCCCTCTGGCTGAGCGCGACCGCCGCCTTTGCCCAAGGCGCGCCAGCGCCGCAGCCAGAGCCTGCGCCCACCAACGCCGAGCTCGACACAGCCTGGCGCATGCACAATTACGCCGTCCTCCAGCAGGCCGCGACCGCCATTCATCCCGACGACGACGCGCGAATCGCCACATGGTTCAGCGACCAGGTCGCCAAGGGCGGCGGCTTCATGACCATCCAGCTCGCCGCGCGCGCCCAATGGAAGCGCGGCCTCCCGACGGCGCCCGACACCAAAGGCGACGAGGCGGCTCTCTTTCAGGCGGCGACCCTGCTCCTCTACGATTACGGGGCGCTGATGATCGACGCGTCCCAGTGCAAGGATCCCGCAGCCCGGCAGGCGCGCATCGAACAGCTGGCCGCCGAAAACCCGCGCATCGTCGCCTTCATCCGCTCGATGCCGCAGGACTGGCGCGACAAGGTCGTGGCGGACGCAATCGCCCTCGAAGCCAAGCACGGCAAAACGCGCCGGTTCGAAAAGATCGTCTGCGCGCCCTCGAGCACGGACAAGGCGGTCAACACCGCCATCATCAGCGAAACGGCGGCTGCCGCCGACGAAGCCAAACAGCGCGCCGGCGTGCGCACCGCCATCACCGAATTCGCCAAGGCGCTCGCCAACCAGACCAATCCGGCGCCGGCTGTCTTCGGTCGGCCGGCGATCGTCCAGGTCCAGGAACCAGCCGTCGCCTGCTACCCGGCAAAGCCGCTCGCCACAGCGCGCGCCAGCACGCCGCAGGCCGCCGAAGGCGACGACGCCCCGGTCTCCGCGCCCGGCGCCTGCCTTGCCGATTTCAGCACGACCAAGAATCCCGCCTGCCTCGACGGACTGTTGCGCCAGCGCGCCTCCGGCGCCGAAAAGCTCCAGTCGGCCGACGAGAACCTCATCGGCGTCTTCGCCGGCGTCTTTGCAAGCAACACGGAAGAACGCGAGCGCCTCACCAGGGCCGGCGAACGTCGCCCGGTCATCTTCGCGATCAAGGCGGAAGCTCTCCTGCGCGCCGGCCTCGACGAAGAAGCACGCAAGCTGCTCGCCGCCTCAAAGGGCGCCGAAGGCGTTTCGCTTCCGAACCACCGTCGCAAGCGCCTGCCTGCCCTCCCCAAGCCCGAAAGCACAGAGGCCGTCTCCTACCTCAACGGCCTCTACGCCGGCACGGGCGACAGCAAGTATCTCGGCCCGTTCGCCGATGCGCTGCGCCAGATCCCCGACGCGCAATTCTCCGACGCCATGCGCACAGCGCTCGCTCTCCAGAAGTACGGCGACGACGCCCATGCGCCCGATCGCCCCGATCTGCGCGCCAAGCTCTGCGCCCGCTACTATTGCGGCAGCGTCGCCAAACGCTTCCAGGAGACGCTCGGCGCCGCACAGGGCTATCTCGCGC
>MTKY01089520.1_pt1 | contig 10276 bp, 8 predicted proteins | sample 1042731 | NCBI WGS metagenome assembly MTKY01 (sample SAMN06212206, study PRJNA360538) | anaerobic digester metagenome | biome: Wastewater treatment plant; material: sludge; isolation source: anaerobic digester fed with sludge from wastewater treatment plant | place: Denmark: WWTP Soeholt ... | reverse complement strand
GGCGTCGTCGAGCAACGGCCCGAGAACCTCACGCGCAGCAATCTGAGACTCGTTCGTGGGGACGATCAGAGGTAGCGGCCAAAGGTCGGCCCTCGACGCGACGTTGCGCCCGTCGAGAACGGCCGCGGCCGCGACCAGTGATTGGGCCTTGACGGCGCGTCGATCGGTGATCGGCACGCCGGCAGTTCGCATGGCACGAATTGCATGAGCGAGCGACGGTCGCACCGCTGAGAGATCGCACTCCTGACGAGCCGCCCGGAGACGGTCGAGGTGTTCGAGCGAGAGTGCCGATGACGTCGCTTCTGGAGCCGCGGGCGTCTCCCACGTCGTCTTCAGCAGGTCCTCCATGAGGGCGTCATCGATGGGCTCGAGGAACATTCGCACGAGGAAGCGATCCGCGAACGCTGCAAGCGATGGGTCGGTCGGCATGGTGTTGGAGGCACCTACGCAGAGCCGCAAGGGAACGTTCACGACCGTGCTCCCGCGGCGGAACACCCGCTCGTTCAAGATCCCCAGGAGTGTGTTGAGGATCGCCGTTGAACCCAAGAACACTTCGTCGATGAACGCGATGTGGGCCTCGGGCAGCATGCCCGAGGTCTCGATCTCCACCGTTCCCTCGCGGAGCTTTCGTAGGTCGACGGGGCCGAAGATCTCGTTCGGCTCGGTGAACCGCCCGAGCAGGTACTCGAAGTAGCTCCCACCGAGCTGATGGGCCACGTTTCGGACCACTTGCGACTTTGCAGTGCCTGGAGGGCCGACGACGAGGACGTGCTCGCCAGCGATGGCAGCAAGGAACAGCACCTCCACGAGGGCGTCGCGTTCGAGCAGTCCCGAAGCGGCCGCGCGGATTGCCTGGCGGACGTCGCCGGTGTCTGCCATGGAGTCGTGATTCATGGACACAAGTATCGGGCCTGAGCGGTTGGTTGGTGAGCTTCTTTCGCGTCGCTCCCGCGGTCCCGGGGCATTTCGTGAGTCGCTGACCAGGGGCGGGGACCTGAATCGGGACGTCCCAGGGAGTCCCTGGGCCGGATCGGGAACTCAATCGGGAACATTGCCGGGAACATCCCCGGCGATTTCGCCGAGTCGGGAACATCGTCGGGAGCATCTCCGGGATGTCTGAAGCGCACCATCCCGCGCCATGGACACGGCATTGCGGACTCCCAGCACCAGCATCGAGCGGGTCGAGACGGCTCACAAGCTGCTGACGATCAAGGAGGCGGCCGCAGAGATGCGGATCTGCCTCTCGCACGCTTACGAGCTCGCCCACGAGTACCTGAACAGCGGCGGCACCTCCGGGTTGCCGGTGCTGCGGTTCGGTACCTGCATGCGTGTGCCGCGCTGGGCGCTCGACGTGCTGATCACCACTGGTCGAGTTGTCCGCCTCGCGGACGCAGCCGTTGCCACCGACGGACTCCACCGTGCCAGCTGACACCACGAACCGTCTGCCGCACACGCCGCCGCGCCCCAGCCAAGCCACTGCGACCCACCCCGCGCCCGCGACCTGACCGCCATGCACCCCTTCCCGGTCAGCCCGAAGTTCGAAACCAGACAGGTGCCCGCGCCGGGCGGGGAGTCCCGGCCATGATTCGGGTCACCACCCTGTACGCCGCCACCGCAGCGACGACGGCCGGCTACTACACCCGCTACCTCACCGAGGCGACGGGTGAGCTACCCGGGCAGTGGCTCGGGAACCAGGCCGACCGGCTCGGGCTGCACGGCGAGGTGACGACCGAGGCATTGCAGGCGTTGCTGTCGGGATGCGACCCGGTGACCGGCGCGACACTCGGGCATCCGCTCGTCGATCGCACGCTGTCGAATGGCAAGGTGATCCGGGCGGTCGCCGGGTTCGACGCCACTCTGTCGGCGCCGAAGTCGCTGTCGGTGTTGTGGGCGCTCACCGGCGACGACGGGTTCGCCGAGTGCCACGACGTCGCCGTCCGGGCGGTGGCCGGTTACCTCGAACGCTTCGGCGCCACCACCCGTGTCCGCTCGAACGGGAAGCGGATGCACCCCGACACCCACGGCCTCACGATGGCGGCGTTCCGCCAGACCACCAGCCGCGCCGACGACCCACAGCTACACACTCACCTCGTCATCTCCGCCAAGGTCCAGACCGCCGACGAGCGATGGTTGGCGCTCGACGCCCGCTTCCTCAAGCGCCACCAGCGCACGCTCGGCGGCCTCTACCAGTCGGTGCTGCGCGCCGAGCTCACCCACCGCTACGGCGTCGCCTTCGAACCGATCGTCAACGGCCAGGCCGAGATCTCCGGCGTCCCGGCCGAGCTGCTCGCCGTGTTCTCGAAGCGCACCGCGGAGATCGACACGGTGATGACCGGCAAGGTCGCCGAGTTCTACCGGCGCGAGGGCTGCGACCCGACCCGGCAGGAGCTGGCGGCGATGCAACGCCAGGCCGCCGCTGACTCCCGCGCCCGCAAGACCGGTCGCACCGCCGACGAGATGAGAACGCTGTGGCGAGTCGAGGCGGCGACCGTCGGCGTCACCCCGACGTCGTTGCATCGATCGATCGAAGCCGCAGCAGCTAACCACCCGCCGACCACGCCCGAGCTGACGACGGCCACGGTCATCGACGCGCTCGCACTCGGGGCGTCGACGTGGCATCGAGCCGACGTGATGCGCACCATCTGTGATCTCGCCCGGCCGGCGCCCGGCGTGTCGGGGGAGCGGTGGGCGGCGTGGCTCGACAGGGCTGTCGACACCGTGATGGCGCAGTGCGTCGACCTCGACCCGGAGTTGCCCGAGCACACGCGCCGGCGGGTGTCGGACGGCCGGTCGATCTGGATCGAACCGATCGCCACGCACGTCACCAGCGAAGCCGTGCTCGCCCAGGAGCAACAGATCCTCGACTGGGCCGCCGAGGCGACAGCGTTCGACCCGCAGCCCTCGGTCACCGTCGAGCGCGGCGCGCTCGACGTGATCCAGCACGAGGCCGCCTCCGCCGTCGCCGGCTACGACCCGCTCACCCTCATCGTCGGCCCGGCCGGCGCCGGCAAGACGACGATGCTGCACGCCGCCGTCACCACACTGCACTCGCCTCCGCACCGGCCTGTGTTCGGCTTCGCCCCGACGGCCAAGGCGGCGAGGGTGCTGGAGGACGAGACCAGGATGGTGTCGGACACGGTCGCCAAGCTGCTCCACGAATGGTCGCGACCGGACCGTCCGCCCGGCGACTGGTGGCAGCTCGGCCCGCACGCCACGGTGGTCGTCGACGAGGCCGGCATGCTCGGCACGCACGACCTGCACCGGCTGATGCAGCTCGCCCGACAGCAGACGTGGCGGCTCGTGCTCGTCGGCGACCCGCACCAACTCCAAGCCGTCGGCCGCGGTGGAATGTTCGCCGAGCTGTGCTCCGCCGGCCGCACGATCGAGCTCGAACGCATCCACCGCTTCGTCAACCCTTGGGAAGCCGCCGCGTCACTGCAACTTCGACACGGCGACACCCGATCGCTCGACACCTACGAAGCCCACGACCGCATCGTGCCCGGCAGCATCGACCAGCACCTCGAGGCGATCGCCACCTACTGGTCCGAGTGCCGAGACCACGGCCAATCGCTGGCGATCACGACTACCCGCAACGAGCACGTCGACCTGATCAACGACCGCATCCAGGCCGAACGTTGGGAGCGCGGGGAGCTCGACCGATCCCGCCGAGCCGACACCGCCGACGACATCGGCGCCTGGGTCGGCGATCTCATCGCCACCCGCCGCAACAACCGCACGCTCCATACGTCGGCCGGCCAGTTCGTCCGCAATCGCGACCAGTGGCTCGTGACCGCGATCGACGGACACGGCGACATCACCGCCGCTCGCATCGACGGAGGAGGGGTCGTCGTGCTCCCCGCCGAGTACACCCGCGACCACGTCCGCCTCGGCTACGCCGCCACCGAACCCGGCAACCAATCCGACACCCAAGACCGCAGCATCACCTTGGCCACCGGCTCGACGACCGGTCGCGGCCTGTACGTGGGCATGACCAGAGGACGCCAAGCGAACCACGTCCTGGTCGTCGCCGACACCGACGACCTCAGCGCAGCCCGTGACCTGTTGGAACGAGTCATCACCTGCGACCGAGCCGACGTGCCAGCGGTGACTCGGCGGGCGGGGCTTGCGGGGTTGACGGTGGGCGACCGCTCAAACGAGACCCTCCGACGCTGGCTCGAGGTTGCGGACCTGCAGCCAACGCCCCCGCAGCTGCGAGGAATCGAGATCGACTGATGATGTTGCAGCGGTGGCGGCGGGCGACTCGGTCAGTCCTCGTCACTACCCGTATCGACCAGTGTGGTCTTTCCAAGACCCAAGAACCCGCCCGTCTTCTTCACGCTATATCCCATGGCCTTCATCTTGTCCTGCGACCGCTTCTCGATGCTCGTGCCACGAGTAGCTCCCACTATCACGTCGCCGAGTCGCTTCTTCGTTTTGGGCGGGAATGGAAGGCAGAGTCGCTCCACGTAGTCGAGGGCGTGCTCTTTCGCTTGCTGGTTCAGCCCGAACATTGGAATCACGATTCGATCGATCAGATCGCGCCGCGCTGTGGCGCTGATGTCGAGCCTGCCCCAAAGCTCAAGCACCTGCTTCCTCTGATGGTTGTTGCCGCAGGCCGTGTAACGCGCGATGAGCATTTGAGCGAGATCTGCGGCCGAGACGGACGGCGCCCCCAACGCGTCGAGGACCGCACGGCTTGGGACCATTCCAGCCGGATCGACCAACAGATGCTGGAGCGCCTCCAACCTCGACGTCCGGTTCAAGCCGACCGTCGCATTGCCGAGGGCAGCCAGAACCGACGCAGGTGGCTGCGAAGTCACGAACGCGCTTCCGATCGCCACGACGTCGGCTGCCGAGAGTTGAGCAAGGGTCAGCCAGGCCTGAACCGCCGGTGCGGCGGGAGTGCTGAAATCCCCCCAAAGCTGCACCATCTCATCGGTGAGCGGCAACGCAGCAAGTGAGGTCTGGTCCGCTGGCGCCCAAGCGGCTCGAAGAGTCAGTTTGACCACGGACGCTTGCGGTTCCGGAAGCCAGCCGCATCCGTCCGCTGCAACTGCGAGAGCTGCAAGCTCGTCGACCTCAATCGCACCGCCTGTCGGAAGGGTCGGATCCCAGTGCACAATGGCTCGAGCGATGGTCTCGACAATGTAGGAGACCAGTTCGGACTCCAACAGTTCTGGTTCCTTGTCGATCTCCAGCGTCTGGACGGCGGCGTCGTATTCGGCTTTGGCAAGTGTTCGAACCGGCAAGAGCCCTGCTTCGACGAGCGGTGCTGCGTTCGTGAGGACATCCGTTCGACGGAGCGCGCTCACGTCGTCCTCTGCGCAGGTTCCCAAGGCTGCTTCGACTTCATCGTCCAGCGACGGCCAACGATCTAACGGTCGGCCTTCCACCAACCGCAACAGCGCAGCGCCGGCGCTCGCCAAGGCCGCGTCGGTGGCGCGCTTGTCAGACGCGGCGGCCCGCGTCCACAGCAGCCGCGCGGCCGCATCGAGCTCATTGTCGAACCGTGCGTCGGCAAGGACCACCGGGCTGAGCGAGTCCATCCAACGGGGCCACGCCGACACACCACGTCGGCAGCAAGACGTGAGAATCCGCGAGGTGAGCTCAGGATCCTCGATGTCTCCGACCGACGACAGCGACGCTTGAACGGTGTCCCGCATCTCCTGGCTATCCACGAGCAACAGCACACCGAGCAGAGCCTGCGCTGGACCGTCTGGACCGGACGCCAGATTCGACAACAGGCCTACCAGGGCTGCGTGGACTTGCGTGCTGTCAGCCCTGCCACCGTCGACTAGTGAGGCATCGTCCTCCTCATCTTCATCGGCTGTCGAGACGGCGGCGGCAGGGGCGGCCGCAGGCGCGGGAGGAGTCGTCGGGGCCGCAGCCGGCGCGACAGGTGGAGTGAGCGCAGCGGCCAGTGTGGCAGCGAGAGAGGCCGGGTCGCCTCGAAGTAGATCAGCAGCTGTTCCAGGGTCGAGACCTTCGATCACTGCGGCTGTGTCCGCTACGTGAGCGGCGACGAGATGGGACTGGAGGATCAGCTGGGTCGCTGCCGCGTCAGCGGCAAGGGCAGCGCACGCGTCGCGGAGCACCATGAGGCCCACCCCCGGGTCGGTTCGCGTGGCTGCTGAATCCAATACAATCCTCTGCAAACGCCGTCCCGCCGTCGAGTTGGTGACGCTCCCGAGCCGCCATGCGCCGGACAAGCTGGAGGAGGCAAGAAGCTCTGGGTACAGCTCAAGCGTTGGAGCGATCGAGTTGGCGATCGCTCCACCGTGCTGGTTGAGTGCCACGTCCGCTGAGCCAGCGAGTGCGAGCAGCGTCCTCGCAACACCCTGGGACTCCACGCCGATAGCGCCCCGCGCGTGCTCGATAAGCAGACCAAGGACCGCTTGCGTGGAAGCTTCATCGAAGCGCTCGACCATCTCAACGATCTGGCCGACCGAACCGTTGCTGGCCATCTCCTCGATCGCTTCGGCTTGATCGGACTCGAGCCCGACGACACTTCCGGTGCTTCTGAGGTGGATCAGGTCGCGCCCGGGACCTGGCACGTCCCGTGTTCGGGACAGATAGTCGAGCAGCTGCCGACCAGCCTTGCGACCCACTGCACTCGCCAAGGTTGAGGGCGAAACCTCCACGTCGATGTCCTCATCCTCGTCCTCCGGCGAACTGATGAGCGTCGCCACGGACGCCTGGATTTCCGCAAACCTCTTGGCCACCTCTCGCACTTCATCTGTGGCGAACGGAAACCTCTCCCACAGCGCATCCGCGTGCTCCGGCGTATCCATCGACAGCACATACACCGGGAGTCGATGATCCATCACGAGGTACTGGGCGAACAGCGGGAACTCGATACGAAGGCAGACGAGGCGCGCGATCTCTGCGGCGCGACCGCGCACGTCCGTTTTCAGCAGGCCAGATCGCTCTCGCGCCTCAGCCAAGCGGTACGCGAGCGCGAATGCATTGAGCAGAGCTTTGACCCGCCGCGGGCTCCTGACGTGCGAGGGCACGAGGATCGAGACCACCAGTTCGAGGTCGTGAAGCTCGCACCACAGACCGGGCCTGCCATCTACGAGCTCTACCGCAAACCTGGTCACGCTGTGCTGAAGCAGCGGGGGCACCGTCACCTCGTATTGGAACACTTTGTCGAGGTATGCGCTCCCTTCGCTGTAGTACGGATTGACCGTGTCGCTCGGTGTTGCCTGCTGCAGCGCTGTCGTCAGCGCTTGTTCGAGCACCTGGCGGTCGGCAGCGACGATGAACACGCATCCGGGGACACCGAGGAATGTGCGCATCGCGTCGAGCGTCGCGACGACGTTCGACGCCGAGCACCGATCAAGTTCATCCACGAAGACAACGACCTTCTTGCCGGTCTTCTTGACCAGGCTCCGGAACAGCTTCTCGAACTGCTCGTGGCTGTCGGCCTTGTCAATCCTTCGATCCACGTTCAGGGTCTTGCCGCCAAGTGCAACGAACGCAGCAAGCAGAGCTGCTGGCGCAAGCGCTGCGGCGAAGAGCACCTTGGCGATCTTGCCAAAGTTGTCGCTGGTGTCGCCTTGCTGCAACCACGCAACAAGTAGGCAACCTCCAGTCAGAAGAGCGACGACGAGGCCGAGGAACGCGACGAAGATGGCGACGAGTCGCGCCGTTTGCCCGAGCGGGAACTTGAGCTTTGTGTTCGTGGTCCCCGCGTATAGATCCTCGTGGAAGGCATCGTCGTCGATACCGAGCTCGGTTGCCATCGCAGTGACGAAGTTTCGCCGAAGCGGATTCTCGGCATACTTGAAGGCATCGAACCGGGCGAATGCGACCTCGCCCCGCTTGTCAAGATGACCCTTGCTTTCCAGATGGCACCGAACCAGGTTGCCAACGCCGCTCTTGCCTGATCCCCAAGCTCCATACAACGCAATGTTGGAAGGGGTCGGCACCGACATGGCGAGGTCGGCGAGCTGCTGGCCGATTTGGCCATGCTGAAGACGATCGTCGGCGCCCTCTCGGACCTCGCGGTCTTCGATCATTTCCTCTGGTCGGAGTACAACATCGGGCGACGAAGGGCTTGCGGCAGAACGCTGGGCACCGGTCATTTCATCCCCTGTTCAAGATGCCGCGCCTCACGGTGTGACGCGCGGATCATCCGGGTGCCAGCCGTGTGCAGACCGTCCGTCGACCGACGACTCTGGCAGCCAACTTGCAGTGCTTCGCGCGCTGCGCTGGACCGTACCGTTGCCCCATCAGCGCGGCCGTTGACGGGTGTTTGGTAAGCGAGTGCGAAGCCCAGATTCACGTGCACACCGTACGCCGTGCCTGAACACAGTCGTGGGAGCATTGGCCGCCCGCGCAGTGGACGGGCCATGCCCGCGTGCGAAGGACCGGCTATCCAGCTGCAGCATCCTTGAAATGGCCTGACCCCATCGCGTACCAGCACCTGCCCGGGACGTTGCAGGCCAGCAGAGTGGCAGGCGGATCGACGCCATGGACAACCACCCGAAGGCCAGCATGTCGCGGCGGCCGGAGTCCACATCGGCGCGACGGCGATGGTGCCCTACAAAGTGGGCGACTTCGACAGCGAGTTGCTTCGGCGCCGCGACATCGCCATCGTCACGAAGGCTCAGCTGGTCGGACAACTCGTCGACGAGGAGCCCAGCGTGGTGAACCTCGCAGTGTGGTCGATGCTGGCGTGCCGAGCGCCTTCACTCGTCGTCGAAGGTCTCCTTCGCCCATTTCTGAAGGATCGGAATCGCATTCTCCTGAGTCTCATGCGCCTCAACTGCGAGTCGGGTTACGAACCCGTCAGCCGAGCCAGACCCGGGAGCAATGCGTTCGTTCGCATAGTGGGCAACAACGTTGTACCGAGCGGACCTTGAACTGATCTCGGCGACATGGCTCCACACCTCCGGTGGCATCCGAAGGAAAAGATGTCGAGCATCGTCGAAGGCTGTCATTTCGAAGGGAACGTGGGCATACCACGCGTGGGTCTGTCCCTTCCGGTGCAGATTCTGTTGAATTTCTACGATGAGACGCTCTACAAGACGACGCTCCTCTGTCCGCAGAGCTGCCACCCGCCGTCCCTCTCGCTGCGAGCTGTGGTCACAAGGTCGTAGGTGAACCAGCAGTAGGCGAGCGTGGCGGCGACGATGACCGCCGTTAGAACGGACGCACCACCCTTGCTGAGCCAAGCATCGATTGCATAGGCCGCTGCGCCCACAATGACAGAGACGAGAACTCGAACAATCCAGCTATCCCGCACTGGCCCTCCGGTAGTCGGCGGCGTTCATGCTCCCGCTTCACGGATGTCTGCAACCATGTCCGCGCTCACCCGGAACACGACATCTCCAGTTGGATTCAGCGTTCCGCCCAGGTTTCGGTCTCCCCTCGAGTAGAAGTCGATGAACGTACCGTTGGTCACAAACATCGCGGCTTCGACACGAAGAACATCGTCTTCGTCAGCCTCGGCGGGAGCCTGACCGATCTTGTAGCGCACCCGAAAAGCTCGCTGCTCTGTCTCTGACATGCCCGCAGCCTAGAGCAGCAACTCGAAGACGTAGCGCTGTGGGGCAGGCCCTGGTTACGACGTCAGCGACGACAGCGAGTTGCTCCGAGAGCGTGGCATCGCGATCGTCACTCCACCGCAACTGGTTGGACAACTCGTCGACGACGAGCCCAGCGTGGTGGCCATCGCAATGTGGTCGATGGCGGCGCGCAAGAGGCGGCCGCCGAGGTCGCCTGCGGATGTCGTCGCAGCGGTCGTCCGCCAACAAGGCTTCGCTGCACTCGAAGATTCGCTACATGTTCTGGTCGATTGACGCCCGCGACGCTGCGACGAGGATCGCCCTACGGACCATCTTCGGACTACGGATGTCGCGAAATCGAAGTGGGCCGAAATCGGCGAAATCCCTAGTTTCGGACCTAGAAACGGGTGGAAGCGGTGACACGAGGTGGAATCGTCGACTCGCGAAGCGCCAGCTCAAACCCACAGCAGCACACGACGACAGACCAGAAGAACATGAGACGGTGAGCCACACGATCTTCGAGGGTACGTCTGAGATCCAGCAGCTGGTGATCGCTCGTGCGATCTCCGGCCTGCGCATCGAGTAGATCTGGCTCTCTGACGGTCGAGTCGCCGCTGACGTCTGCTGCTCGTCCCGAATCGACATCCTGGTGGTGGTGGGTCCCGCCGACTCAGTGCGGCGGGACGGTGATGGTCATGACGCAGTTGCCCTTGCCTTTCGGACGCTGGTATGTGAAGCCGGCTTGCTCGTAGACGCTGCGTGTC
>MTKY01059050.1_pt1 | contig 10279 bp, 9 predicted proteins | sample 1042731 | NCBI WGS metagenome assembly MTKY01 (sample SAMN06212206, study PRJNA360538) | anaerobic digester metagenome | biome: Wastewater treatment plant; material: sludge; isolation source: anaerobic digester fed with sludge from wastewater treatment plant | place: Denmark: WWTP Soeholt ... | reverse complement strand
CGGGCCGCGGGCCGCGTCTGTGCCGTGGGCGCTGTCGACACCCTTCGGTCGGGCGGCCTCGACATCGACGCCGGCGATGCGGGCGACGGCCAGAATCTCCGACGCGTTGCCGCGAATCACCGCCGGCCGGCAGGCCAGCAGCTTTGCCACGGTCTCGTCGCGGAACCGGGTCGCGCCGACGCCGACCGGATCGAGCACCCAAGGCTTGCCGTATTTCTGCGCGGCGGCGGCGGCCGCCTGCATGCCGGCGACCCAAGGCGTGGACAGGGTGCCGATGTTCACCACCAGCGCGCTGGCGATGGCGACAAAGTCGTCGACCTCTTCCGGCGCGTGGACCATGGCCGGCGAGGCGCCGATGGCGAGCAGCACGTTGGCGGCGACGTCCATCGACACGTAATTTGTCACGGCTTGCACGAGCGGGCCGGTTTCGCGGAGCGAAACGAGCAGGCGGGCGGCCTCGGCGGCCGGATCGAATGCAGCGGTCACGGGCGAACTCCCTGTTCGCCCGGCCTTAGCCGTTTTTCACGGCCCCGAGTAGGGCAAAGATCAACCGGCCGCGCCCGGCGCCTAGAACTCGACGTCGAGCTCTTCCAGCTCCTCGGGCTCCTCCATCGCGCCTTCGGTCCATTCCTGCATCGACTTGCGGGCGAGGATCATGTCGCGATAGGCGGCGCACTGGTCGTCGAGCTTGACGTCGTAGGTCCTGAAGCGCGAGCAGACCGGCGCGTACATGGCGTCCGCCAGCGTCGGGGCCTCGCCGAACAGGAACGGGCCGCCGTAGGCCGCGAAACAGCCGCGCCAGATCGAGACGACCCGGTCAATGTCGGTTTGCGCGCCCGCCCACACCTTGAAGCCCGGGAAATGGCCCTTGATGTTCATCGGCAGGGCCGAACGCAGGTTGACGAAGCCCTGATGCATCTCGCCGGAGACCGCCCGGCAATGGGCGCGGGTCGCTCGGTCGGACGGCAGCAGCTTGGCCTTCGGCTTGATTTCATTAAGAAATTCGGCAATGGCGAGCACGTCCCAGACCTCGACGCCGTCGTATTCCAGCTTCGGCACGAGGAAGGACGGCGACAGGTGCAGCAGCTCGGCGCGCGCGTTCGGATCGTCAGCGGCCAGCGTCTTCACGTCGAAGTCGATGCCGGCGCCCTTGCAGATCAGCCAGCCGCGCAGCGACCACGACGAATAATTGCGGCTCGAAATCGTCAATACGCCCTTCGGCATTGTCCTCTCCCCATCGCAGCGAAGCTATCATGCGCTTTCGCGCTGCGGAACCGGCCTCGCCTCCGGCAGTTGAACGAATGAGGCGCAGATCGCCTCACACCAAGGCAAGTGTTGTGTCTTTACAGCGCGTTTTCCGCATTGTCCCAAATCACAGCCCAATCCACGCCGAAAGTCGTATCGCATGTTGCATTGCGTAAACTTAGCATGGCAGCATGTCAGCGAGCCGCATCACGCGGCCCGAGAAAGGCGTCAGGGTTTGGGGCAGATGCTCTACTACGCGTATCAGGCGCAGGACGACTTCATGGACCCCTTCCGGGTCATGGCGCGCTCTGCGCTCGACGTGATGGAGAATTCCTGGGTCGGCAAGTCGGGCCTGCCCTTCGTCAACAATTTCGCCGCCGCCTACGAGATGCTCACGCGCGCGCGGCTGACGCATCACCGCCCTCCCTACGGGATCGATTCCGTTAAAGTCGGCAAACGTGACGTGGCTGTGACGGAAGAGGTGACGTTCTCGACGCCGTTCGGCTCGCTGCTGCGGTTCAAGAAGGACGTGGACGTCGCGCAACCGCGCGTTCTCGTCGTCGCCCCGCTGTCAGGCCATTTCGCGACCTTGCTGCGCTCGACCGTGCGCACCCTGCTGCCGGACAACGACGTCTACATCACCGACTGGCACAACGCCCGCGACGTGTCGCTGTCGGAAGGCGCGTTCGGCATGGACGGCTACATCCGTCATGTCATCGCCTTCCTGGAGAAGCTCGGCCCCGGCGCGCATATCGTCGCCGTCTGCCAGCCCTGCGTGCAGGCGCTGGCGGCGACCGCGATCATGTCGGAAGACGACAATCCCTGCACGCCGCGCAGCCTGACGCTGATGGCCGGCCCGATCGACTGCCGGCTGAACCCGACCAAGGTCAACGAACTGGCGACGACGCGGCCGATCTCGTGGTTCGAGCAGAACCTGCTCGCGACCGTGCCGCGCCGGTTCAAGGGCGGCGGTCGCCGCGTCTATCCAGGCTTCATGCAGCTCACCGCTTTCATGTCGATGAACATGGACCGGCACGTGAAGGCGCATGTCGAGCTCTACAACAATCTCGCCGCCGGCGAGTACGAGAAGGCCGACCAGGCCAAGACCTTCTACGACGAATATTTCGCGGTGCTCGACCTGACCGCCGAATTCTATATCGAGACGGTCAAGCTCGTGTTCCAGGACTATGCGCTGGCCAAGGGCGAACTGAAGTTCGAAGGCCGCACCGTCAATCCCAAGGCGATTCGCAAGACGACGCTGCTGACGGTCGAAGGCGAGCGCGACGACATCTGCTCGGTCGGCCAGACGCTGGCGGCGCACGATCTGACGCCCAGCCTGCGGCCCTACCGCAAGCGCCATCACCTGCAAGCCGGCGTCGGCCATTACGGCGTCTTCTCCGGCAAGAAGTGGGACAGCCAGATCTACCCGCTGGTGCGCAACGCGATCCTGTCGAGCGAGTGACGCGACGTTAGCGCGCAGCGGCGGAACCATTCGCCGCGGCGCCTTGCGCGCCTATATGATGGTTCCGACACGAGCCGCGTGGGAACCATGCCGAACGTCTTCTTCTCCGATCTTCTCGCGACGATTTCCGAGCGCGGCCGGGCGATCCTGCGCCTCAATCCGTTTCCGCAGGACGCGGCGGGGCGCGCCGGCAGCCTGATCGATCTCTGCCGGGCGCTGCTGACCGGGCGCGGCGAGGCGTCGGGCGTCGCCTATGCCGCGGAAGTGCTGGCGCGCTACCGGCTGCTGGACGATGTCGGCCGCGCATCCTTCTTCAAGGCGCTGGCCGACCAGTTCGGCCCGGATCAGGAACGGCTCGCCGCGGCGCTGGAAAAATGGCGCGCCGAGCCGAACGACGCAGGCGCCGCCGCCATCCACTACGCCTCCGAACCGCGTCGACTCGAATTGTTCCGGCGGCTCAACCGCGCGCCGGGCGGCACGGCGGCGCTGGTGGCGATGCGTTCCGACCTGCTCGCCGAAATGCGCAAGAACCGCGCGCTGGCGCAGGTCGACGGCGATTTCCAGCACCTGTTCGGGTCCTGGTTCAACCGTGGCTTCCTCGTGCTGAGAAGGATCGACTGGTCGACGCCGGCCAGCATCCTCGAGCGGATCATCCGCTACGAGGCGGTGCACGAAATCCACGACTGGGACGACCTGCGCCGGCGGATCGATCCGGTCGACCGGCGCTGCTACGCCTTCTTCCATCCGGCGCTGATCGACGAGCCGCTGATCTTCGTCGAAGTGGCGCTCGCCGACCAGATCCCCGGGGCGATCGCGCCGCTGCTCGCCACCGAGCGCATTCCGGTGTCGCCGGAGCGGGCGCGCACGGCCGTGTTCTATTCGATCTCCAACTGCCAGAAAGGCCTCGCCGGCGTCTCGTTCGGCAATTTCCTGATCAAGCAGGTCGTCGAGGAATTGCGCCGCGAACTGCCGCGCGTGGAGACCTTCGTCACCCTGTCGCCGGTCCCGGGCTTCCGCACGTGGCTGACGAAGGCCGATGACGCGCCGATCGACCAGGACGCGCTGGCGCAGATCGCCGGCATCGACAACCCGGACTGGACGAACGATCCGGAAGCGGCCGAACGCTTGCGCAAGATCGTCGAACCGCTGGCCGCCCATTATTTCCTGAAGGCGCGGACGCCGGACGGACGCGTCGTCGATTCCGTCGCGCGGTTCCATCTCGGCAACGGCGCCCGCCTCGAACGCATCGACTGGATGGGCGACCTGTCCCGCAAGGGCCTGAAGGAATCCGCGGGCCTGATGGTCAACTACCTCTACGACCTCGACGACATCGAGAAGAACCACGAGGCCTTCGTCAACCAGAACGAAGTCGTGGCGTCGGGCGCGGTGCGGCGCCTGCTGAAGGGCGAACGCGCGATTTTTGGCATCCCCGCGCCGAGTTTTTCGCAGGGGTGAGTTGTCATCCCGGACGGCCGCAGGCCGATCCAGCACCTGCGCTCACTCTCTCCGCTGCGCTCCGGCCGGGATGACCATCGTTGAAGCCGTCACAACCTATCCGGCCACCGCCGCGCGCCATGATACACGCGCAACACCTGCAAAACGCCGGCCTGCACGCGATAGGGCACGATGAACGGCGTGTGCGGTACGACGAGTTCGCGCGTGCCGGGCACGCGGCCGGGCCGGCCCACGTGCGGATTGTCGGGCAGATGTTCCACGGCCTCGATAACCGCGAGCGCGACTTCGCGCGCCGCTTTCGGACTGTCCTTCGCGATCCATGCGCGCAGGCTGCCGAGATCGCCGAGCGCTTGGCTCGACCAGAAGATGTTCACGGCTTGCGCGGCTTCGGCCGCGCACTCTCCCGCTTGCCGCCCCACGACTCGACCCAGGCTTTCACGTCGTCGTGCGCCGCGCCGCCCTTCTCGTCGATCGACCGGATCGCGGCGCGGACGCCCGCGACCTGCCATTCGTTGACGTCGAGATATTCGCGGATCGCTTCGGCGGCGAGAAACGACCGGCTGCGCCCGGTGCTTTGGGCGAGCGCTTCGAGCCGGTCCTTCTGATCGTCGTCGACGCGGATGCTGAGGGTTGTCGAGGGCATGGAGCTTTGTTGTGTGTGGATGTGTACAAAATAGCACGATGAGATTTTTCGACAAGACGCTCGGGTGAGGGCCGGCGATGCTCGGGCGGCGGCGCGGCCCTCATCAGTCGCGCATTCGCGCGACACCTTCTTCCGCACCGCGGGAGAAGGTCCCGGCGGCCGCCATTTCCACTCCCGGCCCTCCTGCGCTAAGGCAGACGAAATACTCAGGGAAGACGCCCATGCCCGCGCATCTCTACAACGAACTCTCCTCCCGCTTTCCTTCGCGCGAAAAAATCGCGTTCGAGACGCAGGATGGCGCAAAGCACACCTACGGCGACGTCGAGGCCGGGGCGGCGCGGATGGCCGGGGCGCTGGTTGCGCTCGGCGTGAAGCCCGGCGACCGGGTCGCCGTGCAGGTGGAGAAGTCGCTGGCGGCCGTGCTGCTCTAGCTCGGCTGCGCCCGCGCCGGCGCCGCCTTCCTGCCGCTCAACACCGCCTACACGCCGGCCGAAATCGAATACTTCCTGACCGACGCCGAACCGACCGTGTTCGTCTGCGATCCCGCGAAGAAGGATGCGCTCGCCGGCGCGGCGAAGGCGGCGAAGGTCGCCCATGTCGAGACGCTCGGGCCGGACGGCAAGGGCTCGATCGTTTCGCGCGCCGCTTCCATGCCGGCCACCTTCGCCGATGTCGCGCGCGGGCCGGACGATCTCGCTGGTATCCTCTACACGTCCGGCACGACCGGCCGCTCCAAGGGCGCGATGATCACGCAGGAGAACCTCGCATCGAACGCGCGGGCGCTGGTCGAGTGCTGGAAGTTCACGGACAAGGACGTGCTGATCCACGCGCTGCCGATCTATCACACGCACGGCCTGTTCGTGGCGATCAACACGCTGCTGATGGCCGGCGGCACGATGATCTTCCTGCCGAAGTTCAACGCCGATCAGGTCATGTCGTACCTGCCGCGCGCCACGAGCCTGATGGGCGTGCCGACGTTCTACACGCGCCTGCTTCAGCACAAGGGACTAACGAAAGAGGCGACGACGCACATGCGCCTGTTCGTGTCGGGCTCGGCGCCGCTGCTGGCCGAGACGCATCGCGAATTCTTTGCGCGCACCGGACACATGATCCTCGAGCGCTACGGCATGACCGAGACGAACATGATCACGTCGAATCCTTTCGACGGCGAGCGCGTGCCCGGCGCGGTCGGTTTCCCGCTGCCAGGCGTCACCGTGCGCATCGCCGATCCCGAGACCGGCGCGCTGATGGCGAAGGGCGAGATCGGCATGATCGAGGTGAAGGGTCCGAACGTGTTCAAGGGCTATTGGCGCATGCCCGAGAAGACCGCCGCGGAATTCCGGCCGGACGGCTATTTCATCACCGGCGACCTCGGCATGATCGACGCCCGCGACTACGTGCACATCGTCGGGCGCGGCAAGGACCTCGTCATCACCGGCGGCTTCAACGTCTATCCGAAGGAGATCGAGACGGAGATCGACGGAATGCCCGGCGTGGTCGAAAGCGCCGTGATCGGCGTGCCGCATCCCGACTTCGGCGAAGGTGTGACGGCCGTCGTGGTGCGCGCCAAGGGCGCGGCAATCGACGAGAAGGACATAACCGTCGCGCTCGAAAGCAAGCTGGCGAAATTCAAGCAGCCGAAAAAAATCTTCTTCGTCGACGACCTGCCGCGCAACGCGATGGGCAAGGTGCAGAAGAATTTGCTGCGCGACCGGTACAAGACGATCTACGGCGGGTAAGCGCCCGGCCTGTGCCGTTATTGCGAGCCGAAGGCGAAGCAATCCATCCACCGGGCGCCTGCCGTGGATGGATCGCCGCGTCGCTTCGCTCCTCGCGATGACGCATCGATTGGTCGCTTTCGGCGCCTACCCGGCGAGCCGCCTCTCCGCGACGGTGGCCAGCAGCGAGGCGCCGAGCGGCAGGATGTCGTCGTTGAACTGGTAGCCGGAATTGTGGACGGCCGGTCCCGGCCCCATGCCGATCCAGACATAGGCGCCGGGCGCGACCATCGACATGTCCGCGAAATCCTCGGAGCCCATCTTCGGGTCGGCGTCGGTCACGACATTGTCGGCGCCGAACAGGTCGCGCGCTGTCTGCGCGATCGCGTCCGTCTGCTCGTCGGCGTTGCGCAGCACGGAGAAGATGTCGCGAATTTCCACGTCGATTTTCGCGCCGTAGGCGGCGGCCATGCCGGCGGCGAGTTCGCGCATCCGCTTCTCGACCAGCTTGCGCACCTTGTCGTCGAAGATGCGGATGGTACCGGCGAGATGCGCGGTCTCCGGAATGATATTGTAGGCGGTGCCGGAGTTGAACTTGGTGATCGACACGACCGCGCCTTCGAGCGGCGGCGCGTTGCGGCTGACGATGGTCTGGATCGATTGCGCCAGCGCCGCGCCGACCATGATCGGATCGCAGGAATGTTCGGGCATGGCGCCATGCGCGCCCTTGCCGGTGATGCGGATGTCGAAGAAATCCGAGCCCGCCATCGCCGGTCCCTTGCGCATGGAAATCTGACCGAACGGCGATCCAGGGAAATTGTGGATGCCGTAGACCTCGTCGCACGGGAAGCGCTGGAACAGGCCGTCGGCGATCATCGCGCGCGCGCCGCCGAGGCCTTCCTCCGCCGGCTGGAAGATGAGGGCGACGGAGCCCGAGAAGTCGCGCGTCTCGGCAAGATAGCGCGCCGCGCCGAGCAGCATGGTCGTATGCCCGTCGTGACCGCAGCCGTGGAATTTTCCTGACGTCTTCGACTTCCACGACAGGTCGTTGATCTCGTCCATTGGCAGCGCATCCATGTCGGCGCGCAGGCCGACGCGGCGGTTGCCCGGCCGCTTGCCGTGGACGATGCCGACGACGCCGGTCTTGCCGATGCCGGTGTGGACCTCGATCCCGTATTTCTCCAGCTCGCGCGCCACGACGCCGGCGGTGCGGACCTCCTCGAAGCCGATTTCCGGATGGGCGTGGATATCGCGACGGATCGCGGTCAGTTCCCCGGCGAAGGCGTTGATCCGGTCGAGGGCGCTCATGCAATGCTCCGGCTTCAGTTCATGCGAATAGCGAATGTTAGGCGCCCGCAGCCGCGCGAGGCAAGTCAAAGCCTTGACGGACTCGGGTCCCCCCGCCGAAACTCCGGCCCAATCAAAGAGCCGCTTCGCGGCCGCCAGGGACGAACGCCGAGGACAGAATGAACGAGAACGCCGCGCTTCCGCTGAACCAGATTCCGTTCAAGCACATCGACTTCCTGGAGCGCGCGATCGACGTCGAGCGCCGGCCGGACGGCGTCATCGTCATGCGGCAGCGCATCCCGCTCGATCCGGTCAAGCGGAGCATCCCCGAATATCTCGCGCATTGGGCTGGGGAGAGGCCCGGCGACGTGTGGCTGGCGCAGCGCCGCGGCGCGGATCGCGCGTGGAAGAAGGTCACCTACGGGCAAGCGAAGAAGACCGTCGATGCGTTGGCCCAGGCGATCCTCGACATGAAGCTGACGCCGGAACGGCCGATCGCCATCCTCTCAGGCAATTCGATCGAGCACGCGCTGATGACGCAGGCCGGCATGCAGGCGGGCATTCCCGTCGCGCCGGTGTCGCCAGCCTATTCGATGATGAGCATGGATCACGCCAAGCTCCGCTACATCTTCGATCTCATTAAGCCCGGCGTGGTGATGGTGCAGGACGGCGCGGTGTTTTCGCGCGCTCTGAAGGCGCTCGATCTGACGGGCGTGACGGTGATTCACGTGGAACGCCCGGCCGAAGGCGTCGCCAGCCTCGCCTGGGACGACCTCGTCGCCACCAAGCCGACGGATCAGGTCGAAAAGGCGTTCGCCGCCGTCGGGCCGAAGACGGTCGGCAAGCTGCTGTTCACCTCGGGCTCGACCGGCATGCCCAAGGCGGTCATCAACACCCAGGAGATGATGTGCGCCAACGTCGTCATGGGCCAGATGACGCGCAAGCGCGGGGCGAGCGATCCGAAGATGGTCGTGCTCGACTGGCTGCCGTGGAACCACACGATGGGCGGCAACGCCGGTTTTCACGCGCTTCTTGCAGAAGGCGGCACGCTCTACATCGACGACGGCCGGCCGGTGCCGGGCATGTTCGACGAGACGCTGAAGAACCTGCGCGAGGTCTCGCCGACCTATTACACCAATGTCCCCGCGGGCTTCGCCGTCCTCGCCACCGCGCTCGAAAACGACGACGCGCTGTCGCGCTCGTTCTTCAAGGACCTGCGCATCCTCGGCTACGGCGGCGCGACGCTGCCCGACGATCTCTACGTGCGCATGCAGCGGCTGGCGGTGAAATATACCGGCAACCGGATCGTGTTCTTCACCGGCTGGGGCTCGACCGAGACGGCGCCGACCGCGACCTCCACCTACTGGGCGACCGAGCGCGTCGGCCTGATCGGCCTGCCGCATCCCGGCGTCGAGCTGAAGATGGTGCCGGCCGGACCGAAATACGAAATGCGCATTCGCTCGATCATCGTCACGCCCGGCTATTACAAGCAACCGGACCTGACGGAGAAGGCGTTCGACGAAGAGGGCTTCTACAAGATCGGCGACGCCGGAACCTTCGTCGATCCGGAAGATCCGACCAAGGGCCTGATCTTCGCGGGCCGCGTCGTCGAGGACTTCAAGCTGACGTCCGGCACCTTCGTGCATGTCGGCTCGCTGCGCGTGGCGGCCATCGCGGCGGCGAGCCCGGTCGTGCAGGACGCGCTGGTCGCGGGACAGGACCGCGAGTTCATCGGCCTGCTCGCCTGGCCGAACATCGAAGCCTGCAAGCTCGTCGCCGGCAAGCCGCAGGCCAAGCTCGAAGAGCTCGTGGTCGATCCGCACGTGATCGAGCATCTGCGCAAGGCGCTGCACGCGCACAATCAGCAGACGCACGGCTCGTCGATGCGCATCGCCCGCGTCATGCTGATGACCGAGCCGCCGTCGATCGACGGCAACGAGCTCACCGACAAGGGCTACATCAACCAGCGCGCCGCGCTCGAACGCCGCAATGCGCTGGTCGAGCGGCTCTATGCGAAAGCGCCGGACGATCAGGTGATCGTGATCGAAGGGTAAGGCTCGCCCATCGGGGCTGTCATGCCCGCGCAAGCGGGCATCCGGTTCCCCGACCTTTCCAGAATTGGGAACTGGGTTCCCGCTTTCGCGGGAACGACACGTTTGCGCATGGGAACGATGTAATGAAATACCGCGCCGTCGTCTGCCGCGAACTCGGAGAGCCCGACGTGCTGCGGGTCGAGGAACTCGACGCGCCCGCGTTGCAGGCCGGTCAGGCGCGCGTGCGGCTGCACGCCTGCGGCGTCAATTTTCCGGACCTGCTGATGGTCGCCGGCAAGTACCAGACCAAGCCGCCGCTGCCGTTCGTTCCCGGCTTCGAATCGGCGGGCGAGGTGATCGAGGTAGCAGACGGCGCCAGGGTGAAAGTCGGCGACCGTGTCATCTACCGGCGCAAGACCGGCGGCTTCGCCGAACA
>MTKY01055698.1_pt1 | contig 10285 bp, 6 predicted proteins | sample 1042731 | NCBI WGS metagenome assembly MTKY01 (sample SAMN06212206, study PRJNA360538) | anaerobic digester metagenome | biome: Wastewater treatment plant; material: sludge; isolation source: anaerobic digester fed with sludge from wastewater treatment plant | place: Denmark: WWTP Soeholt ... | reverse complement strand
CGGGTCGTGGTGGCCGTGGTACATGACCGATGTCGAGGAGGGCGGCGCCCGCGCCACGGGGCGCTTCATGCAGCGGACCCCCTACGGCCTCCTGCTGCACCAGCCGCACTCCGTGCTCCTGTACCTGGCGGTCGAGACCGGCCTCGTCGGCCTGGCATGGCTGGCGTACCTGTGGCTGGTGCTGGGGCGGCTGCTCGGGGGGAATCTGCGCAACGCGCCCGCGCAGGTCTTCGCCTGTGGGCTGTTCGCCGGCGCGTTCACGATGTTTGCCGACTTCGTACTGCTCAGGCCGAACGCCTATGTCGGATTCATCTTCTGGATATACCTGTTCGGGGTGCTGGCGCTGAGAGGACGACGCGCGCCGGCTGACGATGATCCCGAGGAAGATGGGGCAGGCCCCGCTACGGAGCACACGCAGCCTGGCGGCAAGCCTGAGAACGTCAGCGAGTAGGGGGGCACCACTGCCTGCACGCGACCCGAGCCTCGCCGGGGGCCTCCCGGCGCCTCGGTCCTATGTGCTGTGCCGGGCCCACACGAAGATGTGGTCGCAGATGGGGATCCGGGTCCACAGCATGCTCATGAAGGCCCATGCCTGCGAGTTCAGCACCCGGGCTACCTTCACGGGCAGGAAGCGGTACTTCACCAGTTCATCAACCTCCGAGCGATGAGGCACCCAACTGCGGGGCATCGGGGCGCCCCCCCACCGGCGTCTGGTGATCGCGAGCCCGCACGCCTCAACCATCCGCGTCACCGACTGGTCGCAGAAGAAGTGGTAGTGGCCCGTCGAGTAGTACATCGGCCAGGCCTTCCCCATCTGGCGGGCGACGCGTGAGTGCCGGTCTACTGTACCGAGCATCAGGGTTCCGCCCGGCGCGAGAAGCCGAACAATGCTCTGCAGGGCTGCGATTGGCTCGCGAATGTGCTCGATGACCTGGTTGAAGATGATGTAGTCGAAGTGGGCTTGCGGGAGGTCGAGGTCCTCCAGCAGGCCCTCATGGATGGTGGCACGGGTATGCTCGCGGGCCATCCGCGCCGCCGGCGCCGCCGGCTCCACTCCGTGCAGCTCCCAGCGCGTGTCTCCAAACTCGAGCAGGTTCGACCCAGTATTGCAGCCGATGTCGATGACGCGGGCTTCGGCGCCGTAGCTGCGCTCGATCAGCCTCCGCAGTGCGCGCGCGGATTGCCGTGGCGAAGGGGGGGATACCTTCTCCTCGTGGTAGTAGGAGTCATAGAGTTCGCGAATGGCGTTGCTTGCGGACGGGATCTCGAGCGCGAAGCTGTGGTCGCAGACGCCACAGACCATAACGGGGATGTCGCCCTCGTCGTACCGGTGTATCAGGAACGCCGGCGCGGGCGGTGTGGGTGCGTCACATATCGGGCACTGCACGCGGCTGCCTCCGTGTCAAGCTCATGTCCCGGCGGAGAAGAACTCCGCGGTCCGCCGCAGGCCTTCATCGAAGTCGACAGAGGGCTCATAGCCAAAGGCCGCCTGCGCCGCCGAGATATCGGCCAGTGAGTGCTTCACGTCGCCGACGCGCTCCGGCTCGTAGATTGCCTCGATGTCGGCCCCCATGATTGCGCAGAGCCGGGCCAGCAGGTCATTGAGTGACAGTCGTTGCCCGCAGGCGATGTTGAACGCGCCACCGGCCCCTTCCGTCGCCTCAGCCGCCTTGATGTTGGCCTGCACCACGTTGGCGACGTAGGTGAAATCGCGCGTCTGCTCGCCGTCTCCGTAGATCGTCGGGGACTGATTTGCCAGCAGCTTGGTGCAGAATATCGGGATGACGGCGGCATACTGCGACTTGGGGTCCTGCCGTGGTCCGAAAACATTGAAATAGCGCAGGCTGACCGTCTCAAGGCCGAAGGAGCCGTAGAACGCGCTCGCGTAGGCCTCCTGGGTCAGCTTTGTGGCGGCGTACGGAGAGACGGGCATCGGCCGCATCGTCTCAACCTTCGGCAGAGCCGGATTGCTGCCGTAGACCGAGGACGATGAGGCCTGGACGACGCGCTTGACGCCGGCATCGCGTGCCGCGATAAGCACATTCAGCGTCCCCGTGCAGTTGGCCTCGTGGCTGCTGATGGGGTCCTGAACCGACCTGGGCACCGAGGGAATGGCGCCCTGGTGCAGAACGTAGTCGGCACCCTCGAAGACCGGACGGAGGGCCTCGAGGTTGCGGATATCGGCGACATGCAGATCGATGTCCGCCTCGACCTCTGCGAGGTTCTCGCGCTTGCCCGTCGAGAAGTCGTCAACAACACGGACCGAGTCGCCCCGGTCCAGGAGTGTGCGGACGATGTGGCTTCCAATGAAGCCACCGCCGCCGGTCACCACGAAACACGGCATCGAGTTGTGCTCCTCCCGTTCCTACAGCCACACTGGTCCGGCGCTCATCCCAGGTCCACGACGTCGGCGCCCTGAACCGGCGAGTAGACTCGCGCCTCGAAACCTGACTCCCTGTACCGGGCCACGACCTCCTCGCAACGATCCTCTTCGACAAACGCCATCGCGCAGCCGCCGAGTCCGGCGCCCGCGATCTGGGCGCCGAGGACGCCCGGCATCCGTCTGGCGATGTCAACGATCAGGTCGATCTTGGGAATGCTGCAGGCATAGCGGCCCGGCTGCCAGTGCAGGCGGGCCGTCTCGCGCAACGACGGCTCCTCCGAGTTCGCGCGCGACTCCAGTTGCTGCAACAGACTATCGGTGGCCTGGTAGGTCCACGGATGTGGCTTGAACTCATCGTCATGCCAGACGACGCGGTCGCCGTCATGGGACGTGTAGGCCATCCGGCCGAAGCGCTCAAGCTCACCGGCGGCAAGGAACTCAGAGCATAGCCGCGAGCGCCGCACCTCTGAGACGCCATACAGCAGGATGTTGCGCACCTCGAGCGGCTCATCCTCCGGCACGGCCGTAGCCAGCAGCCCCTCTATGCGCTCCCTGTCCATCTTGCCCAACCTGTCCCACAGCGGCTCGATATCGGCGCGGTATGACACCATCTCGGGGATGGCGCGCAGCATCGAGTACAACTCCGAGTCGCTCACCCCGAGGTGTTCCGGGCTGATGTCGCGCAGGTGCCGTATCTTGTCGGCATGCTCAGGGTAGGTCAGCTTGAACAGGGCTTCACCGATGACGTAGGCGAAGATGGTCGCGTTGTACCTCGCACGCGCGCCCTTCATCTTCTTTGCCGCCACGCCCGAATTGACGATGACGATCCGGTAGCCCTCTGGGAATGGCACGAACCCCTTGACTTCAAAGGGGAAGAAGCCGATGTTGGCCACCTCGCCGCGTCTTCCGAGCTTAATCGCCGCATGGTCTCCGCTGCCGCCGCGCGTGCCGACGAACCACTCGCCCTCCCCGCACAGGTCCACCAGCAGGTTCGGCTGTACGTCAAGGTCGTTGACCGCGACGCATGCTTCCGCGGTGGCGACGACGATGGCGGAGGATGAACTCAGGCCGCTGCCGATGGGGATATTGCTCTGCACGCACATGCGCATGCCCCTGAGCTTGCGGTCCGAGAAGCGCTGTTGCAGCCGCATCGTCGCGGCCTTGATGTAGTTGTCCCAGTCGCCGTCGTTGACCAGCGCGAGGGTCTTGGGGCTGTTCACGCAGGTGTTCCAGTCGTGCATGTCGAGACTGGCTGCCAGATCACCGATTGAGAACGTGTTGTCGGCGAAGCGATCCGGCATGGAGTTGGACAGCTCGACAATGTCGTCATCGCGAGGCGAGACAACGGCGATGCACTCATCACTGATGGCAACGACGTTGACATCGCCGCCACGGTGATCCACGTGACTGCCCATCAGGTTGATGCGGCCGGGCGAGCGGACGATGAAGACGTCATCGCCCAGACCGTAGTTGCGTGTGTAGTGGTCTAGAGCCGTCAGATACTCGTCTCGTTTGGCGTCGCGGAGTCCCGCATCGTCGCCATACGTGAGGAGCAGAAAGCGCTCAACCTTGGGGTGCCTGGTCGCAAAGAGCGCATGCCACTGCTCAACCGGAAGGCTGGGCAGCGCCTGCTCCCCCGTTGTCTTGACAATCATATTGGTTAATCTCCCCAGCAGTCCCGTATGGTGTTGAGTTCTTCGAGCGTATTGAAGCCCATGCATTCATCCGGGGCTCCTACCCGAAGTGCGTGGAGGCTATATCGAGGCCGGCCCTGATCGGTACGGGCTGCTGCCAAGTACTTAACAACGTCTGTCAGGTACTCCTCCCCCTGCGCATTGGCAGGCGTAAGGTGACGGAGGCCCTCGTAGAGGGCCTCGGCCGAAAACAGATAGACCGACAGGTTCACATCTGCCGCCCCATCATCGAGTTTATGTGCCCGCACACGCTGAGACGCCCCACAGGCACCATTTGTTTCACTAGCCGGCAGATCGATCTCGACCTTCGGCACCAGCGCCGCCACCTCAGCCAGTAGGCGGTCGAGCGGAATCTGCTCGGAGTCGAGCGCCAGATCGTACAGGCTTCCGCATACCTGCCTGAGCTTGCTTTCCTTCGGGAAGTGCGCGCGCAGCAACGCGAGAACACCGGCCGAGGCCACACTGCCCTCGGCCTCCGCCGCGAGGCGCTCAAGCTCTGACAGCGCCTGAGATAACGCGATATCGCTGACCTCGACGATGGCAACCGGACGCCCAGCGCTGTCTGTTATCACTCGACCCGAGCCGGGGTTGTCCGCTCGGTCACCGGTGACGAAGCACAGATCAGCCCCCTGGCGCTCCATCGCGTCAATGAGGCCGGTGACCACGCAATCTCGCAGAACCTTGTCGCCGGCCACCACAAGCACCCATCCCCGATATCCGGCGTCCTGCAGTGGTTGGGCCCCGCAACGGGCGGCATTGCCCGTCCCGAGCTGCTGCGCCTGCTCCACGAACTCGACGTTCTCGAACTCCCGAGCAACCACCGCGCGGACCTGATCCGCGAGGTGCCCTACAACAATCACGTGCCGACTGACGCCGCACCGCTCGTACGTCGCGAGGCTGTGGCAGATTACCGGTACGTCCTTGAGCGTATGGCAGACCTTGTTCTGATCGGGGCTCCCCATGCGGCTGCCACGGCCGGCCGCCATCACCACCGACACGATCGGCGTACTCGTCATGCGCCTGTCACCGAAGCTTTCGCCCGTCTGAGGGATGCGAGGCGTGCCAACACACCGCCGTCCCAACTCACGCACGAACCGTCCGCGGACCGGCGTAGCCTAATGATAACAGATTCTGGGCCTTCTGTTCAACCATTCAAACGTTCCTTTGCAGGCTTTCACGGAATCTGGACGCTACGTTCAACTCTGCGCCACGTTTTTCGCTCCGGCCCTCGACCCCATTTCATTCCACACAGGTGATGGTGTATACTATAGCGAATAGCACGTGTGGATTCCCAGGGGCCCTCATTCAGAGCCCCATTCAGTAGAGGAACAGGGACGCTCAATGCATGCACTGGTCAGTGGTGGCGCCGGCTTTATCGGATCACACCTGGTTCGCGAACTCCGACGAAGGGGGCACCAAGTCACAGTCGTCGACAACCTGTCTACCGGGTCCGTCCGTAACATTGAGGCGCTGCTCGATGATGACGCGTTCACTTTCGTCGAGGCCGATGTCTGCAACACCGACATACTCAGACCCCTGATGGCGAAGGCCGATTACTGCTTCCACCTCGCCGCCGCCGTCGGCGTGAAGCGAATCATCGACCACCCGCTGGCATCCCTCGAAGGACTCGTTCATGCCACTTCGGCCGTCCTCGACCTCGCCAACGAGCACAAGGTCCCCGTCTTCTTTGCCTCAACATCCGAAGTCTACGGCAAGCACGAGCCGTGTGAACTCCACGAGGACATGCCCAGCATCATCGGCCCAGTCAAGCACTGGCGCTGGCTCTACGCGTGTGCGAAGCTGCTCGACGAGTTCTGGGCCCTGGCCCACCACAAGCAGAATGGCCTCCCCGTCATCGTCGCCCGCTTCTTCAACGTCAGCGGCCCCCGACAAACCGGCCAGTGGGGGATGGTCGTGCCCACCTTCGTCAAGCAGGCCATGGAGAACAAAGAACTCACCGTCTATGGCGACGGCTGCCAGAAACGCTGCTTCATGCATGTGGATGACTGCATCGAGGCCATCATGCGCCTCACCGAGAACGACGACGCCGTCGGCCTCTCCGTGAACATCGGCAACTCCCACGAACTCTCCATCACCGAACTCGCCGAGCGCGTCATCGAGCTGGTCCCCGGAAGCACATCCACCGTCAAGTACGTGAGCTACGAGGATGCCTACGGCGACGGCTTCGAGGACATGCTCCAGCGCAAGCCCGACACGTCGCTGCTTGCCGAACTCACGGGATTCAAGCCGCAGCGCCCACTGGACGATATAATCACCGACATACGTGATGACCTCGCAGCACAAGCATAGTAGTGAGCCGCGGAGGGAAGCAAAGGGACGCGGCTGCAGTGATGTGGCTTGGTGGTATTGCCTCCTCAGGCGGGATCTCCACTGGCCAAAAGCGGGTTGACGAGGGTGCGACGCACCAACTGAACAGGCTGCCGGTGCGGGGCTATGCCCCTGACACATCGGCGCCCGGCTGGAGTGTCGACCCTTGGTTTCTACGCTCGACTCAATTGTGTTGTCTCTACGCGAGCTGTGCGGCGTAGATGTGTCTGGGTACCGGCGTAGCGTGCTTCAGCGCCGATGCGCAGCCCGTATGGCCGCGCTCGAGGTCCCAGACCTCCCGAGTTACCTCGATCTCCTCCGCACCGACCCATCTGAGTATCACGACCTCCTCGACGCCCTGTGCATCTCCGTCAGTTGCTTCTTTCGCGATCCCATTGTGTTCGAGACACTTGCCCAGATAGCTATCCCCGATGTCATCGCGGCGGCCTGCAGGCGCCCGGACACAAGGGTTCGCGCCTGGAGCGCGGGCTGCGCGTCGGGTGAGGAGGCCTATTCGCTGGCGATCATGCTCTCCGACGCGACGACCAGCCCCGGCAGCCCGGTCCGGCCAATCGCCTTCGCTACGGACATAGACGATATCGCGCTCGGCATAGCCAGGGCCGGGCGGTACCGTGAGCAGAGCCTGCGCGAGACCCGCCTGGGCGTCATCCAGAGGCACTTCGTGAAAGATGGGGACGTCTACGAAGTCTCACCAACCATCAGGCAGATGGTCCGCTTCTCCCGCGAAGACCTGCTCGCCCCGCGTGGGCCTGCCCCCGCCGAGAGCGTCTACGGCGGTTTCGACATCGTCTTGTGCCGCAACGTGCTTATCTATATGTCACCCAACACCCAGGAGTGCGTGCTCAACGGGCTGATCGCGACGCTGCGGCCAGGCGGCTATCTCGTGCTCGGGGCCGCCGAGACGCCCGTCGGTTCGCCCGCGCGGAACCTGATCACCGTCGACGCACTCAACAAAATCTACCAGAAGGCCACCTGAGCATGAGCACCGACCCGCTAACGGAGAGGATCGCTGTGAAGACAGAAGAGGGCTCGAACCGCCGGCCGGCACACAGGTCAGGCAGGGAGTGGCGGCTGTCCAGGCTATTGGCGCTGTGGTTCGCCGGCATGGCGCTCGTATCTTGTGTCGTGCTTGGGATACTGACCTACTCGCTTCGCGCGCGAGACCTTCGCGCGAACGTTTTCAACCAGCTCGAGGCCGTAAGGGACGAGAAGGTAGACCGAGTGCAAACGTGGCTCAGAGAACGCGGTGGCGAATACATCCGCGTCTACACCCATTTGCCGGGAATCGTCCAGATATGCGAGCAACACCACACCGGTCACGGCCTCATTAGTGATGAGACCCTGGCCACCCTCCGCAGCATCAAGAACGAAAACGGCCTCGTCTCCGTGGCGATCCTGAGCCCCTACGACGGTGAGCCGATCGCCTCCAGCGGCGACCTCGAGAATGGCGCCACCGAACTCTCCAACGAGGCAATTGCGGCAGTGCTCAGCGACTGGGAGGTCTATGTCTCGGATGTGTTCGCCTCCGAGGTCGATGGCCACCCCGCACTCCTGACCGCGGCGCCGGTGATATCGCGCGTCGATGCCGCAGTTATCGGCATTCTCGTCTTCCACACAGACATGTCAGAAGCCTTCTATCCCGAAGTTGTCGCCAGCGACAAGCTCGGAGAGACCGGAGAGGTCTTCATCGTCAATAGCCAGGGGATTCCTCAAAGCCCGCTCAGGCATCAGGATGACGCAGTGGCCTCACTCACCATCGACCTCGAGGCGATGCAACTGGGGCAGTTGAGCGAAAAGGCCGCCGGCAGAGCAGCGCTACGTGACTATCGTGACGTGCCCGTCATGGCGGCGTTCGGGCAAATCCCCGAGAAGAACTGGGTAGTCGTGGTGAAGAAGGACATGGCCGAGATCAACGCCCCCGTCCAGCGCATGGCCGGCCATGTGGTGATCGTGTCCGTGGCCGTGCTCGCTGCCGCGATCATACTGGGAGTCGTCGTCGCGCGCAACGTCTCTCGCCCCGCCGTCGACATCTCCAACATCGCCGAGCGCATCCGGGCCGGCGACATGTCGTCGAGGGCGCAGGAACAGGGCCCCGTTGAGATGCGCCGGATCGCCAGGAGCATCAATCTCATGATCGCTTCTCTTGCCGGCCGCCACCACATAGACCAGACCCTCAGTGCGATATATGCCGTTGCGGGTCGACAGAGCGGGATAGACGAACTCTTCGGTGAGATGCTGCCCGAGCTCATGGCCGGAACGCGGTCCCAGCTCGGCGTGATCTATCTGGCCGGCGATGACCGGGACGTGTTCCGTCTCGTGCTGGCCCAGGGCATCTGCCCCGGCGACGTTGGCGAGAGTTTCAGTCTCCAAGTCGGCGATAGCTCGATGGCGCAGGCCGCCTCGCAGGGCGCTGTTGGCGTACACAACTCCCTCCCCGAGGATAACGGACTGCATATCAGCACCCAGGCGGGGCGCGCGGAACCCAGAGCGCTGCTTACAATACCCTTGATGCACCTGGGAGCGGCCATCGCGGTCATCGGCCTGGGCTCGCTGTATGACTATACGGACGAGGATGTGGAGGTTGCCGAGACGATCTGTGCCACCTTTGGTCAGGCGGTCGCCGTCTGCATCGAGCGCGAACGCACGCAGGACCTCGCCGCCGAACTCGGGGCGACCAACGAGGAGCTGGAGGCGACCAACGAGGAGCTTCAGTCGCAGGCCCGAGAACTGAAGGCCGCCGCCGCCCGGCTGCATTACCAGCGGCTGCAGATCGAGGAGGCAGACCGCCTGAAGTCGGAGTTCCTGTCCAATATGAGTCACGAACTGCGTACACCGCTCAACAGCGTGCTTGCGCTCTCGCAACTCATGCTCAGCCGAGGGCCCGGCAGGAAGCCAGAGCAAGACGCCGAGTACCTGCGCATCATCGAGCGCAACGGACGACACCTGCTCAACCTCATAAACGACATCCTCGACCTGTCGAAGATCGAGGCCGGCCGGATGGAGACCTGTCTGTCCCACTTCGATCCCAGACGCGTCCTCGAAGAAGCCATCCGAACGATTTCGCCGCTGGCCGAGCAGAAGGGTCTCGCGTTACGCGTCAGTGCCGCCGACGGCGTCACGATGCATTCCGACGAGGCCAAGCTCCGCCAGATACTGCTCAACATCATCTCGAATGCCGTCAAGTTCACCGACACAGGCGGAATCACCCTGGAGATGGGCGTCGACGCTAATGACGTCCGCTTCACCATCTCCGATACCGGCATCGGCATACCATCCGACAAGCTGGAGGCGGTCTTCGACGAGTTCCGCCAGGTAGACGGATCGAGTACCCGCAAGCACGACGGGACGGGCCTGGGCCTGGCGATCTGCCGCAGACTCGCGCGCATGCTCGGCGGCGATGTGACGGCCCACAGCACCGAGGGGCAGGGCAGCACCTTCGTTGTGATGTTATCGTTAGATTGTCCCAGCACCAGACCCGAGGCCCCAACCGGTGCCGCGGAGGCTACAGGCGCCGGACACGATTCGCCGACGCCACCGAAGTCGTCCGGCACTGTGCTCGTGATCGACGACGACGCCGAAGACCGCCGAGGCGTCTGTGACCAGCTCCGGGACCTCGGCTACGACGCCATCGAGGCGGCCGATGGACGGGCGGGGCTGCGTATCGCCGCGGAGGTCCGCCCGGTGGTCATCGCACTGGACGTACTGATGCCCGACATGGATGGCTGGGAGGTGCTCCGGCAGCTCAAGTCCCAGCCCGAGACCGCAGACATACCCGTATTGCTTGTGACCGCCGCGGCGGACGGACAGACGGGCATGGCACTCGGGGCGGCTGGATGCCTCAGCAAGCCGGTCCGCGAGC
>MTKY01004391.1_pt1 | contig 10287 bp, 6 predicted proteins | sample 1042731 | NCBI WGS metagenome assembly MTKY01 (sample SAMN06212206, study PRJNA360538) | anaerobic digester metagenome | biome: Wastewater treatment plant; material: sludge; isolation source: anaerobic digester fed with sludge from wastewater treatment plant | place: Denmark: WWTP Soeholt ... | reverse complement strand
CTTGGCCCGCCGTCGCTGTCTCCGGCGCTTCGTAGGCCGCGAAGACGACATTGTTGGCGAACGGAATTCCTGCTGCCAACGGCCGCATCCCTGCGATCACGTCGTCGCGGTTCGCGCCTTCGCGCACGAAGGTGCGGTACGTCACGCCATCCGCCAATCGCGTGACCGGCCCAGCGGTGACGGACTCCCACGCCGCCAACCGTTCGATCGCCGGCGCGAGTGCGCCGCCGGCATCATCGTATAACGGTCCGACCAAATACACGGTCCGCACGCCTTCGGGTATGGGCAACGCCGCGCGCCCGTCGGTGAAGCGGTGCGGCGTCCCGAAAAGCAGCGCCTCGAAGACGGTCGGCGTTTCGGTCATAAACGGGCGGGCGCTTTCACCGATGACGATGACCTCCGCGCCATTGGCTAACCCCTTCGTGCTCTGCGCTGCTGCACGCGTGTAACGCAAGGGAATGCCGTACCCGCCGGTGCTCGGATGACTGACCATATAATCCCGCAGTTGGTGTGTCACCATTCCCTGCCAGCCGCCCCAAACCAACAAACCCGCAAGTACGATCAGCGCCGGCAACGTCGCCTTGTATTGTCCCAAGCGGAACACCGGCCCGGCCAGGCGCTTGATGGCGGCATCCGCTCCGGCCCCGATGAGTAAGAACTGCACGGGATACAGGGTGACGAAATAATGTAAGTGTGTGCCGGAAGCCGGGCGCAACTGCAACGCAATCGGCGCGGCGAACCAGATCAACAGGATGATAAAACAGCGCCGTCGTTGTTGGGAGTCGGCAAAGAAGGCCTGGTGCAGGGCGTACACCAGGGCCAGGAGTAGCAGACCCATCATTGACGTATTGAGCCACCACAGATTGGGTACGGCCTGTCGGAACTGCTGGAAATAACTGCCGGCTTGCCCTTCGATGCCGGCGCTGCCGGTGAGCATCAGGGGATAGCGCAGCGCGTCCCATAAAAGGACACCTTGCCTTCCGGCAAAGGCCAGAAAGCCGCGCGCATTTTGCCAGCCGTGGAGCGCGTCATGGATGAAATAGGGCGCGATGCTGCCCGCGAACAATCCGCCGCCGACAAGCAGGGGCTTCACGGCGATATCGCGGTAATAGAGGAGCAGGACGATCATCACCGGGAAAAGCGCCAGGGCTTCCAGTTGCAGGCCGAACTGGATCGCCAGACTGACAAAAGCGCCGACCAACATCCAGGGTTTTTGTTGCACAAAAGCGGCTAGTAAAGAGGCGATAAATGTCACTGTGAACAGCGGCAGGGGATGGCTCCACGTTTTGCGCGCGTACAGGATAGCCCAGGGATTGATCGCAAAGAGGAAGGTGGCGATGAGTGCTGCGCGTTTGCCCAGGTAGGTTTGCGCGACCGGGTAGCACGCCAGCACGGCCAATCCGTTGATGAACGCCGTCAAGAGCACAATGGCGACCGGATCCTGCCAGATGCGCATCGCCACGGCTGTCACGTATAAGGTGAGCGGCAAATTGGCCGGGCCGGCCGAGGAATCCACACCCTCCACGGGTAGATAACCCTCGTAGGCAATCGCCTGCGCCAATCGCGCGACTGTGGCTTCGTCGCGCTTGAACTCGGCCAGCGTGGGACGTTCAAGCCGCAGGAAAAACGCCAGCGCCATGATGAGCGCCAGAAGGAGCCACGGGTGGCGTGGTCTCATTGGGGATGTTTGTGTTTGTTCCATCACCGCCAAACTATAATCCGATCTCAACATCTGTCAATATTCTGTTGGAGAAAGTGCAAATGTGTGTTGCTTAATTTCGCGCCTGTTACTATAATAAGGGCATAATCCGTTGGACATTTCTAATATCAAGGAGGCCGGCTTATGTTAAGCTTCATGAAAGACGTCCTGGCTGTCATTATGGGCGGGGGCGCAGGGACGCGGCTATATCCACTGACCAAGTTGCGCGCGAAACCCGCGGTCCCATTGGCGGGCTATTACCGTTTGATTGACATCCCCATCAGCAATTGTATCCACTCTGGTGTGAATCGGATCTACGTGCTCACGCAATATAACTCCGTTTCGTTGCACCGGCACGTTGTGCGCACCTACCAGTTCGATAATTTCTCTGGCGGATGGGTGCGGATTCTGGCGGCAGAACAGACGCCGGTGAGCAAATCCTGGTATCAGGGAACGGCGGACGCGCTGCGCAAACAGCTTTTTCAACTCCAGGTCCCCAGCCCGCGCGATATTTTGATCCTGGCCGGCGATCATCTCTATCGGATGGATTATGCCGAGTTCGTCCGCTTTCATGGGCTGCATGAAGCGGACATCACGATTGCCGTCAATCCTGTCAAAGCTGAGGATGCGCCGGATCTGGGTATCCTGCAGGCAGACAAAGATGGGCGTATTCATGCCTTCCGCGAAAAGCCACCTATGGACCAACTGGATGGTCTCGAAAGCCTTGAGGGTGAGAAACCCTATATGGCCTCGATGGGCATTTACGTCTTCCGCACTAAAACGCTGGGCGATCTGTTGCGTAGTGAAACCGGTTCGGATTTTGGGAAGGACATCATTCCGGCGGCGATTGAGAAGGGCCTGCGTGTATTCGCCTACACGTTTGAGGGATACTGGGCCGATATCGGTACAATGCGTGCCTTCTACGACGCCAATCTGGCACTGACCAGCCCGAACCCACCGTTTGACTTCTTCTCGGCGGAGTGGCCGATCTACACCCATGCGCGTTTTTTGCCGGGTAGCCGGGTCACCGACTCGAGTCTGATGCGCGTGTGGATTGCGCCTGGCTGCCGGTTGGACCATGCTGCCATCGCGGACAGCGTCATCGGGTTGCGCAGCATCGTCAACAGCGGCGCGCACCTGCACCGCGTGGTGATGATGGGGGCGGATGACTTCGAATCGCTGGCGCAGATCGACGAGAACCAGCGCCTGGGCTTGCCCGACATCGGGGTGGGGCGCGGCAGCGTCATCGAGAACGCCATCCTGGACAAGAACGTGCGCATCGGGCGCAACGTCGTCATCCGCGACCATATGGGGATGCCGGACGAGGAAACCGACAACTACGTGGTACGTGATGGCATCGTCGTCATCCCCAAGGGCGCGGTGATACCGGATAATACGGTAATATAGTTCAACACATCTCGGGTAGGCGGACGTAAAGTAAATGCGTATCGAGAAGATCACCACGGAAGTACATAAATGATTGACGAACACACTTTACAAGAGATTGTTCGGCGTATTGTTGCCGAGGCGCAACCTAGCCGCGTGATTCTATTTGGATCCTATGGCCGGGGCGACGCGGATGAAGACTCCGACTTGGATATTATGGTGATCAAACCAAGCGTCGATAATCGGTATGCAGAGATGATTGACTTGCGTAAAGCCGTTGGCTATGTTGGCACAGGTGTAGACGTGTTGGTGTACTCGGAAGCCGAATATGGGCGACGTAGTCAGGTACCAGGCACGGTGCTGTATTGGGCGCGCAAGGAAGGAAGGCCGTTGTATGAAGCCGCATATTGAGGAAGCATGGCGCGCATTGAGATTAGCCGACCGCGACATTTCAAAGGATGAAGTCTATCTGTGGATGACCGAGACACGACAATGGGCGGAGAATCTAGTGGTTGCAGCCGAGGATGACGCTGTACCTTAACCCATCGAAGAAGAATCCGTTCCATCCGTTGACTTTGCCTGGAGGAATCTGTTGTGCGCCCTATAGCTTACGTTCACAAATCAGACCTGCTGACCGACCTCTCCCCATACATCTACGGGACGACGCGCCTCGGCGACGAGCACATCCCCTTCGCTGATCGTGTCGCCATCGCCCGCGCGGCGATGGACGCCGGCGTCTGGTTCCACACCAGCCACACCTACGGCGACGCGCTTAAAGTCTTGCGCGTCGCGTTCGATCAAGATCGCGCCTGTACCCCCAAGCTGATCGTCAAACTTGGCTGGAGCACCATCGCGGAACTGCGGGATATGGTTCACCTGCACCTCGATCAGCTTGGAATAGACAGCATCGACCTGGGCCAACTCTGCCTGGGCGGGCCACTGGCGGACGAATTCGCCAGCGGTGGGCCGTGTTACGACGAGTTTGCCCGTCTCCAAGACGAGGGCCTGGTGAAACGCTTCGTGCTCGAAGTGTTCCCCTGGACATCGGAGACGCCGCTCAAGGCGCTGCGCGCGGGTTATCCAGAGGGCGTTGTGGACGGCTACATCTTCTACCTGAACCCCTTGCAGCGCTTTGCCTCCAACGCGCTGTGGGACTTGCTCATCGAGCGGAACGAACCGGTTGTCGCTATGCGCACCGTCTCCGGCGGCCCGGTGCATCGCCTGCGTGACGTGCCCGGTGCAGCGTGGAAGGACTACCTGCAACAGCGCGCCGTCGAAGTCGCGCCCATCTTCGAGCGCTCCGGCATTGCAAGCTGGACGACATTCTGTGTGCGGTTTGCCCACAGCTTCTCGCAGGTGCGCGCCACCGTCGGGGCTACCGTGCGTCCCGAACATCTGCAAGCATTCCTCGCGGCAAAAGAGGACATCCAGCCGCTTCCCCAGGACATCGTGGATGAGATCGCCGCGCTCCAACGCCGGTGGTCCGATGAACTGGACGTTCACGCGGAGCCGTGGTCGATGTGAGAAGGGTTTTCTATTCCTGTTCTACGACAATCTCCTCCAAATCGACCGTCTCCCCCGCCGGGATGAGGAATCGCTCGGAGGAGCCACTGGAGCGGCTGGAATAAAGTAGCCAGGTATCGCCGGTCTGGATCGCCAGGTTGTAGAACCCGGCGGGCAGATCCTCGATTGTGAAGTCGCCGCCGGCATTGCTGACGGCGTTTCGCATGTAAGGATGCTCTTCACAGGGCGTGCTTCTCCAACGACTGCCGTAGATTGTCTCGACGCATACTTCGACGGGCGTCTCTGCCAGCGGCGCGCCATCGGGGGTCACAAGCCTCCCCGTGAGCGCGCCCGGCGCTTTCTGCTGCGCCGCCGGCAAGGCCGCTTCCGCGCCGGCAACCACGATGGCAACGACGTTGTCGTCGGGTAGATCGCTGTTGCTCATATGGTAGGTCGTCCACGTGTCGCCATCGGCGATGTGCAATCCCCACGCGGTTCCCACCCACACGCGGCCTGCTGCATCGACGGCGAGCGTGTTCACGTTATAGCTGGCGAGGGCGCTGTTCCGCGGCGTGAACGTGAGCCAGCTTTGGTTCTCGTAGAGCAACAGCCCGCCACTGAGCGTCCCTATCCAGACGCGATCCTGGTGGTCCACAGCGATGCTTTGGGGCGTGAGGAAAAAGTCCTGGCTTGGGTGAAATTTCCAGGACAGCCCCTTATAGTGGTGGAGGCCGCTACCCGAGATGACCCAGGGATCGCCGCGGCTGTCGAAGGCGATGCGTTCGAAGAAGTATTTGTCACTGAAACCTGCGCCTTCTTCATACGCCGTCCATTTCCCTTCGGCAAAAACTGCGATTCCGTTGGCCAGAACCACCCAAACCGCGCCGTCCGGCGCAATAGCGATGTCGTCGACCAGCTCATAGGCTTCTGGATCGGTGGATAGGGTTTCCTTCACCGGGTATGTCTGCCAGGTCCCATCGTGGAAGCGGCTGACACCCTGGTAGTGCGCCACCCAAAAGTCGTTGCCGGCAGCGCACGCGATGGCCTTCGCGTTGCCATACCCCCATCCTTGCCCGTAGTTCCGCCACTGCGCGCCATCGAAGAGATCGAGACCCAGCGCGTGCAGCACGAGAAGCTCCCCACCCGGGCACACGGCCATATCCTTGACGAGATCGCTGCCCAGGCCTGCGCCGTCTTTGCTGTAGGTGACCCACTCGTTATTTTCGATGCATGTGACGCCGGAGCCATACAAGCCGATGCAGGCCAGGTTTGCTTTCCCAGCCGGTACTGCTTCGACAACGCCGGTTGCGGTTAGGCGCATCACCGGTCGGACCGCGGTGCGCGGCGGCGCAGGGGAGGGGGCTGTGGTCGCCGGCGACGCCGGTGTGGGTTGTGTGGGCCGTGGCCCGGTGAGCGTCTGGCACGCGATTTGCAGCAAGAAAAGACCCCCAACAATCAAGACACAAATCCGTTTCATCCGTTCAATCCGTTGACTCACGATCCATATCTCCAAAAGCAATCTCCAAAGCGCGGTCGGTGACGCCATTGTAGACCCGCTCCATTTGCGCGCGGAAGCTTGTCGCATCCACGAAATCCGGCAGGCCCAGGCGCTTGAGCAGCGCCAGGTCTACGGGCGGCGCGGCGATGCGCAGGCTGACGGCGTCCCACGCGGTCGGCGCGCCCCAATAGGTATCCAGGCACTCGGCCAACGGCGGCGCGTCCACGGCAGCGATGACGTCGGGGACGTAGGGCAGTGCCTCCTGCGCCGGAACGCTAACGGCGCGGCGTTCGCGCAGCGCGGCAATGATCGCGGCCTTGCTCCGCCCGCGCAGCTCGAAGAGCAGGAACGGGTCCGCGTCGAAGCGTTCGCCGAGCAGGTAGTACACGGCGGCGATATGCTTGCACGGATTTGCCGGATCGGGACACGAGCATTTGGTGCTCAAGTCGCCTCTCGACTGCGGGAAGAGCGGCACTTTGGCCTTGTCGAAGACCTGTTCGATGTCGGCGGGCATCTCTTCGTTGAGCAATTGCGCGGCGAAAATGGCTTGCTCCGCCAGGGCATCCATTACGCTTGTCCACTGGCTATCGCTCAGCGGCTTCAATTCGATGCTGACCTTGTACGGCGAGGGCCGCGAACCCTGCACTCGCGCGGCAACCTTCCCGGCCTTGATGTCGATCTCCAACACCTGCCCTTTGCGGGCGTAGCTGCGCCCCCGGCTCAACCGACCGGCGTCCATCAACCGCTGCAACGCGTTGATCCACTTATCCGCCCACCACGATGTGACGAACTTGCCGCGTTGGCTTTTCGCCTTGATACCGTCCGCCTCTATCGGGCGCGTCGGCTCATAGTGCGGCCAATAATCATCGTAATAACTCCGCGAACGTCGCTTCGCCATTTCAACTCCTCAAAAGCAAACCACCAATCTTCACGAATGTCCACGAATAACTCTCACTGGCGAAGATTCGTGTAGATTCATGGTAGAATTCCGCCCCTGCTTCTTGCCTCCTGCCTCCTGCTTCTTGCCTCCTGCTTCTTGCCTCCTGCCTCCTGCTTCTTGCATCCTGCCTCCTGCCTTTTGCCTCCTGCCTCATTCTCGCCGGAGCATCATCACGTCGCGCAGCTCGTCGGTGCTCAACTCGGTCAGCCAACTTTCGCCCGCGCCGATGACGCTCTGCGCCAACGCCTTCTTCGACTCGATCAGCTCGTCGATGCGCTCTTCCAGCGTGCCGCCACAGACGAATTTGTGCACCTGCACGTCGCGCGTCTGCCCGATGCGAAAAGCGCGGTCGGTGGCCTGGTCTTCCACCGCCGGATTCCACCAGCGGTCGAAATGGAAGACGTGGTTGGCGGCGGTGAGGTTGAGTCCCGTGCCCCCGGCCTTGAGCGACAGGATGAACAGCGGCGGCCCCGTCTTGTCCTGGAAACGGGCCACCATCTGGTCGCGGCGTTTGGCCGGCGTCGTGCCGTGCAGGTACAGCACTTCCATTCCAAACAGCGTTTGCAGGTAGCCCTGGAGCAGTGTCCCCATCTCCGCAAACTGCGTGAAGATGAGCGCGCGGTCGCCCACGTCCAGCGCCTCTTCGAGCATCTCGGTCAGCCGTTCCAGCTTGCCGGAGCGCCCCGGCAGCGCGGAGCCGTCGCCGAGGAACTGCGACGGGTGGTTGCAGATTTGCTTGAGTCGCAGCAGCGCGCCGAGCACCGCGCCGCGCCGCGAGAAGTCGGAACGTTCCTCGTCGGCTTCGGCCTCTTCGATTTTGCGCAGGGATGCTTCCACCACGGCTTCGTAGAGCGTCACCTGTTCCGGCGTGAGGGAGCAGTAGACCTTCATCTCCAGCTTGTCGGGCAAATCCTGGATGATGGTGGGGTCGGTTTTGAGGCGGCGCAGGATGAACGGGCCGACCAAGCCACGCAGCCGTGCCGTGGCCTCGGCGTCCTGGTAGCGTTCGATGGGCAGAGCGAATCCGTCGCGGAAGCCGCGCTGCGAGCCGAGCATACCGGGGTTGAGGAACTGCATCATCGACCACAACTCCGAGAGCCGGTTCTCGACCGGCGTACCGGTGAGCGCTATGCGATTGCCCGCGGGTAACTGGCGGACGGCTTGCGTCTGTTTGGCGCTCGGATTTTTGATATTCTGCGCCTCGTCGAGGATGACGTCGCTCCACGGGATTTCGCGCAGCGCGTCCACGTCGCGGCGCACCAGGCCGTAGGTGCTGATGACCAGGTCGTGCTGTTGGGCCATATCGACGAACTCTTCGCCCCTGGCGCGCTCTGCTCCGTGGTGGATCATCACCCGCAGCGACGGCGCAAAGCGTTGCACTTCGCGCTTCCAGTTGCCCACCACCGAGGTCGGGCAGACCAGCAGCGCGGGCGGCAGGCCGTTGCCGCTCCGTTCGCGCTCGTGCAGCAGCAGCGCGATGGCCTGGATGGTCTTGCCCAGGCCCATATCGTCGGCCAGGCACGCGCCCAGACCCCAGCGCCGCATAAACGACAGCCACGAGAAGCCGCGCACCTGGTAAGGGCGCAACTCGCCCACGAAGCCCGCCGGGGGTTCCTGCGCCGTGAGTTCTTCGCCGGCTTGCAACTGCCCGATCAGGTCGCGCAGCGCACCCGTGGTCTCCACGCCCAACAGCGGCAGCCCGGCGACTTCTTCCGCGCCGCCGAGCGCCAGGTTGAGCGCGTCGCGTAGCGCAAGTTCGCGCTGTTGGCGCTGTTTTTCCCAGAAGGCGATGGCGGCCTCGATTTCTCCCGGTTGGAGCAGCACCCACTGTCCGCGCACCTGCACCAACGGTTGCTTGAGCGCGACGAGCCGCTCGAACTCCTCGCGGGTGAGGGCCTCGTCACCCAGGGCCAGCTCCCAATCGAACTGCGCCAGTGAATCGAGGTTGAGCACGCCGCGCCCGATGACGTTGGCGTTGGCCTTGAGTTGCGCCTTCGCCCGCACGCCGAGCCGCGCGCCTGGCTTGGTCCACCAGGGCGGCACGAGCACGCCGAAGCCGCTCCCTTCGAGCAGCGGGCCGACTTCGCGCAGGAAGCCGTAGGCGTCGTTGTTGTCGAGCGCACAGGCGACCGGGCGGGCGGTGCGCAGGCTTTTGACGATGGGGGGGAACAGCCGCGCCGCCAGTCCCAGGCCGGAGAGCACGTGCTCTTGCGCGTTTTCGAAGCGGTAGCTCAGATATTCCAGCGCGCCGCCGCGCGCTTCCCAGACCTTATCCACGGCGACGAGCAGGCTGGGATCGTCGTTGGCCTGGAGCAGATAGCGCAGCATCCAGTCGGGGCGTGCGACTTTGCCCGTGTCCGCATCGACCTCCGGCGGCTCCAGACGGAAACACAGCCGGAAGGCGGCTTCGCCGGCGGCCTGCAATTGGCCGAGCCAACTGCGCCACGCCTCGAACAGGCTTGCCAGCTCGCGGCGCTGCTTGACCGGCGCGAGGATGTAACCGTCGGTACTCCACAGCGCGTCCCACCAGAGACCGGCGACGCCTTCCGGCGCTTTGCGGCGTTTGTCGGGCGTATTTGCGCCCCATTCGCGCGCCGCCCGGTCGATGAGCGTCCTGACGAAGTCGTCCAGCAGCACGTGCGGCGCGCGCACTTGCGCCGGGTCGGGCGTCCCTGTAGGATCGAAGGCGGCGCGGCAGACAGGGGGCATCGCTTCGGCCAACGTCTTCAGCCGCGTGCGGTCGTTGGGATCGTCGAGGATTGTCAGCCAGACGGCGCGGTAGCGGCCTGCGTTCTCTTCCAGGCCGGGGAGATAGCGTTGGCGGGCCAGCATTTCCAGCCCTAGCTTGGCGACGCGGCTCCAGTAGCGCAGGTCGTCGCCCCAACGGCGGTCGCGGTCACGGGCGGGCAGTGCGATTAGCACGCTGAGCGCGTCGAGTACGTCCAGCGCCAGCCCGGGGACTTTCCACGGGGTCAGCCGTGGCGTGTTATCGTCTGTGGTTTCATCGGCGGGGAGCAACCAGGGCGGGAGGAGGGGCGCATCGGCGTTGGAGGGCAGCAAAAGTGCGCGGGTGGTATCGGGCGCTTCTGGAACCCACGTGACGAGCGCCGCGCGGAGTATATCCGGCGCGGCAGCGCATGGGTGGGGGCGCACTGCCGCGCGCCGTCCCCGTGGTTTAGAGGCGTCCGGCGTGGGCGCGGTCTCGCCCCAGACGAAGAATGTCTGCCCGTCCCATGTGCCGTGCAGGACGATGGGAGGGAG